>Ga0209992_10000876_pt1 | contig 36491 bp, 29 predicted proteins | sample 2SBtaG_2_FD_182564 | JGI IMG/M metagenome (GOLD analysis project Ga0209992, IMG submission 182564) | Deep subsurface microbial communities from Kolumbo volcano to uncover new lineages of life (NeLLi) - 2SBTROV12_ACTIVE470 metaG (SPAdes)... | ecosystem: Environmental > Aquatic > Marine >...
TACGTGACCGCTATAGAGTTAAGGCTTGCCTCCCATCTCTCCGACCTTTCTGTGGTAAATTTAAGGTCGCAGTAAAAAAATATACTTCCCCCCGCTAAAATCCTGTCAAGTGTTTTTTTAGTTATTTTTTATAGGGGCGAGTAGTTACATATAATCCTCATATGTTTGCATATTGGGAGGAATAAACTGGGTAATATAATTAAGTGGCGTTAGTCGTTCTTTATTAGACGCATTTTCCAGCCAAAACTTGGGCAAATAGTCAAACAACTCCTGCAATGGGATATCTGAACCCGATTCAGCGCGGTAATGGGTTACTGCCTTCGCTAGCGCCATACGTAGGTTGTTCTGCCATGTACGTGCAGCAAAAAAGCCAGCGCGGTGGGCGGCATCCTGCACGGAATCCGAAAATGCGATCAATTTTTTATCATCGTTTATCGGGTTGGCAAACATTTGATGTATTGCTACCGAACTTAAACTGGCGGCTCTGGCACCAAACAAAATCAAGCTACGAGTAGCCTGACAAACCGGACACATCCGCTGACTTTCGAATGTAGGGATACCACCCCGCCGCACGCTTTTGTTCAAATCCGGCTCGAAAACGGTCACCCACTCTTTTTCCTGACAGGAATGGCAGGTACCGCTACTTGTTTGCAGATGGCCGCAATGCGTGCACAGGTGTTTTACTAAACCCTTTGCCGGAGGGCGATACTCTGAATATTGGAGGGGCAATAAAACGCAAACCTGCTTATCGTTGGAGAAAAAACGGGTATAGATTTTTCTGAGGTCTTGCTCGATGTGGCTTTCGCCTTGTTCCACGATGGTCAGCCAGGCTGTGGTATGACACTCGTTGCATTGCACCGTAGGCAGATAGATTTCACCGTGCTGTTTATTGAATGTTTGGGCTTTCAAATCATCGGAAAACTGCAAATACACCGGATTCTGCGGCGTATCATTACCCACGCGAGATACAATACGGCGCAATTCGCGCGCCCAGAGTTGCAATCTGACCGTCACGAAGGGTTCGCCGGGGTAGCGCACGCCTCGGGCATGAGACAATAAAGACAGCAAAGACACCAACACTTCAGAAGCGTGATTCTTAAGCTGAACGGGAATTTGCTTTTGTATAGCCGGCAATAAGTCGTTCAGGTCGACAGGCCCCTGTCGGGATAGGTACAGTACGTTGTGAAGCAATGGATGTTGGCGAAGCCTGCGACCCAGTTCCTGGCGAGACTCACCTGATTCGGGTTCAAGTTGCCATTCATCACCAAAAAATAAACGCGCCTGTTCAATTAAGTACTCATTTAAAGAGGGGTAGTGATCCGCCCGTAACCCATCCGGGGTAAAAGCAGGATCAAGCAGCATATATTCAATCATACCCAGGAACTGGTCATGGGTTTCGCGGCTTTCACCTATAATGCTGTTTCGATCAAAGTGCGTATCGAAGATATTCGATGCGTAGTCTGCCAGCTCATCCATGCTTGATTCGGAACCAAGCGTTGCCGATGTACCTGCACAGATGAGGTTATCTGTTTTCACCTTAAGCCTTGCTTTCAGCCGCCTGATCAACATTGCCAAATCGGAGCCTTGCGCGCCGTCAAAAGTATGCAGCTCATCCACCACAAGGTACTTAAGCGTTTCTGGATCATTATGCTGCCAAAGCTCTTGATCCTTTGGCCTCATCAGTAAGTAGTCCAGCATCTTGTAGTTGGTTAACAAGATATCAGGCGGGCTTTTACGGAGCGTCCTTTTGCACGTAATCACCTTATCAGCGCCCATTAGCTTTTGATCCGTTACTTCCGCACCACCGATAAACAGGCCAACGCGAACTTTCCCTTTAAGTTCCGGCGTTTCATGGATGGCTGCGGCAAAGCGCTTGGCCTGATCGCCCGCCAGGGCATTCATGGGATAGATCACAATAGCTTTGATGCCGGGTTTTGGATTGTGCTGGCAATGATCCAGCAACGGATAGAGGAAACATTCTGTTTTACCCGACCCTGTTCCCGTCGCCACGATCGTGCTTTTGGGCGTGGGGTCGCTGCGCAAATGGGTCCATGATTGCAGCTGGTGTACAAAGGGGCTGTGCTCTGTCTTAAAACCACCGAAAAAGTCGGTGCGTTCCGTGTCTTTAGCAAAGGGCAGGTTTATGGATACGTAAGGCCCTTTAATAAAGGCCTCGCCATCGTTATGGGCGTTCACCAACTGCTCAAACTTTCCGGCAAACGGCCAGGTATCGGTTTCAAAGCCCGTTACAATAAACTCGCGGAGCGACTTTGCGACACCCTGCGCCAGTAAACCCGGTATCATGCAGCGCTTCCTTCGTTTTTATTATCGGCTTGCTCATTCTTTGCGCTTTCAAAGCGCTGAGTAAACACCTCCCAAGCTACGCGGTAATCTTCCTCGCGGTCGGGCAAATAGAATGGCGCAACGTAGGTGATGGTTTTTTCGCGGGGGCCGCCGGGCAGGGTATCGTCCATCACGACGCGGTGGATTTTGCCGCCATCCGGAATGCCCGGTTCACCGTTTTCCCTCGGAGCGATGTCTTCCCAACCCAGGGGCTTGACCTCGGTTTTGCCGCCGGGGGTTTCGAGGGTCAGCGGATCGTCTTTATTTCGGGCCCTGCGTGGCAGGCCCACACCGGTCAAGCCTTTGCTCGGCGTGAACACAATGCGGCCGTTGATATCGTAATATGTTTCGCGTTCGTACTGGCGCATCACCGGAAACTGCACGCGGTAAATGGTCAGGAGTTCCTGCAAGGTCAGGCCGAGCGCCATGGCGACCAGGACATCGATTTCGAGTAAGGCTTGGCGGCGTTCGAAGTCTGCTCGCAATACAGACTCCCAGCGCCATTCCTTCGTTAAATTCATAAAGATATTATCATTTAGGCAGTTATTTTTCGCCGACCAGCTGTCTTCGTGTAACTCACTGTTGATTAGCTCTCCCCAAAGTTCACTGTAAGCTAGCGTCAAAAAGTTGAGCAATATAACTCTGTTTGCAGCACCCTTCATGTGTGAGTCTTCTGTGACCGGGACTAATTGCATATTACCAGTCGTTAGATCAGAAATACCCATGGATTTCACAAAATAGTCAAAACAAACTGAGTGCATTAAAGCCGCTACAGACAGCATCAGGTCCATATTTTTAAAGTTCGTTCCAACAATTGTATTTAAGTGCCCCATGTCAGGGAATCCAAACATTGGTATGGCAGTTCTCTCTCCTGATTGACTTAGTCTTTTTCTGTGAATTAACCGATAATACTCCGTCACCCTTCTAGCCTCTGTCTCCCCGGCCTCGATCCACGGCACCCTGGGTGTGCGGCGCTGGTATTCGGCGGGGTCGCAGGCGGGGATGTAGTTGCTGCGCGGCAGATAGTCTTCGGGCAGGTCAGTCAGATCCAGCACATCGTAGTGGCTGTTCTGGCTGCAAACCGAACGCGGGGTTTTGTAAAAGGGCGTGCCGACAAAAAAATGCGGACCGGAGAGTATCCATTGATCGGGCGATTCGGGAAACTGGGTCTGGCGTTTGATGGTGCCATCGTTTTGGGCATTGGTTTCATGCCACATTTCGAGTGAATAATACTCGCCCTTTAAATCCCCCAGACGTTTGGGTTGCCGGGCGAATTTTTCCAGTACGGAAATCAGCTCCCGCGAATGGATCGCCGGCAGGCGGGCCTGAATTGCCGGGGTGCCGGGTTCGTCGTAAAGCCGGGCGAAGGTTTTCAGTGTCTCCAGGTCGATATGGACAATGCGGCTGGCATGACCCTGGGTGTTCCATTTTGATTCTTCGGTTTTAATACCCGGCACGGGGCCGCTTCCATCGTATCCGAAACTTTGATCGACAGTAGCCGGGGCAAACAGATTTGCAATATTAGAAAACTCAAGGTATTCAACCAATATTACAGAGTAGACATTAATCGAAAACATGGTGGCATGATGAACCTCTGCGAATAACGACATCTCGTTGTGAAACTGAAAATGAGATTTTAGCCTCGGATAAACCTTAGCTCTAAATTCCCCTCCCTTCGGATCATCATAAATCCCTTCCGGGTGCAAAAATCCACTGACACCCGACTCATTCCCCCAGCGCCAGGCCTGCGGCAAAAAGCATTTATACAGATTGGTCTGAATCCCTTTCAACTCAGGATAATTCTGCGCGGCATTCAAAAATCCCTGCGTGCATTCCGCTTCTTCCAGCTCGCTGAACCAGCTTTGTTTTAATGCCGCGCTACGCTCAAAGGCGGCCTCGCGTTCCTGGCGCAGTTTGGTGGCGCTGAGCTTGCGCAACACAAACCGCGGATTGTAATCGCCCAATACCCCACCCTCGTTCCATTCCACTTTCAGCCAGGGCGGGTTGCCGAGCATGATGTCGAAACCACCGTTATCGGCGAAGATGTCCGCAAAGGTCAACTCCCAATGGAAGAATGTATATTTTTCCGCCAGTTCGTTGGCCAACTTTAATCTCGGAAATTGCTCCAACAGCTTCTCAAGATGAAGCTCACCTTTCGCTGTTTTGACCCGTTGTGCCTTTTTCTCCTGCTCGCTTAAGAACATTTGAGGTTGCTCCGACTCAAACAGCGTTTGCTGACCAACCGTCGGAATCGCTTCTTCTTCATGACCGAAACAGAAATCCAGATCGGTTTGCACTGTTTCAAAGCTAAATACCTCGCCTTGCAACAATAGATTCAGCTCAAACAACCATGCGCTTCTGTCTGGAAGCAGGTCAATTTGATCCAGCGGCCAAAACCACAGTGCACACCAGTAATCCATGACCAATTTCAAGCGGCGATACGGTGAGGCTATTTTCGCGTTATTGTTAAAGATTCCTTTGGCGCGAATCTGATCTTTCTCTTGGGTACTGGTGTGGAACTCATCCGCCTCTTGCCCCCAAATCGGAAAGCGGTCTTCGGTGCGATTGCGGTCTGTACGCAACATCTCGGTATGTTGCCACCAAAGGTCGTCAATGGCTCCACTGATTTGCTGTAGCAGATTGAGCTCATCTCTGGTCAGCGGTTTAATAAACCGGGTTTTCCACTGCTTGATTTTTTGGAAGGTGTCCGGCCTGAGTTTTTTTGCTTCTTTGTCGTTCACACCCACCATGCCCTCATCGGGCAACAAGAAATGGTAGACCTGTTCAGGATCACACTTTGGGCTGAGTGGATCAATTCGTTCAGGTTCCTGCTTGTACCACTTCGCCTCTTTTTTATGGCTAACCAGCTGATCAGGTCGATAGGCCTGTCTGCGCGCACCAATCAATGAATTACCATTAAAGAGCTGGTATCCAAACCACGGCACAATACTGGACTGGCTAAGCGCATTCAGCCATAGGGACACCTCCGCCAGTTCTACAGCGATGGGATTTAAGTCCACACCATAGACATTGTGATCAGCAATGTGCATTTTGACTTGCTGCAATGCCTCACGATATTCCTCGTGGGAAATGCGTTTATTCAGCTCTTGTTGTTTTAGGGTTAAATAAGTCTCGGCGAGTTGATTGACCGCTTCGTTCAAGAAGGCCGCGCTGCCCATGGCGGGCTCACACACCGTGAGATCAAGTATTTCATCGGCTTTTATCCCTTGCAAGCGTTCCTTGAGGGTATATTTCACCAGGCACCTGGTGAGCACTTCCGGGGTGTAATAACTGGCGCTCTTCTGCCTGTCTCGCCCAGCCAGGCGATAGATAAATTTGCCTTTGGGATGTTTCTTCAGAGTTTTGTGGCCCGCCTGATCTTTGGTGTAGATTTTTTCATCATCGGTGTAGTTTTCGATTTCACTGGCGGAAACAAAATAGCCCGTTTCCAACTCATCAGGGTTTTCACTGGCCTTTTTGACTTCATATAAATCTTCTGTTGCAAAGAAACCACGGTAACTCAGCAGCGCCTCGTAAACAGATCCCAATTGGTTAATACCTAACTGGGCATAGCTCACACGGCCTCTGCGTTTTCTTCCCCGACCTGATGTCTCACGGCTTAGAGACATCAGGCAGATCACTTGTTGCAGTGTTTGATTGGTGAACTTCACTTTATTCAGATAGGGCGTGCGTGCAGGGTCAAACAGGTGGCTGTCCAGCTTTTCCAATGTGAAGGTGTTATGTACGCCCGGCTGTTCCCCGAAAATGTCAAGTTTTGCATCCCGCTCGCCTTGGTAACCTTCGTGAATGAGCTTGAACAGTTTGCTGATAGAGTGATGAAGGTAATAGCCCTTCCAGCTTTCCGTGCTGGTGAGTTTAACCAATTCCAAATCACGAAGTGATTCCAGACTGTAGCCTTTACGGTAGGCCTCACTTTGGTGGGGAACATATTTAAGCTCTGGCCGCGCCTCGATATAAAACAAAAACAAGAGGCGGTACATATAGCGCAGACATTCGCGGCTGAGTGCGTCTGCATCCAGCGCTGACTTACCCGTAAAAGAAATATCTTTTCTTAAAATTAGCTGTTCTGCAGCTTCATTGCCCAGTCGCTCGATGGCTTCACGAAGTGCGTATTTCAGGTCTTCAGAAACACCAAAGGCATGCTTATGACTATTTTCATCGAGATTATCCAGCAAGCTGCTGCCTTGCTCTGGCACAAGGCTTTGCTGATGCAACAGGGCTGCGGTGGCTTTGAGGGTAATATCATCTTTCCGGCCAAGAATCTCATCCAGATCAAAGCGCAACAGACGGTTTTGTAGCCACTTGTAGCGATCAATAAGAATACATTGGCGATCACTCAGCAGTAACACCCACCGTGGTGGCTCATCTTGTTTAAATATCACATCGTTAATCAGTTCGTACCACGAGGTATTTTTAAGACCTTCGGCGTGAGGAACTTCACCTATAAACTGGTCTTTTTTCAGCTCCAGCAATAGCGGGTCGGTGCCTTCTTTTTCAATATCCAGTGCGCCGAGCACCCAGAGTTTTGGCCCTTCGTTATTCGGAACGACGCCTAAAACCGGCAGTTCCAAATCTTCTTTGCGCCTCGCTGTAACCACCCTCCGGCTATGAGGATGCCACGGAATATCCAACGCCGAACAAAATTGGCGAAAGAAGTCACGCTGCATGACGATGGCTTTTCGGTGGCTTCGCTCACGTTGGGAGCGTTCACGCATGGTAAAATAATCGCGCGCCAGGGCTTTTAAACGATTGTACGGGGCCTGGTAGTTTTCATCGGATTCTTGCCGGGCCTTCCAGGCATTCAGTGAATCGCTGATATCCCCCTTAAAGACTTCAGCAAGGTAGTGTGCACTATAAAACTCGTTCTCGTTATTGATGCCCAAAAATGTGGCTGCGTTATCGCTGACTGGCATAGGTTTCTCTCTTCAAATCCTTATCTTTAATCCTTCGCACTAATCTTGCGTTCTGGCCATAACAGCAATAATTTGGATATAGGGTACTGGCTCTGTTTGCATGGTATCTTCTACCCAACACTGATAGCTGGTAAAAATATCGTCGATACGTTTCATGCTTTTATTTCGTCGGCTCTCTTTGAACTGATCTATGCGCTTATCATTAAAAAGCGACAGCTCAAGCTGCTCAACCTGTTTTGAACGAAGCTTGTCTAATTCTGACAATTGTTCCTTCAGTCTGGGCTTAGTCCGCGCTTCAAACGCGTCACGTTGTTGTAGGACTTGTTGCTTCGCAGCGTTCACAACGGGCACGCGCAAACCATTCAGTACCTCTAAATCGATGGGCCTGGCGGTATTCGGCCTTGGATTCTGACCTAAATTAAACGCTTGAAGTGTATCCTCTAACGGCAATATTTTCGTCACCGCGCCATCGCGGCAGTGAACGGCATACCAATCCCAAATGACCGGATTGGCTTTGCGGTTGGGTATCAACGCCGATACCAAGAACATGGCTTCATTAAGTTCGAGGCCGCTATTCAAACCCAGTACCAGCGCCTCGTGACGACCTGTGTTACTCAACATCCGCTCTTGCAGCCACTCGATAACCGGGTGCTTGCGCCAGAGATAATGCTGCTTGGGCCACGCGTGTTCGTCGTTGCGACTGCGCGCACATTCTTTTTGGTAGGTTTTTACATCTGCAGTTAGAACAAATTCGCCATTTTCAGGCCAGATTTCGAAGGGCATAAAACGAAAACGATCTTTTAAATCGTCTGGCGCAATGACCGACAGGGTTTGATTCCTATCGGTATAACTGACATCGGCTACCGGCCTGGCACTATCCCGGTTCAAATATTCAAAGGATGCTTTTACAAAATGGTAGTCATCCTCATAGATTGAAAAGGGTTCGGCGATGGGTAGTACATCCTTTGTGGAAACCGTCTGTTCTTCTCCGCTGAAAAACAGCGCAAGAAGTTCATCGCCTTCGTTGGATTCATCGGCTTGATACTTTTGATCAAAGTCGTCTGAGCTCAGACCTGATGCCATCGCCTCTTCAGTGAACTGCTGCTCCTGCTCGGTATTGTGAACTTTCATGAAGGTGGCTGGGTCACCAATATTGAGGTATGCCTGCTCGTCTTTTTGCTGCAGGATTTCAAGGATGCGCGTATCGCCGCGTATGGTTTCGTTGCGGCTTTCGGTAATCAGATAGTAGAGTTGCGGATCTTGTGTCTGGCCATATCGATCCACCCGACCATTACGTTGCTGGAATACCATTAATGACCAAGGCAAATCGAAGTGGATTAAACGATGGGATAAGTAGTGCAGGTTAATCCCTTCACTCGCAACATCGGAACACAAAAGGACGCGCAGGGATGTTTCCGCCTTAGCAAAATCTTCAACGATTTCCTGCTGCTCAACATCACCCATGCCACCGTGCAGCTGGGTGATTTGATTGTTTTTCAGTTTCAGGTCTTGAGTCAATTGCTGTTCAAGAAACCTGAGCGTTTCAATTCTTTCAGAGAAGATGACGAGACGATCTTCGGTATTTTTATTATCCCAACCGAAGTCTTTGCTTTTTATCAAGCCGATAAATTCTCGGTATTTAGACCAGGCATCCGTATCTATATTGCGCAAAGCGAGCATGAGTGATTCCAGCCCGTTTAATTCTGTCTGAACGTCTTCAGAGATTTCTTCACTGGCTTGAAACTTTTTCAGCCTTTCTTCGACCGATACAACACAAGCTCCCGGCGATGAGAACAGCGCCTTTTGCAGACCAATACAAATCAGGTGGCCTTGCTTTTCCGGATCAAACTTTCCTTTATAGGTAAACGGTATTTCCAGTAATGCTTCGTAGGCCGTCTCTTCTTCATGTGTGGCCTGATGTTTAAGACAATGAACGGTCCGCTCCCTGAACTCGGAATCCACCTGGTCACGAATATCTTTCTTGAAGCGGCGAACAACCAAGCCTTTATTATTGAAGTCGTCCTTTACATAGTTTTCGGTATCCGAAATGGCCGTCGGGTCGAGCATGTTCATGAGGCTTGCAAAGCTTTTTGCGCGGCCATCATGGGGAGTCGCAGACAGCATAATCAGCGTGTCTGAGCGATTTGCCAATAGCTGCGCCAATGCCGCGCGCTGTGAACTTGTACCTCGATCGGCGACGTTGTGCGCCTCATCGATAACGATGATATCCCAGTAAGCTTGCTCAAGATAAGTTTTGAATTCATTGTCCTGCTTCAGGGTGTCTATCGAAATAATGGATTTATCGTAGTAGTAAAACGGGTTGTGGTTACCCGGAATACGACTTCTCACCCTTTGCAGACCCGCGGAGTCAAGGCGGGTAAGCGGGATCGTGAAGCGATTCCAAAACTCTTTTTGAAACTGCGTCATCATGCTCTTAAGCGTAAGCACAAGAATTCGCTTGCCGCGACCGCGCTGCATCAGCTCGGTGACCAGTATTCCTGCTTCCAAGGTTTTTCCGAGACCCACGGCATCAGCGATAAGAATTCGCTGACGAGGCTGCTTTAACGCTTGCAGGGCCGGGTCGAGCTGGTACGGCACCAGATCCATTGCCGCCTGGTGTGCAACATGGATTTGCCCGTCACTGGCAGTGGCTTGCCGTAACTGGCTTTCAATATAGAGCAGGCTCTGTTCAAAAGAATCAGAAGTATCTTGAACGAGAGCGGTCGTTGCAGGATCAAGTATCTTGACCTGATCTTTGTCTTCTAACTGGGTAAGAAATATGGCTTCTTTGCCTCGAACCAGCTCGGATATACCATCGCAGGTAAGCTGGTAACCATTGCCTGAGGTCATATCTACACGGCGAACAACCCATTCAGCATCACGTATTTCAACCCTTGCACCTGGCGCGTAATTTTGGGCCATCCCCCTAATCCTTATCTGATGTGTTTTTCTTTTGATCTTCTATCCATTTTTCAATATCCAACCGCTTGAACCGCCTAGCTTAAAACCTGGTAGCCTGCCCTCTGCCGCAAGACGATAAGCCGGTTTTTCGGCCAGTTCTAGATATTCAGCGACTTCTTTTAATGTCAAAATTTCATCAGTCATTTTTCAACTCGCCAGACCAGTAGGTGGAAGAATAGCGGGATACTGCGCAAAGCACAAAACATAAGCTTATTTTTTGTCATTATTACTGACTCTATTGAAAAAAATAGAATTGGTCAAAATTAAGTCTTTAATATATTTGAATATGGAGTGTAAATTTCTAATTTTCCTTTAATGAGACTAATTTTACCTTCTAGCCCGTCTGCAACTTCTTTTTCCAAATGCGCCTTTTAATTAGTTAGAACATGACAAGCTGATTATCAGCAGGATCACGAATACCATAAACCTCGCGCGCCATAGCAATCGTTGACTGGCTTTTCCATGACATGATTTATTACATGCCATCCTGCCCAGGATTTAAGACCAGCGCCTTGATAGGTAATGCTGCGCTGGTTCCAAGCGCCTATACCGCCGAATATGCCCATTTCAAAGGCCAATGCATCGGTAAGTTCTATACCGATCAGACCGGTTTACGCACGATTTGCCCACCTTACCGCTAAACGAGAGGATTCGAACTTCCGACCCATTGCACCCCATTCAAGATAAAAAGCTATTTTAGGTAGCCAGGATGACTTATTGTGTTTTGGAAAGCTGTTAAGTCCTTGAAGAATATAGTGACTGCTGAGGGATTCGAACCCTCGACCTACTGATTAAAAGTCTAATTCACTCAATCAAATCCTTCCGCTTTACTACGCCGGCTAAGATGGGTTCATATGTTGCCTCCGGCACACCTACCTCCGCAGCCAAAACCTTTACTTCTGCTATAGCATTACCAACCTGCGGGACTAGCTTTGAGAAAATATCATCCATGTCACCCGCACGCAGCCCGGCATTTTGACCCGTCTGATAGAAATGCCGGGGGAGGATTTCCTTTATGCGGTAATGGCTGTTCCCCACGGACATTGCCAATTTGGTCTTGTGAGCTGAAATCTCAGGGTAAGGGGCAGCGGACATTACATCGTAAAGAGGGGTAAGCTTGTAGCCTCCAGGCGTAAGAAAAATCGAGAAATTCTTGGCATGGCCATCTATGGCAGCCAGAAGCCAGAACACAATCTGCGCTTTCATAAAGTTCAGACGATCTTCACGAGGGGCAACAGCGCCGTTTAGAAATTCGAGAATATCGACAATACCCGGACCACCATCGCTTTGATATTTTCGCATGGGCGAAACACCCAGCGCTTGACAAATATCCTCCTGCGGCAGGCGGTAAAGCACATCATCGCGCCATAGTCGATCAAAGCGCTCAACGACGATGACCGGCTTGCCATCGAATATAAGCACCTCTGCATTTGCAGTTTCCAACCCCAACGCCCGGCACAATGCAAGGCAGAGCCATTCATTCCATGGCGTATCAGAAAAATCTGCACCATTTGGGCCTTCCTTCATAGCCGGTTTAAAGATGTGGGAGGTTGGCGTCGAGCCGAGTGGAAGTTGCCACTGATCATCAATTAGAAGAAACGCCGTTTTTTCCTGAACCCCTGCAATTGAAATGCGGAATTCCTCATCGGCAGCATGAATGCCAAGGGGAGCCGTTCCCAGGGAAGCTATCCGGCTTGCAATCTCTTCATCATTGACCGAGCGATAGATCATCTTCGCAGGATCACCCGGATCAAGACCCTCGGGGACAAAACGCAGCGCGCCGACACAATCGCGTCCAATTACCGAAAGAAGATCAAATGTACCCGCGCTATCGATCTGTTCCCGCACCGCAATTTTATTCTTTACAGCCTGATCATCGGGTAACAAACCATCAAAGGAACTTTCCACATGCATTCCTGACCAAACACGATCTGACAAAGGCATGGAAAGTGAAATGGGAAAGGCGCGTTCAGAGGAAATCCAGTCCTGGGTATAACGAAATGAAGTAGAGCCATTCGGCGCGCTCGAATATATGCCGACCTTGCTTGAGCCGATATAGACATCCAATATGCGTCCTTTGCGTTTGCGGCCCATTTTAGTACTCCGTTGGATCGAACTCTGCTTTTTTACGCGGAACGACAGACAAGTCCATATCCAGCGCAGCCAAAACTTTTATAACCGTATCGAGCTTGGCGCTTATTGCACCATTCTCAATTTCTGAAATGAGGGCTTGTCTCACAGAAGCTTTACGAGCAAGGTCAACTTGCCGTAGTTTTTGCTTCTGACGAGCTACGCGAACGACTTCACCAAATTCTTTGTTGTTCCGTATGGTCATCAACATTAGCCTTTCTACCTTATACGACAAAACGTATATATGATATATATACTGTTACCCGGATAATGTCAATTTATGCGGAATTTCGTATACAAGCGTTCAATCCTGCTCTGCAGTGTGCACTGAAATCTTATTTTTAGACTCTGAGACTGAAAGTTGCTCCCCATTACATGGGAAAGCTACCACCGGTAAATAGAAACGTAACTACTCCATTCTGACCGGTGTACCAACTCCAAACTATGAATAGGGTTGGCCAGAGAAGAAGTAAATGGCAGTAAACGCGCCAGAAGTGTTTTTTCACCCTCAGCGGAGGTAATCCGCCAGACCCGAACCCCCGAACTAGGGAGATGCTGAACCAGATAACTGCCTCCACCTTTTTCTCGTGCCCAGCGTTTTACTCTTGAAATCAGGCGGTGAATATTTTCGTCGGAACGAAATATCCGAGTCTCGAAGGGTATGGATTTAGCACTCAGAGCGCTCATTTCAGATAACCGAGCTAAATCGTCGATACTCACCAGAAAATACAATTCGTGCGTTGATCCAACGGTTTTTTTAATCGTTTCAAGCGCCTGTTCCGCATCTGATAACAACCAGTTGGCTAGTTGCTTCAACGATGTATTTTGTTTCATAAAGCCACCGCTGACATGCCTCCATAAATCTTGTTGTTGACGATCAAATGCTTCACCTACTGGCGCATTGATCCAGGACTTTTTTCCACTCAGCAGATGAATTCGTTGAGCATTATCCCACCACGTAATAAACAAGGTATTATCCGGTGTAGAATTGCGAAAAGATTCGGATGCGTCGAGCCAAGCCTGCCAACGCAGCTGGTTCATATCCGGGACCGATACAGACTTTAGGCTTTGGGTTAATTTGGTGGGCAAATAAATAAGCGCTTGATGAACATGACCGGCAATATCTTGGTAATGAGCAACATCAAGAAGGACTTGCTCTCCACCCATGGATGATATACCAATTCGATCAATCTTCTGGATTGGAAAGCGGCTTGGCGATTCAGGAAAACCTGGAAGCCCCGGCGATATTTCACTGACTTTTTTATAACTAAAGTGTGAATCCGACTCAACCGTCAATCCGGGTATGCCGAAGACCAAAATCAAGCTCCCCGCGATCACCAGCAAGGAAGCCCCCAACAATCCAAATAAACGAACCCTCTTTGACACTATTTTTTTCTGCGGTTTCGTCGAAACAGTAGCAAGCCCCCATAAACCATCGACGTACCCAAGATAAACCGCAAACCAATCTCTGATCCTGTGTTTTCAGCAATCGCTTGTGTTTGTTGAACTCGCATCTGCGACGATTTTTGCGACAAGGCAGAGGATTGTTCAGCCTTTTCGCGCAGTCGTGTGTTTTCATCCATGATTTCGGCGTAGCCGCGTATTAGGTTTGACCAACCTTCGGTATAGGTAAACCCACCCGGGTTAACATGAAATAAGCCTTTGTAGAGCTTGATCAGATCATGTTCCCACATATCAGCGTAGATACGTTCAATCCGGCTCGGATTATTGCCCTTTGCCCAAAATAATTGAAAAAAACCGCCTGGCGAATCACTCTCGGGCTTTGGTGGCTCAGGACGATTAGTTTTCTGGCCGATTAACAAGCCATCTTCATAAAGAGCCTGAACTACTTTTTTGGCTTCCTGCTCTACTGCAAGACCCTGAATTGTTCCCTTATCCGCTGCTTCCAGATAGGCACTCGAAAAACTGGACGAATGGCACTGAGAACAGTTGTCATTCCAGGCCTCCAGGCGCTCTTCAAACCAGGGATGGTTTAAATTCTGAGCAATTTTTGGTGTTGGGTTAAATGCCCAGCGTACTTTGCGAACCAAGTTGTGAGAAAACTCACCCTCGAATTCGAAATGGCAATATTGGCAGGTGGGTGCAGTATAGCCACCTTTGCTAATTGCGTTTTTTAGCGGTACTTCAAAATCCCATTTATCGCCGTGCGTCTGATATACGGTGCCATGTTTTGATAACAGGTAATTTTCGAACTCATTGTGGTCGGCGCCATTATGACAGGTTGCACAGGCTTCCGGTTGACGTGCTTCTGCCGCCGAGAACGAGTGCCGCGTATGGCATCCGTCGCACTTGTTTTGATTGTAATGGCACATGTCGCATCCCTGCGCGATTTCCCGCTGTGGCATTGCAGCCCACACTGCGTTTTCGACGTTCGCCTTCCAATCAACCGCATGGGATGGGTGACCCTTGCTCCATTGATTTTGAGGCCATTCCTGGTTTTTTTCTGACTCCGCCTCTGCAAATTCCTGAACATGGCACGTACCACACGTTGCACGGTCCGGCATGACCAGATCCTTGGCGTGATCAATAGATTTCGCTCCTACCTTGCCGTGACAATCAATGCAACCGACTTCTTTGAGCAACTGGCCGTCTTCCAATAATCCCTGCTCTATCAGATTTGCTTCAATCTGAGCCAGTTTTTCTTTTTTGTAAAAACGGGAATCTTTTTCGGACAGTCTCCTAATTGAATTCAACCGAGCATGTGTGCTTTTTCGCCAGGCATGGTAGGCACCGGGTGTCAGGGCTTTGTGGCATACGATACAATCTTTAGCAGTCGCCTCAATCTGTGGGACGGTAGACGTTGGTTTGTAAAAATCTTTGGGGTTCCAGTATTTTTGGATATTAATGGGCTCCCAATGCTTAGAAAATTTTCCTTTACCGGGATGATCTTTGTAGTATTGGGCTCGCAAATCATCGATATCGGGATGGTTCGCTGTTTTTGCGTACGCAGTGACAATATTTGGACTTAAACCGATCAACAACAAAAGGCCTGTCTGGAAAACCCGGATTTTCATTATTATTCCCTCTTTCTCTCGATTCTAGAATCTTCATTATCTCCGTATGGAAGGTTTCGTGTCAAAACCTGATTGTGCAAAGTTACCTCATCCTTATTGTGACCCAGATCCTATTGAGAGTAGTATCTTACGGCAGTGAAAGAGATAGTAATATCTTTGTTTGAGTGATTCTACGCAAACCGAATCATTTTATTAATGGTAGGGTATAGCTGATCGCCCCAATTGCTCCTTGGTTGTCTTTAAAGTTTACATGGCACATCACGCATTTTTCCATAACAACGGGAAACGAAGTCGCCATGCGAAAATGCTGCTTACCATTGATTTTTACGACCTCTTCGTATGTTGCTGCGCCGTTTAGTAACTTCGATTTTGCAGTCTTCTCAAATTTATCTTTCGGCAGGTTTTCATCCGGATTAAACAATACTTTGGTAAACCCGATGAATTGTGCTTCATGCCACCTCTTTGCTTTCATAGCAGCAAACAGCGCTTTCGATGCTAGCGCCGCAGACAAGATTGATGGATTGTTCACGTAATGCTCGGTAATCAACACTACGGCGGTTTTATAATGATCATCCAACATTAGAACCTGCTTACGGGTTCGAGCAACGGCTGCGGCCTGACGACTATCGTTGTCATCCTTTGCTGATTCTGGTTGGCTTAATTCATCAGCCAATAAATACGAATATTTACCATTTTCTCCTCGAACCCACTTCCCTGTACCAGCAGCTGAGATTGAAATAAAAAAAGAGTGCTCAAAATAACAAAAAAGTTTAATGTAAGGGTTTTCATCGGTTTTGTATCCTTTGGCATTTAGTTAGTGATTGCTACGATCTATAGGTTGTCTTTTTGGTCGACGGCCAATCTTGGCAGCCTTCAAGCACGTAGCCTTGTTGCATTATCTCGTTATGGATATTTGAGTTTGCTGCCGTAATAAAAACTTCTTGCCACGATGTCGTTGGCAGAATATGGTATGGTGTGGAGAATTTGGCTTGGAAATGAAACATCGGCGTTGTAATAAGAGTGTTCCATTCATAACCCTATTGGGTAAACGGAATCATGCCCATCCCGACAGTGCCAGGCTTAATGCGGCGACATTCCAGCCCAACATTTACCTGTCGATATCAAACCCGCTGGTTTGTTGAGTCGACCCCACAGTTCACCGCCCCCGGATCAATAACTCTTGTAACTCTCTAGCCATATTCGACTGCATGACACGCATTTTTTGAATGATAATCCAGTTTTTGGTCGAGCCATTCAATTGCAGCCCGCTTATCGTCTCACCAAGCAGAGTAGCCGAGATCGGCTGTGGTCGTCTGATAAACGTATTCGGGTGGGGGCGTTTTAGCTGTCGTATTACTACCACAGGCAGATAGGATAAATGGACAACAGATAGCAATAATGTATTTTTTCATTCTTAGAGACCTTTTATTTGTTACTTGTGCGGTGAATTCAGCAAAAAACCGCCGCGTGGGGGAAGCATAAATGCGACAGCAACGACAAACAAAACCGCTATTTTCAGTACCACCAAAATTATCCGGTGGAATACATTTTTTGAGAGGGAAATCCGATTATTGTTCATGTGTACGCCTCATTTTAGTTTCGTATCAAAACTAATAGCTATAGTAGAACTCAGTTTTACGTTTGTCAAATATGTTTTGAATCGATACCATTTGCTTGGCTCGATTGAATACTGTACTTGAATCAAACGACAGAAATGCCTGTCGTCAAATTAGTTCAGTTAACGATAAGACACAGAGGAAAACGCATAAAAAGGGATAATTTATGTTATCGTTTAAGTGCAAAATTATATCGATTCGCATCGAAACTATAAAATGAAAGCTAGTTAGATTTTAATGTCTCCAAAAGTCAATCTTATGCCTACAACTAATCTGTATCCGTTAATTGAACGAATTGGAAATCTGTTACGTACCGAAATAAGAAAGACTGGAAATAATCTGGGTTTGCAGCCTGTACACATGCAAGCATTGGACTATTTGTCTCAATGTAATCGATATAGTGATACATCGGCTGCGGTAACAGATTATCTGGGCGCAACCAAAGGAACTGTGTCTCAATCACTGAAAGTGCTGGAAAGAAAAAGATATATCACCAGAGTGACGGATGCTAAAGACAGGCGAGTCCAACACCTTAAGGTAACAGAGTCTGGACACGACGTACTTGCGACTTCATTACCACCGGAAACATTTTGTGAAGCCAGTGATCAACTCTCTGAATTTGATCGGAATCAGATGGTTGGCCTGCTTACCCAAATGCTCAGAGAGTTGCAGATAGCCAACCAATCAAAAAGTTTTGGTATTTGTAAGAGTTGTAGTTTTTTTTGCTCCGATGGAGCGCAGTACCAATGTGGATTGACAAAAGAAATGCTTAGCACAGACGATAGCGAAAAACTTTGCCGTGAACATTCGGTTAATGCTGTTGTAAAACAAGTGGAAGTATAGTTTTACACAATAGTTGTGATTACCTTCGAGCATCATCCATAGGACCCGCAATTATCCTGGTTTTGAGGCCAGTTTATTTGCAACTATCCAGAATCTTGGAATGAATTTATGTTCGTATAAGCTGATCGTTTCGCTCTTGGCTCCTTCCAATTTAGGTATTAATGCATCTAATCAATACCAATCTCCCAAAAACCTTCGTTTTTCGGAGACCTAACCCGAACCATCAAAAAGATCGCAAAAGTGGCCTTTTTATATCCCAAAACTGTCTCTTGTAATCAATCCCTGAATACCTCATGACAGCGATGAGTTTTTGGAGATGAGGTTTGAATACTAATCTGGATTGAAATAATTTAAAACATCCATAGATTTATGGGGAATTCCAATGATATCTATGCCGTGCTCGGTGAGGATATAGAAAACCACCAGAGACTTTTGATTTTTCGTATTGCTTTGGATTTTCTGCTTCTGGAATAATTTCGAGTAATCGTTAGTAAAGTTTTTCGTGAATGCCCATTTGGGTTTTCCAAATAGAAAACACAATACATTAGGCAATAGTATCCGATTCAATGGATTAGTTGCCACATGCCATTATGGTGATTCTCTGAAGTTTTCCAGGGCTAACAGCAAAACCGGTAAATCGTCCTGGATAATACTCCAAATGGTATCGTCATCTATACCAAGGTATGCATGTATCAGCCGGTTGCGTGTTGCAATTATTAGTCGCCAGGGAATTTCCGGGTGTGTAGCACGCACCTCATCAGGGATATGTGTAGCGGCCTCACCGATCAACTCCAAATTCCGCAAAGAGGCATCGTAGGTGAGACCGTTGGTAATGAATTCGCTCTGACTCAAACCATCTGTGTAAGACATGACCTTCTGTGTAAAATCGATCATATCATTCAAGTAGAAACGCCATTCCCTTATACTCGAATCGGCGTCAGACATAAATCGCCTCCTGCTCGACGTACGGACGGAGTTCCGGGCGCAGGGCTTTTTCCGTCACCAGATCCACGGATTGCCCCAGCAAATCTTCTAGATAAAACTGGACGCCGAAGTATCGTTTTGAAGTGGCGGGGCCATCGAAGGTGATCAAGATATCAATGTCACTGTCTGGACCCGCTGAATCACGTGCAGTTGACCCAAATAGCGCAAGGCCGATGACACCAAATTGATTTATCAGATTTTGCTTGTGGGCTTTAAGTATTCTCAGTACTTTATTTCTTTTCATCTTCTATCCTGACTTAACCCCACAGAGACACAGAAGATTTTTAGTTTAGGTTATTGATACGATTCACGTGTACTTTATATCTTCATATAAAATAGCTATCGACTCAATTTTTTTAACGAATTCAAGCCACCTCATCCCAACAGAATGTGAATTTGCGTTGATAATTTGGAATGAATGGTGCCCAGGGACAGAATTGAACTGCCGACACGAGGATTTTCAGTCCTCTGCTCTACCGACTGAGCTACCTGGGCGAAATATGTTCTTCGAAAGACGCGTATTAAACCGTGCCACAGATTCGTAGTCAAGCTGTTTTGTATCTATTCAACACAGAGGAGATGAGTTTTCAGGATTGAAAATCATTCGGCCTAGTAGTCTTCATCTGTAGTATTTCGCTTACGATTAATCACTCTATCCTACATGCCAAACCAATCACTTTCGTCGGGAAATATCGAGTACCATTTGGTCGCCACCTCATGTTTTTCTAAGACCTGGGTTTGGGTGGAATATAACCCTCCGGGCGATCGATTCCTTCGCCAAATAAAAACTTGTCGCGTTCCTTTTGCAGAAAGGCTTTGGCATTAGCTTCAAAAGGCGTCAACCTGTGTTCATTGATTAGCATCGTCTGAATTTCCAGCCATTGTTGCCACACTTTTTTGGAAATGTTTTCAAAAATATGTTGACCACTTTCCCCAGGAAATGGAGGAGCCTCCAAGCCCTCCGCTTCGGACCCAAGTTTCACACATTTCACTATTCTAGACATTATCGTTGTTCTCTTCGGTTGAGAGCTGCTCCAGCAAACGGCTTACCGGCGCAGGCAAACCACATTGATTATCTCGATGAACGTTATACCAGAGGATTCTATTTGATTCCATCACATTGAGGTCCGTGTTTTTCTGGTAAGCCAGTACGGGCGTATAATCGAGATGAAAGTGAGAAAACGTATGTCGGCGCTCGCTTAGCCAGCTCAGTTTAGACCGATCAACCTTTTGGGCGTCACACCAGTCCAAAAGCTGTCTTTTTTCTTCGAATTCTGGAAAACTCCAAAGGCCTCCCCATAAACCCATCGGCGGACGGTTTTCGAGATAAAAATAATCCTTGGAGTTTCGAAGAACTAGCAAGTAACACTTGCGGATTGGGGTCCTCTTCTTTGGACGCGGCACTGGAAATTTGGCCACTCTATCGCTAGCCCATGCGGAGCAACCGCCCCTGATCGGGCATTCATTACAGGCGGGATTCCCGCGGGTGCAAAGTGTTGCACCAAGGTCCATGATAGCCTGAGTATATTCCGCTACTCGCGATTCAGGCGTGTACTGATCACTAAGCTGCCACAATTCTCGAACGACCCTTGAGTCCCCAGGCCAGCCATCGATTGATTTGAAACGGCTGAATACTCGTTTGACATTTCCATCCAGAATAGGGGCCCGCTTATGATATGCCATACTCAAAATCGCCCCAGCTGTAGACCGACCTATTCCCGGAAGTTTAATTAATTGATCCAAATGATTAGGAAATTCACTGAAATTCGCTATCATACCGGCTGTTTTGTGGAGATTTCGCGCTCGGGCATAATATCCAAGGCCTGACCAATAGTGAAGTATAGAATCTATCGACGCTTCAGCCAGGTCCTCCAATGTCGGAAATCGTTCCACAAATCGTTCAAAGTAAGGGATAACGGTCGAAACCTGAGTTTGCTGCAACATGATTTCAGAAACCCATATCCGATAAGGGCTAGGATTAACCTGCCAAGGAAGGTCTTTCCGACCTTTTCGTTCAAACCAATCTAGGACACGCTTTTGGAATTCATGGGGTTTCATTTCATATACAATATCAGAATCATCAAAGAATCGTATTAATTCAATTCATAATCCCATGTCTTTAACCCATTCCCATTGGCAGTTCTGGATAGATCGGGGTGGAACATTTACGGATATCGTAGCTCGCCGTCCTAATGGCCTGATTACGACCCATAAGCTGCTGTCGGATAATCCAAATCATTATAGCGATTCCGCATTGCAGGGTATTCGAATAGCGATGGGACTCGCTGACAATGAACCACTTCCGGGTGAACTCATCGAAGCAATCAAAATGGGAACGACTGTGGGCACCAACGCGCTTTTAGAACGGAAAGGCGAACGTACCATACTGGCTATAACAGAAGGGTTTCGAGATTGCCTTCGCATCGGCTACCAAAATCGTCCAGATATTTTTGCCTTGAAAATTGTGTTGCCCGAAATGCTCTACGAAGGCGTTATAGAAATCAGCGAACGCTGCAATGCAAACGGTGAAACTTTAGTTCCACTCGATAAAGATAAGGCCCGTACCGAATTACAGACTGCTTATGATTCAGGTATTCGTTCGGTCGCCATCGTATTGATGCATGCCTGGCAATCGGCCGACCATGAACTAGAGGTTGCCGAGATTGCCCGCAGTATTGGTTTTAGCCAAATATCGGTATCGCACCAGGTCAGTCCGCTCATGAAGATCGTCAGTCGAGGCGATACGACCGTGGTAGATGCTTATCTCTCGCCCCTGCTCCGTCGGTATGTTAATCAAGTCGCCACAGGCCTAAAGACCGAATCTCAATTATTCGCTGACCAAGATGGAAACAACATTAGCCCTACAACCTCACCTAGGAACAAAGAAGAGACTGGAACAACCCAGCTGATGTTCATGCAGTCTAATGGCGGACTCGTCGACGCGGCTTCTTTCAAAGGAAAGGATAGTATTCTCTCTGGTCCTGCCGGCGGTATCGTCGGAGCAGTAACGATATCGGCAATAGCAGGTTTTAATAAAATCGTGACCTTTGATATGGGGGGCACTTCGACCGATGTTGCACATTATGCGGGGGAATACGAAAAAAATTTTGAAACTGAAGTGGCGGGCATTCGTATGCGCGCGCCGATGATGCATATTCATACCGTAGCAGCTGGCGGAGGTTCCATTCTTCATTTCGATGGAATGCGGTTTCGTGTTGGACCCGATTCTGCCGGCGCTAATCCCGGACCCGCGTGCTATCGCAACGGTGGGCCACTTAGCGTAACCGATGCTAATGTGATGCTCGGTAAGCTACAACCTGAGTTTTTCCCAAAGGTTTTTGGTGTCAATGGAAACCTTTCAATCGATGCGGACACCGTACGTCAAAAGTTTAGTGATCTGATCAATAAGATCCATTCTAATGGACGAAATTTGACTACCCCCGAACAAGTAGCCGAAGGATATCTTGCCGTCGCTGTGGAAAACATGGCCAATGCGATCAAGAGGATTTCTATCCAGCGAGGTTATAACGTCGCCGAATACACCTTGTGCTGCTTTGGTGCGGCCGGCGGTCAACATGCTTGCCAGGTAGCCGATAACCTTGGGATAACCCGAATTTTTCTCCATCCTTACGCGGGCGTTTTATCGGCCTACGGGATGGGCCTTGCTGACTTTCGAATTATACGTCAACAAGCCGTGGAGGAACCGCTTTGTCAGGGAAAAATCGAAAATATACGACGAATATTAGACAGCTTGGAAACCAGTGGAAAACATGAAATGGCGGCCCAAGGTATTTCAGCCGAGAATATCCATTCAATACACCTAGCCCACCTTCGATATCATGGAACCGATACCGCGCTAACGGTAGAGTTCACAAACCATCAAACCATGATAAAAGCATTTGAAACCCTGCACCGGAGGCGATTTGGCTTCATTTACGACAACAAGGATCACATTGTTGAAGCGATCTCCGTAGAAATAATCGGCACGACAAATCGAATAGACGAAACTGCCCGGCAAATTAATTCGGGTAGCAAAAACCAACCCAATACAAAAGTTCGGATGTATTCGGGTGGTTCATTCCATGAAACACCTGTATTTCTCCGCAAAGATCTTGATCCAGGAAGTCAAATCGAAGGGCCTGCCATCCTAGTAGACCCAACCTCGACGACGGTCATTGAACCCGGTTGGCAGGGGGAAATAACTGGTTTTAATCATCTTGTCCTTACCCGCGCTACACCCCTTGTTCGCCAATCCGCAATAGGAACCCACGCCGACCCGGTAATGTTGGAAATTTTCAACAAACTCTTTATGTCTATTGCCGAACAAATGGGTGATACGCTTCAAAATACAGCGTATTCGGTCAATATTAAAGAACGCCTCGATTTCTCTTGCGCTGTCTTTGACCAACAAGGTGAGCTAATCGCCAACGCACCACATATCCCCGTTCATCTTGGCTCAATGGGCGAAAGTGTTCAGGCGCTCATCGAAAGCCAAGCTGAAAGCATGCAACCCGGAGATGTTTACCTTTTGAATTCCCCCTATCACGGGGGCACCCATCTCCCGGACATTACTATCGTCACTCCAGTTTTCGATGACCAAGATCAGGAAATTCTGTTTTATGTGGCGTCGAGAGGACATCATGCCGATATCGGTGGAATTACACCGGGATCGATGCCCCCTTCGAGTCAACATATCGATCAAGAAGGCATTCTTAGTGATGGATTTAAATTAATTGAAGCAGGATGTTTCCGTGAAGATGCACTGACTGCATGGCTACTCGGCAATCGCTACCCCGCGCGCAACCCAAGTCAGAATATCGCCGACCTGCACGCACAGATAGCCGCCAACGAGAAAGGTATCAGGGAACTCCGAAGCATGGTTTCCCACTATTCGTTATCCACAGTCCAGGCGTATATGCAACATGTCCAGGAGAACGGGGCTGAAGCGGTAAGGCAAACTTTAATGCGCCTTAAAGACGGCCGATTCAGTTACCAAATGGATAATGGCGCACAAATTCGGGTGGCAATCCGCATCGATCGCATATCACGAACGGCCCTCATTGATTTTACTGGTACGTCAACGCAACAAATTACTAATCTAAACGCCCCTGCTGCGGTATGTAAAGCGGCTGTATTATACGTTTTCAGAACTCTTGTACAGGATGATATTCCATTAAACGCAGGATGCCTTAGACCTTTAGAAATCGTTATTCCCGAGGGTTCGATGCTCAATCCCATCTATCCTGCGGCAGTGGTAGCGGGAAATGTCGAAACATCCCAATATATTGTTGATGCCCTATATGGCGCTTTGGGTGTACTCGCCGCTTCGCAGGGAACCATGAACAACTTTACTTTCGGGAATAGTCAGTGGCAGTATTACGAGACAATCTGCGGAGGTGCCGGAGCGGGTGCGGATTTCGACGGTAGCGATGCTGTACATACCCATATGACCAATTCCCGGATCACCGATCCCGAAGTGCTGGAGTGGCGATTTCCTGTAGTTTTGGAAAAATTTGCTATTCGACAACACACCGGTGGTATCGGTCAACATAGAGGAGGAAATGGTGTCGTCCGAAGGGTGCGTTTTCTCGAACCAATGACGGCGGCAATTTTGTCTAGCCATCGGGTCGAACCACCTTTTGGAATTAAAGGGGGTCAATCCGGAGCGTTGGGAAGCAACTGGGTAGAAAAAAAGGACGCTACGGTTATCGAGCTTGCAGGTTGCGATCAGATCGAGATGGATTCTGGCGATGTAATAATCATTGAAACGCCTGGGGGTGGGGGTTTTGGCTCGATAGAATCTTAGCTTTAGAATTCGACCTAAAATAACTTAGGCAACTCCTTAGTCCAGTTCAAGCTTCTTCAAACGATACCGTAATGCCCTAAAAGTAATACCAAGCTTCCTCGCCGCCGCAGTTTTATTCCATCGAGTTTGCTCCAGTGCGTTGACAATAGCCTTTTTTTCAACTTCATCCATATAATTTTCGAGGGATACATCTTCCGGCAAGTCTTCGGGAGTATCCGGCAGTACGGTACTTTCAAGAGGGAGATTCAAATCTTCAACTTCAATGCAATTATCCTCGAAAAGAGCTATAGCCCGTTCTAGAATATTTTCGAGTTCACGAACGTTTCCCGGAAAGGTATAACGCTTCAACGCGTCTAGAGCCTCGTTACTTAGCTTTGGTTTACCCTCTTTCTGATCAACCATTTTAGACAAAATATGATCCGCAAGCGTCGCAATGTCTCCGCGGCGCTCTCTTAACGGTGGGACCTCCAACTCGATAACATTGATCCGATAATACAAATCCTGACGAAATTTACCGTCCTGAACGAGATCTGCAAGATCGCTATGGGTAGCGCTCAAAATACGCACATCGACAGAAATCTCCTGTTGGCCACCGATTGGACGAACCGCTTTCTCCTGGATAGCACGTAGTAATTTAACTTGTAAAGACAGGGGAAGGTCTGCGACTTCGTCGAGAAATAAACATCCACCATCTGCTGCTTGGAACAAACCTGCTTGATCGCTGACAGCACCTGTAAAGGCTCCTTTTTTATGGCCAAAAAATTCGGCCTCCATAAGATCCGACGGAATCGCACCACAGTTTACTGCAACAAATGGCTTTTCATGGCGAGGACTCTTAGAATGAATCAGTCGAGCCACTAATTCCTTACCAGTCCCCGATTCTCCAGAAATATGAATCGGAGCCTGACTGCGACCCAACTTGGCAATCTTAGACCGAATATCACGCATTACTGAGGAATCCCCAAGTAACGTATGCCGAGATCGAGCATCAACCTTTGGATAGCCATCCAATTTAAGCGCGGTATTGACAAGGTTTCGAAGCACTTGTAGATCTAAAGGCTTAGAAACGAAGTCGAATGCTCCTTGCTTTAGTGCTCGAATCGCGGTTTCCATGTTGCCATAAGCCGTAATGACAGCAACCGGAGTACTGGGATAACTATTTTGAATATATTCCATTAATTCCAAACCGTCCCCATCGGGAAGTTTCATATCGGTCAGGCATAGATCAAATGTACTTTGACGTAGCAAACTCTTTGCTGCTTCTACATCACCAGCAGCCTGCACCTGAACATCCATTCTTGATAGCGTAATATCAAGGAGTTCCCGAATATCAGGTTCATCATCGACTACAAGTATCTGAGGTTTATTCATACGGCGATAACCCGCGCTTCTGCATCAGGCAGGCAAAGCTGAAAACAGCTACCACCTCCGCTTAAAGGTTGATATTCCAAACTAGCTCGATTTAACTCCGCCAATTCCCGGGAAATATACAACCCTAGGCCTGTCCCTGAATTCGATGTCGTGAAAAAAGGCTCAAATATACTTTCAATATTCTCCATGGAAATTCCTGGGCCACGATCCTCAACGGTTATGCAAAAACAACCATTTTTACGAAAAATTTCAATCACATTTCCCTCCTGGCTCCCCTTGCCGTGTTTCATTGCATTGTTACAAAGATTATCAAGAATCTGTTTAAGATGCCCTGAATCCACAGAAGCGTGGGCTTGATCAATTTTATTTTTAAGTTTAAATGGAAGTGTACTCAGTTGGTTTTCGGAGGTGAATTCCAGCAGAAATCTTTCGAGCCACGAAACAAGTTCGAGACTCTCGGTTTGGGAAGGTTTACGGCGGGAGATTTGAAGTACATTTTCAATAATTTTGTTGACACGTCCAGTATGATTTCGAATAATCTCCGTCAGTCGTATATCTTCTTCACTTCGCGTCGGAGATTCAGCTAGGAGTTGGCTAGCATGGCTAATGGCGCCCAAAGGATTCCGAATCTCATGAGCGATACTAGCCGCTAATCGCCCAAGAGAAGCTAGTTTGCTTTGCTGCACTCGTTGGTTGGACAATGCCCGATCTTCAAGGAAAATCATGTGGAAAGTATTATTGTTCTCACCCAGCCTGATATACCGAACATTGATATCAGAGCCATTGTCTATTTTAAGCTTTGTAGAATCCCGTGGTTTCCCGAGAAACCAATCGTAATAATCCCTATTGAGCTCAGGCGATATAGTATGCAGATCTCTCTCCTTCGATGAAAGGTTGAAAAGCCGAAGAGCTGCTCCATTCATCATAATCACATGGTTTTCTCGATCCAACACCACGATACCCAATTGCAAATGTTGTATCACATATTCATTCAATTGCTGCAAATTAGCGATATCAACACTCTGTTGAGCAGCAATAGCAGCATTTTCCTCGGCTCGATCCGCCAGTACCAATGCGAGCAACGAAATGGTAAAAAAAGAAGCTCCTAGCATGCCAGCATAAGTATAGGCCGTTCGCTCAAAGGTATTCGTTAAATCAGAATAGACTTGCTCAGCAAGAATCAATACGGTGGCCAACGCTGCAAATCCAAGCGCACAACGTCCTCCGACTAAAAGCCCTGCGGAAGCTACGGACACTGCCAGGAGGGTGCCTATCCCAGTTTCGATCCCACCGCACCCATGCATAATTAAGATGAGACCAATAAAATCAGTAAAAATCTGTAGCTGAGCCTGAACCGAATAAGATGGTTTTTTTAAAAATAGACAAATCCCCTGTACAACCGCAATTAGAAGATACGTTGAAGTAGTTTCAGAATATAGAACAGGATTATTGTAACCAAGTATAGACGGCCCAATCTTGAAGAAAAATAGCCCTGAAAACAAACACGCGACGGAAAAGCGGTAAATAAAAAAAATCCTCAGCACCTGCCACGCCTGGCGTGCTGGTATTTTATAAGTCGCGAAAGGGCAAGGACTATAAGTTTCTGCCAAATCTACCATTTTTTAAGGCCATTATTGATTCAATTACTTTTATAATAGCCGAGCACAGGAAAACCAAGCGAGAAAATCAAAAAACCGGAGAGCGTGATTAGCAGACCAACTCAAATTTAGAAAATTTGATATGCTATCCAGCGAGTGCACATTGAGACATTCGTGAAATATGGGCCTACAAAGTAAATTACTTTACCTTTGAATTCATCGCCAATTCAAGAAAGCCAATCTTTTTCCTTAGACTTTATACAGGTGCAGATTAAGTGTATCAGGTCAAAATGTCTCTATTGTTTGCCTGCATGAATCCCGATATAACTGTATTCCAGCTGTTATCGATGGGAAGGCAACTGCGGCTGGATCAAAATCTTCCAAACTAACGAGTTTATATGCTTCAATTTCTTGTCCATCTATCTTTATTCCAGCTAGTGATTCGTGATTGGACACAAATATACTATCAAGTGTTAAGTATTCGATATTCTTATATCGATACCTATTCGGCGCCGAACACAAATAAGTGAGGTTTTGGAGATCGATATTGAGTTCCTCCTTTACCTCTCTCTTTGCTGCTGCTTCTAAATTCTCGTCCTGGTCAACAAAACCACCAGGAAGGTCCAGCAATTTCTTAGCAGGATCTTCAGCCCTTACCGTCATCACAATTTTTTTGTTGTAAACAATAATAACTCCAACTGCCGCCGCGATATTTTGAAAAAAAATGAAATTACAAGCAGTGTCTCCGCATTCATACACTTTCACGCTTGCGTTCACCAAACTCTGCCTCCCGCATTTAGGACAAAACAAGCCATCTTTTTCTATGTTCCGCATGTCAAAAAAATCTTAGACTTTCTAAATCACTCACTCGATTTGTTCAAAAAACGAACTATTTAAGTAATTTACATCCTCGCAAGGAGAAAACTCAGGACAGTAAGGCAAACTCCCAAGCATTGGGGCATCGATTTTTTGCTCGAGTGTTTGAAGGTATTCTTCGATAAATTCAAAACCCGAATCCACTCTATTACCAATCCAACCAGAACAAGTCAGTCCTGTCTGAATAATTGCACGGTAGGTTAGCAGAGCATGATTCAAACACCCTAAACGTAACCCCACCACCAATATTACGGGTAGACCAAGTGCCAAAGCGAGTTCAGCAATGGTTTGTTCTGAATTTAATGGCACCTCCCACCCCCCTACACCCTCAACTAAAACTATATCCGACTGTTTCTGAAGTGCGTTGAAAGCGTCTAATATTGTCTCAAAACTCACTTCTATTCCCGCCTGTTCCGCTGCAATATGAGGCGATGTTGGCGATTCAAGTGCGTAGGGATTGACCGTACGATAAGGTATGTTAATCGAAGCGTGCTTAGCGAGTAAAAATGCGTCGTTATTTATCAATTCCCCATGCTCGATATAACACCCGGAACCAACGGGCTTCATCCCAGAAACTTTGAACCCTCTACCTTTTAAAGCTTCCATCAGGACAACCATAGATCGAGTTTTACCAATTCCAGTATCGGTCCCGGTCACAAAAAACCCAAGTGTTCCCGACATAATCAAGCCACCTTGTGGATTTCAGCAACCGTTTTCATTTTTCGCGCGCTGCCAAACGATACATCATAGGTCGCATAAATTTCATTTTTTAGCATCCTGGCCTCGTAAGCGGCTACCATATTATTAAACCGCCCTTTCCCCGTTAATCCACGACAACGCCCAAGAGTCACGTTATGAGCACCGATCCCTTTAAGCTCCCGCATCAGCTCTAAAACGCTGGAATACCGAACCCCATGCGTTTGGGAATTCAAAGCCGATTCAACAAATCCAGCGTCGACCATAAGTCGTTTCAAATAGTCTGTTGTATGGAAATGATTAACATGACTGAATTCGTCAACTTGACTCCAAGCATCACGCAATTCATTCAGTGTCCGATCACCAAAAATACTAAACAAAAGCACGCCATCAGGTTTAAGAATTCTCTGGAAACCTGAAAATGCTCCATCAAGATCAGAACACCACTGTAACGCCAAATTGGAAATAATCATATCCACACTATTGTCTGGTAAAGGTAATGTTTCGGCATCGGCACAAACAAAATCGGCCCTATCCCCGACACGGCAACGTGCTTGCCGTAACATACCCATGGCAACATCCAAACCTATAAATTGCGCATCCCAATCACTCTTCGCCAACTCCGAAATACAAAATCCCGTTCCACACCCGACATCAAGTATCATTAACGATGTTTCGTCCCCCGGAATCAAAAAATCCAACAATTGGCGACCAACTTTCTTCTGTAGGGATATTATTCCATCGTACTCCACGGCAGCATTATCAAAAGCGTGGCGCAACCACTTTTTGTCCAGGCGGGTCATACGCAATGCTCTGTCAAAAATCGATTAAAAATCGATGCCGTCTCGCTAGCATGGGTATAAAACGGCATATGCCCTGCGCCCTTTACAACGTGCAAGTTAGCTGCAGGACAAAGCTCTTTCATCGCTGTACCCGCATCAACCGGAACCAAAGTATCCAATTCACCGAATAACAGAAGTACCGGGCATTGTAGGTTTCTGAGAACTTCTCTCGAATCTGCATTTTCCAGAATACTCAGGCCACCAAGAAGTGCACTTTCGAGAGGTGCGTTCCGACTATCCAAACGTTTGCGTAACTCTTTCAGTAACTGTTTCGATGTAGGCGAGGCTTGAGTTTGCAGAGAAAGGAAACGTAGCACAGCACCACGATTATCTTCAATCAGGTTTTTTGCAAACCGATGCAACACCGTCAAGTCCATCCCCGATGGCCATTCATCATCGGCAACAAATTTAGCATTGCCAGCAAGTAATGCCATGCTTTTTACCCGATGAGGGAAAAATCTGGCAATATGCATGACAACAGATGCGCCCAACGACCATCCGATCCAACATGCTCTCTCTGGTGCCGCACCCAGCAAAACTTCGGAAATTGACCCGAGGTTAAAGTCTTCCACCATTGGGGCATGACCGTGACCAGGCAGGTCCAGACATGTTATCCGGTGGCTCTCTCCAAGCAGGTCGACAAATGGCCCCCACATACCGGAATGCATACTCCACCCATGAACCAAAACAACATTTGAGATATTGTTCATTAACACCCCCCATCCTTATTCAAAATGTTGGCCAATGCTTCCAACAATAAATCAATCTGCGTTTCCTCATGGAGAGCTGAGAAAGTAATTCTGAGCCTAGCGGTACCGTCAGGAACCGTCGGCGGGCGAATAGCACTAATCAAAAAGCCCAACGACCGCATTTGATCACTGAAGCAAAGTGCTTCATGACTACCACCGATCAGCAAAGGCTGAATCGGCGTCACTGAATCCATAAGCGACAAACCTAATTGCTTGGCACCCTGGACGAATCGACACACAAGGTTTTGCAATTTTTCGCGGCGCCAAGTTTCCAATTCAGCCAACCGCAAACTGACGCGAGTCGCTTCAGCAATCGCGGGCGGAATTGCTGTTGTATATATATAGGTACGTGCACGCTGAATAATTGTTTCGATCAATGCTTCGCTTCCAGCAACAAAGGCACCAAATGTACCAAATGCTTTCCCAAACGTCCCCACCAGCACTGGGACATCGCTCTGATCTAAGTGAAAATATTCAAGAGTCCCTTTTCCACCCTGCCCCAATACTCCCAACCCATGGGCATCATCAATCATCAACCCTGCTTTGGCGATTTTAGATACCCTTACCAAATCGGGCAACGGCGCCAGAGTGCCATCCATGCTAAAAACTCCATCACTCACAACTAGATCTTTATTACCCTGACTGCGGGAAAGAGATAGCGCCAAAGCGTCAACGTCTGCATGTTTAAAACGTTGCAACTTTGCCCCCGATACTATTCCTCCATCCAATAGCGATGCATGATTTAGACGATCTTCCAATACTCGGTCGCCGCGCCCAACCAGAGCAGAAATAACACCCAAGTTAGCCATGTAACCGGTTGAAAACAAAAGAGCCCGTTCGCGACCGGTAAATTGGGCCAGTTCATCCTCTAACGCATGATGCGCTTCGCCATGACCACAAACCAAATGTGCCGATCCACTCCCTACACCCCATTTGTCTAGTCCTTTCTTCAGTGCTCTAATAACTTTGGGATGACCTGCCAAACCCAAGTAATCATTATTGCAAAAATTGAGTAACTTAACCCCGTTACAAGTTACTCGCACACCTTGAGCCGACTGTAATATCTTACGCCGCCGATATAAATTTCTCCCTTCTAGCTCCTTAAGTTGTTTTTCCAACAGTACACGATTCATAGTCGAATTTTACGTTCTGCATATACCGAATCGCTAACGGCTCAAACTTGAAGGGTACATCCCCAAACGCTCAAATAAATACAAATCTCTTTCAGCGACTGGATTATCCGTAGTCAACAATTTTTCTCCATAGAAAATAGAGTTGGCACCCGCCAGAAAACACAATGATTGCATTTCGTCGTTCATATTGTTGCGTCCCGCAGAGAGTCGCACCTTCGATTTTGGCATCAATATCCGAGCTACCGCAATGGTCCTGACAAAGGTGAAGGAATCCAAGGGTTCAGTTCCATCCAAAGGAGTACCCTCCACCTGCACTAACATGTTGATTGGTACACTTTCGGGATGACTCGGCAAATTAGCGAGCTCAATCAATAACTTTGCCCGGTCTTGACTACTTTCTCCCATACCGACAATCCCACCGCTGCAAACTTTTATTCCCACATCACGTACGCGTTTAAGGGTATCGATACGATCCTGGTAGGTACGGGTTGTTATAATTTTGGAATAATAAGCTTCGGATGTGTCTAAATTGTGGTTGTAATAATCCAAGCCAGCATCTTTAAGACGTTGAGTTTGTACATCGCTTAACATTCCTAAAGTTACGCAGGTTTCCAATCCCAAAGCAGCAACCCCTTCGATCATTTTAGTCACTTGTTCAAGATCCCGATCTTTCGGACTCCGCCATGCAGCACCCATACAAAAGCGAGAGGCACCCTGCTCCTTAGCATTTATCGCCGCGTTCAATACTTCGTCAATGGACATTAAAGATTCATTTTCCAGCCCAGTGTCATATCGAGCACTTTGTGGGCAATAAGCACAATCCTCGGAACATGCCCCAGTTTTTATACTCAAAAGAGTGCTAACTTGAACCTCATTCGGATCAAAAAAACGGCGGTGAATAGTCTGGGCGCGAAAAATAAGATCATTGAACGGCAATGCGAACAAAGCTTCGACTTCCTTGATTCGCCAGTTACTACGAATTTCTGGATTTGATTGAGCCAACTTGGCGTGAACGTCTTCATTGGGCTGTACTAGCATATGAGCATCCTCTGAATTAAAGCTCGAAACATAAACTTGTCAACTTTTATAAATCAAATTTGTGAACAACTGGCTCAGTATTATACAACATTGGATGTATCCGCCTACCTGTCTGTTATGCGAAGCTCCGGGGTGCGGTAACTGGGATTTGTGTCGAGGCTGCTTTCTGTCGCTTCCGGTAAATTCTAATGCGTGTTCCGTATGTGGAATACCGCTCTATAACACTGCACATCCGCTCACGTGTGGCAATTGTCTGACGAAACCACCCGCATTCAATAGTTCCCGATCATCATTTATTTATGAGGCTCCAACCCGGTATATGATCCGTCAGCTTAAATACCACAACAATCTCGCCTGTGCCCGACTGATGGGGGAATTAATGGCGAACGATCTTATAAACGTGGATCCCAAACCCAAACTCCTCATTCCTATACCCTTGCATCACCTCCGCTATCGTCAGCGACAATTCAACCAAGCCACTGAAATCGCTAGACCAATTTCGCAGTGTCTCAATATCCCCTTAAATCTGAAAGCGTGTGTCCGCACGAGAAACACTACACCGCAGTTTGACCTCCCAGCCAAACAACGGAAAAAAAACTTACGGAAAGCATTCGCAATGAATGGCCCAATCCACGCCGATCACGTTGCTATTATTGACGATGTTGTCACCACAGCAACTACTGCCAATGAAGTTGCCAAATTGGTTCGTCGATCAGGTGTAGAAAGGATTGATATCTGGTCTTTCACTCGAGCCTAATCCAAAATTCTCATAATTTTTGTGCTCAGCTTAGGTGCTGAACATTGTGGCTACTAGCTGCAACCCTTATCAAAACTAAGATGGGAGATAGTTTCAAGGAGTGAGCCCCTCACTCGAAGGGCTCTAATCAATGTAAATTGGGCCTGGCATCCCGACTTTAAAAACTATAATGAATCCTAAATTAGTGAGGAATGAGGACTAACACCGACCCTTCTTAGCTAACCCAGGAGGACAATGCCGATAAGATTTGTGATTGTGTTGAAACCAATCTTTTCGACTCACGGGCACCGGCGTAGGTGGATTAGTGTAACTTCGATGCTGACTTTCCTTTGTAGTAACTACTGTGCCGATTGCAGCTCCCGCTGCACTACCCAAAATGGCTCCATTTCTCCCACCAACCTCGGCACCAACCATGCCTCCGACGGCCCCTCCTATACCGCCCCCAATAGCAGCATCCTTGGTAAGATGATCCGCGTAGCTTGACAATGAAACAGAAAACAAAGTCACAAGCAAAAATATTCGAATTAGATTCATATTCGTAACGCCCCTATTCATCAAAATTAAAGCAATAGCCGCTGAGACTAGCCCTGGATAATCGCTCTAAGGTTAACGAAAATACCACCTTATATTTGTGCGGTGGTTAACAAATTGGGTTACCACTTCCTTTAAAAAACCCTTAAGGCGAAGAAATGGCTCACAATCGTAAGGAACTGTGCGCTTCAAATAAGGAGGACCACCAACTTGATCAAGAAAATTCTTGATTTTTATTGATCAAACTGATGCAATCCCCAATGTCGTAGAACTTAAACCGTGTTTTGAATATCCCCCTATCGCCCCATAATTTCAACGGTAACTTTTTGAATTAAACGGCATGGTAAGAAAAACATACGATGCAGTATTTTAGATGTTTTTTTTATTTACTACCGAGTGTTTCCCACACAAAATCGCGACTTAAGCGTCGACTGGATTTTCGTTGTCAAAGAACATTGACTTCCTGATTGTTGGTCAAGGGTTAGCTGGTAGTCTACTTGCTTGGCGTTTAATTCAGCACAACCAATGTGTCGTGATCGTCGATCACTATAACGGTTCGTCTTCCTCGCTATCAGCCGCGGGTTTGGTCAATCCAATTACAGGCAAGCGTTTCCGGAAAGATCCCTCTTTCGAAACACTCCTAGTGTCCGCGAAAGACCAATACCAAGAGTTTGAAGATTTTTTTAAAACACCGTTTTTTTTTAAAAAATCACTATTGCGAATACTCATTTCCAAACAAGAAAGCACTTTCTGGCAAAAGCGGGAAACGGAATCTGATTATAACCAATACCTAGAGGGCAATTTTGATAATCAGGCCGCTTCCTATGATTTGTGCGCCCCTTTGGGAGGATATCATCAGAATTTTTGTGGTTACCTCGACACTATTCGATTGTTGGAGAAGTTAAAATCTTTTTTCAGTGAAACGAAACGCTTTAATAAAATTAACTTTTCACATTCGAAACTTGTCGTTAAACATCAGGGTTTCGATTGGTATGGATACAACATTAACAAAATTATTTTCTGTGAAGGTTATTCGGCAATTAACAATCCTTTTTTTTCATGGCTTCCGTTTCAACCATCTAAAGGGGAGATACTGACACTAAAGATGGATCAACCAATTCCCACTGAAATCATAAGCCGTGGAAAATGGTTGTTACCTATAGGTAATGGTTTATGTAAAGTGGGATCCACCTATCAGCGAAATTTACTTAACGAAAAACCCAGCGAATCGGCGAAAATAGAACTGTTGCATTCGGTAAAACAAATGTTTCATAAACCGATAGTCTTTAAGGTCCACGATCACAACGCTGGTATTCGTCCAAATACCATGGATAAGAAACCCTTTATTGGAGTCCACCCTCGAAACCCTGTCATTTCAATCTTTAATGGTTTTGGCTCGAAAGGCGTCCTTACAATTCCCTGGTACGCTGAACAGTTTGTTGACTTCTTACTACAAGGGACACCGCTGCCGGCGGATGTAGATATAAGCCGTTATTGTGCACACCGTTTCCCTGGTTAATCGCGCTCACCAGTACGTGTCCGAGGTTTTGGAACCGGGCGATACTGCAATTGATGCAACGATGGGAAATGGGTACGATACGCTGTTTCTCGCCAGCAGAGTCGGCAATTTTGGCAAGGTGTATGCTATAGATATTCAACCCATCGCGCTCGAAAATACTCGCCAGCGCCTATTTAGCCACGGGATGGAGAAGCACGTCTCACTGGTATTGGGTAGCCATGAAAATCTTTCGGATTTAGTTCCAATTCGTGTAATCGGCCACACGAAGACGATCATGTTCAATCTTGGATACCTCCCGAGAGGCGATAAAAAAACTAAAACATCAGTAATTACCACTCTTGCAGCTTTAAAAACGGCTGTTAAGATTATAGCTGTTTCGGGACGGATCACTATTGTTGCCTATACGGGACATTGTGGAGGCAAGGAAGAAGCTGAGGCAGTAAAGGCTTTTGGAAAATCGCTCTCAAACAACAGATACCAGTTCAGCATGGAAATTCCCAAAACCAGGGGCCGAAACGTGCCATGGTTAATGGTGATCGAAAAAAAGTAACCTTTCAGCACACTCACTAAACCCACCATTTCTAGGTTAAAAAATGATCATTGACGGTGTAAGCTCAGTTACTGCACCTAAAACCAACCCGTTTCAAAATCAATCCAAATTGTTACAAAATTAAAACTTTTTTCATCGTTTGAGCCCTAATATAGAATATTTTCCACAAAACTGAATGC
>Ga0209992_10000879_pt1 | contig 36404 bp, 25 predicted proteins | sample 2SBtaG_2_FD_182564 | JGI IMG/M metagenome (GOLD analysis project Ga0209992, IMG submission 182564) | Deep subsurface microbial communities from Kolumbo volcano to uncover new lineages of life (NeLLi) - 2SBTROV12_ACTIVE470 metaG (SPAdes)... | ecosystem: Environmental > Aquatic > Marine >...
TTAAAGTAAAAGCAAAACCGTCAAAACGATTGGCCTTAAACAGCTACCCAATATCACCTTAATTATTGATCTATCAAGAACAGATCTGAACATTAGTTTCAGGCTCATTTAAGGATTGGAATAGACTGTTACCTTTGATCGTTTCCGTAATCACTCATAATCTGCGACGCACTTTAAAATGCTCTTAGAAGAGCCGTCCTAAGGTTAGGATACTTCAAAATCTGAATCGAAACGCACAAGGTCTACAGTTAAGATCTCGAACAAACGTCTTGATCAAGATTTCGCGGCCGCAGAATGGAAGCATTGCCAACCGATCAGCTGGTTTTCAATTGCTAATACATCAAATTTCTTCTTTCAGCCTTGCAACGATGGTTTCGCCAAAATAGTCTTGACATCGTCACCTCAACCGTTACTAGTCTAAGTTGTTATAACAACTGATTACGCACTAAAAGAGTGCGACAGTTTACCCGAACATTCAATTAAGTACTGTAGTTATAGGAATCTAGCCTGTGGGCATATTTCATGCTTATTCTCTTATGAATACAAAGTTGAGGACTAAACATTGCTAAATACTAATCTAAACCTACTCTCTTTTTCCGGTAAAACGAAAATCCTTCATACAACTTGGATCGCGTTTTTTATAAGTTTCGCAGTCTGGTTCAATCATGCTCCTTTAATGCTGGTGATAAAAGAATCGCTTGGACTTAGTGGAGCCCAGGTCAAAACAATCCTTATTTTAAATGTCGCGTTAACCATCCCAGCCCGAATCATCATCGGCATGTTGGTCGATAAATTCGGCCCCAAACGAACCTATTCAGCGCTATTAGGAGTTGGAAGCATACCCTGTTTTCAATTTGCGTTAGCGGACAGTTTTGAACAATTAGCGCTCGCCCGATTCTTACTTGGCTTTGTCGGAGCTGGTTTTGTCATCGGTATTCGAATGATAGGCGAATGGTTTCCAGCAAAACAAGTAGGCATTGCGGAAGGTATTTATGGGGGATGGGGCAACTTTGGTTCAGCTGCGGCCGCAATGACACTGCCAACTGCTGCATTACTTTTTGGTGGTGAAGACGGATGGCGCTACGCTGTAGGCTCGACAGGTATCATCGCATTAGTCTATTCCGTCATTTATTTTATTAGTGTCTCTGATGTACCCAAAGGATCCACCTACTTCAAACCAAAAAAAACCGGTGCAATGGAAGTAACCAGTATAAGGGACCTTTTCTTTTATGTGCTGATGACGATTCCGATGTATGCAACACTCAGTCTTTTAACCTGGAAACTTTCCCAAGTCGGTGTTGGACTGTTATCTCCGTCAACCTCAATCTTTGTCTATGCCAGTATATGGGCCTTGTTTGTTTACAACGTCTACAGAATTATTCAGGTCAATGAAGAACATCTGCAGAATCCTATAGATGAAATTCATCGTTATAACTTTAAACAAGTCGCAATATTGGACCTAGCCTACCTGGTCACCTTCGGCTCCGAATTAGCTGTTGTTTCAATGCTGCCCTTGTTTTTTTATGAAACTTTTCACGATTCACAAGGTGTCACCTTAGTCCAGGCTGGTTTGTTAGCGTCAGGTTTTGCCTTTATGAATCTCGTCGCACGTCCTGGCGGAGGGTGGATTAGCGATAAAGTGGGTCGAAAATTGTCATTGACAGTTTTCATTTGTGGCCTTGTTTGTGGTTATTTGTTGATGGGGCAGATCGATCCTAGCTGGTCTTTGGTTAGCGCTGTGGTGATTACCATGGTGTGTTCTTTTTTCGTACAAGCGGGAGAGGGTGCCGTGTTCGCGATGGTACCACTTATCAAGCGCCGAATGACCGGTCAAATAGCTGGAATGGTAGGTGCCTACGGAAATGTCGGGGCAGTATTATTTTTGACGATACTATCTTTTGTGTCCCCCCAAATGTTCTTTATGATGATAGGTAGCAGTGCGCTTATTGTTTTGATTGCCGTCCAGTTTATCGACGAACCTAAAGGACACATGGCGGAAATTCAACCCGATGGAACTGTTGAAATGATAGAAATCAGTTAGTGTCCACATGCTAGGCAAATGTTCCAGTATCGATACTGGAACATTTCTATGACCCAAAACCCCGCGGGTTTGTCCACATTTCTTAAGACCTTATGGATTCCTTAAAATTTTTACTAGCCAGAGAAAAGAAAACCCGGCAAACAAATACCATTGAACAAGCGCTAAGTGAATCATCGTGCATTGCTATAGAAAAAATATCTGGATTTTTGAATCTTGATAAAAAAGTCGCTCTAATCCAGCCTGACATTTTGATAATGGAGCTGGGGCACCCTACCCCGTCCACCCTGGATTCGATTCGTATTATCAACACCGAATATCCCATCCCAGTCATAATTTTCGCTGAGGAACAAGCACATAGCAGTAATATCGACAGTGTGATAGACGCCGGGGTTAGCGCCTACGTAGTCGATGGACTACAGGCATCCCGCATACGAACCATTGTCGAAATCGCTATTGCTCGTTTCCAGCAAAATCTTCATTTACGTACCGAATTGGAATTGACCAAAAATCAGCTCCTAAACCGTAAAGTAATCGCGAAGGCTAAGGGAATTCTAATGAGCTCTAAAGGTATTAGCGAGCAAGATGCCTATCGCACGTTACAAAAGCTATCCATGGACAGGAATATCCCGTTATCCGAAATGGCGAAAAACATCCTTTGCATGGCGGAAATTTTGACACTAAATTAATCTCAATTGAAGTCAAGGATGACCAATTTTATATAAGTCATTGGTGGTATTTAATAGCACCGCGATCATTATCAAAACTGTAATAATCGATCCAACCATTAAGAACATCCGGCCTCGGGTGACGCCTGTAAAATTGCAGGCTGTTGCATTGACAGGCCAATACGATGCTGGATCTGATTGGTGTTGCTGCCATAGATGCCCTGTTTTTTTGAATTGATAAAGCCGCCAGGGCCCGGTGCGCCGACGCTTTTCATAGGCATCTCGAATTTGATTTAACTCAGGCCAGTCACCCAGTGCTATCACTCCGATTATTCGAAATCGGTGGATAACTAATAAGCGGTAAATATTCTTTTCAGGGTCAGTATAAATATATTTTTTTACGGTAGGGCCGTATTCATTTTCCCCTACACACCCCATACTAAAAACACGACTATTGACAACTTTTAGGCTCATGGCGACCTGAGAACCATTGTAACGGGCGCTTCCGCCAGTAATATTCGAGGCTACAATTGCTGCTTGTTCTAATCCAGGCCCGACAAAACCATAAATATCATTGCGAAATTCCGCACATTCCCCGACCGCGTAGATAAATGGATTCGATGTTTGCATTCGTTCATTAACCCAAATCCCTCGGTTATATTTGAGGCGCGCCAATTTGGCGAGATCGATATTAGGAACGATCCCGGCTGCCAAAACGACCGTATCGCATTCAACCACTCGTCCACTTCGAAGTTTAACGCCCTCAACACGATGATCGCCCAAAATTGCGATGACGCCGTCTGATAATATGACGCTGATCCCCAATTTTTTAACTCTCCCAGCGAGTAATTCCCCCGACGCGAAATCCAACTGCCGACTCATTAGGTGAGTAGTATTATTGACGACACTAACCGCAGTATGGGCACGATTAAGTCCCACGGCGGTTTCCAAACCCAACAGGCCACCACCGACAACGACTGCCCTACGGCTCCGTGTTATACGTGCCAAAAGGCGCTGTGTATCGTTTAAGTCACGAAAAGTAAATACTCCGTGGAGTCCGATGTTCGGTATATTCGGTATTCGAGCGCTCGAACCCGTGGCGATAACCAAATGACTATAAAATTGAATATTACCCCGGTAGTCTGTGACATAGTGGGCTATTTTATTAATAGAATCGATCGGGCAGTTATGAAATTGCCGTACATTCGAGTTCGTGGGAATTTCCAAACGATTTTCAATATGCTCCCTACTCACATTCCCAGCGAGTAGGGACGAAAGCCCCGCTCGATTATACGGTTCCCACGGTTCGTTACCGTAGATGCTAATGAGTGCATGCCGTTTCATTCGAATAAGCTCCTGGACTGTACGGACACCAACTGGACCGTTCCCAATCACAATGATACGTGGACAATTAGGCACAGGGATGATTGTGGATTGCGAAGAAACGCGTGGCATTTGCTTATTTTTTTCCATAATGCTGTTACCTTGAAGCAAGGTTTTATCACCAAACTCGATTAATTTGATTCAATGTTAAAGACTATTTTGCCGGCTCTTTTTTTACCGACTAAAAACTCATCGACACCTGTAACCATAATTTCTGCGTATCCGGGCCCCCAAATAAAGCTGATTTATCCGAATTGAAATGGGCGTATTTAGCCAATACCGTATAATGTTTGCCGAATTTCTTAACGACGAGGAAATCGTATTCCTCGCCAAAATCGGTATTCCCGGTATCGTCTTCAAAGTTATGGTAAACACCCATCATCTTGATACCCATGACTTTGGTACTCAGCGTGCCATAGATATCGCGTATACCGGCAGTAGGCGTGGCAAGAAAAAGATCGGCCCATCCTTGGAAGGCATGATTTGTACCTAGCGGAGTGGAAAAGCCCTGGCCATCCTGGCCATCCAGCTGTTCCATAGCAATCTGAGCGGTTACACCGAAAGCAGACACGCCAGCACTCAGATTGTAATAACCAACCTCAAATGCCCTTGGATTGTGTTCGTAATCCTTTTGCCATGCATATTCAGCCGTATAAAGTGCAGTTAATCCCTCAGTTATCGGCATCGACCCCTTAAATCGCGCGCCGTAGGTTTGACTCGATCTGCCGTAAAGGGCGCTATCGTTATAGTCCAGTAGGTACGCATATCCGATTAATTTTCCGGCATTAAATCCATCGTAGGCAAGGTTAAAAATAGGCGAGTCCATATCATCGGTCGTGGAAACGATCGTTTTCACCTGGTTCAGGTATCCCATCCTAATAGTTGTATCTGTCAATGATTGGTTAGTTATCAACACGGAATCGTAAGTTTGTTCAAGCTGCCTCCAGCCTACATTTCCGATAAATCGGTCGTTATCGAACTTAATCCGCTGACGCCCTACTTTTATCTCGGTATTCGGAATACCTGCGTAACTGATCCATAGCTGATTGAGTTCGCTATCCTGCGGGTCCTGGATGACATCGAATTGTGTTTTACGAAGTGTTCCGTTACGGGAACTTGCATAATCATTTTCGCCCACATCTTGATTTGCTTCCCATTCGCCGAACCCCTTAAATCCAGCAAACGAGGGTGTAAGGTAGCCCAAACGAAGCCGAACTGTAGAAGCATTTCCCGTTTTCTTGGTTGTACCTTTCGTATTCGCATTTTCAAAGCGATATCGCAAATTAAATTTGATTTGACCACCGCCTACCTTAAGCGCTTCTTCGACTGATTGGTCAAAATTAGCATGAACCCTCCCTGCGAATAGACCTATTGTAATTGCAGTGAAACTTAAAAACGCTCTCAAGATTTGGCACTGACTCCCTTTGTCTAAAACTGATGCAGTTTTCATTTTCTGATCCTCTCCTGTTTTCAATAAATTATTTTTCGTCGCATTGTTTGAGAAAAGTCAGCAAGCTTTCTCGATAGGCGTAATAATCGGGATGCCCGAGCAAAGCCTTCCTGCTTCGAGGTCGGGGGAGATCGATTTTTTGTATTTTTCCGACTTTGGCGTTCGGCCCATTGGTCATCATCACAACCCTATCGGCCAGCAAAATCGCTTCGTCAACATCATGGGTTACGATAATGGCGGTCACTTGGGTCCGCTCCCAGACTTCCATCAATACTTCCTGAAGCTCCCATCGGGTCAGGGAATCGAGCATTCCGAAAGGTTCGTCCAGCAACAATAGTTTGGGTGAGAGGGCAAACGCACGGGCGATACCAACGCGTTGGCGCATACCGTTCGACATGTCGGATGCTTTTTTTTGAAGCGACTCACCGAGCCCGACCCGAGTCAGATAGTATTCAATGATATCGCGTCGTTCGCTTTTGCTGGCGTGGGGATAAACCTTGTTGACGCCGAGGGATACGTTTTCAGTTGCGGTCAGCCACGGAAATAGGCTGGGCGCTTGAAATACAACCCCACGATCGGGACCTGCGGTCAGCACTTCCTTATTATCTAGCACGATTCCACCGCCACTGATTTCGTTTAACCCAGCGGCCATCGAAAGAACTGTGGATTTTCCGCATCCGGAATGGCCGATAAGGGCGATAAATTCGCCCTTTTCCAGCATCAGATTAAAACCATCAACGACAGTAACGCTACCCACCCCATCGGGTGTGGGGTATATTTTGCTGACTTTGGAAAATTCCAGATACCGGGGTTTTCCCAAATCTTTTATCAACCGGTTAATAGCTGACTTGTCATCCCTCCAATCCATATCGGTATTGGGTCGAACAGCCGGAAGCTGGAGATTATCCGCGTCAAGTTCACGGGTTTTTTCGCTACCCACGTCTATCAAATAGCGGGTGATGGCAGCGCGCAGATTTTTGAATTCAGTGTCATGATTCAGCGAGGTCCGGTCCCTTGGACGCCCTAAAAGAACCGGAAAATCAGGCCCTAGGGTCGCGTTCGGTCCTGGGTTGAGCGGGATGACTCTGTCCGCCATATAAATCGCTTCGTCGACATCATTGGTAATCAGCACCACAGTCTTTTTTTCCTGATTCCATATTTGTAGGATTTCATCCTGCAAATTCCCCCGGGTCAACGCGTCCAAAGCGCTCAAAGGTTCATCAAGCAGTATAATATCCGGGTTGGCGGCCAAAGCCCGTGCCACGTTGACACGTTGCCGCATACCACCGGACAACTCTGCCGGACGCTTATCCATAGCATAGGAAAGATTGACCATCCGCACGTATTTTTCGGTGTGCTCCTTTCGCTTTTTTGCGGGCCAGTCTTTAAATATTTGATCTACCGCCAAAGCAATATTTTCAAATACTGTCAACCACGGCATTAAGGAATAATTTTGGAAGACGACCCCCCGATCAGGACCCGGACCAGTAATGGGTTGGCCATTTTTTAGAATGCTTCCACGATCCACTTTAATTAATCCTGCTATCGCCGAAATCAAGGTAGTTTTACCACTGCCAGAAAATCCGACGATCGCGATAATTTCACCTTCGTAGATATCCAGGTTTATGTCTTCCAAAACCGGCGTGATTTGTCGATCCTCGCCATAAGATTTGTAAACTGCTCTAAGCTTAACTAGAGGTTTTCCTGGGTTTGTATCGAGTGGGGATGGATCTAATCTAGCATTATTATCAAACTGGAGTGTTGCTGATAACATTTGTTGTTCTCCTTGATTAATCAAATGGCTCTACCGAATGCAAATGTGTTTTGCAACGAAAACATGATGCGGTCCAATAAAAAACCGATAAAGCCGATAGTAAAAACCGCAACCATGATTCTGCCCAGAGAATGAGAACTGCCATTTTGAAATTCATCCCAGACAAACTTACCGAGCCCTGGGTTTTGAGCCAGCATTTCGGCGGCGATCAGCACCATCCATCCGACCCCAAGTGACAGACGCATCCCGGTAAAAATATAGGGAAGCGCGGACGGTAGAATTATTTTTTTAATCTGAGTAAACCAGCTCAACCGCAAGACCTTAGCAACGTTGACCAAATCGGGATCGATTGATGAAACCCCGACTGTGGTATTAATTAATGTGGGCCACAGGGAACATAGTGTGACCGTGATGGCTGAGGTCAAAAACGATTTCTCGAACCATGAATTGTCGGTCGTTACATAAACCGCGCTGACAATCAAGGTCACGATCGGTAGCCAAGCTAGTGGCGAAACCGGCTTAAAGATTTGAATGAGCGGGTTCAATGCCGTATTGAATAATGTGCTCATACCACAAACGATCCCAATCGGTATTGCTACCAAAGAAGCCAATAAGAACCCTGCGAATACGGTGTATAGGCTGGTAAGGATCTGATCCAGATACGTTGGCTTACCCGTATAAGATCGAATTTTCACATCGGTATTCGGATTTACAGCGAGTTTTTTCTCGTTGCGAATCCTCTGCCGTTCAAAAAACGCTTCCGCCTTGACACGTTCGGTGCGGTGTTCATTAAGCAATCCCAGGGACTCATGCCAAACAGCACTGGGGCCGGGAATAACGCCCAGACTGGTCTGGATACTCGAGGCGGATAGGCTCCACAGCCCCAGAAAAATTAAAAACGCGATAGAAGGTAGACCGATTTGCAGCGAGATCGCTTTAACCTGCTGATTCGGGTTGTCCCCACTGCACAATTTCACGAAGGGAACGAACCACGTGAAACCAATCATTTTTAGAAAGACTACTAGTTTATGTGACATCTCAATATTCCGTCGACGATCTTAAGGATCCTTAAAGACCTATTGCGTTAAGCTTCCGATAACAGTTTTAAAAAAAAACGCTTCCCTGCGCTCTAGCGACAACTCCAGTGTCGACTGAGTGGAATCCCCGGTGAAGGGGGGGAGGAAATTTCTACTCGTTACGTGCTGTTGCAGTTATTGTTTTCCCAGTGAGTTAGCCGCCAACAACTTTTCCGCCGACCACTTTGTCGTTAGCTCTTAGACCGATTGGAAATTTTGCCAGGTATTCATTAGGCTTATTTCCATCAAACACAATGCCATCGATGAACTCAGTTTGGGGTTCGCGAAAACCATCTTCAGTAGGATCTGGAAAATCGCTCGCTTTGGCCTTGCCTTCAGCAATCAACTCCATGGCTGCCTTTCGGTATATGTCGGGCCGATAGACTTTTTTGGCGATATCCATATACCAGCTATCGGGTTTGTATTCAGGGATTTGGCCCCAGCGTCGCATTTGGGTCAAATACCACACAGCATCGCTGTAAAACGGGTAGGTCGCGAAATAGCGAAAAAATACGTTAAAATCGGGTAACGCACGTTTATCACCTTTTTCGTACTCGAATGTGCCGGTCATACTGTTTGCAATCACTTCGTAGTTAGCTCCTACATACTCGCTTTTCGCTAGGATCTTAACGGCTTCAGGGCGATTTTTGTTGTTGTCTGCGTCCAACCATATTGCCGCGCGAATCAATGATTTGACCACTGCGAGATGGGTATTAGGATATTTGTCCGCCCATTGCTTACTGACGCCGAAAACTTTTTCTGGATTGTCTTTCCAAATCTCGTAGTCCGTGATCACCGGTACACCGATACCCTTAAATACGGCCTGCTGATTCCAGGGTTCTCCGACACAATAGCCATAGATTGTTCCAGCCTCTAATGTAGCCGGCATCTGTGGTGGCGGAGTCACGGATAACAGTGCATCAGCGTCAATTTGTCCAGTAATGTCAGAAGGCGGTGCGTAATAGCCTGGTTTAATGCCCCCAGCTGCTAACCAATAGCGCAACTCAAAATTGTGGGTCGATACCGGGAAAACCATTCCCATATTGAATTTTTTACCCTCTGCTGTGTATTTATCCACGACCGGTTTCAGATAGTCCGCTTTGATCGGGTGAATAGGTTTGCCGCCGGTGTGCGGAACATGAGGTTTCATTTGCTGCCAAATTTCATTGGAAACGGTGATGCCATTCCCGTTTAGGTCCATGCTGAAAGCAGTAATGACATCCGCTTTAGTCCCGAAACCAATCGTTGCCCCAATAGGTTGACCTGCTAACATATGTGCACCGTCGAGTTCGCCGTTTATCACTCGGTCTAGTAACACCTTCCAGTTTGCTTGGGCTTCTATTTGAACGTAGAGCCCTTCATCTTCGAAAATTCCCTTTTCGTAGGCGATGGCTAGGGGCGCCATATCGGTTAATTTGATAAAGCCGAATTTGAGATCTTCTTTTTCTATTCCCTCAACGGCCCAAACCGATCCAGTGTGGAAAAGTAGCAGAACAAACACAGCCAACGAAAATAATGCGTTAATACATTTTTTTATTAGTGTTCTAATTTCCCGAAATAATTTTTTCATCTTCACCAATTTCTTTTCATAAATTCAAGGCAAAAAAAAGCGCCCACAAACGAGGTTAAGATTTCACCTCGCCTTGTGGACGCCTTTGTCCGAATGTCTAACCCTTCTTTAGGCTAAAACATACTCAATTTAAACTCCTTCGTTGGAGCTTTGTTAAAATCCACGCAATGTATTTGCCAAATATTGTAAAAAAGAAAATTAAATAAAGTATATTATATTTATTAATTGCTTAGCGGTTACTTCTATAAATTTCATTCAACGTATGTTTTTCGCTTCTTAGGCTTTATCTTGGGAATTGCACCATATAAGAACGTTTTTGGAAGGACATCCCCATAATCGTGCGCCAATTCAATTTTGTTGAATACACAATTACCTTAATGCATTGACTGATCCAGCAAATTTCGAACCTAGAGAACCCAATAGGCGCCGATGCCTACCGTACTAGCTCATTAATGTCGTATCCATTGTAAGATTTAGCTTCAAATATTTCACTATTGGCAAAGAGCACTTTTCCCCTAGATCCTGTTTGGTCAGAAAAATTTTAAGCCAATCAATTTTTTCAAAGCAATCGTCAAATAATAGTTATAAGGAAGTAAAATCCCTTTATACCCACTCTAATGGGGCGGTAGACAAGATAATTCACGATTCTCAGCACCACAATACGAACACCCTAAACCAAAGCTTAGCGAGTTTGACATACATATGTAATACTTCCTCTCTAAGCTTAAATCAGTTTGTTATGGCCACGGCTTAGTTGGCAAAAAATACGCCGAAAAATATCCTGATTTGCACTGAAAACCATTGTGAAAAGTCTATTTTGTCAACAAAATGAAAACACCGAATAAACAATCAAAACCCTAAAAGCAACACACCACGACAGTGAAACACCATAAACCCGCACCAACTCTGGCACACAGATTGCGTTGATATTTAGAGAACCATCTGTCGATTGCTTGTAGCCCTCTATGGGAAATTTAATTAAACCTGCATTTGTAGGAGATAATAAACGATGGACTATATTGAAAACGTTACACTAAATCGATTCGAAGATGGAATCGATTTAACGATGGATTCTCTCTATCAGAATGCTATGGTGCTCCTCAATTGGTTTGGTTATCAATTTTCGCTGGTATCCACCACAACAGTGGCATCGTTTTTCGCCGGTCTGGTTGTATTTTCCTTTCTCGAATGGTGCTATCCGTTTATTCAATTGCCCCCGAAAGCCACAATACGTGCTTACTACCATAATGTGACAATCTTTCTTTTCAACGATCTCGTGATGTCACTTCTATCGATTACATCGCTGTTTTTAATCGCCGAACAGTTCACAAATAACGGCCTAATCGAAAATCGGCACTACTCGGTCGCTGAATCGTTCCTTATATTTATTGCCGTGGATTTCTCGATATTCCTATGGCATATCGCTAACCATAAAATCCCCTGGTTATGGATGTTTCATAAAGTTCATCATAGTGATAAAACCTTGAACGTTTCGACGGCACTACGATTCCATGTCGGTGAACTTATCCTAACTGTGGTATTTAAATGTGCTCTCATCATCGCATTCGGCATTTCGGAAAAAGTAATAATTGCCACGCAAGTACTGATCACCTGGTTTACAATTTTCCATCACAGCAACATCTCGTTCAAACAAGAGAAATATCTATCGAAAATTATTATGGTTCCCTCGCTACACCGAATGCATCATTCTTCTAAACGTATCGAACACGACAGCAATTACGGTGGTGTTTTTTCTTTTTGGGACCGACTGTTGGGCACCCTTAAAGAAGGTGTTCCTGCAACAATCGGATTACAGGCTGTCAACGAACTAAGCGTGTGGGAAAGTTTAAAATTTGGCTGCTCTGCTTATTACCCAACCCAGGCATTACAACAGCCCGTTTCTATTCCTGAGGGGTGCAACACTACAAATTTAGATCAGACCGATCAGGTGCCAGACCCCGAACCAATAAGCTATGTAAAAAACGACCCTATACCGGCAAATCCTATACTTAGACCAGCAGAGCTTGTTTTTGAAATGTACTTCTCTTATCTGCAACTCAACATTGCTCTACTTAAAAACGCAATAGATATCACTCAAAACAAAATTGCCACACCAAACGATACTTTTATGAGTTTTAATAAGACTCTTGTACAAACACCCCAAGCAACCCGGTTCGTGCAACCATCGGTTCTCTCTGCGCCAGCAAAAGGTATTTATTAAGCGAGCGAAGAAGCATGAATAACCACAAACATTCTACCGATTATAATCTTTTGCCACATCACCCAAATTTCGAGGTGTGCAAACGAAACGATTGGAAGTCACTTCCCTTCTACGATATGCTATTGCTTTTCAAACCGGCTCCCAATCTAGGATGATGCTTACAGAATTTCATTCAGACCAGGAATCAACAACAATCCCTCACATACAAGCCTGATAAAGGACAGCATTCCTTGGGACTGCTCATTTGGTTTAAGCAGACTGCTATAATTTCAGGACCTGATCGATTACATTAACCGAAACCCTAACGCTCTCAAATATATGTGCTTACTTAACGGTGGAATCTCAAAACCCCACTGAAATAACTATGCAAATTCGCTCCATCAACATAGCAATACCCAAGGAAGTTGAATACCAAGGGAAAAAGATTTTAACTGGTATTTTTAAAAAACCGGTTAACCACCCAGTAATAGCGACAAAATTAGGCTTGGATGGCGATGGCCAAGCCGATCTGGAAAATCATGGTGGGTTTGATAAAGCTATTTACATATACACCCTAGAAAATTACCGTTATTGGGAAAAAACATTAGGCCGCTCGGCGTTTACCTTTGGCCAATTCGGAGAAAATCTTACCGTAGAGGGTATGCCTGACGAGCGCATCCATATCGGTGACATATTTGAGATCGGATCAACACGCATGCAAGTCACCCAACCCCGCGTACCCTGTTACAAGTTGGGCATCAAAATGGAGATGCCCAAATTTTTGAAGTTGTTCATGCCTTCTGGACGTGTGGGCTTTTATCTGCGAGTATTGAACGGAGGAGCCATCAATCAATGCGATACCATACAACTGGTCAAACAGGATCAGCAAAAGCTTAGCATCCGGGAAGCGATGTTGGCTTTGATTGATAATCCCCATCGACAGGAAATAGTAAAAAAGGCTTTGGCAATTAAAGCATTGTCAGTAGCTTGGCGGACTGACCTCGAACGCGGATTGACGAATTAGTGACCATATTTCAACTAGAATACCTCACAAAATCGTGTTAAATCCCTGTCTCGTATCCTTACCTGAGAGAGAAAAACGTCCAAAGGTAGTCGCTGCCAATCGGCCGAAACCCTTAAAGCAATGGCTACTGGATTTGCCGATTGATAACGAAGATAGGCTACCACAATTAGTTTTTGAGCGAATTAGAGAAATCAATCAAAGCCTAATTGGAGTCCGGCAATTAACCTCAATTCTTGATCGTTTACAGCCTGTTTATTCAACCATTCATCGGTTATTGACTTCTCATATATTTGTCGATGGTTTTCCTATCTCATCGAACAAACAAAAAACCGTCGACTTGTTGATTGCTATTACCAAAGAATTCGCCATTTCTTACTATTTCGTTCTGAATGCGCACGAATCCAAGAAAATCCCATGGCTACCGGGTAAAGTCCACCCTCGCCAAGTTTTACGGTTAATCCAAACCTATACCGATATACAGGTTCTTCACTACTTACTCTACATTGATGACCTAAGATGGATTTGGCTCGATATCAATTCGATCTATAGATTCGCATTGAAACATGAAATCGAAGGGGTTCAAATTGCCGAACCACTTCTGACTTTGAAGAAGAAAACGACAATTCAAGAAACCTACAACAGAATTCTATTATTGCGAATTACCGATCCATACCGATTTACTCAAACCGAAGTTGTTTATCTGAACACCATTATGGAACGATGGGACGATTTAGTGATGTTGACCAAATATCGGTCCAACAATCCGCAAGCATCAGAAGGATGGATGATTGATTTAGACCAAGACGAACCCCCGTTTTGGGTCAAAAACCCAAATAAGGCTGACATCCCTATTAACTGCTTTCAGATCAATGTGCAGGGCTTACTGAGTTTATTTGAACAACATCAAGAATTAGTTGACCCCACTCTGAACCGCTTTGGATTAAAGCTGATCCCTAACGAAGGAGAAAAGCTTTTACCGCGTTATTTTTTTAATTACCTAAAAAACCGATGGTCTGGATTACTATCCGAGAATTCAACATATTTCGGCGATTGCCAAGAACAATTAATTTCGGTGGGATTAAAAACCATCCACCAACAATTCAGTACCTCGGGTGGGGCACAGAACACATGCGTTAGTGAACCACTGGCCACCCCAATATCAGAATACGAATTGTATTGTAAATTCGACCAGCCAGGGCAAATTGCCGTTTGCAGTTTGCTGGGATATAAACCGGTTGATGGGCATACCCATTCCAGAAGTTTGGGTATAGTCAACCGAATCAGTCGGAAAAATCCGTCGGATCCAATCAAATTCGAAATTACATGTATAACCACACGTTCGTTTCCGGCAGGTGTCCAACCTTTAAAATCAAACAAAAATTCTGACGTTTACCAACGAGCGTTACTCTATTACAAAGCCGCTAAAGGCAAAAAGAAAACAATGTTGATTGTGGAATCAAAACATCTCAAAAACAACGATGTCATCCGTATTCTGGTTCAAAACAAATCCTATACGGTAAAGTTGGTTAGTGGACGCCAAATCAATTCAGAATGTCATCTATTTGTGTGCCAAGGATTGAAAAAAAGGTAACACGCTATAATCGATAGGGTCCATCCCTATTTTATTCATTGTAAAATCTCAGCCAGGTTTGAAGGAGGTTAGATCACCTCCTAAACAAGATTTCTGCCAACGATTTGAGCGGCAGTGTCCGCACAGGCGACGAAAAAGAAAAATGGTCCAAAATCATTGACGGCATGAATACCAGTAAAATACAAACCAGGGATATTGCTTTGTAACGAATCATCCAAACAAACAAATCCGTGATCGTAAGCCAATTGTGACAGAATGTTCCCCTGTGCCAACCAAGATAATCTGTTAATATCAGGTTCATAACCAGTGGCTAAAATGACCATGTCAACACAACAAGTATGGCCATTACCCAGTCGAATCGATAACGATTTTGTGTTATTCGCCCTGCAAGCGCTCACGGTGGTGTTCGGCCACAATTGGACATTAGGGTGTTCAATCATTTCAAGTAACCAACTCTCCAATTGAGACCTCCCTTCAAGCCAAAAGCGTTGATTGATTCGATTTCTTTCAGCTTCGGGTACATGGCGAAACCAACCGGGATGATTCAAAGTTTTTTGAATATAAGGATATACCCATGACCAATCAGAGAAAGCAAACTCAGGAGTATCATGCCGGTAGACAATATCAACTTGACGAGCATAATCTTTTAATAGTCCTGCCCACTCAAACGCCCCTTGCCGACCACCTATAATGAGACAGTGTTTCCCTTTTAGCCGGCGAAAATCATTGCAATTGGCCGTATGCCGATAGCAGTCCAGAGGAAACATAGACTGATATTCTTGTGGAATTTTTTTGAAGTCATAATAACCCGTAGCAACTAAAACTTGTTGAGCTTGTATTCGTTCCCCATTACTTAATCGTGCCGTAAAAAAAGGATTATTGTAATCCAGCCGCTCTACAAAAACAGGCAAAATGGAAAGCTTGTAGACCTCGTGGGTATATTGAATATAATCAACAAAGCTTTCTATAGCCACCGGGTGAGCATCGCTTATATGCTGTCCTTTGTATTCCAGATAAGCATTCAAAGTTTCTTCATTGCCCCAATCGAACCCCGTCCTTAAACGCATCCCGCTGGGCATATGGGATTGCCAAAACCCCATAAATTTACCCACAACCTGATACCTTATGCCCTGTTTTTGAGCATACATTGCCATTGCTAATCCATAAGGACCAGCGCCTATTATCAACAAATCTGTCTTCAAGAGCATGGGAAATAACCTAGTTTACCAAGGTCGATATTACCCTGTATTAGAGAAGGATTCTGCTTAAAATACTCGATAGCTCATGAGCGGCTAGAACAAAGCTTTTACCAGTTAGCAGATATGAATATCTACTTTTAGGAAGGAGGTTCACATTGATTGACACCCGTATTCAGACCCCGTTTATCGCTCAGTACAGGGAGGAGTACAACTATCACTTGGGCATCGTCATCACCCAGGTTTTAGGAAGAACTATAGGCTACGGATAGAGCACCTAGAAAATAACCGACCCATGTTGCCTGGCAACGAGAGCCGCTTCGGTGCGGTTAGAGACACCTAGTTTGTCAAACACCGAGCTTACATGAAACTTGATGGTGCGCTCACTAACAAACAAACGATCGGCAATTTCTTTATTACGCTTTCCTTTTGCCAGTAACCGTAGAACTGCTTTTTCACGGTTACTCAGCATGGCTCCCTGCTCTATGGCGGGATGACTAACCTGATCCATAAGTTTTGAGGTAACTGCCGGATCCAAATAGGTTTTCCCCTGGCGAACCAATCGAACTGCATCAATAAGATTTTGGATCGGCGTATCTTTCCTCAAATAACCTTGGATATCGGATCTGATGGCTTCTACAACGCGTTCGTCTTCACTGTAGGATGAGTAGATAATAGTATGGAAACACACATCGACCGTATGCAGCATTTTAAGCGCTTCAACACCGCAGGCATCCTCCATCTCCAGATCGAGAATTACGATATCTGGTTTCAGTAAAACCACCTTTTCACAACATTCCGCACAATTAACCGCTTCGCCAAGTACACTAAAATCCGGCTGAGCATTTAAAAGGCCAGTTAACCCGTACCGAACTACGGGATGGTCGTCAACGATTAAGATACCAACCCTATTGGCAGCCAATTTTGTAGTGTTACTCCATTCCTCTCCCTTCCTGTTTTGGTCGATAGCCTCGTTTTCCATATTCTCAGCCTTTATATTAAAGTGGGCACCACTATAACAAAAAAACCTTCTTATATCAATTATTTTTCGTGTTATTTTTTTGCATGTTTTTGTAATGTGTAGCCCCTTATAGCTGTAGGACAATAGTTATTATGAGCCATACCATATATATTAAACTTGCAATTTCAATATTTTACATCACTCTTAATTCTTGCCCAGAATATGTCCTTACGCTCCATTGAAAAACATTAGAATATAGGCTAATTCAATATATGAAGTCACCAAAACGGATATTATATATATTTTTTATTCATATAAAAAGGGATATTTGGTGTTACGACTCGTAAATTTTAATCGGCAATTGAACCTCAGCCAAGATATTATGATGTGAAAAAAACTGACAACCGAGAGCTAAACCAATCGAATTCGCCGTACAATCGCTTGACAAGCTCTTCGATTTTTTCGGTAGTTTCAGCGGCGCGAGCGCGTTGTTCGATGGTTCGACATAAGCTCATCATGCGAGTAGCACCGAGTTGACGGCAACTACCGCCCAAACTGTGGGCCTCCTTTGCAATGGGCTCGACTTCCCTGGCGTCTATACAGGCTTGCATATGCTCTAGACGTTTAGGCACATCGTCTAGAAACAGTTCGACTAGATGCTTTATAAACGGTGAATTATTAGTTGCTTCTTCGGCTTCAATGAGTTTTTCCCAAACACTCGAATCCAAAACATCCGATGGTTCGCCGCCTTTTTTATCTTGATCAGGCGAGCACCAACGGGCAATTAGATCATCGAGCTTCCCCATCGCAATTGGTTTGGCTATATGGTCATCCATACCAGCAGCTAAACAGCGTGCGCGATCAAGTTCGAAAGCATAAGCAGTAATTGCAATAACCGGTGTTCGGCGACCATCCCCTTCCCGTCGACGCAATTCAGAAGTCGCGTCGAAGCCATTCATTTCGGGCATGTCACAATCCATAAATACCAAGTCGTAGGTATTTTGCGCAAGTATTTCTAGTGCTTCCCGACCATTTTTCGCCAGATCCATGCTATAGCCAAGCCCAGCTAACATGTTACGCATCACTTCTTGGTTAATAGCTGTATCCTCGACCGTCAAGAGACGCAAATTAGGTTGTCGCACTCGCGTCGTCAAAGACGGCTTATTTTGGTTTGAATGCAGGACTAAGGTGGATTCTAACTCGGCGCTCGGTTTTACCAAATCCACAGTAAAGTAGAAGATGCTTCCGGCACCGAGATCACTGGTGACACCTATATCGCCATGCATACCATTTACCAATTGCTTGGCAATAGCCAAACCTAGTCCTGTCCCCTCAGATTGACGTATGGTAGGATTTCTCACTTGAACAAAGGGTTTAAACAAACACTTTTGCATCGATTTTGAAATCCCGATACCCGTATCACGGACTTCACAACGCAATTGAACAGATTCCGCAGTTTCTTTGTAGCACGAAGCACTAAGGAAAATTGTACCGTGCTGGGTGTATTTGATGGCATTACTGAGCAGATTGAGAATAATCTGACGCAAACGCTGGGGGTCACCCAGTAACAATGGTGGCAAACTTCGGTCAAGATCCAACCGCAGTTCAAGCCCTTTGCTACGAGCAAGTTCAGCGACCATGTCAACGCTTTCTTCAAACAATCCGCGCAATTCGAAGGCAATTTTCGTCAGTTCTATTTTTCCCGTTTCAATTTTGGAAAAATCAAGAACGTCGTTCACCAGAGCCAGCAATATTCCACTTGAATTATACGTAATTTGAGCATAATTACGCTGCTGATCGGTCAAGTCAGAATGTAACAATAATTCCACCATTCCCAGTATGCCATTTAACGGCGTCCGAATCTCGTGGCTCATTTTGGCCAAAAAAGCGCCTTTCAACTTCTCTGCCCTCTCGGCCGCTTCCTTGGCTTGAATAAGCATATCAGCCGCTTGTTTTCGCGCGGTAATATCACGAATGATGGCGGTGAATAATGGTTGATCTTCTAAGTGTGCCTCGCTAAACATCATTTCTAGAGGAAAGGTTATACCATCGTGACGCACGCAAGACATTTCATGACTTTGACCAACTAACTTCCCAATAGGTTGATTGCCTACGGAAGGTACCAAATCCGAAATGAACTGACCGACGATCCCATTTTGGGTCCGGTCAAAAATGTTTTCAGCCGCACTGTTGCTCATTTGAATGAGACCATTATCTTCGAGGGTAATTATGCCGTCAGCCGCAGAGTCGATGATTGCTCGAATGCGCACTTCAGAGTCAGCTAGTTTCCGGTTAACGCGCTCTTTTTCTTCTTCATCCGCAGTCATTTTCCGCGACAACTTATGTCCATAGAGAACCACCGCTGAAACCATAATGGCAATGATCGCGGCAATGACATATTCCCATTGGCGCAGTGCATTGGCAGAGGCTGCTTGCTCGATGAACAATTCATGTTGAATGTCGGTCACATTCGAGGCTAAGGTGGCAATGGCAGCGTTCACATCATAAAATCGGTGGTCCATAGTCACCATCCGCTCACCGGCAAGATCCGGGCGGTTTGCTCGAAAATACGAAAAAATATGCTTCGCTTCTTGAAGCATTTTGGCGATGGCGACATCTATATCATCCATATCCTTCAAAAGCAGACTACACCGCTCTGGATCCACATTGGCCCGTAATTCCACGCGGGCTTTATTCATATGTGTGTTGAAAGTACTCAGAGCTTTTTCAAGCCGCGCCGGTTCGCGAATGGTATCCCGCGAGTCAAAGACATCGTTGCCTGGCGCATTGACGGCAGCAGCCAGGCGACCTATTTCCATAAAATTACTCAACCGATCCGACCAATCCTGATTGACTTCGACCGAGCCGGAATAGATACCCATAATTTGGTGATTGAGGCTAAGGCTGAGGGAAACCGTTAAAATATCAAAGACTGCTAATGCGTAATAGATCAAATGTAATTTAGATCGTTGGGGTTTCGCCTCGAGATTGGAATAGGGTTTTGGCACAGATTTCATCAAGATTTATTGTGAGCAATCAAAAGGGCAAAAGAGTTAACTACTAGCCAAACAGTGCCAATAGCTGATGTATGTGCAACGCGGTCAACATACAACATTACGGCTTTCCAACAGACAACTTGTACGATATACACGCCAGTCCAAAACTCTTCATGAGTATAGGTGGTTATGACTCCTTTAAATTGAGGATCAGTCAAATATTAACCCCTTAGATTTCTTAATTTCCGTAGCCACCAGCAATTTAATTCTGTACCTAAGGGTAATTCAAAACTGGACTATCGCACGGTGTTTTACTTGCCGATTTCTTATTTAATACTACCCAATGCGTTTATACAGTCTGGTATTTAGTATCTTCTCGATCCCAGATTGGTCGATCGCTAAAGGCCAACCCCAGTCAAGCTGGCTCGGGAATTATTAAAATCATAAAAAAAGGTTTCATCATGCCTCTTATAACTAATCAATCCCAAAAAACCCTTTCGACAATTCTATTTTCGCTCGTTTTAATCTTCATTCAAGGATCTTCCGTGGCCCAGGAAACAAGTTCCGACTTATGGAGGGTTTCTCCGCGCAAAGCAAAAATTAAAAATCCGGTTTTGGCCGATGCGTCCTCTTTAACGGCCGGCAAGGATCTGTATCTCCGAGAATGTCAGCAATGCCATGGAGAAAGCGGTAAGGGAGATGGCCCGGTAGCGGCTGCTCTTGGCAATAGGGTAGCCAATCTTACGAGCTCAAAAGTATTGGAGCAATCCGACGGCGCCATTTACACAAAGATCAGGACCGGCAGATCCCCGATGCCCAGTTTTAAAAGTCATCTGTCAAAGGAAGAAATCTGGCATCTCATTAATTTCATTCGTAAGGATCTAAATGCCACAATAAAATTGTCCGAAGCGCAATGATCTAGCATCAAAAATCTTTTTTCATTAATTTTCTTGTTCATTAGGAGAAAATCATGAAATCATTAATAATCTATCCAATTTTTTGGATCGCCATCCTTGGGTTTTGCACTGCTTTCTATGCGCTTAACTTTGTGTCACCCTAAAAGAACGGTCTGGCTGCACTTGGCGACGATACGGCAAAAATACAAAGTAACCAAATAAGATCAACTTGAAACCAATATTGCCGATCCCACACAAAAATTGATGTAGGATCGGCAGAGCATCGTACAAGAATCCCAACAAGATTATTAGCATCACCATACTGGTATTCCCTCCACACCTCCCAAGGATTTCAGAATAATTATCAATAATCTAAAGTAAGTCATTTTACCTATCGAACAAATCGTAGTTTTAGCTACACTTAAGTCGGTTTGAAGAAAATGTTCGAAGTTACAATTTCTTGTCTAATGATTAATGATTATCTAAATCGAATTTTCGCTACGGTCTTACGTTTACTGGCGACGGTTATTGTCTTTTTCGTCGCTGCAACATCCTTTGCAAACGATACGACTGCTCCCAATCCTGACACTCAGGCAGGGGACAAGGCCCACGAAGAACTATTTAGAAAAGCCGAATTTCCATCCGCACAGGAGTGTGGTGGCTGCCATCTACAAATATATCGTGAATGGTCTGTCTCTCGGCATGCTTTTGCTCAAATTAGTCCCACCTTCTTGTCCTACCAAGCGACATTGGTCAAACTGACCAATGGAACTTTGGGTGATTTTTGCGAGCGATGCCACACCCAAGTGGGCATGTTTACCAACGAACCCATTCTCACCAGTAATAGCAACCGAGCAAAGGTACCGATGGAAGGTATTACCTGTGTCGTTTGCCACCGAATTCCTGCGGCTTATGGCAAAATCACCGGCCGCTTCCCACTTGAACCAGGCGATATTAAAAACCCTGTTTACGGCCCCCGAAAAGACGACGAACTGCAACGCGTACTTGCAGCCAACTCGGATCATCCACCCAAAACCCACCGTAAAGCGGGCCTTCTTGATCAGATTTCCCAGCCAGGTTTTTGCGCTCGCTGTCACGATGTACGCTTAGTCAATGGCATTCGTTTTGAAGACCTGTTTAGTGAATACAAGCAAACACCCGCAGCCAAACGGGGAGTAACTTGCCAAGATTGTCATATGGGACCCATCTCCGGTGTCGAATCAGAGTACCCACACGCATCAGCAGCAATTGTCCGAGGCATACCAACCCGGCCTGCTCGGCGTACCAATCATATGTGGCCAGGACCCGACAGTTCCGTGGTACATCCAGGTATCTTTCCCATTAACCCCGAAGCACAGGAATTTGCCACACCATCGGAATGGCTTAGCTTTGATGTCGAAGCCGGATGGGGTACCGATACATTCGAAAAAAATGTACCCGCAGGGAGACAATTTCCCGGCATTTGGGGCGATCCTGACGAACGGTTTGCAGCCCGCGACATCATCGATAAACAACTGGCACTCCTTGCCGAGTATAGAGCGCGTGCCACCACCTTATTACGCAATGGCTACGGTCTGGGTGCGATTAAAATACTTGAATCAAAACGCGATCTCAAATTTGACGTTGAGGTTAAAAATCTAACCGATGGCCACAGTGTGCCAAGCGGGCTGATTGCCGAACGTAATGTATTCCTACAAGTCACCGTAACCGATGCGAACGACACAATTATTTTTCGCTCCGGCGATTTAGACCCGAACGGTGACGTTCGAGACACACATTCGCTTTACGTTCACAATGGCGCCATGCCAAGAGACGAACAACTCTTCAATCTGCGTTCTCCCATCCTGGTACGTACGCTTCACGGTGGAGAGCGTGAACAGGTAATACCGGCCAATTATTCCTTCAATCCATTGATTTATATGCGTCCCTCAGCAACGCCAGCTGTACTCTTTGACGGCATTCGCGACCTTCGTCTACAAAAGAAAGGCATCGAAGCATTGGGGCATCGCTGGGCAAGTTACCATGTCGATTCCAAACGCCTCACCGGCCGAAGGCCATACACGGCAAACATAAAATTGGTAGCAGGCCAACTCCCCCCTCATTTGATCAATGGCATTTCCAGAGTGGGCTTTGAGTATGGACTAAGTGCACGTGATATCGGAGACAAATTAGTGGATCTTTACTACGTACTGTGGGAACGAAAAGTTATTATTGAATAACATGGGTTATAGTAGACGCACGGTTTGGTTACTGTGCTTAGTACTGTTTACAAGCTTGGTATGTAGCAATGCTTTCGCACAAGACCCCCATCCCCAAAGTCATCAGGAGTCTATATCGAAGGCTCAAGATCAAAAGGCAGAAACAACTGTTCCTGAAGGCCGTGATGCCGTCGAATTCTATCCTAGCCCAACGCAATCGGATAATGACCCCTGGCGTTTATCGGACGAGTTCGTGCAATATCCAGTCGATCCAGTGGAGCGTCTTCAACCCGTTCTTGAGATGGGTGATCCTTTTCTCGGTACAGGCCCAATCCAACCAGGTATAAAGACCCCCACAGGTCAAATGCTCCAACCTACATTTTTACTTTTCGGAACATTCCGTAGCGCGTTCCAAAGCTATGAGGACGGCGATGAAAACACCATTGAGTGGAGTAATCGGCTTGATTTGCATGGTGATTTAAAGCTATCGGGAACAGAGCGTCTACTTATTTCAATGCGGCCACTCGATCGAGAGAATGGAAACTATACAGGCTACAATTTCGACCCTAATAAGGATGATGGGTGGCAAGAAGCGTTCAATGGCAGACTGACCCGCCTCTATTTTGAAGGTGATTTCGGTGAAATATTTCCGGGCTTGGATCCCACTGATTCCGGCACATTGGACTTGGGCTTTTCTGTCGGCCGCCAGCCACTACTGGTCCAAGACGGAATTCTGCTGCAAGACATTATTGATACGGTTGGGATAACCCGCAATTCGTTGGTATTCGATGGGGTTTCTAATCTGCGCATAACCGGTGTTTATGGCTGGAACGATATCAATCGCGGCAACAACGATCTACCCGACAATTCCAATGATAACTCGGCACAAATGTTTGGTTTGTTCTCCCAAGCTGATACCGCATGGAATAATACCTTTTGGTTGGACGTCATTTATACTGATGACAAAGGCGATGATAATGCCTGGTATGTGGGGGCTGCCTCGACCCAACGTTTTGGTATGCTAAATTCGACATTCAGGGTAAACGCCTCCATTCCCGAGCACGGAGATACACCCATGGCAAGTGGAGGAGTCCTTCTAATCTCGCAACTGTCCACCACAGTGCATAGTACCGACAATCTCGCTTATTTCAACACATTCTGGAATATCGACCAGTTTTCATCGGCTGCGCGTGGCCGCGATCAAGGAAGTCCAGTCGCAAACCTCGGCATCCTATATTCCCCGGTCGGTATGGGTCGATATGCCGTGCCTCTCGGTCAGCCAATCGACGATACCGTCGGTGTAACTCTTGGCTATCAGATGTTTTTCGATGGCATCAGTAGTCAATTGATCCTGGAACTCGGCGCCCGTGCAAGCACCAAAAGCCAGAGAGAGGAGGATGTTCTAGGATTTGGTGCCCGCTATCAGCGCGCTATCGGAAAACACCATGTATTACGACTAGACTCTTTTGCGGCAGGTCAAGAAGGAAATAGTCCTGCTTATGGACTGCGGACCGAATGGATGATTAAATTCTAAGGCAAAAGGGAGGAAATACTGGCATCACCTTAAAATGACTGAAAAACGTAGAAATAAAAAAGCCTAATGGGAAAAAAAACCGATATTTTGCTCGACTGGGGCAATCAACGTTTCCCGCTCTCAAAAGTTTGGGACGAGCATTTAGCGAAATACTATGCTCCTAAAAACTTTAACTTCTGGTGGTACTTCGGATCACTCTCTATGTTGGTGCTAGCCCTTCAAATCGTCACCGGTATTTGGCTTACCATGTACTACAAACCCGACGCAAAATTAGCCTTCGATTCGGTCGAATACATTATGCGAGACGTAAATTGGGGATGGTTAATCCGATATCTTCATTCGACCGGGGCATCAGCATTCTTTATCGTCGTTTACCTGCACATGTTTCGTGGATTGATCTACGGCTCCTTTAAAAAACCTCGTGAGCTGGTCTGGATTCTCGGTATGTTCATTTTTTTCTGCCTTATGGCGGAAGCCTTTATGGGCTATTTATTGCCGTGGGGACAAATGTCATTTTGGGGCGCACAGGTTATTATCTCTCTGTTTAGCGCAATCCCCTATTTCGGTGAAGATTTAACATTGTGGATCCGGGGTGACTATGTTATCGCCGATGCCACATTGAATCGCTTTTTTGCCTTTCATGTCATTGCTGTACCCTTGGCCATCTTGCTACTGGTATTCCTACATATCGTGGCATTACACCAAGTCGGGTCAAACAATCCAGACGGCGTCGATATTAAACAATCAAAAGATCCGAATACCGGCATTCCGCTGGATGGCATCCCATTTCATCCCTATTACAGCGTCAAGGATCTGGTCGGGGTAGCCCTGTTTATGATTGTGTTTGCCACGATTGTATTTTATATTCCGGACATGGGCGGCTACTTTTTGGAACATGCCAATTTTATCCCCGCAGACCCTTTAAAAACCCCCGAACACATCGCACCCGTTTGGTATTTTACCCCCTACTATGCCATGCTCCGTGCAATACCTGATAAGCTGGGCGGGGTCATTGTTATGGGTGCTTCGATCTTTGTACTGTTTATTCTACCGTGGCTAGACCGCAGCGAAGTGAAATCGATTCGTTACCGTGGAATCTTATACAAAGCGATCGTATTTCTCTTCGTAGTAAGTTTTTTGGCCTTAGGCTATCTCGGCACGCAACCCGCTACACCAAGTGCAGTTGTGTTTGCCAGGATCTTTACCACACTCTATTTTGCCTTCTTTCTCTTGATGCCGATTTATTCAAAAAGAGACAAAACCAAACCCGTACCGAATCGACTAACTTTCCGTGGTTAATAGGCACCTAAAGCCTTAAATAACCGACAATCAGGGTTGGTTAAAAATGACCGATAGCTGCGGTGCAAGTACCTGGCAGAACCCATTATGCCACTGCACCTGCCCTTGCTTTCGAAAATTAAATTTCACCCATCCTATCGGTTATTTAAGACTTAAAGTACTAAGCCGTACCCATTAGGTAAATATCCTAATACTGAACAAAGGACACCATACTGGGATTGTCAAAACACCCATTCAGCATTCCGACCCATAGAAGGGCCGGAATGCTGTCCATTGAGCCACGATTCAACTGCGAAACAATCTGCTACTTGCTAGCTAATCATCATCGTCCCTGCTTTCGCGTCTACGCCGTCTTCTCTGTTGTCTCCTCTCCTTTTTCGAACGACGGGCCGATTGATCTACCGATTGTATCTGCGACGATCGTTGCTCAGCCTCAGCCTCATCATCTCCATCCGAATCTTCCCCTTCATTCCAAACCGGACCATGGCAAGACAAACACGAAGGACCTGTACCCCCTCGCAGGTTAGCCCCATGACATGAGGTACACCCATCGTCAAACGGGGTATCTTTATCGGAAGCATGGCGTACTCCGTCTTCAGAGTCATTGTGCGCTCGCCCCAAAAATCGATCAATGACACTACTGGGCATAGTGAAATTCGCTGCTCTATTGCCAATGTTGGTTTCATTATCATCGTCGCTCGAATCGTCATCATCTTCCCAAACTGAACCATGGCAAGAAAAACACGAAGGAGCCTCAACACCACCCGGCAGATTTCCTCCTCTCAATTGATCACCATGGCATGATGCGCAGTCCACGTATGGATTATCCTTATCGGAAGCATGGGGTATTCCGTCTTCAAAATCATTGTGCACTTTCCCAAAATATTTATCACTGACACCACTAGGCGCGTTATTATTAACTAATTCATTGCCAATAATACTGCTGCCAATTTCTTCAGAAAGGGGTTGATCGAAAACCCGATCAGCACACACCGGATCGTTGACCATTATCGCCGCATCCATGTATAGCAAGACCGTATTGCACATCACTTTGCTGGACAAACTTAATTGGAAAAATCCATTAGAATCGGGAGACACTTCAAAGGGCATTTGGCCTGTACCACCCATCATCGAATAGAACTCCACGTTTTGGTTTGCCCCAAAACCGCGTGTAGTCGCCACATCGGCATCGAAGGAAAAGATCCCAGCCGCATCAAGCTGGTTAAATACCTGGCCACTTACTCCAAGCTTTTTCCGCTCAGGATCGTAAACAGTTGTAAGTGGCGCGAAGGCGACTGGAGAGCCAATACCGACACTTCCTTCCGGCGTAATCGCCTCAACGACGGTAATATTAAATGTCTCAGAATCTCGAGCCATACTGTTGTCTTCAACAACAACGGTTACGCTAAATTGTCCAAGCACCTGTGCAGTACCCACAATTTCACCAATATTCCCATCTTGGATTAAATCCCAATCATTAGGTAATCCCATGACTGAAATAGTTAATTTATCCTCAACATTTGGATCGGAAACCATTATAGGCACGGAAATCTGCCGACCTATCTGAAATAACTGATTACCAATGTTACTCAACATAGGATTTGAGTTGTCACCTGGATTCCTAGGCTGAGGTAAGGGCTGAACCGGGCTAATAACAACAGGTTGGGGCAATGCGACTACAGGGGGCGGGCAAAAAAACTCAAAATTATTATTATCCATTTGTTTTTTGCCATCGGTTGCTTTTTTGCCAAAAAAGTCCACTGGGTCGTGACAAGTATTGCAAACATCATTTGCATTGTTAAATTTTCCAGGATCTATATTCTTACAGGCATTGAATATTAAATTTCCGTAAGAAGTCTTGGCGAAAACAGTATCTGACAGACCCAAAATTGAAAGAAGAATGACACTGCAATAAATTGAAAACCTAAAAATTCGGTTAGTCTTTTTCATGGCTACTCCAGTTCCAATTCCTATCTCCCACTGGTCGTCGCCCAGCTGATATCGTTTCGATAGGATTATCGATTAAAATTAAAAAGACTCTGACTCACATTGAATGGGCAGCCCAAATTCCTTTCAAGTTTTGTATTGAGGACAAGTATTACTGTGGTCCAACTTCATACACTCAAGCGCCTAAGCTTTATGTATCTTGCCACCACACACCTTTTTAGTGTCGCGTAACAGAACTTTTTAGAAATCTGGTTTAATCAGCAAAGACCCATGCGGTCAAAGTGATAAAGAGTGTACAAAGGTGGGAGGCCCAAAAACGTGACCGAAGACACACATGGGTGACAAAAATTGTCAGAAAATGTCGTTCCGTGACGATAACCACAATTTCCGAATTAAATAAAAAGTCGATCTCTTCGACTCGTAAATAGTCTGTTAGGAAATTAACAGCCAAGTTCATCTCACGGCATCAATGCCCCGCCCGTCAGGCTAATGGGTAGTTGTGCAGAAACGCTCCTGGCATTCTTGTGATACTGCTGTGGATAAAAATAGAGGTGACTGGCTCGTTATCCTTCAACTTCATCCTCTTCTTCGTGAATGCTAGGCCATGCCACTAAAACAGCTTGGACCAAGGTCGCTAAAGGAATGGCAAAAAATACCCCCCAAAACCCCCATAGCCCTCCGAAAAACAATATTGCGACAATAATAGCGACGGGGTGAAGACCAACCACCTCGGAAAACAACAAAGGGACTAAAAGTGCACCATCTAGGGTTTGGACAATGGCATAGGATGCCGTGATCCAAGCGAAACCCTCGTTCAATCCCCACTGAAAATAAGCAACGATTAACACAGGAAAAGTAACCAATGTAGCCCCAACATAAGGGATAATTACCGATAAGCCCATCAAAACGCTGAGTAATAATGAATAATTTAAGCCTTGCGATGCAAAAACAATGTAGCTCACAAATCCTAAAATCAAAACTTCCAAAAACTTTCCACGCACATAGTTGCCAATTTGTATATCGACCTCTCTCCATACCCTGGCCGATAAGTGGCTCTCCCGAGGAAGATATTGAACAAGCCAGTATATAATTTTGTCCTTATCTTTAAGGAAGAAAAAGATCAAAAGTGGGACCAATATTAAATAAACGGTCAAGGTAATCAGGCTAACTAACGATGCAGCTGAAGTTGATAACAAACCTTTTCCATAGTCGATCAATTCTTGACTAATCGCATTCCCAATATCATTGATTTGCTGGGCATTAATAATATTGGGATACTTTTTCGGCAATTCCGCAAGTAAACCCTGAACCCGGTTAACCATATTTGGAGTCTGTTGCACGAATTCAGCTATTTGTTGGGATAAAAGCGGCAACAAAGTAATCAGGATGAAAACCACGAACGCAAAGAAAATCGAATAAACGATCAGAACGGATGTCATTCGGGATAAGAGGGTCCTTTGCCCCACAGTAACGATACCTTCCAGTAGATAAGCAATCACTCCAGCAGCAAATACCGGTAAAAGCATGTCAGATAAGGTTAGGACAAAAACCGAACCCACAACCAGCAGAACTGCTAGCGAAGTCGCCTGGGGATTAGGAAGAACTCGTTTAAACCAGTCAAGAAAAAATTGAAGATTACTATTTCTAGTTTTTTTACCCATTTTTTTTAGTATTTTTCTAAACAGATCATACTTAGGGGGCTGACCACTTTTACAACTGCCCATACTACTACAATCGATATCAACCATAAAAACTTCGGTCGAAAGATACATTTTTCAATAGTTTCAAACAAACCAATTGGAAATCTAAACCGGATATTTCTAACACCGGAACCTTATACGCGATCTCCAGCCCTCGCACGGATACCGCCCCACCAAAACCTATAAAAACAAAAACTATTCACAGAATATACACATTTTACCCACCGAGTTAACCACAGCATATTGTACTTGACTAAGTGTCGAAGTACAGTTTATAGTGTTTTGCGCTTATTTACACGTCGAACCTTTCCCTGGAGGAATCATTTGGAAACCCTATCTGCTGCCCTTACAAAACCGTCGGCCAACGCGATCAAAACTAGCGTCGCATCGGAAACAGAATTACATGCTGTAGCCCCCGGTGCAGTCCATGTTATACGTCGAAATGGAAAAGTGACACACTTCGACGCCGATAAAATATCCGTGGCCATCACTAAAGCTTTTCTTGCTGTAGAGGGAGGTAACGCAGCTGCCAGCAGTCGTATACATGATGCCGTTAGCGGGCTGGTACAACAGATTGTTAAAGCTCTTACTCGGCGTTTGCCTAGTGGTGGATCAATTCACATCGAAGATGTCCAGGATCAAGTCGAACTCGCGTTAATGCGCGGAGGTTATCAAAAAGTCGCGCGATCCTATGTCCTTTATCGGGAAGAACGCTCTCGTTTACGTAACGAAACGGCTGTTGATTCAACCGAACAGGATAAAAACATTAAGGTCACATTGGCGGACGGTAGCCAGGCACCACTCAATCTTAACAAGCTTCGTAACATCACTGACGAAGCTTGTTGGGCATTAGAAGGTGTTGACAGCAAAGAAATACTGGAAGAAATGCAGAAAAATCTGTTTGACGGTGTACCGGAAAAAGACGTCATTCCCACACTCATCATGGGTGCGCGCACCCAGATCGAAAAAGAACCCAATTTTAGCTATGCAACCGCCCGTTTGCTGCTCGTTCAGTTAAGGCAAGAAGCCCTTGAATTCCTCGGGAATGGTCCATCCGAAGCAACGCACGGTGATATGAAGGATCGATATGCAGAATATTTTGTCGACTACATAAAACAAGCGTGCGAATTCGGATTATTGGATCGTACTCTACGCCAATTTGATTTAACACGCTTAGGAAAAGCCTTAGATGCTGAACGGGATCTTAATTTCACCTATCTTGGGTTGCAAACCCTGTATGATCGATACTTCATCCATCATAGCGAGACACGGTTCGAATTACCTCAGGCTTTCTTTATGCGGGTTTCTATGGGATTGGCTATTAACGAAATTAATCGTGAAGAGCGGGCGATCGAGTTTTATAACCTGCTTTCGAATTTCGATTTTATGAGTTCCACACCGACACTTTTCAATTCAGGCACACTCAGGCCACAACTTTCTTCCTGCTATTTGACTACTGTGCCCGACGATTTAGATGGCATTTTCAATGCGATAAAAGACGATGCTTTGCTATCAAAATTCGCGGGTGGATTGGGCAATGACTGGACTCGTGTTCGTGCACTGGGTGCCCATATTAAAGGAACAAATGGTAAATCCCAAGGCGTTGTGCCGTTTTTGAAAGTTGCCAATGATACTGCTGTCGCCGTCAACCAAGGTGGAAAACGCAAAGGTGCGATGTGTGGTTATCTGGAAACCTGGCACCTGGATATCGAAGAATTTTTAGAGCTCCGAAAAAATACTGGGGATGATCGCCGTCGCACCCACGACATGAACACGGCGAATTGGGTACCCGATCTGTTTATGAAACGTGTTGCCGAAGAAAAGGAATGGACGTTGTTTTCACCGGATGACACACCGGATTTGCACGAGCTTTATGGCGACCAATTCGAAAAAGCCTTCGTCGCTTATGAAGAAAAAGCAGATAAGGGAGAATTCAAACTTTTCAAACGTATTCCGGCAATCGATCTTTGGCGCAAAATGCTCAGTATGTTGTTCGAAACTGGTCATCCCTGGATTACGTTTAAAGACCCCTGCAACCTCCGCTCGCCACAACAACATACCGGTGTTGTCCATAGCTCCAACCTATGCACTGAAATCACCTTAAATACATCGGATCCGGAAATAGCTGTTTGTAATCTTGGTTCGGTCAACTTAGCGGCCCACATGGACGAAAACGGTCTCAATCTGGATAAACTGGAGCGAACCATTGCTACGGCCATGCGCATGCTCGACAACGTCATTGATTATAACTATTACAGTGTTCCACAGGCTCGAAATTCCAATTTGCGCCATCGACCGGTTGGCCTGGGCATAATGGGGTTTCAAGATGCACTGTACAAAAACAGCTGTATTTATGGTTCGGAGGAAGCTGTAGAATTTGCCGATCGGACCATGGAATCGGTGAGTTACTTCGCTATAAAAGCATCCACCGATTTAGCAGAGGAACGGGGCGTATACTCCTCATTCACAGATTCATTGTGGCACAAGGGTGTTCTACCCATTGACTCGATCGAGTATCTACAAAACAACCGAGGCCAATACCTACAAGTTGATCGCTCGAAAACACTCGACTGGGATAGGCTTCGCGAGCGCGTCAAATTGGTGGGCATGCGAAACTCCAACACTATGGCTATTGCACCCACTGCGACTATTGCCAATATTTGTGGAGTATCGCAATCGATAGAACCCACTTATCAGAACCTGTTCGTCAAATCTAACCTTTCTGGTGAATTCACCGTGGTCAATCCGTACCTGGTCCAAGATCTTAAAAGATTGAACCTTTGGGACGAAGTGATGATTAATGACCTCAAATATTACGATGGCAGCGTACAAAATATCGAACGAATCCCCACAGAGCTTAAACAGATATACGCTACCGCCTTTGAAATCGATCCTCGCTGGCTAGTGGAAGCAGCCTCCCGCCGGCAGAAATGGATCGATCAAGGTCAGTCACTTAACCTTTACATGGCCGAACCCAATGGCAAAAAGCTCGATACTCTATATAAACTGGCTTGGCTTCGGGGTTTGAAAACAACTTATTACCTAAGAAGTATGGGAGCGACTCAGGTGGAAAAAAGTACCCTTGCCGATGGCCGGCTAAATGCGGTACAAAACGGTTTTGATACTGAGAACCCTGTCTACAACACTCAGGAGACAGATTCAGCAGGTGATTCGGCTGCTAAATTCTGCTCGATTTTGGATCCGGAATGCGAAGCATGTCAGTAGGTGAAAATATGATAAATTGGGACGATCCACTCACGACTCTAAACAAAAACCCTGAAAACGTTTCGGCGCCCCCCCCGTCGCTAACCTCTAACGAGAATCTTGATGATAATAATGATTCAATACCGAGTGTTAGTCATGTCTCTTCGGTTAACCCCAACCCTATAACACCGGGTTCTATTCTCGATGATTCCGATTCTACTTCGAATAATCAATTTAGCAGGGGAATCCATTCGCCAGAAAAACAACATGCTAATACCGGTCTAGAAAATATTGAAATGGGAGCATCCCGCATTCGAGTGGATGATAAGAAAATTATTAATTGCCGCGCCGATCTAAACCAATTGGTTCCATTTAAATATGATTGGGCCTGGCAAAAATATCTGGATGGCTGTGCTAATCACTGGATGCCCCAGGAAATCAACATGACCGCAGACATTGCTTTATGGAAAGACCCCATGGGTCTGACCGAAGATGAACGTACTATTATCATGCGTAACCTTGGGTTTTTCTCTACTGCCGATTCATTGGTCGCCAATAATTTGGTATTGGCCGTTTATCGTCATATTACCAACCCTGAATGCCGCCAATATCTGTTGAAACAAGCCTTCGAAGAAGCTGTCCATACCCATGCCTACCAATATGTGGTGGAGTCCCTTGGTATGAACCAGGGAGAAGTCTTTAATATGTACCGCGAAGTTCCAGCCGTCGCGCGCAAAGCCGAATGGGCCCTACCTTTTACCCAACATCTTAGTGATCCCACCTTCCAAACCGGCACACCGGAAAATGACCAGAAACTGCTGCGTGAACTCATAGCCTTTTACGTCATCTTCGAAGGTATCTTTTTCTATGTCGGTTTTGTTCAAGTCCTCTCCTTAGGGCGTCGCAATAAAATGACGGGTACCGCCGAGCAGTTTCAATACATTTTGCGTGATGAATCTATGCATATGAACTTCGGCATTGACGTCATCAACCAGATTAAAATCGAGAATCCCCATCTATGGTCTGAAACGTTCAAACAGGAAATGGCTCAACTGATTCGCGAAGCAGTCGATATCGAAACTCAATACGCCTACGATACCATGCCTAGAGGGATTCTCGGTCTTAACGCAGCGATGTTTAAGGAATACTTACAGTTCATCGCCAATCGCCGATGTGCCCAGATTGGCCTACCCGAACAATATTCCAGTGTCAGTAATCCTTTTCCCTGGATGAGTGAAGTTTTGGACCTAAATAAAGAGAAAAACTTTTTTGAAACTCGGGTTACCGAATACCAAACTGGTGGAGCTTTAAGTTGGGATTAAAATTTTGGATTTCAACTTTGGAATAAATACCCTGTGAAAAAAAGTTGGCAATAATTATCACTTGCTTGTTTATTTGACGGCGTATAGGAGGCTGTCCGAATAATTGTTATTCGTGACCAGCCTCTTTCTTTTTTAGATAACTTTTGCATCGTCACGTTGTGCTGGGTGCTCAACGTACGGCAAAGTATAGTTCCGTGTCCAAACCTACACGTACTTTGCCAACATGCACACTTATAGCCCCTTGCGACAAAGGTTGTGAGAAACGCGGATTAGTTCAACAAAATTATTAAATCAGAACTTGCATAATTTTATACACGGTAATAGTGTACACTGTCTATGTGCTAGTTAGATAGAGAAATAGCATTATGAAAAACATAACATTAAGCGCGGACGAACATCTTATAGCGGCTGCGCGTCAACGAGCCATCGCCGAGCACACCACCTTAAACGAACAGTTTCGTCTTTGGTTAGAAGATTATGTCCGGCGTAAGCAACAGGCTGATGCCGCAATGGAGACCATCAAAGCGCTACAAACCAGTATTTCCACTGAGGGCCGCAAATTTACCCGGGATGACATGAATGAGCGTTGACAGCTTTATCGATTCAAATGTCATTGTTTACCTTTTCGACAAAATTGATACCAACAAACACCAATGTGCGGAAAATCTGCTTCAACGAACTCTGGAACTGGGAACCGGTTGTATCAGTTACCAGGTCGTCCAGGAAACAATTAATGTAATTACCCGAAAGCTCAATGCAACAACAGATGAAGCACGACAATTACTCGATCGTGTTCTAATACCATTGTGGCATGTTAATCCGACCCAGATGCTATATCGACGTGGTCTCGATCTTCAGGCCCGCTACCAATTCAGCTTTTACGATTCCCTCATCGTTGCTGCTGCTCTCGAAGCTGGATGTAATACACTCTACAGTGAAGATCTGCAGCATGGTCAAAAAATTGAGGGACGACTGACCATCGAAAATCCGTTTAGTGAGTAGTGGTAGGAGACAACTCGGTGCAGGAAAAAAAAGAGTTAATTTTAGAAGCATCGGGTCTTAATATCGGTGCTTTTGGCAATATGACATTCGACCAATGCAGGGGTTGGAATTGTAGAAATGGATGAAATGCACACGGATATTGGCGTCAAAAAACTATTGCTGGATCTGAATTGCTTTAACAGGGACATTGTAAGCCCATACCTTCTAACTCGACCGCTTTGTGATCGAGTTAGAAGATTACTGGATTTTTAGTAGTTTTTTATTTTGAAAATAGTTTTATTTAGGTGAAAAAGTGGCTCGTAAGATAGGGATACCATTTTTCATTATCGAAATCATATCTCCACTACCAATTTCTACGGTCTCATCAAGTAAAAATATACTGGGATCATCCATTCGGAGTCTGTCTCTACAGCTGTAATCTAGCATATTAATTCCTTCCCCTTGACATAAAAGAGTCATGACATCATTGCGGATATGGTAGGTAGCGATGACATCTTCATCCACAACTTGCAACAACTGATCTTCCTTTATACACTCAACGTCGACTCGACCCTCGTTGTTTTTCTTTCTATACTTGACTCTACAATCATCAATGGGCTTGTTTATACCTTCCTGGCTTAAATCTCCTCTTAACCTAATTCTGTCATTACCACCGTCCCGACCACGATTTCCATTATCATCATCACAGCTTTTTGCAACAACACCACCACTAACCACCATTAACGCAACGATTGTACTGATCAATATATTTTTCATAATATTCACCTAATCTATTAAGAGTTAACAAAAATAAGAGTGACCAGTTAAGGGTACTAAGGTGGGCCAGATTTATCTGTTAACACATCGACATTTTGGTGAACTAAGTGACCAACAGTGTCAGACTTTGACACTTGAGGACTTTAAATCAGTCGGTGTCACGACATATTATTCACCGATAGAAATAGTGAAAATGTTTAATGTAGTTGATCGAATACTTGGAGAAAAATCCGGCAAAATCCAGCATCAACATTAATAAGGAATAACGAGGTTAACTGCTAACTAACCGAATATTTGGACTTATGTAGTAAGACGTGCGCGATTCGAACGCGAATTATAACTAAAAGCTGCATGACGAAGCGCCACCTAACTCATTGTAAAATAATTTATTATTCATTATTTGCCCGCGCAGTATAAAGGCATATATACGAATAGAACAAATTTAGAGCAATGCATAAATAACCGATCGGTAACGTTTCAGAAAGCAAACGAAAAAACCGGCACAGATCTATTTTACAAAGAGACACCGCAACACCAGCCATACATCAACAGCCTGATAAACCAGGTCGACTGTGACATCACCCCGATCGCATACCCCGCGGGGTTATCATTAGTCACT
>Ga0209992_10000880_pt1 | contig 36324 bp, 35 predicted proteins | sample 2SBtaG_2_FD_182564 | JGI IMG/M metagenome (GOLD analysis project Ga0209992, IMG submission 182564) | Deep subsurface microbial communities from Kolumbo volcano to uncover new lineages of life (NeLLi) - 2SBTROV12_ACTIVE470 metaG (SPAdes)... | ecosystem: Environmental > Aquatic > Marine >...
TAAGATTTTAAGTTTGATGGTTTTGCCTACCTCTACAAAACTTTTTGAACCCATGGTTTTCCAAGCTTTTTCACTGATTTTTACATCGTCTTCTAAGCTGGCTCTACCGTCTTTGATTAATTGGAAAACCACGTAAGCAGTCATTAGCTTGGTTAAGCTGGCTGGTGAGCGTTTTTCGTGAGGCTTGTTTGAGGCGATAACAGCACCTGAGTTGTAGTCAAGCACAACATACGAAGCTGCATTGATAGAAGGTTGTTTTGGTGTGATAAAAATAGCGGCTTGAAGGTTAAGCGAAGCGATGCTAATTGCAACAACAAATAAGGTTGATATTTTTTTTATAAGTGATTGATATTTCATATTTTTTTATTGATTATTTTGATTGAATTGTTGCTTTATTTTTTTTGATAATTGATAGGCAGTCATGGCGTATCTGTTATCGTGATTATAACGGGTTAATATATAAAAATTCCAAAAAGTGAGCCAGGTTTCGTCAATTTTTTGTTGTGGCAGGCGAATAAAAGCAAGCTTGGTTTTATTGGGGATGTCTGTATCGATATTCAAACCCTTGCTACGCCAGTACTTGGCATTTTTCTTAGGTTTGTTGGTAGAGCGTTTGGCGTATTTTAAATGCGTGCTTGATAGTGAAATAGGGCGGGCAATTTCTCCGAAGTTATGCCACTGGTGTTTGTCGAAATAATTAGCAATAGAGCCGATAGCGTCAATCGGATCTGAAAATAAATCAATCTTGCCGTCTTGGTTAAAATCAACCGCGTAATGACGGTATGAGCTAGCGATAAACTGCGGATAGCCCATTGCGCCAGCGTATGAACCTTTAATGGCTAATGGCGGTATCGCATTCTCACGTGACATCAGCAAGAAAGATTCAAGCTCTTTTTTGTAAAAATTGCGTCGTCGGTAATTACCAAATGCACGTTTTGCTAAAGTTTCTAATGTAGGGTGTGCGCCTTTTTTATGGCCATAGCTGGTTTCTATTCCAAGAATAGCAACGATAATTTCGATTGGCACATTGTAAGTGGATTCGGCTCGTTTTAAAGTGGCGAGGTTATCTCGCCAAAATTTCACCCCGTTTTGAATACGGGCTTGAGTGAGAAACAAGTCTCTGTACTTGTCCCAAGCCATTGGTTTTTTTCTGGGTTTTTTGGTTTTCTGGGTTTTTTTCTTAGATTTGTCAGCGACAGTTAGCTCAATTGTAGAAAAAATAAGCAACAGTTCGTCTTTATTAAAACGGTGCTCTGACACCATTTTATTAATGAAATTTTGTGTGGATTTAAACTGTGTGGCCGGCAGTGTTTTGGCTGATGCTAAATAGGGCAGCAATAGCAACGATAAGATTAATGACCTCAACATATTGTTTATAGTTTGCTCAGATAACTTGGTGTTTTATGCTTACGAATAGACATAATAATACCAAAGCTAGCCATGAGTGTAATCAGTGATGAGCCACCATAACTGATGAGTGGTAAAGGTACGCCAACAACAGGCAAGAGCCCAGACACCATGCCAATATTAACAAAGATATAAGTAAAGAAAATCAGTGTTAAGCTGGCACCGAGTAATTTAGAAAAAGTGTCTTCTGATTCAAAAGAGATGACAAAACAGCGATAAATAATAAGACCGTAAATACAAAAAAGTAACAACACGCCTATAAAGCCTAATTCTTCAGCAATGACGGCAAAGATGAAGTCGGTGGTGTGTTCAGGTAGGAAATTAAGCTGTGATTGTGATCCTTGTTCGATGCCTTTTCCTAATAAGCCACCAGAGCCAATAGCGATTTTTGATTGTAAGATATGATAGCCTGAGCCGAGTGGGTCAGAGCTTGGGTCAATGAGTGTAAGGATGCGTTTTTTCTGGTAGGCCATGAGTAGATAATTCCAGGCGATATAGCCACCAGCACCAATGATTGAGGCGATCAAACTAAGATTAAGCCAGTTGTTGTGTTTGATTAATTGAATGCGAATACCTGAGAAAAATAATACATAAACACCACTAGCGCCAATGAGTAATGAGGTGCCTAGGTCTGGTTGTTTGGCGATAAGCAAAACAATGGCAACAATCGAAATAATAGAAATTAATATGGGCAGTGGTTTGGGTGGTAGGGTTTTTTCACTCAGGATAGAGGCGATCGCAATTGGCACAATTACTTTCATCAGTTCTGAAGGCTGAAAGCGCACAAAACCCAAATCAAGCCAGCGTTGAGCGCCACCACTACTGGAGCCGAATAACAACACAAGTATTAATAAAAAAATACCAAACAGCATTAAATAAGGCGAGTATCGGCGGAAAAGATAAGGTGGTATTTGTGCGATGACTAACATGGTGCTAAAGGCAAGCACAAAGTGCGTAATTTGCTTATAAAGTAGCGTTGTTGAAGCAGCAGAAGCACTGTAAAGCACCATCAAGCCAAATGAGCTGATACCCACTAACAATAAGAATAACGGCGTATCCATCTTAAAATAATGCCAAAAATGGCGAATTTTACCCAGTGGTGTGCGTGTCATAATAGCAGTAGACCAACACGTCGAACATCGGACAATAGCAAGTTAAAACTTCGACAAGCAGACTCGTTGTTCATGCTCTCTACACCGATACCCATTTGTTGAATAGCTACTTGTTGCTTCGGTTGTAGAAATTTAGGCACTTTGCCTGTACCAATAATCAGTATGTCGATATCGTCTTGTGAGCTCAGCGGGAAAAGCGAGGCTTTATCTAACGCTTCTAAGTTGGTTATTTCAATTTCTGATGAATAACTGGATGAAATAAAACAAGGTGTTTTTAATACGCAATGCGCTAATTTAACTTGAGAATCGTCAACAGAAACAATAGAATTTTGTTCAGATTCTTGTTGATTAAATTCCATGTTGATATTGAGCGTATTTGAAGGTTTAAAAACACATTATAACCGTGTAAAATTATTCTATTTTTAAATAATAATAACAATGTCTAATTCTAACGAAACTGATGCATTTTCTGCAGACTTATCAAGTGGTATAGCTGCCTTTGATTCAAAAAACTTTTCAATGGCTTATCAGCTGTTAGCGCCATTAGCTGCTCAAGGCAATGCGGAATCATTATGGCGATTGGGCATGATGCAAATGAATGGTCTGGGTATGGTTGAAAACCAACCCTTGGGCTTTGAAAATTTTATCCAGGCAGCAAAGCAAGGTCATGCCTTTGCACACCATATGATTGGCGTCGCTTATATGACCGGAGAAGGCGTAGATAAAGACATTAATAAAGCCATTGAATGGTTTGAAAAAGCAGCTGATTTTGATTTGCCAGGCGCAATGTATGCATTAGGCATGCTGTACGAAGATGGCAAAGAAGTGCCGAAGGATGTTGATAAAGCGCAGGCTTGGTACGCTAAAGCTGAAAAGGTTTCTTAAACTAATGAAATCAAGATTCGCCCCATCGCCTACTGGGTACTTACATATTGGCGGCGCTAGAACAGCCTTATTTGCTTGGCTATGGGCTAAAAAAGAACAAGGTCAGTTTATCTTGCGTATTGAAGATACAGATCGAGAACGTTCTACTCAAGCTTCAGTTGATGCAATTTTAGATGGTATGAAGTGGCTAGGGCTAGAGCATGATGAAGGCCCTTATTATCAAACTGATCGATTTGACCGATACGAAGCCGTTATTCAACAGCTTTTAGCAGAAGATAAAGCTTATTATTGTGAGTGCTCACAAGAACGATTACAAATCCTGCGTGACGAGTTGACGGTTAAAGGCGAAAAGGCCAAATATGACGGCCACTGCCAACACAAAAAGCTAACCGCTGGCGTGGTGCGTTTTCGCAATCCGACCCAGGGTAACGTGGTGTTTTCAGACTTAGTCAAGGGTGACATCAGTGTGCATAATAAAGAGCTGGATGATTTGATTATTGCGCGTAGCGATGGCACGCCAACTTATAATTTAACCGTGGTAATCGATGATCATGACATGGAGATTGACTGTGTCATTCGTGGTGACGACCATATTAATAACACCCCTAGACAGATTAACTTGTACGAAGCACTTGGCTGGGATTTACCAACCTTTGCACACCTACCAATGATTTTGGGTGGTGATGGCGCAAGGCTTTCAAAACGCCATGGTGCGGTGAGCGTGATGGCTTATCGGGATGCAGGATTTTTACCTGAAGCACTGCTTAATTACTTAGTGCGTTTGGGTTGGTCACATGGTGATCAAGAGGTGTTTTCTATTGATGAGATGATCGAGTTGTTCGATCTTAAAGATGTCAATAAAGCACCCGGTAGTTTTAATCAAGATAAACTTATTTGGTTAAATCAAGAATATATCAAATCTGCTGATATGACGCATTTAATTGAACAACTTGATTGGCACCTTAATGAGCAATCAATTGACACTAGTAACGGCCCTGATGTTGCTAAAGTAATTGATGCGCTACGAGAGCGATCCAAGACTTTGGTGGAAATGGCACAGAGCATGAAAATGTTTTATCAGGATTTTGATCAGTTTGATGAAAAAGCGGCTAATAAGCAATTTAAACCTGCGGCTGAGCCGATCATTAAAGCATTAATCGATCATTATTCTCAGCTAGAAGATTGGTCAAGTGTGGCGATTCACAATATTGTAAAAGCCGTATGTGATGAACAAGACGTAGGTTTTGGTAAAGTTGGTCAACCTTTTAGATTGGCACTCAGTGGTACAGGTAATGCAGGCAGTATTGATGTAGTAGCCGAACTTGTTGGTAAAGACAGAACTTTGGCCCGTCTTAAAATGGCACTTGATTATATTGCTCAAATAGACAATTAATCAGTTATCATCTAGTCATGCATTTAGATGATCTTAAAACTCGATATCAAACATTACAAGATTCAGTTGAGGCTGACTTTTTAAAAGACCCTGATTCGGTAGAATCGTTAGTGCTTGCTCGTAGCGATGGTGTTGATGCTTTATTAAAAGATATTTGGCAAACATTTAAGATTGACAGTGAGTTGTGTTTGGTCGCTGTGGGTGGTTTTGGTCGAGGAGAGCTACACCTATATTCTGATATTGATTTATTGATTTTAATTCCAAATGGCACTCATGAGCAGCACCAAGAAAGCGTCTCTAAGTTTTTAACCTTCTTGTGGGATGTTGGCTTAGAAGTAGGGCATGCAACACGCGATATTAACGATTGTGAAATAGAAATTGATGATTTGAGTGTGGTCACTAACCTATTAGAATCTCGACTGCTAATCGGTAAAAAAGCGTTATTTTCAAAGATGAAGTCAATGATTAAGGCGAGTAATTGGTCGTCTCAATCGTTCTTAGTAGAAAAACAAAAAGAACAGCACAATCGACATCTTAATTATTCAAACACGGCATACAATCTTGAGCCTAATTTAAAGGAAAGCCCAGGCGGGTTAAGAGATATTCAAACAGTTGCTTGGGTAGCAAAATGGTATTTTGATGTTAATCTTTTGTCTGACTTAGTGGATAAAGCTTACTTAAGCGAGCACGAGTATGATCTATTAAAACAAGGGCAATTATTTTTGTGGAAGGTGCGTTTTGCCTTGCACGTGGTTGCCAAACGTCGAGAAGATCGAATTGCCTTTCAGTATCAAAAAGAAGTGGCCAGCATATTGGGTTATGTTGATATGGATTCTATGGCTGTTGAGCAATTTATGAAAGACTATTATCGAACGGTGACCAAGGTATCTCGTTTAAACGATATTTTGCTACAGTTATTGGAAGATCGAGTGCTGCACACACAAAATCTTAATGAGCGTTTTGTGATTAGTTATGGTTATATTCAGGCCACCAGTGCTGATGTTTTTAGAGCGCACACAACCGCTTTTATTGAAGTTTTCTTATTGATTGCGAAACACAATTATGTTCGAGGTATTAATGCCGGCACCCTTAGGCAAATGCAACTTGATCTTGATTTGATTGATGAAAATTATTACAAGAAACGACAAAATAACCGGTTGTTTATCGAGTTGTTGCAACAAAAACGTGGTGTGAACAAAGCGTTAAAATTAATGAATCGCTACGGTATTTTAGAACACTATATTCCAGCATTTGGACAGATTACTGGCTTGATGCAATATGATTTGTTCCACACTTATACGGTGGATCAGCACACGTTATTTGTGATTCGCAATTTAAGACGTTTTTTTGTGCCTGAGTTTTCCAAAGAATTTGAGTTGTGTAGTGAGATTGCCCAAACCATTGACAAGCCAGAATTGTTGTTTTTGGCAGGATTGTTTCATGATATTGCTAAAGGTCGTGGCGGTGATCATGCCAGTTTGGGCGCGAAAGATGCTCAAGTTTTTTGTAAGCACCATCAGTTAAGGCCAAGTGATATAGTACTTGTGTCTGGTTTGGTTGAGCATCATTTGCTCATGTCGCAAACAGCACAAAAACAAGATTTAGAAGATTTTAAAGTAATTGATAAATTCTCCAAAGCAGTTGGCTCAGTGAGGTTTTTAGAATTACTATATTTATTAACAGTGGCAGATATTCGCGCCACTAAAGCCGACCTATGGAACAATTGGAAAGATTCGCTTTTAAGAAAATTGTTTTACAAAACCAAAGAACATCTGTTGAGTGGAACACCTAAGCCATTAAGCGTAGCCAAGCAGATTGAGAAAATTAAACATTCAGTGTTAAGTGAAATTGAACAACAAGGCTACCATATGGAGCAAGTTGAGCAGATATTTTCAACCTTACCTAAGGATTACTTCTTGCGCTACGAAGTAGAAGATATTTTGTGGCACCTGTGGTTAGTGATGAAGCCAACTGATAAAAAAATCAGAGTGGTGTCGCGTTTGTCTGAGCACAACGTGGTAGATATTTTTGTGTATGGTGATGACTCAAACGGCCTATTTTGTAAATTGGTGAATATTATTGAAAAATTAGGCTTGGATATTGTCGATGCAAAAATCTTAACCTCAAAAGACAACAAGGCTTATAACACCATTAGTGTCTTACAAGATGATATGCTAGAGAAAGTCAATATTAGCCAGGAAATAGAAGGTGAGCTTAGTAAAAAGACCTTTGGTGTAAAGGAGCCAGGCGATAAATCAACACATCGTCATTTTGATCACAAAATGAAAATCAGTTTTTCTCGTAACGACAAGTGGAATTTAACTCAAATAGAGATTAATGTGATTGACAAACAAGGCTTATTATCCAATATTGCTTATATTTTTTATCAGCTTAACATTCGTCTAGTAAACGCCAGAATTACAACCATGGGCGAACGAGTGGAGGATGTTTTCTTTATTAGTAACGCTAAAAAACAACCGTTGAGCACAGCAGAAGAAAGACAATTAAAGCAAACACTTGAAGAAAAATTGTAAAATAACAGCACAAGCGTTAAATTACCGATATAATTTGCCTAACAACAGCTCTTCTGCTGTGATTAATTCCTTTCAGATAAACATTACACAAAACATATGAACGATAAAATTAAAGTAGTAACGGATAGCTCATTTGAAGCCGATGTTATTAATTCAACACAACCAGTTTTAGTAGATTTTTGGGCGCCTTGGTGCGGTCCTTGTAAGGCATTAGCACCAGTATTGGACGAAATTGCCGATGACTACGATGGCAAGATTACAATTGCTAAAATTAACGTTGATGAAAACGATCAAACGCCGCCGAAATACGGTGTTCGTGGCATTCCAACCATGTTAATTATTAAAGATGGTGCAGTTGAAGCGACCAAAATGGGTGCTTTAAGTAAGGCTGAATTAAGCGCTTTTATTGACGCAAGCATCTAAAAACCTAGGCTATTCACTCAAAATAGTGAATTATTTTTATAACAAATTTTTAATTTAAAACAACACTTTTATTGCGCTAAGCGCATCTATGTTGGCCATTCTGGTCGGCATTTTCCCTTTACTTATTCATTGGACAATTCATGAAACTATCCGAACTAAAAAAATCATCCCCAGAGGAATTACTAGAATTAGCGCAATCCTTAGGTGCTGAAAATATTTCTCGCGCCAAAAAACAAACGCTTATTTTTATTATTCTTAAAGCCAAAGCATCTAATAATGAAGAGGTAATCGGTGATGGTACACTTGATATATTGCAAGATGGTTATGGTTTCTTAAGATCAAGTGATGATTCTTATACTTCAGGTGCTGACGATATTTATATATCGCCTAATCAGATAAAACGATTCAACCTGTCAACAGGTGATTTAGTTGCAGGAAAGATTCGCGCCCCTAAAAAAGGTGAAAAGTATTTTGCCTTGGTTAAAGTTTCAGAGGTTAATGGTGAAAATCCAGAGAACGTTAGAAACCGAGTGCCATTTGCTTCATTAACACCTATCCACCCAGATCAACGATTAAATCTAGAAATTGGTAATGGCGGTACAGAGGATATTACAGCGAGAGTAATTGACTTAGTGGCGCCATTTGGTAAAGGTCAAAGGGGTTTATTAGTGGCGCCACCTAAGGCGGGTAAAACCATGATTATGCAAAACATTGCAGCTTCTATCTCTCGCAATCATCCTGAGTGTGAATTAATTGTATTATTGATTGATGAGCGTCCTGAAGAAGTAACAGAAATGGCTCGTACTGTACGTGGTGAAGTTATCGCCTCAACTTTTGATGAGTCAGCAAAGCGCCATGTTCAAGTGGCAGAAATGGTGATTCAAAAAGCCAAGCGACGTGCAGAACAAGGTAAAGATGTCATCATTTTGTTAGATTCTATTACGCGTTTAGCCCGTGCTTATAATACGGTTGCCCCATCGTCAGGCAAAGTGTTAACAGGTGGTGTTGATGCGAATGCCTTACAACGTCCTAAGCGTTTCTTTGGTGCGGCTAGAAATATTGAAAACGGCGGTAGTATTACTATTATTGCAACTGCACTAATTGACACAGGCTCGAAAATGGACGAGGTGATTTACCAAGAATTTAAAGGTACGGGTAATATGGAATTGCATCTTGAGCGTCGTTTAAGTGAAAAACGTATTTTCCCAGCGATTAATATTAATGCCTCTGGCACACGCCGTGAAGAGTTAATTACCGATGAAAAAGAGCTGCAGAAGATGTGGATTTTGCGCAAGATTTTGCATCCAATGGATACTGTAGAAGCAGCAGAGTTCTTGATTGATCGCCTGAAGCTTACTAAAACCAATGACGAATTCTTCTCGTCAATGTCACAAAAGAAATAAAACCCTTTAGTGTAAACCTTCGCTTATACTTATAAGCCATGAAGCCATTTTCTGTTTTTAAACAAGCTTTTAGCTTAATCAACACAATTGTTGCCAAATATTTAATGCGTAATGTATTAATGTTATTAGCGGCGGTGTTTATTGTGATTGGCTTGGTTGTGTTTGGCAATCAACTGGTTTTAGTAATTAAAGAAAGCCTTAAGCAAGGTATTCCTGTGGTGGATTTATTCCCATTGATCGGCTTTAAGATGATTAGAGACATACCTTTGATTTTATCTTTATCGCTGTTTTTAGCGATTATTTTGTCAGTCAGCAAGTTGTATAAAGCCTCTGAGGCAATTGTGATGAATTCCTTGGGTCTAGGTGATAAGCACTTCATGGTGTTTATTCAACCAATTGTTCTCACTGTTTTTGTATTTATTTTATTTTTGACTACCGTTGCGGTGCCTTGGTCTAAAGAGCAAAGAAGCATGATTATGGATCGCACTGAAAACGCTTCAGAGTTTTCATTTATTAAGCAAGGTGAATTCCAAGAATTTAAAGACGGTGAAATTGTTTTTTACGCTTCCAAAGTTAAAGACAATGACCAAGATCAAAGCAGCGATCAAGCAATGGAAGAGATATTTATTTATGCTTTGGCTGGCAATGAGCCAATCATTACATTAGCTAAACAGGCACAAAAATATACTGATTCAACGACTAGCAGCGTGTATTTGCGCTTAAAAGATGGCACCCGTTATCACGGCTTTCCAAGTGACGCCAATAAAAAAATCTTAAATTTTGATTTGTATGATTTGCAAATTATCGATGGCGAGGTGCAAAAATCCACCGGCAATTATAGTAAGGTTGAAGGGCAGGGAACAATAGACTTGTTACTTTCTGATGGGCTTAAAGAAACCGCTGAATTACAATGGCGTTTATCACAACCACTTAGTGTGCTAATTTTATCAGTTTTGGGTATCTTGCTTGGAAAGGCTTCGCCTAGGGGTGGTAAGAATTTAGGCGTGTTGATTGGCGTGGTTATTTTTATTATGTACAACAACGCTTTGTTAATTGCCAAGTCTACTCTAGAGCAAGGAGATTCAATACCAATGATAGGATTGTGGTGGGTACATATATCAATGCTATTATTTATTTTTATTTTCTATTTTTATAGACATGGAAAATTCACACATTATCTTGATAAAATAGTCGGGCAATTTTCACAAAAGGATACAGCCAATGCCAAGTAAACCCAATAAAGATTTAGAAGTTTTTGACAACCCTAACATTGATCGTGATTATGTTATTCAGATTGACATGCCAGAGTTTACCTGTTTGTGTCCAAAGACGGGCCAGCCTGATTTTGCCACATTGCATTTGGAATACATTGCTGACAAGGCTTGTGTTGAGCTCAAATCTTTAAAAATGTATATTTGGTCGTTTCGTGATGAGGGCGCTTTCCATGAGGCGGTAACCAACCAAATTCTTCAAGATTTGGTTGCAGCAACCAACCCCAGGTTTATGCGCTTAAAAGCAATTTTTAATGTACGTGGTGGTGTGTATACAACGATTATTGCTGAGCATCAGCAAGATGGGTGGACGCCTAAACCGGTTGTTAACCTGCAACACCTGTAACAGTAAGAAAAAGTATGAAGCCTATTCGTCAAAGTGTTAAGTTTGACAAAAAATTTTTAGACAAAGATGCGTTAAAAGTCGTCAATACTATCCATAAGGCGGGTTATGAAGTCTACCTTGTTGGTGGTTGTGTGAGAGACTTGCTACTTGGCTTAGAGCCGAAAGATTTCGATGTGGCGACCAATGCTAAACCTGAACAAGTGCATAAATTATTTAAACGTTCACGTTTAATTGGACGACGCTTTCGTTTAGTACATGTGATGTTTTCTGCGCGTAAGTTTATTGAAGTAGCCACTTTTCGATCTGGTCAGGTGCAAACAGCAAAAAGTGGTGTCATTGTGTGTGATAATTGCTACGGAAATCTTGAAGATGATGTGGTGCGTCGAGACTTTAATATTAATGCCTTGTATTACGATATTCACAAACACGAAGTCATTGATTATGTGGGTGGATTAAAAGACCTTGAAGCCAAAGAAATCCATATTATTGGAGAGGCTAAATTGCGATTTTCAGAAGACCCTGTGCGCATGATTAGGGCGATTCGTTTTGGAGAAAAACTCGGTGCAAATCTTAGTGATGAAATCAAATCATGTATTTTAGATCAAGCCCCATTACTCAGTAATATCTCACCAGCACGTCTGTACGAAGAGTGTATTAAGTTGTTTCAAAATGAGTACTCATTTAAGGTTTACGAACAACTTGAAAAGTATGGCCTGTTAAAACATCTATTTAAACAAACTCATAAAAATGATTTTATTAAAAAAGCATTGTTAAATACTTCTGCTCGTATTAAGCAAAACAAGCCGGTTACACCTGCTTTTTTGTTTGCTGTGTTTTTATGGCAAGCGCAAAATGAACGCTTTATTATGATTAAGAAAAAACAACGTTCTTTTTATCTGGCAATGACACAAGCTTCTGAAGAAGTGATTATTAACCAAATTAAACAAGTTTCATTACCTAAATGGCTGACCGCTAGAATTAGAGATATTTGGATGATGCAGTCCAAACTAGAAAAAATGCATCCTAAAAAAGTGCAAGATTTATTACAAAATCCACGGTTTAGAATGGCTTATGACTTTTTATTGCTACGCTCACAAAGCATTAATCCAGAGCTTAAAGATGTGGTTAAGTTTTGGACTAAAGCACAGCAATGAAATCGGTTTTAATTACAGGCTGCTCTAGCGGGATTGGCTTGTGTTTGGCTCAAGGTTTAAAACAAAAAGGTTACCAAGTATTTGCTAGCGCTAGAGAGGCTAAAGATGTAGAGCGCCTCAAACAACAAGGCTTTAATGCTTTTGAACTAGATTTGTCCTCATCTTGGTCTATTAATGCAGCAATTAACGCTGTTTTTGAACAAACGGATGATTTATACGCTTTAATTCATAATGGCGCTTACGGGCAAGTAGGGGCGTTAGAAGATATTTCTCGTCAGGCATTAGAAGAGCAGTTCCAAACCAATGTGTTTGGTTGGCATGAATTGACCAATTTGGTTTTACCAAAAATGAAACAAAAAAATGAAGGTAGAATTATTTATTTAAGCTCTGTCTTGGGTTTCGTGGCGATGCCATTTAGAGGGCCTTATAATGCTTCTAAATTTGCCATAGAGGGTTTGGTTGATACATTGCGTTTAGAGTTGGCAGATACTAATATTCAGTTATCCTTAATTCAACCTGGGCCTATTGAGTCTAAATTTAGAATTAACGCTTATAAAGCTTTTATGAAGCATGTTGATATGAAAAGTAGTGATTATCAATTAAACTATGAAAAAATGATTAAGCGTCTGCAGTCTGATGAACTGGCTGATTTTACCCTGCCGGCAACTGCAGTGTTAAAGTGTGCAGAGCATGCTTTGAAAGCCAAGCATGCAAAAATCCATTATCGTGTCACTTTCCCAACCAAATTATTTGCCATATTAATGAGGTTGTTACCAACACGGTTAATGGATAAAATACTTAATAAAGCCGGTGGTGGCGGAGAAAGGTAATATGACAAAAAAATTTGATTTCAACAAAGGCTTATTAGAGCTAGAAAGTATTGTAAAAACGATGGAATCTGGCGATTTAAGCTTGGAAGATTCGCTAAAATATTTTGAGCAAGGCGTGCAGTTAACGCGTCAATGTCAATCAGCACTCAATCAAGCTGAGCAAAAAATTTCCCTTTTAAGTGCTGATGACGATTATCAAACTCAAAAGCCGCTAGAAGAGATTTAAAGACGATTCTATGAGTCACACAGACTACGCTCAGCGCGTCAATCAGCATTTAGATCAGTATTTATCTGAGCAAGGTAGTTTGACTGAGGCGATGCGTTATAGTGCGTTATCTGGTGGTAAGCGTTTTCGACCTATTTTGACTTATACTGTGGCTAATATTTTTGGCACAGACCTTAGTTTGGCAGATTCTAGTGCCTGCGCTGTGGAATTGATTCATGCCTATTCTTTGATTCATGACGACTTGCCAGCCATGGATGATGATGATGTTCGTCATAATCAACCTGCTTGTCACAAGCGATTTGGTGAGGCGCAAGCCATATTGGCTGGCGATGGCCTACAAGCCTTGGCTTTTGAGGTATTAACCAATGACAGTTCCTTGTCATCTCAAATAAGAATTGCGTTATTGCAATCACTCACACATGCGGCATTTGAGATGGCACAAGGTCAATCAATTGACTTATCTGTTGTTGAAAAATCAATTGATATCAATACTTTAAAAGATATGCATCAGAAAAAAACCGGTGCATTACTGAGTTGCTCGGTTAATCTAGGCGCATTAATTTCAGATCAATGTTGTGAGGAGGACCGCCAGATATTAGATCAATTTTCTAAAGATATTGGCTTGGCTTATCAAATTCAAGATGATGTTTTGGATGTGTTAACACCTGAATCTAAACTTGGAAAAAAACAAAACTCTGATGTGGATAAAAACAAACCTACCTATCCAGCGTTGCTAGGTTTGGAAAATTCTAAAAGTGAATATGAAAATTTGTATGAAAGAGCACTGGGTGCTTTAAATGCTCTTAGCGTTGATGCAGCACAATTACAGCAACTAACACAGCAGTTGCAAAATCGATCGTTTTAAAACCTAACTAAAACACTACCCCAACTAAACCCGCCACCAATGCCTTCGAATAACAGGCTTTGACCTTTTTGAATACGACCATCTCGAACCGCAGTATCTAACGCTAGCGGAATAGAGGCAGCTGATGTGTTACCGTGTTTTTCTAGGGTAACCACAACTTTATCCATTGGTGTTTTGATACGTTTAGCAACTGCAGAAATAATACGAATATTGGCTTGATGAGGCACCATCCAATCAAGTTCATCTGAGCTCATATTGCATTCTTCAAGTGTTTCTTCAGCTAAAGAAGACAAACGGCTGACTGCAATTTTAAAGACTTCATTGCCTGCCATTTCGATAAAACCAGTTTCATTGATGTAATTATTACTGACTTGTAATGAAGACAGATAACTACCATCACTAAAAAGTTTTGAATGCAGAATACCGGTTTCTTCACTACCACTGAGTACAACAGCGCCAGCACCATCACCAAAAAGAATAGCGGTTGATCGATCATTCCAATCAACGATTCTAGATAAGGTTTCGCTACCAACGACGAGTACTTTATTGGCCGCACCGGTTTTAATATATTGCTCAGCAGTCGTTAGTGCAAAAACAAAGCCTGAGCAAACAGATTGCAAGTCAAAGGCTGGGCATGATGCGCCAATTTTAGTTTGCAACATGGTTGCCGTTGCTGGAAAAATTTTATCCGGTGTGGTGGTAGCAAGAATAATTAAGTCTAATTCATTGGCATCGATGCCTGCCATTTCGAGTGCATTATTGGCTGCAATGACAGCTAAATCACAGGTAGATTCATCAGTAACAACGCGCCTTTCCTTAATGCCCGTCCTAGTGGTAATCCATTCATCAGAGGTGTCTATTTTTTCGGCTAAATCGTCATTCGTAATTACCTTTGGCGGCAAGTATGAGCCGGTACCAATAATTCTTGCAAATTTACTCATTAACGCTCACCTTGTTGATTTTTTAACTCTAATGATACTTGATTGGCAATCTTTTCTGTGATTTTAGCGTTTGCTTCTAAGTAAGCTTCTTTAATGGCTTGAAAGAATGAATCGGCATCAGCGCCACCATGACTTTTGACCACAATGCCGCGAAGACCTAATAAGCTAGCACCGTTATATTTTCCAGGGTCTAAGCTAGATTTAAAATCTTTTAAAACAGGACTGGCAATAAGCGCAACAATTTTAGTAAAGATATTTTTGCTGAATGCTTGTTTTAAATAATACCCCATCATTGCTGCCACACCTTCGGATGCTTTAAGCGCAATATTGCCTTCGAAACCATCGCAAACGACTAGCTCTACACTGCCTTTATAAATATCATCACCTTCAACAAAACCAACATAATTTAGATTAGAAGCCTTAAGAAGTTCAGCTGTTTTTTTAATGTTGTCATTGCCTTTCATTTCTTCTTCGCCGATATTGAGCAAACCGACACTAGGTGTGGCAATATTCTCAGTATGTTCAACAGCAACAGAACCCATTATGGCAAACTCAACCAGAGCTTCTGGTTTAGAATCTACATTTGCGCCTAAATCCAGCATGTGAGTATGGCCGGTCATGGTTGGCATACGGCCCATAATAGCAGGGCGGTCAATGCCTTTAATGGTTTTCAGTACAAAGCGTGAAATAGCCATGAGCGCACCAGTATTGCCAGCACTAACACAAGCATCAACAGTTTCGTCTTTGACTAAGTTGATAGCAACACGCATTGACGAGTCTTTCTTTTTACGTAGTGCTATCGAAGGGGATTCGTTCATTGCAATCACTTCACTAGCGTGAGTAATCTCAAATCGATTTGATAATTTTTGGCTGGATGGGTGGTTATTAAGCTCTGCTTGAATCGCAGATTCCTCACCTACAAAATTAAGGTGTAAGTCTTGAAACGCACCCAAGGCTTTAAGGCCAGCTGTGATAGTAGCTGGTATCCCATGATCTCCCCCTGAGGCATCAATTGATACCTTGATCGTCATTGGGACTTAAGCTTCTACTTCTTGAATATCTTGAACTTTATTAATAACTTTTTTACCACGGTAATAACCATCAGCAGTTACATGGTGGCGCAGGTGAGTTTCACCTGTTTCTTGGTCTTCAGATAATGCTGGGCTAGTGAGTGCGTTGTGTGAGCGACGCATACCTCTTTTTGAAGGGGTTTTTCTACTTTTTTGTACAGCCATTTTTTTACTCCTTAGTTGAGTTCTTTAATTGTTTCAATACTGCAAAAGGGTTTTCACGCTTTTGCTCTTTTATCGGTGTTGTGTCTTCATACGATGCACACTCATGCTCATGCATAGGGCTCATCGGAATGGATATTAACACTTCATCCGTTATAAATTCAATGGTCGAAAATTCTTCATCAGCATTTTCGATCGTTTCAAAGCTAGGATCTAACCCCTCACTTTGTTGTTCATTTTGCACGAAAGCAAGTTGAAATTTTGGCTGCAAATGAAGACTAACTTCATCTAAACAACGTTGGCAGGTGAGTGCCACATCTAGCTCAACTTTGCCAGTAATACAAGGGATTCTATTATTTTCAATGCTAAAATTTAATTCAACATCAACTGGTGCATCTTGGTTGCTTACTAATGCGCTAATTCTTGGGAAATCTTTCACTTGATAGGTCTGTGAAAAGATTAACGCTTTAGAAGCGAATTTAAAAAGCTTTATCTGCTCAGGTATTCCTTGTTTCATTAATACTGCAAAAACTTGACAATTTTACCAAAAAATCAAACTTTTAGGGCTTAAAGTTTGATTAATGTCAATGTGTTAGAGGTTGCGTTGTCTGCTGGCTTCAAATAAGGCGATACCGGTAGCAACAGAAACATTCAGACTCTCAACATTACCTTGCATTGGAATCATGGCTAATTGGTCACAAGATTTTTTAGTTAATGAGCGTAACCCTGAGCCTTCAGCGCCCATAATAATCGCACTTGGTGTGGTAAGGTCAATTTGATAAAGAGAATGGTCTGTTGCGCCATCAAGGCCAACCACCCAAATATTACGTTCCTTTAACGCTTTGATTGTGCGTGATAAGTTAGTCACAGAGAAAATTTTAAGTTGATTTAGCGCACCAGCTGAAGTTTTGTGCACCAATGCATTAATCGGTGCTGAACCATCTTTGTTAATAACGACACAATCTACACCAGCTGCATTGGCACTACGCAAGCAAGCACCTAAGTTTCTTGGGTCTTGAATAGAATCTAGTATTAGTATTAAACTGTTGTTGTTAAGCTTTTCAACATAACTTATTAAGCCATCTAAGTTAGGCAGGGTGGGTAGTAATATTTCAGCAGCAACACCTTGGTGTGTTTGGTTTCTAGTGAGTTTATCGAGTTGCTGTTTGTTAGATTGTTGTGTGTTGATGCCTAAGCGATTAAGCTGTGTTGTGAGCATGCTAAGACGTTTGTCATTACGATTGTCTAAGGTGAATACTTTAAGCAAGCATTCAGGGTTGGCGTCTAATTGCGCTTGGACAGCGTGAAATCCAAAAATGATAATCGATTTAGACATGGGTGCTAGTGTTTACAGCTTGTGGTCAAAAATTTCTATGTAAGCGTCTTTTCTTAACTCTTTTACCCAATTTTTAAAGAAAGCATTTTGCTTAGATTGAACAAGCTGTGATTTGATAGCGATTAAATGGTTATCTACACTACGTTTGTCGAGAATTTTAATAATTCTCCAGCCTTGTCCCGCTTGAAAAGGTGGCGATAGTTCGCCTACTTTTAGTTGGGCTAACTGTTGTTTAAACTCTACTGGTAGTCTATTTTCATCAAGCCAGCCTGACTCACCGCCATTTTTATAAGAAGGGTCTTGAGAGTGTAGTTTGGCTAAACTGGAGAACGAAGTTCCCGTATTAATTTTGTCACTGAGTTCGGTTAAAAACTGCTGGATTAAGTTATCTTTAGATTGTAATAAAGAGTCAGATTGATCAATGGAGCTAATCGCAATTTGCGCGATTTTAATTTGTTTGTTAAAGCCTTCAGAGCTGCTCGGATTTTTAGCAAGTGCAATATCAATTTCTGCTTGGGTTAGGTTGATATTGGCCTCTTGCAAAACAAATTGTTTTAATCCTCTAATTGATAGGCGTTGAGAAACATTTTTAACAATTTCATCAAATTGATTGTTGGCTTGTAATTGCGCCAAAGTTAGTCCATTTTGTGAGGCGATATTGCTCAGCATGGTATTAATCGAACTTAGTTTTGGCTTAATACCAAATTTTTTAATTTTTTCTAATTGTAATACCAAGTCAATTTGATGATCAATCAGTTTTATTTTTTGAGCTTTAGTAGAAGATGCATTAACCTGTTCACTAATTGCATCCAGGGTAATTAGCTCATCATTGACGATAGCAATAATACTATTAGGAGTGGCTAACGAATTAAGTGAAAAAGCAAATGCAAACGCAAATAAAGCCTTCATTGAATTAGTCATTAAGATTAGCTAAGTAGTTTGGAATATTCTCTTCTAGCTCTTTTGAAAGACTTGGCGAAGTACTGGCTAGACCTTTGAGCACTAATTCAAAATCAGTCACATAATCATAATCACCACCACTAATGTGCTTTTTAAAGTGTGCTAAACGCAGCGCCCAGCAACAAGATTCATAAGCGATACCGGTAGTTTCTTTGTTAGTAATTGAATCAGTTATTGAGCGGTTAACGCCAGCAAAAACATGCATCTGGGTGTTAATTGGGTAAGCGCCATAGAGTTCAGCTGATTTAGTGCCGTTATCATCATGATGTGCAATGGTTAAGAATTTTCTAGGATTAAGTTGGTAAGTGACCGCACTATCACGCTTGTCTATTTTCTGAGTTTCTGGATCATACTGTAACGCATTGTTAAAAGTAATATTGTCTAGTGAAAAATCAACAGAGCCAGCAATGTCAGAGTATTTTCTAGTACCGCCGTTAGCGCTAATAGCATCACCGTAAAAAGTTTGAGCAGCTTTTAGACTCAAGTAAGTGTTACCTATCTGTTCATCAATAAAATCTGATTCTAGACCAAAGGTGAAATCATTGGCTTTGTTGATTCTATCAATACCAGTGTACTTTTGCCCTGTAAACAAACTTTCATAGGAATCATTCTTGTCTGCAGAATCAAAATTTGGTAGGGCATCTTGGTTTTTATTGGGTGTGTAGTGATACGCCAATCTTGGTGTTAAAGTTTGAATTAAATCAACATTAAAAAGGTTTGTTTCCCTTTCTAAAAAGAGTTTTGAGTCGATACCGAAACTATAGATAGAGCGATCTTGATCAGTACTATTATCAAGCGCATAATTGGTGGTCGATAGGTTTAAACTTGGCGTTATTGAGTAAGCATCAGTTGAGATTGAACGCTCAAAACCAGCCTGTGCATGGGTGCGAACACCCGTTGTTTTGCTAGAATCATTGTGTGCGAATTTAGTGCTGACTAATGATAGATTGATATTTCGGCCACTCAAGCCTTCAAAGCTTTTTGAAATCGACAACTCGGGTGCACGCGTGTAAGCAGCAGAGCCACTATTGATTAATTGTTCAGTTTCTGCAAATAAAGACAAAGCCAGATTGCGTTCATCGTCTTTGTAAGATGCATCGATTTTAGAGTGTAGTGCTGATGCAGAAGTATTGTTGTGAGCAATATCTTTAAAATAGTTAACATCCGATACTCGATTAGTATCAATGTTTACATTGGTTTTATCATTAACGGAAAGATTAATTTTTGAGTTTAATAACCAGCGCTTATTGCTAGTAATGTCATCTTCATTTAAATAGTGACCTTCAATTTCAAATCGACCTTCTTTCCAATAATCGCTCTTTGCAATAAGCTGTCGGTAAATACCTTCTACCACACTACCACGACTAGAAAGATGATTGAGTGTTAGTAAAAGATCGCGATCAGGCGCAATGTTAAAATAATAAGGAACTCTTACTTGGTAGTTGTTATCTTCATTGGCAACCGATTCGTCATAACTACCAAATGAAGGCGACAAGAAACCAGAGCCTCGTCCTTCTAATACCCATTCATGATAAGGTGAATAGAAAATTGGCACACCTAAAAACTCTACAGTAACATCTTCAGCAACACCTCTATTGGTATTTGAGTTAAGCGTAATTTGGTCTGCTTTCATACGCCAATCTGTATTACCTAATGGGCATAAGCTGTAACTGGCTGAGTTGAATACTTGCTGAGTACCATCATTGGTTACTTTATGCGCTTGACCATTAATTTTAGAGGCAGGGTAATGGAAGTTAACTTGTTCTAAAGTGGTATGGGTAATATCACCTTGTTTTTTAATAATGGCTTTGTCACCAGTAAACATTAGTTCATCATCTTGAAACTTAACATTGCCACTCGCATGAGAAGTCTTGGTGGATTTTTGAATATTGACTTTGTCTGCTGCCAAGTAATATTTACTTGAATTTAGAGAAACATTTCCAGTTAAAAGGTAGTTGTCTTTTTTGCTAATTTCACTGCGATCAGCAAGTACGTCCATGCTGTCAGTGTCAGTAGATAAAACTTGTTTGGGGAAGAGTAGAGAGTTTTTTCCACAGCTAAGCACAACACCTGCTGTGTCAATTTTTGAATTATCTATACTTGAATAATAAATATCATTTTTTTTAACCAAATCCTGTTGATTGGTAATAAGAACAACGTCTTGCTTTGGTTCTTTAACTTTAGGGTCTTTAGGTGTTTTTAATTCTTCCTTAGTAATCTCGACCGAATTTTTATGATTGGTTTCGGTGTTTTTTTCAGGATTTTTAACCTCTTCTTTACTTTCCCAGAACGAAAATATGCTTGAAGATGATTGCTCAACTAACTCTTTTTTTACTTCTGCTTGTTCGCCACAAACTCTATTACCACTACTTGTCATACGGCAGTCGGCGTATGAAGCTGTATTCGCTAATAAAATAAACATATAAAAAGCTAATTGCTTTTTCATGGTCACGTCCAGTATTCCCAAATTTAAATATTTTAACACTATCTGTTAGACTATATATGGCGTATTAGTTTTGCTATTGGTTGGTAAATAACCTTATATTTTCAGACTTATATTAGTTACTTTACTAAGGGATAGTTTGGGTAAAATAACCCAGGTTTTATACTAATATGGAAGCAACAAATGGCTTGGAACGACAACAATAATCAAAACCCTTGGGGTGGTAACGGTCAAACACCTCCAGAATTGGATGAAGTGATTAAAGACTTTAAAAACAAATTTGGCGGTATTTTTGGCGGTAAACCGTCTTCAAATTCTAATACACCAAACCTACCTTCGACAGGTGGCGTTAAATACATTTTCATCTTAGCTTTATTGGTGTGGCTTTTATCAGGCATCTATATTATTGATCCTGCAGAAAAAGGCGTAGTTCTGCGTTTTGGTGCCTTCCAAGAAGAAACAGGACAAGGCCCGCACTGGCATTTGCCGTATCCAATCGAGAGTTTAAATCGAATTAATGTTGAACAAATTAGAACAGCACAAATCGGCTACCGTGACGCCATTAGCAATCGTCGTGGTGGTAATGTCTCATCTGAGTCGTTAATGTTAACCAAAGACGAAAACATGATTGATGCTAAATTTGCTGTGCAGTACAAAATTAACGATGTACAAGCCTACTTATTTAACGTGGCCAATCCCGATACAACACTTCGTCATGTGGTAGAAAGTGCGATCCGTCAAGTGGTGGGTAAAAACACCATGGACTATGTTTTAACAGAAGGCCGTGTGGCGATTGCTGACGATATTAAAGAAAAATCTCAAGAGTTGCTGGTTACTTATCAAACTGGTTTACAAATTACCACGGTTAACATGCAAGACGCACAACCACCAGAGCAAGTACAGGCTTCATTTAGTGACGCGGTAAAGGCGCGTGAAGATAAACAACGTTTGATTAATGAAGCACAAACCTATGCCAATGATATTTTGCCAAAATCTCGTGGTAAGGCCGCACGTATGCTTGAAGAAGCCAAAGCTTATAAATCAGAAGTGGTTTCTAAGTCTGAAGGTGAAGCAGCACGTTTTGAGCAAATTCTAACGGAATATGAGAAAGCGCCAGCAGTAACAAAAGAACGTCTATATCGTGAAACCATGGAAGGCGTATTGGCCAATACCAGTAAAGTGGTGGTTGATTCAAAAGCCAACAGCATGATGTATCTTCCAATTGACAAATTAATCGATGCCAAGAAAACACGTACTGAGGTGATCGTTCAAGAAGCACAACCAGGGCAATCTAGCCAAAGGGGCGGTGTTAGAAATGTTTTCCGTAATAGGGAGGTTAGATAATGCAAAAAATATTTATCGTTATTACTGCAGCTTTATTCTTGGTATTGAGCTCCGCACTATATACAGTTAATGAAACCCAGACAGCCATTAAATTACGTCTAGGTGAGATCGTCACGGTTGAAGATAAACCAGGCCTTAAATTTAAAATGCCATTTGTTAATAATGTGGTTAAGTTTGATAATCGTATCCAAACATTGGATGCGCCAGCGGAGCGTTTTTTAACGGGTGAGAAGAAAAACGTAATCGTAGATTCATACGTCAAATGGCGTATTGTTGATGCCAAACAGTTTTATATATCAACGGGTGGTAATATCGCTAGAACCAACAATCGTTTGGCGCAGATTATTAAAACTGGTCTTAAGAGTGAATTTTCTAAGCGCACCATTGCTGATGTAGTCTCGGGAGAGCGTAGCGAAATTATGTCCAACATTCTTCAGCTTGCCAATAAAGACATTGGTGAATTTGGTATTAAAATTATTGATGTGCGTATTAAGCGTATTGACTTGTCTCAAGAGGTGTCAAATTCAGTTTACCGTCGTATGCAAGCAGAGCGTCAGCGTGTGGCCAAGGATTTTAGATCAAAGGGTGCTGAAGAGGCTGAAATCATTCGAGCAGCAGCCGATAAAGAGCGCACCATTATCCTAGCCGATGCTTATCGTGATTCTGAAAAGATTCGAGGTGAGGGTGATGCGGTTTCTGCTAATAACTATGCAAAAGCCTACAACCAGAATGCAGATTTTTATTCATTCTATCGCTCGCTAGAGTCTTATAAAAAATCGTTTAATCAACAAAATGATATTATGGTGTTAAACCCAAATACGGAGTTTTTCCGTCACTTTAACCCAGAAGTTAAGTAGTTTAAATATTGAACTGATATGAGTACTTGGCAATTACCTGAAGGCATTGATGAGCTCACTGGCGACCAGGCGCTAGCGTTTGAATCTGTACGTCGTCAGCTTTTGGATTTGTATACAGAAAAAGGTTTCGGATTGGTGATCCCACCAATGGTTGAATATGTTGAATCTTTGTTATTAACTTCAGATTCAGTTGATGAAAAAACTTTTAAGTTCTTAGATTCTGCCAGTGGCAAGATGCTTGGTGTGCACGCTGATATTACACCTCAAATCGCTCGTATTGATGCAAAACGTGCCAGTGATAAAGTTGAAAAATATTGTTATGTCAATGCGATTTTGCAAACCAAAGCCGATGATTTTTATGCCTCTCGCTCACCAATTCAGGCTGGTGCTGAACTTTATGGTTCAGCTGATATTTCAGCTGATGTCGAAGTGATTGAGTTAATGCTTGAAAGTTTAACCATGCTATCAATTGATCCAATTGTGCTTAGTTTGGGTAATGTAGCAATCTTTAATGCTTTAGTTGCACAAGAAGATTTGTCAAATGATCAAGTTGTTAAATTAAGGCAAATTTTTGCTAGACGATCAGCACCAGATTTGGCTGAATTTATAGCCAACATCACATTAAATAATGCGGATAAGTTTAGCGCGTTAATGAAGCTTGAAGGTGATGCAAGCACCTTAGATAAAGCCTTAGAAGTTTTTAATGATCTTCCTGCTGCCAAGTCAGCCATTGAAGATTTAATTAAAATTAGCAATCAATTAAATACGGCTAACGTAGAAGTAGTGATTGATCTTGCAGAGTTAAAGGCTTATGAGTATCACACCGGTGTTGTCTTCTCTGCTTACAACGAGCGTTATTCAAAAGCGTTAGCACAAGGTGGTCGTTATAACGGCTTGAGTGCGTCTTTTGGGCAATCGCGTGCAGCAACTGGTTTTTCATTTGATTTGAAATTTTTATCTCAAACAAAATAATATTAAATAGTTAGGAATTGTTATGTCAAAAAATGTAGTCATTATTGGCACCCAGTGGGGTGACGAAGGCAAGGGCAAGGTCGTTGATTTAATTACCGATAAAGTATCAAGCGTTGTACGCTTTCAAGGCGGACACAATGCTGGTCACACGTTAGTGATTGATGGACAAAAAACCGTACTTCACCTTATTCCTTCAGGTATTTTGCGTGACAATGTAGAGTGTTTAATTGGCCACGGCGTGGTGTTGTCAATGTCAGCCATGATTAAAGAATTGGGTGAGCTAGATGCTGCAGGTGTTGATGCTAAAGCGCGTTTAAAAATCTCACCAGGCTGCCCACTAATTATGCCGTACCACATTGCACTTGATAATGCGCGTGAGGTTAAACGTGGTAAGGCTGCGATTGGCACCACTGGTAATGGTATTGGCCCTGCTTATGAAGACAAAGTAGCGCGTCGCGGTTTGCGTGTGGGTGATCTTCTAGATGAAGCAGCTTTCGCAGCCAAACTAAAAGATGTGATGGAATACCATAACTTTGCACTGACTAATTATTACGGTGTTGATGCGGTTGATTATGCAGCAACTTTAGCCCAAGCGTTAGAGCAAGCTAAGATTGTAAGACCAATGATTACCGATGTAACAGAGCAAATTCACGAGCATATTAAAAACAATGAGAATGTCTTGTTTGAAGGTGCACAAGGCGCACTATTAGACATTGATCAAGGTACTTACCCATTTGTAACTTCATCAAATACGACTTCAGGTGGTGCGGTAACTGGCTCTGGTGTTGGTGTCACTGATATTGATTATGTTGTTGGTATTGTTAAAGCTTACACCACGCGTGTTGGTGGCGGTCCATTCCCAACAGAGTTGGTTTACGATGTGTCAATTGACGAAGGCGACGAGATTGGTAAATTATTGGGTACGATTGGTCATGAATTTGGTGCTACAACAGGGCGACAGCGTCGTTGTGGTTGGTTAGATATGGTTACATTAAAACGTTCATTTAATCTAAATGCTGTGACTGGTATTTGTTTAACTAAACTGGACGTGTTAGATTCGCTTGACAGTATTAAGATTTGTACTTCATACGAACTAAACGGTGAGGTTATCACAACACCACCATATGATGCTCAAGGCTACGCAGACGCTAAGCCAATCTATATTGAAATGCCAGGCTGGAACACTTCAACCATTGGCACTTCTTCGTTTGACTCTTTACCAATTGAAGCACAAAACTACATTCGCAAGATTGAAGAACTTTCTGGACTACCAGTTGACATCTTATCAACTGGCCCAGATCGTGATGAAACCTTGATTCTTAATCACCCATTTGACGAGGTTTAATGTCTGATCCCCATCATAAGAGAGAATCGGAAAAATACGATAATCCGATTCCCTCAAGGGAATATATTCTTAGTTTTTTTAAAAAGAAGCCCTTAACCAAACATGAATTGTACGACTTGCTTAAAGTTGACAATCATCAAAAAAAACCCTTAACTCACCGCTTAAAAGCCATGGTACGAGATCAGCAACTTAGTTGTAATCGCGATGGCGTGTATCGTTTATACACAGGAAAAGGTGGTGCAATGACAGGTACAGTGATTGCCAACCCAAAAGGCTTTGGGTTTATTGCGCTAGACAAAGGCGGCAAAGATTTGCGCTTGTCTGCCAAGCAAATGCAATTGGTTTTTCATGGCGACAAAGTCAAAGCACGCCTGCTTAATCAACGCGGCGATGCAGAAATTGTTAAAGTTATTGAAAGCATTAAAACTGTGGTTGGTCGTCTGCACCTTGATCAAGCCGGTGCTTACGTTGTTGTAGATGATAAACGTATCCGCCACAATATTAGTATTCCTGAGGTGGGTCAAGACAACACTGACGAACAAATTGTTATTGTTGAGATTGTAAAATCTCCAACATTGGAAAGTTTGGCAGTTGGAAAAATCGTCCAAATTTTAGGTAATTATATGGATGAAGGCATTGAAACCGATGCTGCTCTTTATCGTAATGGTATTCCAGTTGATTTTTCTAAAGCAGCGTTGGCTCAAACTGAAAAGTTACCAACCACTGTTACAAAAGAAGACAAAAAAGGCCGTATTGATATTACCAACATGAAGCTCGTGACGATTGATGGAGAAGATTCACGTGATTTTGACGATGCTGTTTATGCTGAACCAACCAACAACGGTTGGAAGCTAGTGGTGGCGATTGCCGATGTATCGCATTATGTAAGGGAAGGTTCAGATCTTGATAAAGACGCCATTGATCGTGGTAACTCTGTGTATTTTCCACGTCGTGTCGTACCTATGTTGCCCGAGGCCTTATCAAATGGTTTATGTTCAATCAATCCAGATGTCGAGCGTTTGTGCATGACCTGTGAGATGAACATCGACTTAGAAGGTAATTTACTTGATTATAAGTTTTATCCAGCGGTTATGTTTTCACATGCACGTTTAACTTACACTAAGGTTAGCCATATCTTAGAGCACCAAGATAAAGACTTGATGAGTGAATATTCATCAGTATTGGACAACTTAAACACTCTGTACGATTTGTATAAGGCATTAAAATCAGCAAGAACCAAACGTGGTGTCATGGACTTTGATCGCATTGAATCACAAATTATATTTAATAATAAGGGAAAAATTGACAACATTGTTGCACGTTCACGCAACGATGCGCATAAATTAATCGAAGAATGCATGCTGATGGCCAATCAAGCTACAGCTAAATTCTTAGGCCATCATAATGAAGATTTCTTATACCGTATTCACCCTAAACCAACGGCTGAAAAAGTTGAGGTGACTCGTCAGTTTTTAACGGCTATCGGCCTAACGCTTGAAGGCGGCGACCAGCCAGAATCAAAGCACTTTGCTAAAGTGTTGGAAGACGCCAAAGGCCGTGATGATGAAAACATTATTAAGACAGTTGTGCTTCGCACCATGAAGCAAGCAGTTTATACGCCAGCGAATGAAGGGCACTTTGGTTTAGCATTTGATGATTACACCCACTTTACTTCGCCAATTAGAAGATATCCTGACTTGTTAGTGCATCGCGCAATCAACCGTGTGCTTAATAAAAACAAAAGAAAACCAAGTAAAAAGATGGTGGAAACTGGCGCGCATTTATCAGTCACAGAGCGTAGAGCAGACGATGCTTCTCGTGATGTAGAACAGTGGCTTAAATGTGAATACATGCGTGACAAGGTTGGAGACACCTTTAACGGCGTTATCTCTGGCGTTGCTGGTTTTGGTATCTTTATTGAATTAACCGATGTCTTTGTTGAGGGTATGATCGCCATGCGTGACATGAAAGACGATTATTATATTTTTGATGATATACACCATCAACTTAAAGGCGAGCGTACTGGTCGAGTTTTTCGACTTGGTGACACCATTAAAATTCAAGTAGCTTCAGTCAGTTTAGACGACCGACAAATGGTTTTCACACCAGCTGATTAATAAATAAAAAAGGAGACTTTGGTCTCCTTTTTTAATCTATACAAATTTTAAAGTTAATCAGTTACAGCACCTTCGGATGCAGACTTAGCGAGTTTGGCAAATTTAGCCAATACACCTTTAGTGTAGTTTGGCTCAGGTTGCGTCCAATGTGACAAGCGCTCATCAATGATTGATTGGTCAACTAAAAGCTCTAATACGTTATTCTCAGCATCAATTAAAATCTCATCGCCGTCTTCAACTATGGCCAATACGCCGCCTTTAAAGGCTTCTGGGGTGATATGTCCGACCACAAACCCATGAGTACCACCAGAGAATCGACCATCTGTAATCAGGGCTACTTCACCACCGAGACCTTTACCCATAACCGCTGAGGTTGGTGCCAGCATTTCACGCATACCAGGGCCACCAGCAGGGCCTTCATAACGAATCACAATCACGTCACCAGCTTTAATTTCATCATTTAAGATGGCTTCAAGCGCTTCTTCTTCTCGACCATAGCACTTAGCCCTGCCTTTAAAACTTAAGCCTTCTTTACCTGTAATTTTGGCAACCGCACCTTCTGAAGCTAAATTACCTCTTAAGATTCTAAGGTGAGAGTCTTTCTTAATTGGGTTATCTAAAGCTCTAATAATTTCTTGAGAATCTGCATATGGCTCAACATCTTTTAGATTTTCAGCCATAGTTTTACCTGTAACTGTCATACAGTCGCCGTGTAATAACCCTGCATCTAAAAGCATTTTCATTAGTGGTAACGTGCCGCCAATTTCAACCAATTCACTCATCATGTACTTTCCTGACGGTTTTAGATCTGCTAGAACAGGTACATTTTTACCAATGCGGGTAAAGTCATCAATGCTTAGATTTTTAACACCTGCAGCATCAGCCATTGCTATCATATGTAAGACTGCATTGGTTGACCCACCCAAAGCGATAATAATTGTAATTGCATTTTCAAAAGCCTTTAATGTCATAATATCGCGAGGCTTAATGTCTTTTTCGAGTAAATTAAGTACGGCCTCACCTGCGCGCACACAGTCATTATTTTTATCATCAGAAATTGCATCTTGAGCTGATGAATTTGGCAGACTCATGCCTAAAGCTTCAATCGCAGAGGACATGGTGTTGGCGGTATACATGCCACCACAAGAGCCTGGTCCAGGTATTGCAGTTGATTCAATGTTGTCTAATTCAATATCATTAATGGCATTATTGGCATATTCACCAACAGCCTCAAAGACACTAACGATATCGGTGTGATTTTTACCAGGTTGAATTGTGCCACCATAAACAAAAATACCTGGTCGATTAAGACGTGCCAAGCCAATTAGACATCCTGGCATATTCTTGTCACAACCACCAATCGCTACCACACCGTCAAAACCCTGACAGCCAACAACTGTTTCGATAGAATCCGCAATCACTTCACGAGAAACTAAAGAGTATTTCATGCCTTCAGAGCCCATTGAAATACCATCTGAAATCGTAATTGTATTAAAAATAACACCTTTACCACCAGCGCTATTAACGCCTTTTTCGGCTTCATCAGCGAGTTTATTAATATGCATATTGCAAGGCGTCACCATTGACCAAGTGCTTGCAATACCAACTTGAGGTTTGTCAAAATCTTCTTTTTCAAAACCAACTGGATAAAGCATGGCGCGACTTGGTGCACGCTCGTAGCCATCAACAACTTGAGAGGAATATTTTCTGGTGTTAGACATAATCTATTTCGTTTACTAAAAACATTAAATTTTAGACTAAAATAGGACTTTTCTCAAAGCCTTTTATTGCGAAATTGAATACAGCACAACAAATATTAGATTTAATCAAGCCTTTTGTAGAGGAAGGTAAGATTTTGCCTAGAACTTATAGTCAAATTAATGACAATATTGATGATTTCGTTTTTTTGCGAAATTTTGATCAGCTAGTCGCTTGTGCAGGCTTAAAGGACTGTAAGGAAGGCAAAATGGGTGAGATTTACGCCTTAGCAGTGTCAAAAGATGTGCAAAACCAAGGTTTTTCAGCTAAATTATTGGATGAAATCATGCAAAAAGCACGCATTGCCAATTTTTCCAAAATTTTTGCACTGTCTAAGCACAATGCCAAGTGGTTTTTAAATCAGGGTTTTGTGCAAATGAAGATTAGTGAATTACCTAAAAGACGTCAAGCCTTGTTTGACCATCAACGCAATTCTTCAATTTTCTTTAAGGATGTTTGATGATGAAGATTAAAGACCGTATTCGGGGTTATTTGCCCGTTGTTATTGATATTGAAACCGGTGGTTTTAACGACAAAACGGATGCCATGCTTGAGATCTGTGCGATTGTGATTGGTATTAACGATCAAGGTATTTATTACCCACAAGAGCCACAACATTTTCATGTAGAGCCTTTTAAAGGTGCTAATTTAGATCCAAGTGCGCTTAAGTTTAACGGTATTGATGTTGATAATCCTTTGCGATTGGCAGTGAGTGAAAAACAAGCATTAGGCGATATCTTTAAAGCGGTCAGAACTGACATGAAAGAAGAAGGGTGTACGCGAGCGATTTTAGTAGGCCACAATGCATTTTTTGACTTAGGTTTTTTGTATGCTGCCAGTGAGCGTGCTAATTTAAAAAACCCATTTCATCAATTTTCAACCATTGATACCGTCAGTCTTGCAGCGCTTTATTACGGCGAAACTGTGCTTGCCAAAGCCATGCGAGTGGCTAATATCGAGTGGAATGATGCTGAAGCGCATTCAGCACTATACGACACACAAAAAACAGCCGAACTTTTTTGTCAAATCTTTAATGCACAAACCTATAGTTAAATTTTTAGCGTTTTATTTGCTTTCTGGTTCTGTTAATGCTTTAACCGAATCTGAGTTTGTTCAGTCGCTATTAGTTAACAACATTTTCTTTGAAAAAGAACAAATTAACCTCACCATTAAGCAAATTGAGATGGATGGTGATAAGTCTAATTATTCTGATTGGGATTGGACCATTGGTGGTGAGCTAGGCCGTATTAGCAAGCGCAAAAATAAAGAAAATTACACCTCTAGTACGGATTATGCAAAATCCACCACACAAGAAGTTAGAAAGTTTTCTACCGACTTAACTAAGAAGTTTTTCTCTAATGGATCAGAATTAAGCATTTCTTATGATAAGTCCTTGCCGATTAAAGATGAAGAAATGCATGATAAAAATGGCTATCAGACCGATAAAAATACCACTGAGTATTTAGATGATTTATCTGTTAGTTGGACATTGCCCTTACTTAAAAACAAAGATGGTGTGGTTGATCAAAAAACCTATGATTTAGCTGTACTAGATTACGAAGATGAGAGACTGGTATTGGCTGAAGCTAAGGAAGATTTTATTGAAGAGAAATTGATCATTTTCTTTGATTGGGTTAATTATCATACACAAATTGACATTATTAAAAACCGACTCAAATCTTCTAAAAAAATGCTAAAAACCATACAGGGAAAAGGCGCTAGCAAAAGCAGTGTTTCAACTCTGCAGCGTTCTATTAATAAAACCCAGAGATTATTGTTAGATCTTGAGTCTAAACTAAAGGCACAACAAAGGCTGATAGATGCATTATTGATCGACATTAATCTTGAGAAAAATCCACTTAAAATTAACTGGACTGTTCGGGCAAATCTAATTCAAGATCTGCATCAATATTGTAAAGATTCAGTGCGAGATATTAAGCGTATTGAGATTGAGCAATTAAAAAACAAACGCAGTGTTAAAACTTATCAAAATTCAGAATTGGCTGATTTTGACTTTACCATTAGCGCCACACAAGACGACAATAAAGGCAACTATTCCACTTATTCAAAATCTTCTGAAGTTGAATATGAAGCCAAACTTGAGTTTTCTTATCCACTCACGGGTGATGTGAGCAACAACGTTTATTTGCGTAAATACCGCCTAAAAAGTCGTCAATTAGAGCTTAAATACCAAGACAAACTTGATGATATTGTCTCTGACGCACAAAAACTAACCACTGAGCTTAAGCAAGGCGTTAAGCAGTTGGCTTTATATCAGCAACAAGTTGATGAGAACAAAGTCAGTAATGTAGAAACTGAGCTTGATGCATTTTTAGCAGGTAATGGCAATATCCGTTTTGTTATTAACGAGCAAGACGATCAACAATCGTTATTGTTAGATCAGGTTGAAGCCTCTATTAATTATCATAAAAATCGTATTAAATACGATAGCTTGATCGATCGATTATTGATTAACGCTCTTTGATTGAGTTTCAGTCCAATCTCTCACTTCGTTGGTTAGCTGTGTGGCTGATTTTCCCTCCACACTGATAGGCTTGCCAATCACCACAGTAATGGTGCCAGGCCGCTTAACAAAACTGCCTTTAGGCCAAACCTTGCCGGCATTGTGATACACCGGTGAGATATCACAACCGGTTTTTTTGGCGATAGAAACACCGCCTTTTTGGTATTCTCCTAATTGCCCGTAAGGTTGGCGTGTACCTTCAGGAAATACCACCACAAAGATGCCTTCGGAAATTCTTGCTGCCCCTTGTTTGATAACTTTTTTAAGGGCTTTAAGTTTTTCGCCACGGTCAATAATAATCGGTTTTAAAAGCGACAAGCCCCAACCAAAAATAGGAATCCATTGTAGTTCTTGTTTGAGTACCCAGGTTTGGTGTGAAAAAATAGTTTGCAATCCAAGTGTCTCCCAAGTGGATTGATGATTGGAAATAATTACACAAGCCTGGTTTGGAATGTTTTCTTTACCGATAACCTTTAGCTTAATGTTTAGTGTTACGCGTAGCCACCATAGACAAAACAACGACCATTTTGACAAAATAGCATAGCGGACCTTGACTGGCGTAAAGAACAATACCAGTGCGATTGCAACCAATGCTGATAAAACCAGCGTTGAGCCTAAAAAGTAAATTAACGATCTTAAAAACAGCATTCGTATTAGTGAGTGTAAACGTTATAATTTATAGACTTAAGATTTTAATGATTTTCTATGACGGTTAACACCATTCTTTTTGATTTAGACGGCACACTAATTGATACCGCACCTGACCTTGCTTATGCGCTAAATACCTTGCTATTGGAAAATGGTATCGATGAAAAACCTTATGAGCAAATTAAACCTTTGGTAGCCTTGGGCGGCAAAGCACTCATTAAATTTGGTTTTGATTGTGAAGAGTCTCATCCTAATTTTATTGACAGGCATCAAAGAATCTTAAGCATTTATGTCGATAATATTGACAGAGAATCAAAAACCTTTGCCGGTATTGATGAACTTTTAAAAACTGTTAAAGATAGAAAAATGTTTTGGGGTATTGTTACCAATAAGCCTGAAAAACTCACCCATTTGTTATTAGACAAACTGGACTTAAATCCGGATGTTGTGGTTTGTGGCGACACCTTAGAATATAATAAACCACATCCTGCGCCGCTGCTTTATGCTTGTGCACAGTTAGGCGTTTCACCGCAACATTGCTGGTTTGTTGGTGATGACAAAAACGACATAATTGCTGGCAAAAATGCAAGCATTAAAACCATTGCTGTTACTTATGGTTATGGCAAAGTTGGGCAAGAATGGGGTTACGATTATTTGATAAAACAACCATCAGAAATATTGGGGTTAATGAATGGAAATTATTAGTGTATTAGTTGGATTGCTTGTTGGTGCAATCGGTGTTTATTTTTATTTAAACGCTAAGTTACAAGTTTTAAAAACTGACAAAATTCATCTTGAAGTGAGTCTTGATAAAGAAATTGAATCACATAAAAAAGAGGTTGATTTGATTAACATTGCTAAAGAGCAAATGAGCAAGGATTTTAAAGCGGTAGCGAGCGACATTTTGGCTAAGGATCGTAACGATTTAAGCGTTAAAAACTCTGAACTATTAACCCCCTTACAAGCACAGCTAAAAGAGTTTAGAGACAAAATCGAAGTAATCACCACCGAGCAAGTTAAAGAACGAGCGACTTTATCAGCTCAAATTGAAAACCTTAAAAAGACCAGTATTGAGGCGCAAGAGACCACACAAAATCTTACCGATGCACTGACTTATGACAACAAGCAGCAAGGCGATTGGGGTGAAATGATCCTAAGCTCTATCTTATCGAGTTCAGGCCTTCGAGAGGGGCATGAGTTTGACACGCAAAAACAACTAAAAAATGAACAAGGAGAGGCTTTTAAGCCTGATGTGGTTTTGCATTTGCCAGAAGAAAAAGACATTATTATTGATTCAAAAGTGTCTCTCAAGGCTTATAAAGATTACATTGCCAATCAATCGGATCAAGCCATGCTTAAAGCCCACGTAGCATCGGTTGAGGCACACATCAATGGCATTAGTATCAAAGAATATGAAAACCTAGAAGGTGTACTAACACTTGATTTTATCTTTGTCTTTATTCCGATTGAATCAGCCTTATTAGTGGCACTTGACCAAAAGCCAGATTTATTTACCACAGCACTTAAAAAGAACATTGTTTTGGTCTCCCCGTCAACGTTAATGATGAGTCTTAAAACGGTGCATCACATTTGGCAAACAGAACGCCAAAATCAAAATTCAGAAGAAATTGCACGTCAAGCGGGTGCCATGTATGACAAGTTGTTTGGCTTTGTTACCTCGATGGACGATATTGAGAAGCATCTTGATAAAGCACAGAAGAGCTATAAAGAAGCTCGTGGTAAATTATCAGATGGCAAGGGCAACTTAATTGGTCGCGCTGAAAAATTAAAAACACTGGGCGTGCAAAGTAAAAAGGAACTTAAATAATGAATATTTCAACCGATTATCAAATCACTGAAAACGAGCTAAAAGATAAGGTTGTTTTGGTGACAGGCGCCAACCGTGGCTTTGGGCGGGCAATGACACTAGACTTAGCTAAAGCAGGTGCTACGGTGATTATGCTTGGGCGTGACCTAGGCTCATTAGAAACCGTTTACGATGAAGTTGTTGATGCAGGCTATCAAGAGCCCGTGCTTTATCCACTTGATTTGGAAGGAGCGACACCCGAGCATTATGAGCAGTTGCAGGCGAATTTATTAGAGTACTTTGGTCAACTTGATGGGCTAATTCATAATGCCGGTATTATTGGCACGATGATGCCAATTGAGCAGTACGATATCAAGCTTTGGTATTCAACCATGCAGATTAATGTCAATGCAGCGTTTATGTTGACCCAATTTTTAATTCCGGTTTTGAATAAGTCAGCTGACGCACGTGTGTTATTTTTATCCTCATCAGTAGGGCGCACAGCAAGAGCTTATTGGGGGGCGTATGGCGTGAGTAAATTTGCCATTGAAGGTCTAAGCAAAACCCTAAGTGAAGAGTTAGAAAAAACCAATATTAAAGTCAATTCACTCGATCCAAAACGCATGCGCACTAAAATGCGACAAATTGCCTACCCAGCAGAAAACGCAGACAACAACCCAACACCAGAAAGCATGTCTCCGGCAATTGTGTATTTAATGAGTGAGCGTGCTAAAGCTCTAAATGGCGAGCAATTAACCTTAGAAAATTAACGCTGTAAGTCGGCTGTTAAATGCGGATGAATGGTTTTTAAAATGGCTTTAAAAACTTTTTCGTTGCCAGCAACTACATTACCGGTTTCTAGATATTTGTCTCGACCCGAGAAATCGCCAACATAGCCACCAGCTTCCTTAACCAAGAGCACGCCTGCAGCAATATCCCAAATGTTAAGTTTAATCTCCCAAAAGCCGTCCATACGACCGGCTGCTAAATAAGCCAAATCAAGCGCTGCAGAACCTGCACGACGAATACCAGCCACTTGTGGGTGAATTGCCTTAAACATCGCCAAATAAGCATCTAAGTGTTGTGGCTCTTTGAATGGAAAACCTGTGCCAATCAAAGTATCTTCAAAACCCTGTGTATTGGTAACACGTAGTCTTTGCTCGTTAAGGTAAGCACCTTCGCCTTTTGAGGCGGTAAATAGCTCTTCTTTAAATGGGTCGTAGACTACAGCATGTGTTGGCTCATCATTTTCATATAGGGCAATCGATACTGAATATTGAGGAAAGCCATGAAGGTAGTTAGTCGTGCCATCCAAAGGATCAAGGATCCAAACAAAGCGTTTATCTTTTCCGACAATTTCACCATTTTCTTCACCCAAGATACAATGATCAGGAAAGGCGTATTTCAACTCGTCTATAATGGCATCTTCAGCAGCTTTATCAACTTCTGAAACAAAATCATTAGCCGCTTTGTTTTCAACCGTTAAAAGGTCAATCTGATTATGATATCTTAAAATGATGTCACCGGCTTTTCGAGCAGCTTTAATGGCGATATTAAGCGTAGGATGCATAATAGATAGATAAATGGAAAAAGAAATGAATTATACCTTTGATAGTGTACGTGTGGTTATGGTTAACACCACTGAGCCTGGTAATATTGGTGCAGCTGCACGTGCGATGAAAAACATGAGTTTATCAAAGTTATATTTGGTGAGTCCAAAAGGTTATCCATCAGCCGTTGCAACAGCCAGAGCCAGTGGTGCAGATGATTTACTCGCTAACGCTGTGATTTGTGAAACGCTTGAAGAGGCCCTGCAAGGCTCACATCTGGTCATTGGTGCTAGCGCACGTCAGCGTAATATTAAGTGGAAACAAATGGATGTGGTAGATGCTTGTGGTGAGATTCAAAAAACCACAGCTGTAGAAGGGCAAGAAGTAGCCGTGGTATTTGGCACTGAGAAATATGGCCTAACCAATGAAGAGTTAGACCTGTGCCAGATACTCATGACCATTCCTGGCAATCCAAATTATTTCTCACTCAATGTGGCATCAGCTATTCAAGTGTTCGCCTATCAAAACTACGTTTATAACACCACCACTAAGTTTGAGAAAAGCAGTAATGAAACAGCCAGTTACGTTGAGCTAGAAGGTTTTTACGCACACCTTGCCCAAGTATTAGAGCATATTGAATA
>Ga0209992_10000881_pt1 | contig 36310 bp, 24 predicted proteins | sample 2SBtaG_2_FD_182564 | JGI IMG/M metagenome (GOLD analysis project Ga0209992, IMG submission 182564) | Deep subsurface microbial communities from Kolumbo volcano to uncover new lineages of life (NeLLi) - 2SBTROV12_ACTIVE470 metaG (SPAdes)... | ecosystem: Environmental > Aquatic > Marine >...
AAGGTGACCGGGTTGAAGCGCTCGATGTCGTCGGGCGTCTCGCCCAGACCGATGTAGCGCACGGGCAACTCGAGCTGCCTGCGGATAGAGACGACCGCGCCGCCCCTGGCCGTCCCGTCGAGTTTGGTGACCATGATGCTGGTCACGTCCACGGCCCTGCGGAACTCGAGGGCTTGAGCGATGGCGTTCTGGCCCGTGGTGCCGTCAAGGATCAACAGCACCTCGTGAGGCGCGCCGTCGCAGCCCTTGCCCAGCACCCGCCTGATCTTGTCGAGTTCGGCCATGAGGTTCTTCTGGGTGTGCAGTCGCCCGGCGGTGTCCACGATGAGCACGTCGATGCCTTGCTTCTTCGCGGCCGTCACTGCGTCGAAGGCCAGCCCCGAAGGGTCAGCGCCGGTGTGCTTCTTGACGATGGGGATGGCCAGGCGCTCGGCCCAGATGGTCAGCTGCTCGACCGCTGCGGCCCTGAACGTGTCGCAGGCCGCGAGCATGACCTGGTGCCCTTCGTTCTTGAGCAGGGTGGCCAGCTTGGCGATGGATGTGGTCTTGCCCGAGCCGTTCACGCCGCAGACCAGCACCACGTGGGGCTTGTGGGTGACCACCAAGGGCTCGCTGGCCTCGCCCATCATGGCCACCAGCTCGGCCTTCACGAAGGGCTCCATCTCGGCGCCGGTCTTGAGCGTGCCCTTGCGGTTCGCTGCACGGACCGCCTCGGTGATCTCGCTGGCAGCGGGGCCCAGGTCGGCGGTGTAGAGCAGCTCTTCCATCTCGTCGATGGTGGCGGCGTCGATCTGCTCCCGGCCGAAGAGCTTGCGCATGCCCGTGGCCAGATTGGCTCGGGTCTTCTTGAGACTCTTGAACAGCTTGCCCAGCATCAGTCGGGCTCTGCAGGGTTGAGGGAGAAGGTGCCCAGGTCGTCGCTGTCGGGGGGCGGCGGCGGCGGGGCCAGCTCGACCGGCGGGCTGTCGTCCCCTTCGCTGATCAGGCCCATGTCCCGGCGGATGCGATCGAGGATGCCGTTGACGAAGGCGCCGGACTGCGCCGTTGAGAAGCGCTTGCTCAGCTCGATGGCCTCGTCGATGGTCACCGCCGCGGGGATGTCGTCCCGGTCGAGCAGCTCATGGATGGCCAGCCGCAGCACGTTGCGGTCGATGCTGGCCAGGCGCTGCATGTCCCAGTTGTGGGCGGCCTCGGCGATGAGCTTGTCGATCTCACCGAGACGATGGAGCACGCCCTCGGTCAGCTCGGCGGCGAAGGCCCGCACCTCGGCGCTGGCCTCGGCGTCTTTCAGTGTGGACGCCATGGTGGTGCGCCGGCGCTCCGGATCTTGGTCGTAGCTGTACAACGCCTGCAGGGCCAGCTGGCGCGAACGTGTGCGGCTGCCGATCACTTCGGCGAGTCTCCGGGCGCACCGCCTGCGGGCGCCTTGGCGCCGTCGTCATCGTCGCCTTCGCCGTCTGCGCTCTCTCCCCGGGACATGGCGAGCAGGAAGTCCTCGAGCGCTTCGATGTCTCCCTCTTCCAGCTCGTCGATGGCGTCGAGAAACTCGGGGTCGAGGTCTTCGTCGAACAGCTCAGGGTCGAGATCTTCGACAAGGTTGGCCATCTCGACCACCGTGGCCGCGGCCTCGCGCCCCTTGTTGTGCTCGTTGTCGCCGCTGCGGGCGCTGGCCTGGGCCAGGGTCTCACAGGTCAACAGCCCGAAGGCCACGGGCACGCCGCTTTCGTCGGCAACGGCCATGCAGCTGCGAGTGGTCTGGGAGCAGACGAAGTCGTAGTGGTCGGTCTCGCCCTTGATCACCGCGCCGAGCACGATCACCCCGTCGACCTCGCCGCCAAAGGCCAGTAGGCGCGCGGCGAGGGCGAGTTCGAGGGCGCCGGGGACACGCACGACGGTGATGGCGTCGTCGTCTACTCCGAGCCTTGCGAGCTCGGCCAGGGCGCCCTCGAGCAGCCCTTCGGTGGTGGAAGCGTTGAAACGACTGACGACCAGGGCAATGGTCAGACCCTGTCCGTCGTGGGACCCGGTGATTTCGTGCATGTCGGCGGTTTCCAAGGAGCGCAGCGCGGCATCCTACCGATCGTCGTAGAGCGTCGCCACGAGGGGATTGGGGCTTGCTCGTGGCCTACGAGGAATGCGCCGTGATGTGGCCTGCTCGGCGTGGGGCTCTCGCCCGGAAGGTTGCTAGACTGCCGCGGCCATGAGAGGCCGAATCCCCCTGATTCTCTGGGTTGCCCGTCGATCGCAGGCGGGGTTTGCGGTCTTGGCCGGGCTGCTCGTGGTCATGGCCTGCCTGCCTGCCTGTGCCGAGCCAGGGCCTGGCGCCCTCGAGCTGGTCGCGGCCTCCAGCTTGGGCGATCTGGCCGGCCATCTCGCCGAGGGTTTCGAGGCCCGCACGGGACAGCGGGTGACCGTCCGTCTGGGCAGCTCGTCGACCCTCTCCCGGCAGCTGGCCATGGGCGGGCCCGGCGACGTCTTTCTGAGCGCCGACGAGCAATGGGTGTCCGTGCTCGACACGATCGAGCGGGGCAGCTGGCTGGGCAACCGCCTGGCCTGGGTGGTGCCCAGCGATGGGCCTGAGATCGCACCCGGCGAGGCGAGCAGCCTGGCCATGGCCGCCGAGGGCGTGCCTCTGGGGCGCTACGCGAGAGAGGCGCTGCTGGCCAGGGGCGTCGGTCTGCCCGAGCGGGTGGTGCGGGGCAGTCATGCCCGGGCGACCTTGGCCATCGTCTCCAGCGGGGCGGTACAGGCGGGCGTGGTCTACGCTACGGACGCCGCCCTCGACCCAGGTGTGCGTGTGGTGGCGTTGTGGGATGAGAGCGACGGCCATCCCCTTCGCTACGAGGCGGCTCTGCTTCGTCCCCGCGGCCGGCCGCTCTATGACGCACTGAGTGCGCCGTGGATGCTCGACCGCGCCGCCGAGCTGGGCTTCGTGGTGTTGCCATGAACGCGGTCTGGCAATCTCTCGCCGTGGCCACCGTGGCGACGTTGTTGGCCTTGCCGCCTGCCGTGGCCACGGCGTGGGTTCTGACCCGCACACGGTGGCCCGGGCGCACCGCGCTTCATGGCCTGACGTTGTTGCCGCTCGTCATGCCCCCGGTGGTCACCGGCTATCTGCTGCTGCTGCTCTTCTCGCCCAAGCGCGCCCTCGGGACGGCGCTCGAATCCGCGGGCCTGCCCGTGGCCTTTCACTGGCTCGGCGCAGTGGTGGCCGCTGGAGTGGTGGGCTTCCCCCTGCTGGTCATGCTCGTGTCCGTGGCCTTTCGTTCGGTAGACGTGCGCCTGGAGCAGATGTCCGCGGCCCTCGGGCGCTCGCCCTGGCAGACCTTCTGGAGGGTGACCATGCCCCTGGCCTGGCCCGGCGTGGCGGCGGGCACGGTGCTGGCCTTCGCCCGGGCCCTGGGTGAGTTCGGCGCGACGATCGTTCTCGCCGGGCACGTTGTGGGCGAGACCGAGACCATCCCCCTCGCTGTGCATGCGGCTCTCGATGTACCGGGAGCAGAGCAGGAGGTGCTGATGCTCACCGTGGCCTCCGTGGTGCTGGGTGTGGGCGCGGTGCTGACCTACCACTGGCTCATGGAGCGCCACCGTCGTCGCCTGGAGCTCGACCGGTGAGGCTGCAGCTGCAAGCGACGGTGAACCGCTCGTCGAGTTTCGAACTCTCTGTGGACATCGACTGTGAGGCGGAGGCTCTTGCGGTGGTGGGGCCGAGCGGCTGCGGCAAGTCGACGTTGCTCGAAGTGCTGGCGGGCGTGCTCCCGGGCAAGGTCCTGATCAACGGTCGAGACCTGAGCTCGCTGCCCCTGCACCAACGCAAGCTCGGCTGGGTGACGCAGGATAGCCTGCTCTTTCCCCATCTCGACGTGGCCGCCAACCTGGCCTATTCGCCCCGGGCCGAGGGCATCGAAGAGGTGGCCCAGGCTCTCGACCTGCTGCCCCTGCTCGATCGCCGAGTCGCGCATCTCTCCGGCGGTGAGCGGCGGCGGGTAGCTCTCGGCCGTGCGCTGACCAGTCGCCCAGACTTGCTCTTGCTCGACGAACCCTTCGCCGGACTCGACGCCCAACGTCGCCGCGCCGCCCTGTCGCTGATCCACACCGTCCGTCGACGGTTCGACGTGCCCGTGGTGCTGGTCAGTCACCTGGCCGACGAAGTGGTGGGGCTGGCCGATCAGGCCCTTCGGCTGGAAGGTGGGCGAGTGCTGGCCACGGGCCCGGCCCACTCGCTGCTCCGCGCCGGCGAGACCCACGTGGACAACCATCTCGAAGCCGACGTCTGCGGCCCCGAGCAGGTGACCGTCGATGGCGTGGAGCTGCGCTTGTCCCTGCCCGAGGGCACGTCGGGACGGGTGCGCCTGGCCATCTATGCCCACGACATCCTGCTGGCCCGAGCGCTGCCCCACGCGCTGTCCGCCCGCAACGTGCTGTCGACGCAGGTGGTCGACCTGACCCCCGCGGGAGGCTTCGTGCTGGTGTCCCTGGCCGTCGCGGGACTGGTGGCCACGCTCACCCCCGAGGCGGTGGCCGAGCTGGGGCTGGCTCCTGGCGTAGAGGTGCTGGCCTTGCTGAAAGCCACGTCCATCGACTGCCTGGGACCGGCTTGACGCCCCCCCCCTTTGTGGCAAGCTGCGCTTGTAGAAGTGTGTCCTCGTTTTCATACGAGTAAGCACTGCTGGGTTTTCAACGCGAGGAGGGAGTGATCGTGAAACCGCGATTTGGAATGAGGTTGTTCCTGGGGTGGGGGCTTGGTGGGTTCAGTCTGCTGCTCACCCTGTTTCTGACCTCCAGTGATCTGGCCTCCACGCCCTTGTTGGTCAGTGAGGGCGCATGTTCTGCCAGCAAGCAGGAGGTTGTCGTAGGGTGCCCCGGTTGCTACAGCACTACAGTGTTCATCATGTGTGAGTCAGTGGACGGCAATTGCGAGGGTTGCGCGTATACGTTCTATGCTTCTCTCAACTGCCCTGGGGTACCTCCAATCATCGAGGCAAGCAGCGGCGACTTAGAATGCGATGGGAAGTTCGAAAAGCGTTTCGGAGGGTGTGGAATCTCAGGATCTGCCTTTGGTGGCGTTGTCTGTGACTGTGGCTCTTGTCCAGAGTAGTGCCCGTGGGCGAGCGACGTGCTTCGGCTCGCATTCGGGCTAGGTTCAGAGCTGTTGCCGGAATAGAGGAGGTAAAGATGTCAAGCAGAGTTGTCTTGATCCCCATTCTGCTCTGTATTGGCGTTGGGGTTGTCACGCTAGTCTGGCTCGATGACGGCAACCCAGCATCGGGTGACAGCAGCGAGCCAAGGGCAGTTGTTCCACGGATTGTCATCGACGAGAACGCGCACCCAGACCTCGTGCTCCCGGCTGCAATGGAGCAGGTTGTGCAACCGCTGGCGCCGAGAGGGACAGTGGCTGTTTTGGCTGTGGCTGAGACCGGAGATGGCGCTGCCCAGGCGGCTGAGAGTGGCCTCGACCTTCCTCATGTCCCGCGGGGAAGTAACACCCACAGGTTGTTCGTTGATCCAAACCTCTTCGAGCTGCGCTACGCCGAGGCGAGCATGGAGGAACTCGTGCTGGCCAAGCATCATGTGGAAACCGAGTACTTTGAGCTACTGCCCCAGGCCATCGACGACGTCTTTGAACGTGGTCTGTACGAGCAGGAAATCATAGAAGCTCCCATTTCGGGAGACCTCACTTATCCCGACGCCACTCCCAGCTTCGGTCTCGGGAGCGTCTCAAGGGCTGTGAATCTTGACGACGGGAGGCGCTTGATCAAACGCGCTGAGATTCCATGGGAGGAGTACCAGCACGTCTATGACCTGCAGGATGAGACCCTCTGGTTGGGCCGGGAGATCAGAGACCGGAAGAGGGCGTCTCGTTAGGAACGAAGTCGCTGGCGGGTCCTGACCGGATGGCCTGCTGTCTGTCTCTTATCGTTTCTGGTCGTGGGTACTGTCGGTTGCGCCGTCGTCGCCTGAGCTCTCGGGCGTTGTCTTGGCTGTGTCGAGTGGCACGTCGTTGTTTGCCTCGCCAGGTGCGGTGGTCGCTTCTCCGTCGAGGGCCGCGACCAGCACTTGTGCCTCGCGCAGCTTCTCCAGCGCAGCGGCCGCGTTGCCCTTGCGCTGCTCTACCAGACTGAGGGCGTAGGCTCGTCCCACGGCCAGGGTCTGAGCCAGGCCTCTCGGCGCTGGGTCGGTTTCGGCAGGGCGATAGAAGGCGCGGCTGAGGGCCAGCTCCTTGCGCAGGAACAGCTCCAACTCGCCGGTCATGGCGGACTCGGCGGTGTTCATCAGCAGGGCCTGCCCTCGGGGCGCTTCGCCGAGAATCACTGCCAGCAAGCCCTCGATCTTGGCTGTGGTCACGGTTCGCAGTGCGGGCAACTCATTTCGGCGGGGACGGATGCCGTTGAACGTCTGCACCGCCAAGCGCTCGGCCATGCCGAACCAGATCTTCAATCGCCAAACGGCCTGTCCCACGAGCGTCGCCACATTGGCGTCTGCGTTGGCGTCTGCGTTGGCGTCTACGTCAGACTCGGGTGCGGGTGCGGGTGTTGCGATGTCGTGCGTGGGCGGCAAGGACGCGGCTTGATCCGCCGCGTAGCGCACCACGTTCTCCAACAAACGCACGACCATGGGCTGCTGCAGCGAGTCGTCGTCGAAGCGCAGGGTCGAGAGCACGATGCGGCCCTTGCCGAAGGGCACGGACTGCACCGCCGCGCCCACAGACAGCCCGTAACCGTCGAGGCAGTCGAGGGCGATCTCGGCGCCATGGTCGTCGTGTACGTCGAGCACCCGGTGGGGAGAGGCGGCCGCGAGACGCTCGTCGATCAAGGGCACGTCCAGGCCCAGGTCGTCGAGCAGCACGGAGTCCGCTGCGAAGATCAGATGTCGTCCGATGAAGTGCCCGCGGGATGAGCGCGCGGCCACATCGAAGGGCAGGGCGGCCACTTGTCCCAGGCCGTCGTAGCCGAAGAAGAAGGCGTCGAAGGGATGACCGGCGTCCGGAGGCTCGAGCATGAGCACCACGCCGCCCTCGTAGGCGAAGCGCAGCTGTTGCACCGTGGTGGCCAGGCCGAGTTCTCCCCACATGGCGGGGCGTCGGCCCATGACCACGAGGCGGGGCAAGGTGCCAGGCTCGGCGCTGGTGAGCCCCGGGCCGCCCGGTCTTTGGTCACCGGGCGCCAGGCCCCCCGGCCCTTCATCGCCGGGGGCGAGGCTGGGCGCGACGAGTTCACGGACCAGCTCGTTCTCCCGGCCCGTGAGCGCCATGACCTCACCCGTCGCCACCGCTGCGCGCAGACGGGGGGGAGGCGTGGCGTCTCGTGTGACGTGATCGCTCTCGGGGCGGCCCGGCAAGGCATTGAGCGCCGACAGCGCAGCCAAGGCTGGCTTGGGACGGGCCCAGAGATCGGTCAGCCCCGCTCCGCACTCCCAGGCGGCGTCGCGCCATTGGGTGTAGGTGTCCCCGGCGACCCGCGGGTTGCTGCGCAGGGCCGTGGCCATGACCTCGGCGGCCCGGGCCTGGTTGAGTCCGCCCATGTGGGAGAGCATGTCCAAGGTGTCGATCTGCCCCTGCAGGCGGTCGCGATCGATGTCGGCCTGGGCTGCCGCGGCATCGGCCAGGGCGAGCTGACCGTCCTCCAAGAACTCGAAGCCTGCGAAGCCGGCGGTCACGTCGTAGTTTGGCAAGCCGCCGTAGCCGTACTCGGAGACGTAGATCAGCCGCTCGGTGTCGGCGCCGAGGTGGGCTGCGAAGTCGAGGTCGGTCTCTGTCCACGGCCAGGAGCGGTAGACGTGCAGGTCGTCGAAGGGGACAGGCTCTTCAGTGCCCGGCGCGATGTAGTGGGCGCTGCCTTGCCACGAACCCGAGTCGTCGAAGACCAACAGCTCGGGCATGAGCAGGGCGGCATCGCGCAACAACCTGCGGGTCTCGGTGTACAGCTCGCCGGACATCTCGTTGAGTATCCCGACGATCACCACCGACGGATGTGCGGCGACTGCGTCGGCAAGTGTCTGCAGGGCAAGGTCCACGGCGGGCAAGGTGTGCTTGTTGCGCACGGTGATCCAGCCCAGGGTGGGCTCGGCCTGCACCAACAAGCCCAGCTCATCGCACAAGGCGTAGACCGGCTGCATGACCCGGATGTGTGCGCGCACCAGATTGAAGCCAGCGTCCTTGATGGCCTGCAGCTCGCTGCGCAGCCATTCTTGCGACGGTGGATTGGCCAAGCCCTGGGGATAGTAGGGCTGGTAGAGCACGCCGCGCAGGTAGATCGGCTCACCGTTGAGCACGAAGTGATCGCCGTCCACGGTGAAGTGGCGCAAGCCCACCGAGTGCGCGGTCAAGCGACGGTGCCCGGCGTCGGTGAGCAGCAGCTGCAGCTCGTGCAGCACGGGGTTGCTCGGATGCCACGGTTGCAGTGCGGAGAGCGAGGCCAGGGGCAGGGTCACCGTGGTGCGTCCTGGCTGGGCAGTGACGGCGAGGGTGCTGAAGCCACCCTTGCCGGCGGCAGCCACCATGGGCGCCTTGCTCGGCGGGCGACGGCTCTGATCCCAGTCGCCGAGTTCGGCGCCGCTCACGCCCAGTCCTGCGGCGAGTCGGACCTCTCGGGACGCCTCGCTGCGGTTGATCAGCGACAGGCGCAGGCTGGCCGTGCCATCGGGTCGCCAGTCGACGGTGGGGGCGAACACTTCGACGAGGTCAGCGCTGCGCAGGGAGACGGCACCGGTGAGGCCGCCGTAGTTGAAGTACCACGACTCCTTCGCGTGGGGCAGGGCCCCCAGCACCAGGCCGTCGATCTTCTCGTGGCCGGGGTCGACCACACGGACGACGAGCGCTGTCTCCGGCGCGTCGAGACGTCCGCTCACATCGAAGGCGAAGGGGCTGTCCGAGCCGTCGTGACGGCCCAGGTAGTCGCCGCCCAGCCAGACGTCGGCCCGGTAGTTGGCCGAGCCGAACTCCAGCAGCAGGCGCTGTGGTCGCGCCGGCGTGGGCGTGGTGGGGACGAGCCGCCGATACCAGACCACGCCGTCGTAGCCAGCGCTCTCCGGCAGCTGCTCCAACACGCCGGGGACGGCCACGGAGAGCGCCGACGCCCAGGCCTGCTCCCTGCCCAATGCGAGGCGCCGCGGCCCGCCGTCGTTGTGGGGGTCGAGCAACAGCTCCCAGTCGCCGTTGAGCGAGACGGCGGTCGACTCATCTTCGCCCTCGCCAAGAGGGGCGTGAGGGCTGACACCCAGCTTGTCAGTGGGCCCGGCCCCGGGTTCATTGTCTTGGGGTAGGCCCCAGGTCTGGGCCCAAAGCTGTGGGGGAGCGGCGCAGCAGAACACCAGCAAGAACACGAGAGACCCGAGACGTTTTCGCATCGGCGGGATGATACCGCCGCCACGGTCCACCTCGGTGCCTCTCTTGCTGTGCCCGGGAGGCGCAGGTCGTGCCGGGCTCCCTCGCTCCGTTAGACTGCGCCGCACCCCGAGGAGACGCCCCTTTGCTAGCTCGCCTCTCTGCCCGCATGGCGGATTGGGCCCAGCGTGTGGTCCCTGACCCCTTCGTCATCGCCCTCGGCCTGACCGCTCTCGCCGCAGCCCTGGGTTGGGTGGTCATGGACGAGCCCAGCGTGAGCGCCTTGGCCGAAGGCTGGTTCGCGCGTTTCGCCAGCCCTGGCACCCTGGCCTTCACGACTCAGATGGCTCTGATCCTGGTGGCGGGGGCAGCGCTCGCTCGGGCGCCCCTGGTCCATGGCCTGTTGGCGCGCCTGGCGTCCCTCCCTGAGAGCAGCGGCTCGGCGGCCGCGCTGACGGCCTTCGTGGCCATGGCTGCGGGGCTGGCCAACTGGGGTTTCGGGTTGATCATCGGCGCCATGCTGGCCCGAGCCATCGGCGACCGGGCCCGAGAGACGGGTCGCCCACTGAACTACGCCCTGGTCGGCGCCGCGGGCTACGCGGGGATGATGACCTGGCACGGCGGCTTCTCCGGCAGCGCGCCGCTGAAGGTCACCGAAGGACTGCCAGGCGGGGGGCCCGGCGTCCCCATCGACCAGACCCTGCTCTCAGCACTCAACCTGGGGCTGACCGGCGCCCTGCTCGTCTTCGTGCCCTGGTTGTTGAGCCGCATGGCCACCCCGGAGAGCGAGCGGGTGCTGCAGCCCCTGCCTGCACAGACCAACACTGGTGGCGAGGCAGGGGACGTCGAGCGACACCCCGCCCTCGGCCGGCTGCTCGGTCTGTTCATCGTGACCCTGGGTGGCCTGGCCCTGTGGACCCAGCGCACCGCCGTGGACCACTGGTGGCAGGCCATCGGTCTCGACACCATGATCCTGTTCTTGCTCCTGGCGGGCCTGGCCCTCTATGGCACGCCCCAGCGCTACGGCCGGGCCTTTGGCGGGTCGGTGACCGAGGCCGGGGGCATCCTGCTGCAGTTCCCGTTCTACTTCGGCATCCTCGGCGTGCTCGAGGCCAGCGGGCTGGTGCAGCTCATGGCCGAAGGCTCCGTAGAGATGAGCCAGGGGATCGCCGGGTGGGGCCTGCCCCTGCAGTGGTCCTTCGACATGGTCACCTTTTCATCCGCGGGACTGGTCAACCTGTTCGTGCCGTCGGGCGGTGGCCAGTGGGCCGTGCAGGGCACCATCGTCACCGAGGCCGCCACGGAGCTGGGCCTGTCCCTGCCCCGAGCCATCATGGCCCTCAGCTACGGCGACGAATGGACCAACATGGCTCAGCCCTTCTGGGCCCTGGCCTTGCTGGGCATCACGGGCCTGAAGGCGCGAGACATCCTGGGCTACAGCCTGACCGTCATGGCGGCTTCCCTGCTCGTCTACATGGCAGCCTTTGCCCTGCTCTGAGCGGTGGGCCGGGCCGACCCAGCCCGCCCTTGCAAGGTTGCTGGCAGCCGGTATCGTTCTCGGCGGTCCCGGGCCTCTGCGCCCAGGGGCTCCGTGACTCTCCCTGAGCGATCGCACGGCCACCTCCCCACTGCGCATGTTGGGTTCTGATGAGCGACAAGAAGTATCACATCTACGGTGTGGGCAACGCCCTGGTTGACGTCGAGATCGAGACCACGGACGAGCAGCTGGCCAAGCTGAGCGTCGAGAAGGGCTTGATGACCTTGGTCGACGCCGAGCGCCAGAGCTTCCTGCTCGACTCGCTCACCGGCAAGCAGCACAAGCTCTCGGGGGGCGGTTCGGCGGCCAATACGATCATGGCCTTGGCCCAGCTCGGCGCTCGCTGCTATTACTCGTGCCGCATCGCCGACGATGACAGCGGCAACTTCTTCGCCAGCGACATGCGCGCTGCAGGGGTCGAGACCAACGTGCACATCGACAAGGGCAGCCATGGCGTCACCGGCACCTGCCTGGTGATGGTCACGCCCGATGCCGAGCGCACCATGAACACCAACCTGGGCATCAGCGCAGAGCTGAGCGCCGATCAGCTGATCGAGGCCGAGTTGGCTGCGTCCGAATACCTGTATATCGAAGGCTATCTGGTCAGCACGCCCAACTCGCTGGACACGGCCATGAAGGCCCGCGAGCTGGCAGCCCAACACGACGTGAAGGTGGCCATGACCTTCAGCGACCCGGCCATGGTGCAGTTCTGCGGCGACGGCCTGAAGACCGTGCTCGGAGACGGCGTCGATGTCTTGCTCTGCAACGAGACCGAGGCCATGGGCTTCACCGGTCGGGAGACCCTCGATGATGCGGCCGACATGCTCAAGGAGCGGGCTCGCATCCTGGCCATCACCTGCGGGCCTGAAGGCTCCCGTATCTGGGATGGCGATCGCTGGATCTCCGTCGCCGCTCACACCGTGAAGGCGGTGGACACCAACGGCGCGGGCGACCTCTTCGCCGGTGCGTTCCTCTACGGACTGACCCACGGCCACGACTGCGAGACCTCTGCTCGGCTGGCCAGTCTGGGTGCGGCCACGCTGGTGACCCACTTCGGCGCTCGGCTGCCCCCCGACGGGCTCAGTGGGGTGAAGCAGACCATCCTGGGCTGACCGGGCTGGGCCCGTGTGGGCTGCGAGGTCTGGCATGACGGTGCTGGCCTGCCCTGCCCTGCCCGGGCTGAACATCCTCAGATTGCAGGCTTGACGATATAGCTACAGCTGTAGTACTACAGGTGTAGCTATAGGCCATGACCGGCCGCGTGGAGCCTGCGATGTTTCAGATCACCGATCTTCAGCTCGATATCCTGCGGGTCTTGTGGGACCGGGAGGAGGCTACCGTCGCCGAGGTGCACGGGGCCTTGCCCAGCCATAGAGACCTGGCCACCTCCACCGTGGCCACCTTGCTCGCCCGGCTCGAAAAGCGTGAGCTGATCAGCCACCGCACCGCGGGGCGGCGCCACGTCTACCGGGCCGTGATCAGCGAAGACCAGGTCCGTCGGTCGGTGCTCGACACCGTCACCGAAGGGGTCTTCGGCGGCGACGTGGCCGCCATCATGAGCCACCTGCTCGACCCCCGCTCTGTGAGCCCCGGCGACCTGGACCGGGTGCGTCAACTACTGGACGAAATGGACACCAACGGAGAGTCGCACGATGACGCCTGAATTCACTTTTGACTCCCTGGCACTGGGCGTGCTGGCTTTCCTGCTGACCTATCTGCTGCACAGCACCTTGCTGCTAGGCGGCGTGTTCTGCGCTGACAAACTGGGTTGGCTGCGCAGCACGGCGAGTGAAGACACGCTCTGGAAGGTCGCGCTCGTGGGCGGGCTGGTGACCGCGAGCGTGGTCAGCGTCACGGGCTTCACTCCTTGGGGAGGTCGGCTGACTCTGGGCGACGGCGTGTTGACGGCTGATGTGTCCGCCGATATGCCCAGTGAGGCTCCGACGGAGACCATAGCGGCCCTGCCGACTCCTGCCATCGCGCCTTCGACTGACTCACGTATGGCCCAAGCAGTTCTTGCCAGATCTGCGCCTCGGCCGCGGCCTGCAGGTCAGCAAGGGCGCCTCGCGTTCTACCAGCAGCGCCTGGCCACTCAGCAAGAAGCTCTCGGGCCGAGCGTGTTCTCTCCGCGCATGGCAGCTGTGAAGTCCACGCGTCAGGGCGAAGCCGTCCCTGCGCTTGGTTTCGGGCCAGGCCTCACCAGTGCGCTGGTCTCTCAGCCCCTCGAACCACAGAGGGTGCCTGAGAGCCCCATGGCGGTTCGCACCGACAGTGCAGACAGTGCCAGCATGTCCCCAGTGCAGCCAGTGCAGGACAGTGCCTTGTCGTGGATCTCGCTGACCTTCGCTGGCTGGCTCCTCATCCTTGTCGGAGGCCTCTGGCGGTCTCTGATCTTGCGTCGCCAGTTGAGCAAGGTGCTGGCCGGGCGCCGGGACGTGCTCGATCCATCGCTCGTCGAATGCCTTGACCGGCTCGCCGATAAGGCTGGCCTGTCTGGGCAGGTGCGCCTGAGCACCAGCTCGTCTCTGAGCAGCCCGGTGGCCATGGGCTCTCGCGAGATCTGCCTCCCTCCACAGGCCTTGACCGAGCTGTCCCCCGCGGGCCAGGAGGCCATGCTGGCCCATGAGCTGGCGCATCTGGTCCGCCATGACCCGGCCTGGTTGGCGTTCTGCCAGCTGCTCGAGGCCACCTTGTTTTTTCAGCCGCTCAATCGTCTCGGGCGGAAGCGCCTGCAGGCCACCGCCGAGTTCTTGTGTGACGACTGGGCCGTGGCGACCACGGGGCGGCGTAGAGAGTTCGCCCAGTGCCTGGCCCAGGTGGCCAGCTGGATGGCGAGTGGCTCGGTGAGGCCCCGGCTGCCCGCCGCCGTGCCCGCCATGGCCCGCAGCGAGTCGGCCTTGGTGCAACGGGTGCAGCGGTTGGCCCGCGGAGTTGGCGCGAGGGCTGCACACCGCGGGCAGCTGGCCGCCCTGTCCCTCGTGGTCTTGGGTGCCGTGTCCTGCGGCGTGCCGACCATCGCACCATCCGGTGACGAGAGCCTCGTCGATCGGGTGGTCGGCGCGGTGAGCCAGGCACTGCAGGGGCTGTCTCTTACAGAGAGCGAGCCCGGGCCGGTGGCGGCCGCTCTCATGGTCCCCGTGACCAGGGTTTCTGAGGTGCAGGCGGTCGCTGATGATGAGGACGAAGAACAGGCCACGGTCGAGTTGCGCTTCCAAGGCGATATCGCCGTGGAGATCTCGGCCAGCGGCCTGACCGCCCTCACCCTGGATGGCGAAGCGTTGCAGGTGCGTCACCAGGGCGAGCGGCTGCTGCTGGTCAGCGACGCGTCAGACGTGCCGCTGTCCGTGCAACGGTTCGATCTCTCCCCGGTGGACGGTGAGATGACCTTGTCGCTCACGATCTCGGCGGATGATCTTGGTCACGCCCAGGCTCTCGGGCACTGGGAGACCGGGCACACACACGATCACCCGGCACACGATCACCAGGCTGAGGAGAGAGAAGGACGGGAGAGAGAGGCAGAGCACCGAGCGCTGCTGCGCGAGTACGAGCAGGCCTCTGCGTCCTTCGAACGCGAGCAGCAGCGGGCCGAAGAGCTCTTCGCTCGGGAGCTTGCCCAGGCCGAGCGCCAGGCGCAGAGGGAGCAAGAAGATCAGCAGCGCGCCGTGGAGCGGGAGCTGCAAGCGGTGACGGGCCGGTTCGAGAAACAACTGCGCGAGCTGGAACAAGAGGAGCAAGCGCAGCGCACCGCCCTGGAGCGTGAGTACCGCCAAACCGAGCGGGACATGAGCGACGAGAGCGAAGAGTGGGAGCAGTGGGTCTCACAGTGGGAGCAGCGCAGCGAGGAGATCGACGAGGAGCTCGAGCGCTTCGCCGAGGACTTCGAAGCGGAGTACGACGAGCAACTCGAAGAGCTGGAGTGGATGTTGATGAGCGAAGCCGAGGCCTGGGAGACGGACTGGGCCCGAGGCATGGAGGAGGCCGAGTGGGAGTTCGACCAGTCCATGGAGGCCGCCGAGTTCGAGTTCGAGATGTGGGCCGAGGAGCTTGATCGCCAGATCGAGGAGCTGGAAGCCCGGGACTGCGACCACGGCTGCGAGACGGAATGCGCCTTTGGGTGCACCCACCCCGACGACGACCGGGACCCGGCCTGGGCCGACGATTGCGATCTCGATGGGGAGGACGAGTGCGACCAGGACTGGGACGACGACTGCGACCTCGACGATGAGTGCGAGAGCGCCTGTGACTCAGAAGACCGTGAGGAATCCTGTGAGTCTGAGCAGGGCTGTGACGACGACGCCGGCGACGAGGTCGAAGAGAGCGACGATCTCGTGTTCGGCTCCTCGGTCCCCAAGGGTTGTCGGGCCGCCGCCTGAGCAGCTGAAGGCGTCCGGACGCACGCAGGCCGCAAGCAGCCTGTAGGTCTTCGAGGTGGCAAAATGCGCGTTGCCAGCCCTACGATGGGGTGGTAAACCAGCCCGTTCTGCCGCCCCAGGGACGAGGACCCACCCGGACCGTGCCGCCTGCTGCTCCGATAGATTCCGACGAGGTTCACGTCCTCGGTGTCCTCGATGCGGGCAAGGCCACACGCACGCGCCGACGGCTGGCGATCATGTTGGTGGCCTTGGCGGTGCTCTCCGCCGGCGGTGCCTGGGTCATGCTCACCGACCCGTTTGCCAGCGCCACAGGAGGGCTGGCTCCCGCTCCAGACGCCCAGAACCTGCTGGGGGCGGCCTGGTCCTTCGAGACCACCGCCGACGGCTCCCCGGACGATTTCTGGGTGGCGCCCCCCGGGGCCCCTGTGGGCTTCGCCGTCACCGCCGAGGCTGCAGTCTCCGGGGCGGTGGGTGCCCAGGCCGTCGAGAACGAGGCAGGCTGGTCTCGCTGGGAGACCCGGGAGACCTGGCGCGTCGATGGCCGCGCTGATCGGGTCGAGCTGACGGCCGTCTCGTCAGCACCCGGCGTGCAGCTGCTGGTGATCTTCGAAGGGGCCGACGGGGCCAGGGTCGAGACCGTGGTGGCGTCCGGTGTCGGCGAATTGGTGGGTGTGGCCACCCCGCCGCCAGGCTTTCACCAGCTGCGCGTGGCCATGGGTTGCGTGGGCCCGGGTGGGGTCGACGATCTGTCCCTGAGCCTCGCCGACAATCAGACCGCATCGGCTCGCACCGACGAGCTGTCCCTGCGAGAGATCGGGGTCTTCGACATCCTGGTGGACGACCCCCAGGCGGTGAGCCTGTTCAGGGGACAAGACCTGGTGCTCCGCGTCGAGCCCCTGTCCCTGCGCTCTGCGGACGGTCGTGCCCTGCCGCCGTCCTCAGCTCAGTTGCCGGGCCAGCAGGCGCTCGCGTATGTGGACGGCAGCACGGTCTCTGTCCAGTCGAGAGTGGGCGAAGAAGCTCAGCGCCTCGTGCTCAGCCAGCAACTGGCGGGCCTGGTGCCGGGCACCCGATCTGTGCGACATGCGGTGGTCAGCGGTTCACTGGCCAGCGCTCCCGTGGGCGTGCGCTCGTCACGAGGCTACGAGAGTTTCGTGGGCGACTTCGAGATGATGGGCGTCGACGCCCTTCTGCTCGGGGGCACACAAGATCGCCTGGGACTCACTGCTGATCAGCCTTTCGACCTCACCGTGGTCCATCGCACCGACGGCACGGTGGGTCTGGTCATCGAGCGCAACGTGAGCGGCGAGGTCTCCCTGGAGGTCACCATCCAAGCGTCCTTCCAGGAAGAACGGGTGGCGGCGGCGGGTCTGGCCGACGGCGCGGCAGAAGCTGAAAACCAGGGCGCCCTGGGGCTGGCCCTGGGACGGCTGCAGCAGATCATCGACGTGTATCCGTTCGACGAGCGGGTCCTGGCTCAGGCCAAGGCCGATCGTTCTCGTCTCGCAGCCACCATGCAGATCGAACTCGACAGCCTGCAAGCCGACCTGGAAGACGCGCTGTTCCTGGGCAGCGCGCAACGGTGCGAAGAGGTGAGGGAGGCTGCCCTGGCCCTGGCAGAGACCTATACAGGGTCTACAGCTCGCGAGCAGTTCTTGGCTCAGGCCGAAGACGTGACCATGGCTGGAGCACGGCTCATCGCCGAGTATCAGGCCCGGCGGCGAGGTCGCCTGGCAGCCTTGCTGGGGTCCTATGAGGCGCACGGTGGCTATCCCGGAGTGAGCGCCGAGCTGAGGGCCGAGCTGGCAGAGTTGCCCCAGTCCGTTGCGGTCGACGGAGCTGAGACTCCGTGAGCAGTTCGGTGGTCGGTATCGACGTAGGGGGCACCACGGTCCGGCTGGTCGAAGGCCGGCTCAAGGGTGGTGCGTTCGAGATCCATGTGGCGCGGGCGATCCCCGTGGAGACCCTGGGGCAGGCCGTGGCCCGGTGGGGCCTCAAGGGCAGCAGCACGGTGGTGGGCGTCACGGGGCGGGACATGATCCTGCGCACCACCCAGGTGCCGCCCGTACCCCGCTGGCAGCTCGCCGAGCTGATGAGCTACGAAGTGGCCGACATCGCCGAGCAGTCCGGTGATCACCTGGCCTCCGACTACGAGTTGCTGGGAGGGACGTCCGCCTACAGCGACGACGACATGGTCCTGCTGGCCTTGGTGCGTAACAGCTTGATCGAGGAGCGTTCTCGCGAACTCTCGGGCTCGTCCCTGAAGGTGCGCTGCTTCACGCCCAACGCAGTGGCTCTCTACAACGCCGTGGTCGCCACGGACGGTGGGGACGGGACGGTGTTGGTGGCCAGTCTGCGCGGACGCAATACAGACATCGCCTTGATCCAGGAAGGCGAGCTGCTCTTCGCCCGCAACCTCACCGGTGGGGGCGACACCTTCACTGACGCGGTGGCAGAGGCCTTCGGTGTCGACTCTGACCGGGCTGAACGGGCCAAGCACGCCATGGGGCAGCTGGCCCGGCCGGGAGAGACTCCCGAGGGACAGGCTGGCAAGGTGGCCTCGGCTTTGGGCGGAGCGTTGCGCCAGGTGTTGGGCATGCTGCTCTCCACGGTGAACCTCTGCCGCACCCAGCTGAAGGCGCCCGATCTTGAGATCACCCGGGTGCTGATCTGTGGGCCTGGGGCCGCCCTGCCCGGGCTCGACGAGGCGCTGACCCGCCAGCTGGGCCTGCCCGTGGCCAGGTTCGATCCCACCGAGGGTTACGTGGTCGGCACAGAGATCGACTTCGACGATGGTGACAGCGGTGGGGGCAACGGGGGCGGCGACTTCGCGGTGGCCACCGGGCTGGCCATGATGGCCGCGCTCAAGGGCAGCTATCGGATCGAGATCCTCTCCGAAGCTGCTGCAGCCAAGCGGGAGTTCAGCACCAAGACGGTGTGGCTCGTGCTCTCGGGGATCTTGCTCGCGGTCTACCTTGGCCTCTTCGGTTGGCTCTCGGCCAAAGACCACGACGCGGCCCGGGCCGACGCGGCCCGGCTGACCCGGGAGAGTGGCTCCAGGCGCTCCGCAAGAGACGAATACACCCGCAACGCAGACAAGGCCCAGGCTCTCGCAAAGGCCCTCTCCGAAGTCGAGCGGGTGACAGCGCCGGGGCAGGGGCTGGTCACCCTGCTGGGTCTGCTGCAGCAACAGCTCCCCGACGAACTGTGGGTCACCGATGTGCGCACCGCCACCAGCGCCACGACCACCACGGGAGGCATCCGCCCGGTGGTCGTCGTCGAAGGCAGCGGCAAGGAACTCAACCGCAACCTGAACTCCGCCGTGGCCGCGCTGACCGTGAGCCTCCGTGAAGACGGCGCGATCGCCGCCGTGGTGCCCACCATGAGCACGGACGTCCGAGGGCGTTTCACCTTCGTCTTGGAGATCGACCCGAGCGTGCGCCCCGAACCGGACAACAGCGCAGACGACGACGCGGACGAGGGGCGCTGAGATGGACAAGGACGTGCGTCGTCTCCTGGTCACTGCCCTGTCCCTGGTGGTCTTCCTGTTCGTAGGCCGAGGCGTCATCGGCTCGGTGTTCGATGATGCCGGTGAGCGGCGGGCGGCCCTGTCGGCGCGCAACGGTCTCTCGGGCGCCGGGGCAGCGAAGCCCAGCAGCGGCGCGTCGGCCCAGGTGCGCCAGCTGCGCGGCAGCTTGTACGACCAGCTGGCCGCACTGCTCCCCCGTCTGGCGTATGAGCGGCCGGATGGGTTCGACGTGCCCCCCGGTCGCAGCGCCGACCTCTTCTTCCTGGACGCCCTGCGTCGCGAACAAGAGGGCCTGGTGCAGGCGGCGCGTTTTCAAGGCAAGTCGGTGCCCGTCGATCTGGGCATGCCCGTGCCCAACCCCACGGGAACAGAAGACGTCCTGGCAGCTCTGCAGGCCTTGCACGTCGTGAACCTGGTGGTCAGTGCCGCTCTCGACGCGGACTGCGCAGCCATCGATGCCATCCAGATGGTCCCCGCTGCAGGGCGACGGCGGCAGGCTGCCCTGGTGCGGACCCACGGGGTCAAGTTCGATCTTCGCGGGACTCCCCGAGCGGTGCACGAGATGGTCGCAGCCCTCGCGGCAGGGCAACCCTACCTGGCTCTTGACGACGTGCAAATCGAGGCCTTGGACGAGAACGGTGAGACCGTGCGCTGTCGCATGGTGGCGGCCGCGGTGAGCTTTGACCGCGAGACTCTCGAAGAGCTGGAGTTGCTCCCCTGACATGCGTGAGCACCGACAACAGCTCGTCTTCCTGGTGGTCCTGGTGGTCCTAGGGCTCTTGACCTGGTCGAAGGTCGATGAGGCCTACCAGACGGTGCGCATGCCCCGGGCTGGCACCTTTGAAGAGCGCTCCATCGAGGTGCCGCCCCTGGTCATGCCTGCCCTGGCAAGTCTGGGTTCGGGAGAGAGCGGCGCTAGCGCTCGGAGGCGTTCGTCGTTCGCTCCGCCCCGAGATCTGCTGCCCCTCGATCCCATCCCCTTGCCCCGCTTGCCTCTGCCGGCCTTGCCTGTGTTGCGGCCCACGGTGGCGGCGGCCCTCGGGGGCAGCGCGGCAAAGGTCTACCGGGTGCCTGCAAGTGAGCTGGGAGCGTTGGTGCTCGTGGAGCTAGACGAGGGCGGCGATGGGTTGAGTGGCGATGCGGCTCAGGGCACCGGGGCTGGCGGCGCTGTGGGCGTGACGTCCATGGGGGCCACCCCTGCTGCTGGGGATTCCGGCGCGGTCGACGACGTGGTCGACAACGAGCTGCGTTACGACTGGCTGCAGCGTGCCGGTTCGAACTCTCGGCTCTACGGGCGCATCCTGAACGACGATGTGTTCGGCCTGGCAGGGCGCACGGGGGAGGCGATCACGTTTCAGCAGATCACCACCCGCACTGGCCGTCCCGTGGGTGTGCCGTTCGTCTTTGATCGCAGCGCAGGCGTGGAACGCTTTGGCCTGGCCCGAACGTTCTACAACACCTACCACCTGGAGAGCCGCCGCCTGGGGCAGGGGGCGGGCGCCGTGGCAGACCGCACCGAGCTGGCCTTGAGCATGCTGGCTGCGGCCGAGACCGAAGAGCAGGCGTTGTCCTTCGCCGAGGCGGAGGCTCGATTGGCCCAGGCCGCTTCGCCCTTGGACCCCTTCACCCTGCGCGTCCTGGCCAGGGTTCTGCACGAAGCCCACGATGTCGAAGGTGAGTGCCAGGTCTATCGTCAGGGGCTGGCCAACCAGACACTCGACGCCGCACTGCTCGCGGACTACGCCGGCCTGCTCATGGATCTGGGCCTCTCTCATCGGGTCGAAGATCTCCTGAGCCAGGCCGAGAGCATCAGCCGCCTGTCCGCCGAGGTGGCCTATCAACGAGGTCGGCAGGCGCTGCTTGCGGGGGACGCCGACGGGGCCCTGGCTTCGTTCGCACAGGCCGCCAGCGGGCACTACTCCCCTCCCTTCCAGGAACGGCAACGGCGGCAGTCGAGTCTGGCTCTGGGCCGGGCGCTCATCTCGGCGGGGCGCTTGCCCGAGAGCGAGCGTGAAGCCCAGCGGTTGCTCCTGGTGGACAGCTCGGACGTCGAGGCCCTGCGCCTGCAGGCGTCGATCCAGGCGGCCCGCAACGAGACCAGGGAGGCAGCGGACACCTTGGCCCTGGCCTTGCTCGAAGCCCCGGCACACCCCGGCCTGCTCCGAGACGCTGGAGTCATGGCCTGGCGGCTGGGTCAGGGCGACGAGGCGCTCAGGCTCTTGCAGCGTGCCGTGGAGAGCGATCCCTGGCAGTCGTTGCCACCCTTGTTGGCCATGGGCTTCATCCATGAAGACGGCGGGCAGGGCGAGGCGGCGAGAGAGGCCTACGCGGCGGCCCTGCGCCTGGCGCCCGACGACACCGCCGGCCTGTACCACCTGGGACGCATCGAACGTCTCGACGGCGATCCCGAAGCGAGCTACAGCACCCTGCGCCGGGCCCTGCGCCTGGGCGGGCCGGACGTCCTGTTGCTCGCCGAGTTGGGGCTCTCGTCCCTGCTGTCGGGCCACCCGGGGCACGGCGCAGACTACTTCGCCGAGGCCCTGCGACTCGAACCGGACAACGGACGAGCCCGCTGGCTCCACGGTCTGGCCCTGCTCCGTCAGGGCGACCTGCTCAGCGCCATCGACGAGCTGACCCTGGCCACCCAGAGCGGCGAGCCCGGAGCCCACGCCGGGTTGGCCGTGGCGCAATACGCACTCGGAGAAGCGCAGCTCGCCCTCGATCACTTCGACGAGGTGCTGCGGGCCTTCGCAGGCGCAGACGATCATCCCGTGGCTGTCTACGCCCAAACCCAGGCCTCGGCCATTCGCGACAACCTGACCAAGCGCCAGTGGGTCGACGCCTTCGGCCGCAGCAACCTGCAACGGGGCTGGATCGAGCGGCAGTGGGACGGCAGCCCCAGCTTGTCCCACGGGCCAGGCCAGGGGCTGATCATCGGCGGCCGCATGGAGAACCCCCGTGAGGATGAGCGCCCCGGGGTCTCCCGCGTCGTCGAAGGGCGCAGCTTTCTCTCTGCAGAGATGACGGCCGCGGCCCAGCCCGGTGGGGCGAGCCGCTTCGGCCTGGTGCTGACCCTGAAGCAGGTCAAGGGGGTCCTGGGGCAGTTGCCCAAGGCGCGCCTGGAAATCTGGGTCGATGAGGCGGGGCTGGTGCGTGTGGCCGCCCTGGACAACTTCGAGACCGTGGTCCTGCCCGGCGATGCCCTGCCCGATCTGTCCGTCCCCCCAGGGTCATCCGTGCGTTTGGGCATCGAACGCATGGATGGGGCCACAGGCACGTTTCAGTTCACCGTGGATGGCCGGGCGGTGGGCCAGCCGCTGACGCTCAAGGCGTTGCGCGACGTGAGCCGCAACACGCTCCACGTCGACCTCTTCGGTGAGGCGGCGCCGGGCCGTGTCTGCGATGTCGAGGTGTCCCGTGTGCGCATCGTGCGGAGGCTCTGAGATGACCGCCGTACCGAGCACAGCCAGCAGGGCCCCCGAGCTTCGGCCCCACACGCCCCCCGCAACCTGTCACGACATGCGGCCCCGCACGTGGACCGGCCCTCCCACGGTGGCTTCAGGCCAAGCCGCAGTGGCTCGTGGCTCGGCCGGGTTCTCCCTGCTCGAGATCCTGGTGGTGCTGACCATCATCGGTCTGCTGATGAGCTTCTCCGCCGTGGCGGTGAGCCGCTATCGCGAGACCGGCCGGATCACCGACTGCGACGCGCGGATACAGGGGCTGACGCTGCTGGTCGAGAGCCATGCTGAACGGACCGGTGGCTACCCCCCTGACCGGCTCGCGGCTCTGGGCATCCGGGGCGTGGAGAACTCGGTGAACGAGGGCATCGAGGCATGCGTGGCGGCGCTGCGCCGACGAGACTACGCCGGGGCCCGTCCCACCGAGAAACATCTGGGCAATACAGACGACGATCACGGTGAGCGGCTGGGGGCCATGGACGGCAGCAGCGCGCTGCTGGAGCTGCTCGACCCCTGGGGCAACCCCCTGATCTACATCGTCAACGACCACTACGACCAAGAGACGCTCGTGCTGCTCGACGACGGCAGCAACCTGATCGAGCCGGTGGCCGCGCGAGCCGTGACCAACCCGCTGACCGGGGCACCTCATCGCTTCGAGTCGTTTCAGATCCGCTCGGCGGGACCGGACGGGCTGATGGACACCGAGGACGACCTTGGCAACTTCGAGACCGAAACCCACTGAGTGGACCGGCCGCTCGGCGCCCGGCTTCACCCTGCTCGAGCTGATCATCGTGATGATGATCCTGTCCACGCTGTTCGGCGTGGGGGTGGGGGCCTTTCGTTCTCTGACCAACCCTGACCAGCAGGCCCGGCAGCAGATCGGTGACGCCCTGCACTCGGCGCGTCTCTTCGCCCGCAGCGAGGGGGGCGCCGCCCAGGTGCTGATCTCCCCCGAGCAGCAGACCGTGAGCGTGTGGGGTTTGCGCCGGGTGGGTGACTGGCACTTTGAGACCGCTGACGGCTTTGGCTGGCCCAAGGCCCTGCTCCACGAGGGCTCCACGATCGCAGCTGCTGGCGGCCTCGGTGCGTGTTTGCGGCTGGCGGACAACGAGCTGCTCACCTTGCAGGACCCGCCGCCGAGCTTCGACTCAACCCACGGCTTCGGCCTTGATGTGCTGGTGGCGCCCAGCCCGGGCTACCGCCCCATGACGATCTGGGAGCGCCCCGGAGTCTGGGCGGTGCAGCTCAACCAGGACGACGAGCTGCAAGTGCAGCTGTGGCTCGCTGACGGGGCCGACAAGACCAGCGAGCTGCGGGTCACCGTCCCTGAGGTGCACCTGCCGGGCGGACGCTTCACCCGGTTGCAGGTGACCTTCGATGGTCGCGCGCTCGAAGTCGCAGTGGACGGCGTGCGTCATCCCCAGGATCTGCTCTTCCATGAGCCTGCCACCCTGGCGCGAAATCCCCGTGTGTCCCAGGGGACCGGTCGGCCGCCCACCCATTTTCGCGGCCTGTTCGACGAGCTGCACCTGTCGGCCGTGGTGCGGGCCAGAGCAGAGGAGCTGCCCGAAGAGGTGAGCCTTGATGGGGCGCGGCAGCTGATCCACCTGGACGCCCACGGACGGCTCGACCCGCTCTGGCACAACGGTCCGGTAGAGATCCGCTTCAGCTCAGGGGAGCCTCCGTCGCGCACGGTGATCGAGCTGGGTCTGCTCGGCGCCCTGAGTCGTTCCAGTGAGCTGGTGCCCGTCGTGCCCGTCGTGCCCGTGGGGGATGGGGCCCTCGTTGACGATGAGGGCGGAGACTCATGACTGCGCCCCGCCCTCGCCCGGTCGCTCTGGCCGACCACGGCCAGCAGGGTCTGGCCCTGGTCACGGTGATCGTGGTGCTGGTGGCCCTGGTGCTGATCGCCACGCCGTTTGCGGTCTCCATGCGCAACCTGGAGTCGAGCGCCTTGCTGGGGCGATCCCAGGTGCAGGCCCGGGCGGGGGCGCGCCTCGCCGTGGCCGCCGCCACCCGTCAGCTGGCGGACACCCACCCCGCCCTCGACCTGCAGAGCCCTCACGTCGACCGTCGTGCTGAGTTGTTGCCCGACGATCTGGCCGAGCGCTTCAAGGATCTGTTGCCCCGAGATCCCCGGGGTGCGGTGCGCTCGGTGACCGTGGCGGACGAGTCTGGCAAGGTCCACCTGGGCACCGCTTCTCTGTCGTTGTTGGGCAACCTCTTGGGCGGGCGCACGGTCCTCGCCGAGCCCCTGCTGCCAGCGGACGGTGGCGCCTCCGTAGCCAGCGCAGAGGGCTTCGCGCCGTCGGGCCTGGTCTTCGTCGGGCGGGAGCAGATGGAGTACTCGTCGCGCTCCAACGCGCTCCTGGGCGAGCTGCGGCGGGGCTACGGCAGCGCGAACTTCGAGAGCTCGTCCGTCAGCGAGCATGGGGCCGGCGACGAGGTCCTGGATGCCCGGCTGCTGCTCTTGGTGCAGCGGGCCTGGCATCTGCACCCCGGCACCTATCAGCCCTTCACCCGGGTGGACGGGCTGCGTGACCTGTCGTTGTTCGCCGAGATGACCTACGACGCAGCGACCCTCGACCGTGTGCGGCACGAGCTGACCGTTCACGGCGGCGCGCCGGTGTGGCGCAATGCCCAGAGAGTCCTGGCCTTGGAAGAGGGCGCAGACGGCGCCCCGGTGTTGATCGTCAGCGATGGTTCTCACTACGGGCAGGGCGCGGTGGTGCGGCTGCAGGCCGCCGACGGTGAGCTGCGTCACGACCTGGTGCTGGAGGCGGTGCAGCGCAGTGACGGTTGGGCCCTTACGCTTCTCGAAGGCGGGCTGGGTCGGGGTTGGGAGGACGGCACGGTGCTGCGCTGCCTCGCCCCCGTGCCGGTCAATGTGAACAGCGCCTCCACCACGGTCTTGGCTGCACTGCTGGAAGGGCTTGGCAGGCCCACGGTGCTCGACGTGATCAGTGACGACGAGGCCGTGCTGCTGGCCCTGCTGTCCCAGGAGTGGTCTCTCTCTCCAGGGAGCCGTGAGTTCGCCTCTCTCGCCCGGGACGAGCTGGCGGCGGGGAGCTTCTCCCAGGCCGACGCCGTGGCCGCCGGGGCGCTCTTCACCGAACTCAGGCTCAGACCCGGCGAGCTGTCTGCGGCCCAGCTGGCCATGGCCTTGACGGGCCGCAGGACCCTGCGCTCCAGCTCACGGATCAGCAAGCTGGTGGCAGGGCGTATGGCCGCGTTGATCCACGAGGGCGAGCCGGGTAGCCACGAGGAGTTGCGCGGTCTGCTCGATGGCGCGGTGGCCGAAGGCGAGTTGTCAGAGCTGCATCGTCAGCTGATCCTGCGCAACGCCATCGACCCCTACGACGCCCAGCTCATCGGCGGCACCGCGCCTTTCTGCTACGACAGCGCGGGCCTCTTCACCGTGGTGGGAGCCAGCTCCGAGAACCACCCCAACGGTCGAGAGCGGTCTCGAGCCCAGGTGCGGCAGGTGATCTCGGTGGCGCCGCCGGGCGAGTCTGCGCGGCTGCTGTCGACCCAGGCAGACTTCGAAGCCGCCCGGCGGCAAGCCGATGGAGACGACGGCTGGGTGAGCCACCCCCGGGCCTTGAAGAGCGGTCCCGGATTGGCCGTCATCGACTCGGCCCCAGACCCGGGCGCGACGGCAGCGCCACGGGCGCAACGGGGCGGGCTGCTGGCCCTGGGCGACGATGAACTCTTCGCTGACCTGGGCGAGCAACAACGGCTCGCCGAGCTGGGTACGGGGCGGGCCGAGACCCTGATCGCCGGCCGCCCGGGACCCTCGACGGATGAGAGCCGCTCGTTCTTCACGCCCCAGACCGTGCGCTCGGCCCTGCCGGGGACGATGCACTTCGACGAGGGCGCCTGGGGGCTCACGGGCTCCTCCCCAGACGGTTGGGACACGGCCGACGGCCCCCTGCGCCTGGACCCCCACGCCCTGCCCTCGCCAGTGGTCTCGCCCCTGACCGAGCGGGTCCAGCCCTTCGCCATCGAGTTCTGGTTCACCCTCGAAGATGTGGGCGCGGAGACCGTCCTCTTCGACGCCGGGGCCGACGCCCTCGAGGACCGCATCATGATCATGATGAAGGCGGGGGAGTTGATCCTGCGGGTGAGCGACCACTCGCTCGCCGACGTGGACGCCGAACTGCCCGAGGGCTCTCTGCCGCCCGCCGGAGAGATCCGTTACAGCTTCGATGACGGGCTCAGCCTGGAGGCCGGCGTGCCCTACCACCTGGCAGCATGGGTCGGCGGGGCGAAGGACTCTCGCCTGGCGCTCTTCATCGACGGCGTGGCTCGAGGACAGCGCCGCTTCACCACCCACCTCACCGCAGACGTCGACGCCGCGGGGGGCACGTTCATGGGCAGCAATGCCGGCCAGGGCAAGGAGCGCCTCGCGGTGGAGAGCGCAGGGGGCTTCCCTGCTCGTGGTGTGCTGCGCGTGGGCAACGAGATCATGGAGTACACCTCCCACGACGAGAGCAGCTTCTTGGTGGCGGCGTCCGGCAGCGACGACCCCTTTGGTGGACGGGGCAAGCGGGGCACCGGGGCCATCGACCACGAGGCGACCGAGATCGTCGAGTTGCTGGGCTACTCCATGCCCCTGGCCTCCCTGGTGGCCTCGAGGGGTAACGGTGCCCTTGTCGACGACCTGGCTCCCTTCACCCTGGCCGAACTCGATCCCACGGCCTTGGTGGCGCCCATCGACGTGAACCCTCTGCTCGACGGGGTGTTGGTCGATGTGCCCTTCCAAGTTGGCACGGGGCTGTCTCCCGACGCCATCGAGATCCCCGTGCGCGGTCTGGATGGTAGTGCCCTGACCTCCGGGGTGTTCTCGTCCGGGGGAGGTTACGCGCTTCTGTTCAATGACCTGGGCTTCGACGCGGTGGCCGGGCAGAAGATCCTCCCCGAGACCGGTGGCGGAAACCAGTGGACCCTGCCCCCCGAGACCTTCGAGGGCTTCCCCCTCGGCGGCGCCGAACTCATCTTCTACGACAGCTACTCCGACGGCATGCTGCACAACGTGGCCCGTGGTGGTGATCCCGATGCGGTGCCTGACTCCCTGCACCCGGGGCAGGCGAGCGAGCTGGACGGGGCCGCAGACCCCTGGGTCGACACGGCCCTCTCGTTGATCGCCAACCACAGCTACACCGAGAACCACGCCTTCGTCAGCAGCTTCTCGAACCACATGACCAGCGAGCTGTCCAGCCTGCCTGTCGACCCTGAGTATTCGCGCACCCTGGTCATCCCTCTGTCGATTGCCATCGACGATGGGCTCGGTGTGTACGACGGCTTCCACCCCCAACGCACTGCGGACAGCTATCTGCTGCAGATCGGCCTCGACTTTCCCGAAGGCGGAGGCGGGACGGAGTGGGTGCGCTGGGACATCGCCTCCAGCCGGGACATGGTGGTGCGCGACGATCTGAACGGCGTCGAGCAGATGCTGTCGGTGTTGTCCGCAGATGGTGGCCTGGGCGCCTGGCAATCGGCCGTGACCATCGATCAGACCGTGCTCGACCAGCTCAACCAGGGCCTGGGTTTTCGCGGCCAGGATGGCACCCCGGACACCAGCCACCTGGCGGGCGATCAGGTGCTGCCGGTGATCTTGTTTGGCGAGTGGGGTCTGTCCGACTTCGGGGCCATCAGCGGTGTACCCGGGCGGCACGACTTCGTCACCTTGATCGAGGCAGACGGCACCCGCGAGTGGAACACGATCAACCACGGTGTCCATGGCGACAGCGACTACCCGAACAGCTGCCTGGTGGGTTTCCGTCAAGCGGTGTTCGACGACTTCTCCCATTCCCAGACCCTGGACGACGAGGCTTACCTGGCCCTGGACCTGCTCGACATCGAGGCCTCTCTCGAGCCCGGTCAGGCGGGCGAGCGGTTGATGAACGAACTCGAGCTGAGTGACCAGAGCGCGCTGGCAGAGATCGTCAAGCGCTTCTCTGCCGAGTCCCGGCGTATCACACGGCTGGTCAAGGCGCCCTCGGGCGAGCTGCCGGCCTTGCCCCCCGGCAAGCTCCATCTGGGCGAGGACTTCGACCGCCAGCCCTCTGCAGGTCGGGCCACTCTCGACGAGCTCCGTTTTCATGTGGACCCCGTCCCCGGGCCGTTGATGCTCCCCACAGTGCGCTACGTGCTCGACCAAGAGCTCGAGTTCGACGAGGACGAGGTGCTGCTGCTCAGGCTCACGGAGCTGCACTTCGTTCAGGGGAAGCGGCGCGCCAGTCTGTTCGGTCCCGAGCGGCTGGAGATCATGGGCGAGCTGCCGGCCAGCGGTGGGTTGCTGCTGGTGGGAGAGGAGATCGTCGCCTACGCGGGCTACGACCACCTCGACTCGGGCGCGATGTTCTTGGCCGCTCGGGGGCTCTACGGCACCCGACGGGCGTTCCATCCCCAGGGCAGCCCGGTGGTGCCCTTGAGCTTCTGGCCCGCGGTGCCCCTGGCAGAGTCGCTCAGCGAGACGGGTTTCCTGATCCCGGTGGCAGAACCCGGTGTCTTTCCGGCGGCGGGAGGGTTGCTGCGCGTTGACGATGAGTTGCTGGCCTACGATCGGGTGGAACAGGACGGTCTCTCCATGGCCACGAGCCAGGGACGCAGGCCTGAGGGTCTGGCCCGTGCTCGCTTCGGCACCTTGGCGGCTGAGCACCGGGCGGGCTCGTTGGTGCGCTGGCAGCCCGCCCGTTACGTGGATGGAAGTGACGTCGACGCCTCCATGCCAGAGGCCGGGCTGGGCCGACTGACCATCAATGCTCCTGGTGCGTTCTTCAGCGATGTGACCTTGCGCGTGGCCCCTCTCGACCCCGCCGTCGAACTCGTGGGGCAGGCCGTGCTCGACCGGCGGGCAGGGCCGGTGAGCCAGGCTGAAAGGGATTCCCGGGTGACCACGGTGAAGCGCTCGTCGAAGAGTGCTGACCAGTTCGTGGCCTTGCCCCGCCACCATGGGGATCGCCTCGACATCCTCCTGGGAGTGCGCTGGAACCTGGGCGCCTTTGACCCGACCCACGGAGCCAGCAACGGCTGGAAGCTGGCCCCGGTCCTACGCGATGTGGTCGTGCGCCATCTGCAGCCCACCCTGGTTCTGGAGCATGAAGAGTGGCGCTGATCCGTCGTGCAAACAAGGCCGGCCCCCGGGGCTTCACCTTGTTGGAGTTGCTCGCGGCCACGGCGCTGTTCGCCGTTCTGGGCACCATGCTCTTTCAGCTGTTGCAGGGAGGCATGGAGATCTCGGCCCGAGGAGAACGGGTGCGCGATCTGGAAGAGCGGGCCCTGGCTGTCATGGACCTGATGGCTGAAGACCTGCGCCATGGCTGGTGCGGAGTCGGTGGTGGGGGTGAGCAGACCGCGCGCTTTCTCCTGGAGAGCCAGGCGTTGGGCAGCCCGGACCACGGCCCGTTGCAAGGCCAGACAGCGCTCCTGCGTTTCAGTCGCCTGCTCTACGAGCAGCGTGCGTTGGCCTGGTTGCGCCACGCAGGGGAGCGTCCCGGCGCGGAGCGTGCCGCCACCCTGTCCGGGCGCGAAGACCCGAACGAGCTGCTGCCCACCGGAGGCCTGGCCGAGTCGCTGTACACCTGTGCCCTGGTGCCCGACGAAGCCTTGCCCGTGTTGGTGCGTCTGTCCCGGAGCCCAGTGGGTGGGGCGGATTCGTTGCTGGCCGCCGAGGTCGCCGACCTGGAGCAGCGCCTGCTCTGGGACGGCGTACCGCTGGTGAGCCGTGTGCTGCACTTCTCCGTGCGCTGCTGGGCTCCCGCGACCGTGGCCTGGCAGGTGGCGGCCCCGTCAGAGGGAGCCCCGGCCAGCAGCACGTGGGACTCGACCCGCGGCCTGGGCCACGTTGACCCGGCCGGCCTCGCTCAAGGTCAGTCCCCGGGCTCGCTGCTGGACGGCCGAGATGATCTGTTCCCCCCTGCGGTGCGCATCGCCTTGGTGCTCGACCCCTACAGCGAGAGCCAGCAGGCGGAGGCTCAGCTGGCCGAAGACCTGGGCCCGGAGTCCACCAGGCTGCGCATGAGCAGCGGTCGCCTGGGTGGGGACGATCGCTCGCCGCCCTTTGTCTGGATCGACGGGGAGTGGCTCGGGGTGCAGAGCCGAGTGGGCGACGAGCTGATCGTCGAGCGCGGCCAGCGAGGCACGGTGGCCGCAGCTCACCGGCAAGGCAGCGCGATCCGGGTGGGTCGGCTCTTCGAGCAGGTCGTTCTGCTGCCGGGCGCTCGGGAGAACCTTGACCGATGATCAGGTGCATTCGATCTGCCGACGCTTGTCACCGTGGCCGAACAGAGGTCGCGGGCCGAGGCGCTGCAGGCTTCACCCTGATCGAGATCCTGCTGGCCATGCTGCTCTTCATGGCCGGGGTGGCCGGCATCTACAGCCTGCTCTCCACGGGGCTGGGCATGCAGCGCTCGGCCATGGAGACCGCCCGGGGCACCCGTAGCCTGGAGCAGATCGTCTGGCAGCTCGAGCAGGAGCTCAGCCAGGGCCTGCACTGGGACGACGGCCTGGGTACATGGCGGGACATCGAGGCCGAGCCCTTCGGAGAGGCGCTCTTCTACAGCTGCCGCTTCGCACCAGAGATCGGCAATGAACGGCTGGGCACCCTGGTGGCCGCCATCGCCGTGGCTGCCAGCGAGGCGGGACTCGCCAGCGCCGAGCCCGTAGACTACCTGCTGACGCCCGGCCCCACTACAGCAGCTGCGGTCCAAGAGGTTCGTCAAAGGAAGAACAAGCCATGACCATCTCATCCCTGTGGGCCCTTGCGGCGGCCCTGCTGCTGTCCCCCGTTCTCATGGCCAGCGAGATCGTTCAGCTGAGGGACGGCACCTTGGTGCACGGCGAGATCGTCAGCTTCGACGAGGGCAGCGGCATCACCCTGCAGAGGGTCGACACCGGCGGGGTGGTGAGCTTCTCGTGGGAGCACCTGCCAGCTTCAGAGGTGAAGCGCATCAAGGCGTCCCGAGGCTTCACCGGCGAGGACGTCGCCCTCTACACCGTGCTGGCCACTCACCTGCAGTTGCGCAACGGGACCACCGAGACGGGCCTGCGGGTGGACAGCGACCGAGAGGGCTACATCGCCCTGCAGCGCCGGGGGCAGGTGGACAGTTTCCCCAAGAGCCAGGTGGCGTCGCTGCAGACCGGCCGGGTCGAGGGCCGGGACGTGCTCACCCCCGACGCGCTCTACCTGCGCCTGATCGATGAGGTGGGCGAGCCGGTCGACGGAGTGGGGCATTTCAACCTGGCCTTGGCCTGCGAGGGGGCGGGCTTGCTGGAGCTGGCCCAGGAGCACTTTCTGACCGCCCGTGAACTCGACGGTGAGCTGAAGGTCGAGCTGATCCGGGCCAAGCTGGCCTGGCTGCAGATCAAGATCGAGGACGCCGCCGAGACCGAGGCCCTGGCCGATATTCGCCACCGTCTCTACCGCAAGCAGTTCGAACTCTGTGCCGAGCTGGTGGCTGGCTTCAAGGAGCGCTATCCCCACAGCCGGCAGCTGGCCGATCTGGTCGAACTCGAGGGCGAGATCGAGCGCCGCAAGCGCGAACACCGAGGGCAGGGCATCGCCAGCGCGTATTTCACCCTGCTCGATCGTCGGGTTACCCGCCTGGCACGAGACGCCGAGATGACCCTCGACGTGGCCCGTGAACTGCTGGAGTCGGCGGTCCACGAGGAGATCATGATCAGCCTGGGCGACGACTTTCAGATGCCGCCCGAGGTGGTGCAAGAGCTGTGGGACCAGCGCCAGGGGGGCTCGGTGCGCAGCTTCGGCTACGGCACGGGCACGTTCATCCTGGGCAAGGCCAAGGCGCTCCTGTTCGGCCGCTTCGACGAAGAGGTGGACGAGGGTGAGGCCGAGGCAGCCGACGTCGAAGAGGACTTCGATGACCTGGTCGAGCGGGTCAAGCGGCAGCGGCAGAACCAGGCCGACCGCCGTCAAGCTGCCCGCCGTGGTTCCGGTGCCCTGGACGACGAAGGTCCCACCCCGGACGAATGGTGGGCCCAGCAGCCCTCCGAGGACCGGCAGCGGTGGCTGCTGGCCTACTTCGCCGAGGCCTCTGGCCAGCTCCGTGTTCTAGAAGCCCGAGCCCGAAACTGTCGCCGCTGCGATGCCCGCGGTTACATTGAAGGAACCAACGAGGATGACGAGGTCGTCCAAGTCACCTGCCCCGTGTGCAAGGACCTCAAGTTTGAGCGTCTCGTCCGCTGTCGTTAGTGCCCTCGCCCTGTGCCTCGTCGTCTCGACGGGCGCAGCCCAGAGTCCTCCCGCCGACATGGGCCCCGCCCGTGTCGCCGCCAGCAGCTTCGGCTCTGGCCTGGAGGGCGAGGATCTCGTGGTTCGCAAGGTAGGCGACGTGGAGATCCGTGCCAGTGATGTCTACCGCATGCTCGATCTCTCGTCTCCGGCGGTGCTGGCAGATGCGGCGAGCGAGCTGGTGCTCATGGCCTTGGTGCGCCTCGCTGCCCAAGAGGAAGGCGTCGATGTGCCGGCCGCCGAACTGGAGGCAGAGGTCGATCGTGCTGTGGCCGAGCAGCAGGCCCGCTTTGCCCTGGAGGTGACGACCGAGATCTCCCTCGAGGAGTTCGTGGCCGAGCGTCATGGCTGGAGCCCTGAGGCCTTTCGGTCCCAGCTGCGTCACGGCATCCTGGGCAACATGCTCCTGGATCGGGTGGTGCGCCTGAACCAGTGGCGCTCGGCCCGGGACGAGCTGCAGATCATCCTGATCGAGGATGAGTCCTTGGCCCAGGAGGTCGGCTCGAAGCTCGCCGCCGGGGCTTCCTTCACGGTGTTGGCCCGGAACCACTCAAGCCACCCGTCAGGCGCGGAGGGCGGCTTCATGCCCTTGCTGCCCGCCAGCCTGGAGGTGCCCCTGGTGGCCGGGCGCGAGGCCCTGGCTGTGGGCGAGTACCTTGGCCCCGCGCCCATCACATTGGGGGGCGTCGACTACTGGCGCTTCGTGCGTCTGGTCGACCGTATGGAGGCCATCACGGGGGACTGGTCGGCGGTGCGAGAGCAGGTCGAAACCGATCTGGCTGAGACACCGCTCCACGGGGATGAGCTGGCGCTCTTTGAAGCGACCATGGCCGAGCGGTACGGTGTGGCGACTCCTGCGAGTTCAAGATGATCCAGAAGATCCCCGATGCCGATGGCGCCAGGCCTGGCCAAAAGGGCAGGGCCCCGGCTCCGACCGGTGACAAAGCCCTTGCCCGCCAGGGCCGCGAGGACCCTCAGGACGGGCGAGGCGTGATGGAGCCCATGAGCGAGGCAGACATCAGCCCGCCCGGCGCCGACGAGACTGAGGCTGGCGAGCCTGAGGGCCATGAGACCGACGGCAACGATCTTGACGCTGGTGAGTCCGAGGCGTGCGACGGCGAGGCCAGGGCGGACGACCTCGAAGAAGCCGCCGAGACACCAGAGACACAGGTCGAGCAGTCGGCCGGGCCCGTAGATGCCCCTGACGGCGATGGCAGCCGGGAGGGCGTGCCTCTGACCCTGCGGGTCGAATCTCTGATCTTCGCCGTGGCGCAGCCCGTGGCTCCCGGGCGGCTGGCCCGGCTGCTCGAGATCGAGGTCGGGCTGATCCACGAGGCCCTCGATCTGTTGGTGGCTCGCTGGGCAGAGCGGGACACCTCCATGGAGCTCGTGGCCATCGCTGGCGGCTTTCGCTTCATGACCAGACCCACTTTTCATCCCGATCTGGCCACGCTCAGCAAGAAGGCCAAGACCGACCATCTCTCCCCCGCCGCCCTAGAAACGCTCTCAGTGGTGGCCTATCGGCAGCCCCTGTGCCGCGCAGACATCGAAGGCATTCGGGGTGTCGCAGCAGGTCCGCTCTTGCGCGTCCTGCTCGACCGTGATCTCATCCGCATCGCCGGCCGCTCACCAGACCCTGGCCATCCCCTGCTCTACGGGACGACGAAGCGCTTCCTCGACCACTTCGGGTTGAAGTCGCTCAAGCAGCTCCCGGACATCAAGGACCTGCTCGACGTCAGATGACTTTCAGCACTTTTCGCAAGTACCAGACACCTCTCCTGATCGCTGCCGTGGTTTTCACGGTGGCGGTGTTCGTCTTCTTCCCTAGCTTTGGCGCCCTCGATGACGCCATGTCGGGCGGGGGCTCCGACTCGGTCTATGGCCGCTTCCGCCTCCAGGGCGGGGGTGACCCGGTCGACGTGACGCTCTGGGAGTTCAAACGGGCCCGCGAAGATCTGGGCCGTTTCCAAGGCAACTTCACTGAGCTGAAGGACGAAGAGGTCTGGCAGCAACTCATGTTGGTGGCGGACGCAAGGGCTGCCGGGCTGCGGGTCACCGACCTCGACCTGGTCAGCTTTCTCCGCGAAGCCGGCCTGGTCGATGCCGACTACGACTTGCTCTGGCGCAACCGTCAGTTTGCCAGCGCGAAGGCCTTCGAGGCGTTCATGAAGACCTATCTGCTGGCCCAGCAATGGACCGACGTGCTGGTCCGCGAAGCCTCTGTGCTGAGCGCCGACGAGATCTATCTGAGCTGGCGCGTCGATCACGAGCTCTTCGACATGGAGGCCCTGGCCTTCTCCGACCTCGATCCCGAGTCGATCGCCGATCCGGGCGATGAGGTCTTGGCTGCCTACTTCGACGAGACGCCGGAGTACCTCCGCAATCGTCGTTATGTCGAGCCGGCTCGGTACGGCATCGCCTACGCCTGGCTGCCCCTTGCCAGCACGGTGGCCGATCTTCCCGCCGAGAGGCTAGAGGCCCTGGACGAGGTCACCGACGAGACGGTCCAGACGCGTTGGGAGCAGCTCAAGAGCACACGCTTCCCCGACATGGAGGAGGCCGACGAGGCCACTCTCGCCACCTTGCGCAACGAGCTGGTGGTGATGGGCCTGGTCTCGGCTGCCAATGCCGCCTGGGTGGCTGCGGGTGATCTCGCCGTCGAAGGGCCCATGCCCGGAGACGACGGCACCGCGAACCCGGCAGTGGTCGCACTGAAGAAGCAGGCCTTCCTCGAACTCATGGCTTCGTTCGGTCTGCAAACCTCCGATCCCGAGGGCATGCTTGACCCGGACGGTCTCACCGATCTGGCAGACATTGGCTCGGCCCTGCTGTCGGCTCAGCTGACCAGCGTCGAGGCTGGCGATACCCGCTACTTCCAGCCCTTCGGTCAGGACACGGAGGCTCACGTGGTCTTCGTCGAAGAGACCGTGGCTGCGGTGCCCCTGGGCTTCGCTGACGCCCGGGACCAGGTCTTGGAACAGTGGCGTCAAGAAGCTGACCAGGTAGGTGCCCGTGCAGCAGACTTCCGCAAGGCCCTCGCTGATGCGGCCAGGGAGCTGCCCGAGGCTCAAGAGCTGATCGCGCCCTTGGTCGACTCGGCGGCCTCCGCTGCGGACACGCGGATCACCCTGGCCGAGCTGGAGAATGACGGCGAACTCCTGGACGACGCCGCCAAGCAGGCCATCCAAGACGAAGAGCTGGCCGCAGTTCAGGTCGCCATCGATGGCCGCCTGGCCGAGTTCGCGGCGCGCTTCTGGGATGAAGTGTCCGTCGCGGCCCTGGCTCCCGATGACGGCACGGTGCAGCAGCTGCTCCTGGCTGACGTCCCGCGCAACTACCGGCAGAACATGGACGAAGACGAAGACGCTGACGGCCTCGATCGCTTCCTCAAGATCAACGGTCAGGTCTTCCAGCAAGATGTCGATGGCGTGACGGGTGTTCTGCGTCATGCGGGTGGCAACCAGAGCGTGGTGGTGAAGGTCACAGCCCGGCGCTTCCCGCCTCTGGCTGACATGCTAAACGACAAGGACGGCATGGATGAGTCCCGCCAGCGCCTGTCCTACACCAATCTCTCTACGTTCGGCCTCTCGTTCACGCCCGAGCGCTTCGCGGCGCCTTACAGCGCAGAGAACCCGTTTGGGCACGAGCTGATGTTGGCGGAGCCGGTGGCCATGGCCATCGAGGACGAGGACGCAGAAGGCTAGTCCGACCTGTTCGCGGAGTTCGTCGCGAGAGCGTGGTTGCGCCTTCGTGGCAAGGCGGAGGGCGCGATGGCACCGGAGGCGGGGTGCCACCCCGTTGAGGATGGCATTGTGGACTCCAACGCAGTCCACGAA
>Ga0209992_10000885_pt1 | contig 36068 bp, 51 predicted proteins | sample 2SBtaG_2_FD_182564 | JGI IMG/M metagenome (GOLD analysis project Ga0209992, IMG submission 182564) | Deep subsurface microbial communities from Kolumbo volcano to uncover new lineages of life (NeLLi) - 2SBTROV12_ACTIVE470 metaG (SPAdes)... | ecosystem: Environmental > Aquatic > Marine >...
ACAGGCAGACGCGAAAGCTCTAGAGCCTTCACAGAAAAGCAGCTAGCAGATATGAATATTTTTTACGATCAGCTTATAATGGGTGTCGGAGGAGGAGAGAGACACCTAATTAACGACAGAAAGCCAGATGGAGCAAAAACATCATACGCACACAATCTAGTAAGAAATAAAGGAATTAAAAATTTAAAAATATGAGTAAAAAAGTATTAATCACGGGTATTCTTGGTCAAGATGGCTCTAATATGACAGAGTATCTTCTCAATAATACAGACAATCTAATTTATGGAATGCAGCGCCGCTCAGGGACACCTAACCTTGATAACATCAAGAGCTTTATAGCGCACGAAAGATTCTCTCTAGTGGACGGGGACTTAACAGATTGCGCTAGTATTAACGATCTGGTCATGAGGATTCAGCCAGACTATCTTATCAATTTTGGAGCCAACTCTTACGTTGGGGTTAGTTGGGATACCCCTCTAAGCGTTTTTGATATAAACGCTTGTGGCGTCATTCGCTGTTTAGAGGCAATCAAAAAACATAAGCCAGATTGTAGATTTTACAGCGCTGGTTCTTCTGAAGAGCTTGGCGATGTTGATTACAGCCCCCAAGACCTAAAGCACCCCATTAAACCAAGAAGCCCTTATGGAGCTTCAAAAGCCGCTGCAAGACACTTAGTTAAAGTTTACAGAGAGTCTTATGATATATACGCTGTTCACTCTATCTTATTTAACCATGAAGGCCCAAGAAGAGGCAGCGAGTTCGTCACTCGAAAAATTACTAAGAAAGTTGCTGAGATTTCTCAAAAAATAAAGAACGGAGAGAGCTTTGAGCCACTTAAGCTCGGCAATATTGATTCACGCAGAGATTGGAGCGACAGTAGAGATTTCATGAAAGGGGTTTGGCTAATGCTTAATCAAGATCAACCCAAGGACTATGTCTTAGCTAGCGGAGAGACCCACTCAGTTAAAGATTTTGTGACTAAAGCCTTCAATGCAGCATCTATTCCCGGCCTTTGGAGTGGAGAAGGTCTAGACGCAAAGTTTAGGCTTTTTCAAGAGAATACAGTTATGGCTGAGATTGATGAGAGATGGTTTAGACCAGCAGAAGTTGACCTACTTCACGGCGACCCAACTATCGCAGAGCAGGAGCTAGGATGGAAGAGAGATATATCTTTCGAGCAGATGATCGAAGATATGGTTAAAAACGATATGAAACAATACAAGTGAAGATAGCTCTCTGTTTACATGGTTTAGTTGGCAAAACCCGCGGCAAGGTAGACGAAAGGGCCAGTAACGAACCCCAAAATGACCCGAAAATAGCATTCAATCAATATAAACATCACTTTCTTGATAAGAATGACAGCGTTGACACTTTCTTACACATAAGAGATTTAGATTATGAGCAGAGCCTATTAGAGTTTTATAAACCCAAAAAGTACCTCTCAGAGCCTTTGGTAAAACCCGACACCGAGCACCTCCTCGTAGGTAATGCTCCAATTCAACACCAGCGGCGATGCTCGCAATCAATGTGGAGCAGGTTCTATTCATTCCAAAAAGCAGTGGAGCAGAAGACTGCCTACGAACAAGAGCAGGGATTTAAATATGATTTTGTTTTTGTTAGCAGATATGATCTTGCTATGTTTGAAGACTTTATTCTTTCGAACTATGATCCTAATTATTTTCATGCTCCCTTTTCTGGCTGGATGTTTTACGAGAGGGCTTTTTTCATAAAAGAGTCTATTCCAGATTTGTGGTTTTTTTCTAGCTCCGACCAAATAAATGAGTTCTCTAAGATTTATGATGATTTAGAAAGATACTCAAAAGATCTAGCGGATAACTGCATATCTCCACATTTTGCAATTTCAAATAAACTCAGAGAGAGCGATACTAAATTAAGGTTTGTTTTGAATATGGATGTTGACTTTACTAATCACAACTCAAATAGAGTTGGTTTAACAAGATATTTACATATTGACAAATACTGGGGCTACAACAAAGAGCAGCAGATATATTTTGCTAAGCCAGAATACAAAACCAAACTAAACAAATCTGAGTACGATATGGATTGGAGTCTACACGGCTTACAAAAGTGGGATATATACGACAACCATGAATGATACTTGTTTTTTATTTGATGTAGACGGGACTTTAACCGATCCCCGTCAAGAGATGAAGCCCGAGTTTTTAAACTTCTTCTATTCTTGGATGAACGACAAGAGCGTTTATTTAGTTTCTGGTAGCGATCTAGCGAAAATAAAAGAGCAAGTACCAAATAGTATTTTAAAGAAATGCCAAGGTATTTTCAGTTGCATGGGTAACGAATACTGGAAAGGAGACAACTGCGTTTACCAAAACGAACTTGAACTACCACACGAAGTAGAGGATTGGTTATCGCTACAAGTACAGGATTCCTCTTTCCCTTACAGAAAGGCTCCGCATTTTGAATATCGCACTGGCGCTTTAAACTTTAGCATAGTTGGACGCGGAGCTTCAGAGCAGCTACGATCTTATTATTCGGTATGGGATGAAGCAAATAAAGAAAGAAAAGTCTTAGCTAATCAGTTTAATAAAAAATTTAAAAATAAATACAAAATAGAAGCTTTAATCGGAGGACAGATTTCACTTGACATTCAACCCATAGGTAATGACAAAAGCCAAGTAGTCAAACATCTAAAAGAAAAAATAATTTTATTCTTTGGTGATAAGTGCGATAAAGGAGGCAACGATTACGCCTTAGCTCAAAAAGCTGATGCGTTTTGGCAAGTAAGTAATTGGCAAGAGACTAAAAGGATACTTAATTTACTCGATGAAAAGAAAAAAGATAAATAATATTTATCAGTACCTAGTTTGGAAGTTTTTGCAAAACCCAGAAAAGGTAAGCTGGCCCAAGGAGGTAAAGATAGCAAAATCTTTAATAAAGGACTTTGGGGAGCAGATATTTAAAGACTTGGATTTTAGTGAGCTCAAACTCGAAAGCTTAGCTCAGTTCCGCACTGAAAAATTTAAAAAATATTTATCAAAACAAAACAAGTTATCTAGCCTTGACTTTAAAAAAGAACATGCTATACTAGATAAAGAGATAGAGGTAACTAAACCAAAAGAAAAGAAACCAAAAACTTTAATTGATTTTTTAAGACATGGCAGCAAAGAAGAAGAAAAGAGTAAGTGAAGATGGAGTTTTAACCTCAGCGGAACAGTTATCATCGTTCCTTAAAACCCATAAAGAAGATCATTACAATTACGAAGAGACGGTTGAATACAAAGTTTCAACAGGGTCTTTAACTCTAGATATTGAGACAGGAGGCGGACTAGGCCCGGGGCTTCATCGCTTTTGCGGTATTAATGAGGGAGGCAAGACGTCAGAAGCACTTGAAGTGACTAGACATTTCCTTAAAATGCCAAACGCGAGAGCTGTCTATTTTAAATGCGAAGGCAGGCTTAGTCCAGAGATGAGAGAGAGGGCTGGTGTAGAATTTATAGACACAAGAGAGCCGGAAAACTGGAAAGACGGAACTTGTTTTATTTACGAGAGCAATATTTACGAGTCGGTGTTCGATATGATGAAGATGCTTATCCAATTCAACGAAGAAGATAAGAAGTATTTATTCATACTTGATTCAGTAGATGGGCTACAAACTAAGAGCGATAGCGAAAAAGCCCTAGACGACGCAACTAAAGTTGCTGGCGGCGCTACTATCAGCTCCGTATTCATGAAGAAGGTAGCCACTGCTCTAACAAAACGAGGTCATATGGCTATTTTTATTAGTCAAGTCAGGGCAGATATTCAGATAGACCCGTATTCAAAAGCCCCTGTGAGGCAAACGTCAGCCACGGGAGGCAATGCCCTACTCCACTTTGCTAACTGGATTCTTGAGTTTGAGCCTCGTTATAAAAAAGATTATATTCTTGAGGACGACAAGAAAGCTCCAGACAGAGTATCGAATAAGATTTTAGGTCAGTGGTCCAAAGTTACAGTCAAGAAGTCTCCTAACGAAAAAACCAATGTTGTCATTGGTTATCCAATTAAACGAGGCCGAAAAAACGGCACAAGTATTTGGAAAGAGTTAGAGATTGTAGATTTGTTATTGCAATATGAGTTTGTTTCTAAATCTGGAGCTTGGATAAAAGTCTCTGAAGAGATAGTGCAACAGTTAAAAGATAACAATATTGAAATACCTGACAAATTTCAAGGTAGGAATGGTTTATTTAATTATCTAGAGGATAATACCGAAGCTACTAATTATTTCTACAAAATGTTTAAGGAAACTTTAGCTTGACATGAATTCAAGCTTGTGTTAATATAAAAGAACGTTAGCAAGAATTTCCTCTCTCGACGGAGAGAGGCGGTGTGACGGAACAATCTCTCCCAAGGAGGTAACGTAGCACCTGCGGAAGTACCGACGGCCAAGTGGCAGAGGGAAAACGTGGATGAGTCCGAAGTAGGTAGATCTGAAACATTTGTTTCTCGGGTACCGAAAAGGTGTTGGTAAACAAATAATCCAACCACCATTTTTTTTAATTTAGATGAAGACGAAACACGCTCAAAGAAAAGCAGAGAAGCAGAAGCTGAGAAAAACTCGCAGCGTCAAGCAAGGTATTGTTAATAGCCGAGACATGGTAGTGCGCGGGCTAAAGCAAGAGATTCGAAGGGACTTCAAAAGGTTTAAAAGGAATCACGCTGCCGATTCAGACCTTATTTCTTACATCAAAAAACTAGAGTCTCAGGTCACCCAAGTCATGTCGTGAGGCTTTATAATATATATGGACGCCTAGAGAATAGGGGTGTCAATAAATATTTAATAAAATGGGACGGGAAAAGCAGATCAAAGCTTCAATTTGATGTTAAGCAGTTTTTAAAAAGATATTGGAAAAGCTGCATTGTCTACGAAGAGTTCCCTGTCTATGGCAGTAGAATGAAAGTAGACATCCTCAACGCCACAAAAAAAATTGCCGTAGAAGTAAACGGAGCTCAGCATGGCAATTTTAATAAGTTTTTTCACGCAAATTCTAGAGTTAATTATCTAAAATCTATTAACAGAGACTTCAAAAAGTTAGAATGGTTGGAGCAAAACGACTATAACTTAATAGAAATAAACCACGATGAAGTAGATTCTCTATCAAAAGAGTTTTTTAAAAATAAATTTAAAGTGGATTTATAGTGTAATTAAACATATGAAGGAGTTTGAAAGATTTGACATACCACCGGCTCTTTTAGAACAACTAAACGAATTTTCGTACGGGGGATTTCTGCTTTTCACCTTTGATAACTTAGGTTCTCCTAGATATTACGCCCAATTTGACAACGAGTTAAATATGATGGCCTTGCAAAAAGCGTCAGAATATTGGCTAGAAGGAGTACACGACCTTAACTCAGACACAATAAAAGCTCAGCTTTGCGGAGAAGCACCACCATTACCTCCGTCAGACGACAACGAGTACAGAGAAGACGACTGGACAGACGAAGACGATTTTTCTTCTTGATTTTTTATTCAGTTTAGTTTACAATCGGGCTTGAATGTCTAACATTTCATCTCTAAAGATAGAGCGACACGTTTTAGGAGGCTTAATAAAGCACCCAGATGTATTCTTCGATGTAGATAGGTTTATAGACTCTTCTGATTTTGTATCTAAAGAACACTATATCATCTATTCAACGATTAAGGATATATTATCGTCAGGAAAAAAACTCGACAAGACTCTGCTTGCTCATCAAATAAAAAACCTAGGAGTCTCCTTTAAAAGCGAGGTAGACATATTCAACTATATTGAAGACATATCCTTTACTCAGATTAAAAAGCCTGCTGTAATAGAAGCCTGTCAAGAATTATGTAAAATTAGAATACGAAGAGATATTGACGGCACAGCCGATAAGCTTAAAAGCTTTGTTAAAACTAACGGGCATAAAGACGCTGACTCCATAATAAGCGAAGCCGACCAAATATATAATGAAAAGATTCAAAACTATTCTAAACTTAATGAACCAGAAGATCTTTTCGGAGGGATAGAAGACCTTATATTAGAGAGAGCTAATGACCCTCAAGAAGAGATGGGCCTAAAGACCCCTTATAGGAGTTTTGACAGGATGTTTGGGGGCATACGCAAAGGAAATATATATGCTTGGGTCAGTAGGCCTAAACACGGAAAGTCAACTATATTATCTCACCTAGCTACTAGAATGTCAGTTATGAATAACTGTCCCGCTTTGATATTAGACACAGAAATGGCCACGGTTGATGTTCAATTCCGTATAGCTTCCTCTGCAACAGGTATACCTGTCTGGCATCTAGAGACAGGCATGTGGAAGAAAAGTGAGGAGCTTGTTAAGAAATTTAACGACAACAAAGATAAACTAAAATTAGCTCAAGAAAAAGTCAAGCATATGACTGTAGCCGGTAAACCAATTGAAGAAATCTGCTCTATAATTAGAAGATGGTATTATTCAGAGGTAGGAAGGGGTAATGATTGTGTAGTAGTATATGACTATATCAAGCTCACCGGTGAAAAAGACATGAATAAAAAAGAGTACGAACTTATAGGAGAAAAAGTAAACTCCTTGAAAGAACTTACTCTTGAGTTAGATATACCACTATTAACAGCCTGTCAGTTAAATAGATCAGCAGAGAATGGAGTAGACGACAGCAGCGCCATCGCCCAATCTGACAGACTACAATGGTTTGCCTCTTTTGTAGCTATATTCAGAAGAAAGACTCCAGAAGAAATATCTGAAGAAGGAACTGCTTTTGGTACTCATAAGTTAATACCACTTGCTACACGTTTCCAAGGGAGAGAAGCTCAAGGCCATCACGACTTAGTAAGAGTTCCTCAAGGTAATAGATATAAGTATGTGCCTAATTTTATAAACTATAATATAGAAAACTTCCAAGTTGTAGAGAGAGGCACGTTAGAGGATGTAATAGAAGCTGGCGCATTCCAAGCCACCATAGATGACGCAGAGCCAGAAAGAGATAATTTACTATGAACGAAATAGATTCAGATCGAATAAGAGAGATACTAACAGACATCGGTTATAGCTTAAGCGACCAAGGTAAGTATTTTAGAACTAAACCTTTATACAGAGACTCTAGTAGCTCGACTGTATTAAGCATAAGGAAGTCTGATGGAGTATGGAAAGATTTTAGAGAAGACATAGGAGGCACTCTTGAAGATTTGATTAGACTAACTTTAAGACTAAAGTCGAAGTCCGACACTACCAAGTGGCTAGCCAACAAAGGCTTAGAAGGAGATTTGATTCCCAAAACTTTAGAAGTAAGAGTCGATCAGACTAAAATATTTAAAAATGAATTACTCTATAAGCTAGAAAAAAATCACAGCTATTGGGAAAGAAGAGGCATATCAAGTGATACGTTAGATCTATTTAACGGAGGAGTCATGTTTACCGGGAAGATGGCTTACAGATACGTTTTCCCTATTTACAACAACAAGCAACAGATAATAGGTTTTGCTGGTAGAGATATAAATCCAGACCAAGGAGAAAGCGCTAAGTATTTCAGACCTAAATGGAAGTTGATCGGAGATAAATCCAAGTGGAGGTTTCCGCTAGCCGTCAATCATCAATTTATAAGAGAGTCTGGTCAAGCTATCTTGGTTGAAAGCATTGGAGACATGCTATCTTTATGGGAGCATGGCATAAAAAATTGCATCGTTACTTTCGGGGTCAGTCTATCACCAGACACTCTCAGCCTACTAACGAGACTAGACCCAGATAAAATATTTTTATCCTTTAATAATGACTCTTCAAATAACGGAGCAGGAAATAAAGGGGCTTATCAAGCAAGAAAAAAACTATTGGAATTCTTTGATGAAGATCAGATAACAATAAAGTTACCAAATAAACATAACGACTTTAATGAGATGCATCTCAAAGAACCCTCTCTTTTAAAAAACTTTTTTAATGTCTAAAAATGATAAAGTACGTCTTAGCGCAAGCAAGATTAAAACACTAGATACGTGTAGTTGGCTATTCTACTCTAAGTATTTTCTTAAGATTCCCGACACCACAAACGACGGGGCATCTAGAGGCACTATTGTTCACTTAATATTTGAACTTTTGCTAAACCCAAAGCACAAGAAGAAATATTTCGATAAACTTAAGAAGAATCCTACTGCTATACTAAGATGCAAACCAGTAAATAGATTACTAAACAAACACGCTAAACTCCTAAATGTAGATGATAAAGATAATTTATCTCTAATGTATCAAATGCTATATGTCGGGCTTAATTATAACTTCTATTGTAAAGGCAGCAAAGACTTAAAGCCAGAAGAACATTTTGAAATAGAAGGGGAGAACTTCATTATTAACGGCTTCATTGATAAAAAAGCTTTTTATAAAAATAAAATAGATATTTGGGACTACAAGAGTAGTAAATCTAAATTTAGCAAAGAAGAGATAAACGCCAATTACCAAGCTTTGATGTACTCCCTAGCAACATTTAAAAAGGATGGAGTAATACCAAATGTTAAATTTTTATTTTTAAGATTCCCCGATAGTCCAGAGCAAGCTGCCCCAAAGCTTACAGAGGACGAACTAGAGGGCTTCGAGATGTTTTTAACAGAATTAGCAGAACTTCTTTCTGATTATGACGAAGATAAGGCTCTAGAGAATCTTGCTAAGAACGGTAAGAAGTACAGATGGCTTTGTGGTAGCGACAAACCCGGAAAGTGGATATGTCCAGCAAGGAAACCCTTTGACTTCTACTCTTTAGTTAATAAAGAAACAGGAAAGGCGTATAGAAGCGCTTTTAATAAGGAAGAACTAAAAGAGACAGACACTCATGAAATAATTGAGAGAAGCTACAAAGGCTGTCCAGCTTGGCCGACAGGAGAAAGAAGAACTAGCGGAGCCTTTGATTTCACAGATTTTTAGCTTGACTTTTAGTTCAGTATAATGTAGTATTGGGCTACAGGATGAAGTCTATTCCCTTATTTAAATCTCATTACAGTATCGGTAGGTCTATTCTCACCTTAGAGGATACCGAGGAAAAGCGAGAGAACTATCCATCTTCTATAGTTGAGATAGCAAAGCGTAATAAAATGAAGTCGGTGTTCTTAGTAGAGGATACTATGAACGGTTTCCTCGAAGCCTATAAGAACCTTAACGAAGCAGGTATAAAGCTTGTATTTGGATATAGGGTGTCTGTCTGTAATGACAGCACAGAGAAAAATAAAGATTCAATAGATACAGAATCTAAGTTTGTTGTGTTAGCTAGAAACGAGGAAGGCTACAAAAAACTCATCAAGATTTCGAGCTATGCGGCATGTGATGGATTTTATTACCAACCTAGAATTGATTTTTCAGTTCTTGAGAAATATTGGGACGACGAAGACCTACAGCTATGCGTACCGTTTTACGATTCCTTTTTGTTTAAAAATTCTCTGACTTTTGCTGTATGTTTTCCTAAGTTTGAGTTTACTAAGCCGGTATTTTTTGTAGAGGACAACGATGTGCCTTTTGACTATATAATTAAAAAGAAAGTAGAATCATATTGCAATGAGAACAAATTACAGTCGATCCCAGTCAAGTCTATATATTATGAATGCAGGGACGATTTCAAGGCTTACCTTACTTTTCGCTGCATTAACAACAGGACTACTCTTGATAATCCTCGTTTTGACCACCTATGCTCTAATGAATTTAGTTTTGATAGCTGGAAGGAGGCTCAGGCTTAATGGACGAACACCTACTAAGATTCAGAAAGGATAAGAAGCTTGTCTTTATTGACTGCGAGACATATAATCTTTGCTTAAGCTTTTGTCATAACGTATCATGGCAGGTTTCCATGATAAAAACAGACGGTACAAAGAAGCTTGATGAAAAGGATTATTATATCAAGTGGGACACCGATTTTAAAATAAGCGAAGATGCTGCACGTATTACTCGTTACGACGAAGACTACGTTAATAAAAATGGCAAGACGCTCAAACAGACCCTACCTACTATTGTAAAGTGGCTAGATGACGCTGACTATGTAGTTGGACATAACATACTAGGCTTTGACCTTTATCTAATAAAAGAGCTTTACAAGTTAGCTGGCAAAGATTATAAACCATTAGTGCCGAAGATTATTGATACTAATTGTATAGCCAGAGGCATTAAGATGGATATACCCTACAAGCCAGAAGAAGACTTTACTGAATATCAATATAGAATATATAACACAAGAAGAAAAGGTATTAAATCTAGTTTAACTTTTTTAGGTAAAGAGTTTGATATAGATCATGATTACGAAAAGCTTCACAATGCTATCGTTGATTTAGAGTTGAATTTAAAAGTTTGGAACCGCTTAAAGTATTCCCTAGAACTATGACACCAAATACATTTTTAAAAAAGTTTAAGAAGATAGACCTGCCTTTGCATGGTGTACGCCTACCATCTTTTGAGATCAGTGAACAAGCCAAGAGAGAGCATGAGATCAGCGATGAAGACGACAATAATCAGATACTTCGTAAGCTATGCTTAGCTGGTTATAAAGAAAAGATTGAGTCAGGAGAGCTTGACGCAACTAAAGCTGAAGCATACACAGATAGAACCGAGTACGAAATCAGCATTATGGAGGAGCTAGGCTTCGTAGACTACATGCTGCTGACTTGGGATGTAATCAATTTTTGCAAAGAGAGCGATATACCTATTGGTTTAGGTCGTGGGTCTGCTGCAGGAAGCTTTGTCTTGTTCTTGCTTGGTATAACTAACTTAGATCCAATTAAGTATAGCTTATTCTTTGAGCGGTTCATATCTAAAATTCGAGCTAAAAAGCAGGTAGTAGACGGGGTGACGTATCTTGACGGCAATCTGATGGTTGATATTGATAATGACGTTTGTTATTATAATAGACATAAAGTCTTAGATTATATTGATAATAAATTCAAAGGTAAGACCGCCAAGATACTAACCCTTAACACTCTGAGCGGTAAGCTATTAATAAAAGAATGCGGTAAGATCATAGCTAGCAAGAGTGAGTCGGAAATGAATATGGTCTCTGGTCATATTCCTAAAATTTTTGGCCAAGTAAAAGACCTAGAGGAAACTTACGATGAAGTTAAAGAGTTCAAGAGCTGGTGCGATGAAACAGAGAACAGAGAAGCATATAAAATTGCTCTGAAGCTCAGAGGCTTAATTAAAAACAAGAGCGTTCACGCCTCTGGAGTTTTGCTCTCTTATGATCAGTTAGAGGACAGTTGCCCAGTAGAGCTTACAAGTGATAAAGCTGTAGTGTCGTCTTACGATATGAATTGGGTATCCCTCTTTAATGTTAAGCTTGATATTCTAGGACTACGTAGTGTCTCCGTGGTTCATGATGTGTGCCAGCAAGTTGGCTTAAAGGTTACAGATATCGATCTTGACGACCCTAGTATATATAGAAATTTACAAGACTTAAAAACTCCTCACGGTTTATTTCAGATTGAAGCCGACACTAATTTTAGAGTGTGTCGAGATGTCAAACCAAAGAACCTAGAGGAACTTAGTGCGGTTCTCGCCCTAGGAAGACCGGGGGCTTTAGGGTTTGTCAAGCAGTATTCTGATTACGCTAACCATGATGTTTATGAACCAATACACCCCTTATTTGATGAGATTTTGAAAAGCACTGGTGGCGTTGCTCTTTACCAAGAACAGTTGATGCAAATGGCTCACAAGATTGGTTTTACTCTTGACGAAGCAGAGATACTTAGGCGTATCGTAGGCAAAAAGAAAGTTAAAGAGGTAAAAGAATGGAAGAAGAAGATTGTCGACAAGGTAAAAGAAAACAAACTCGGAGAAGAAGTAGGAGATGTACTTTGGGGCGTACTTGAAGATTCAGCGAACTACTCGTTTAATAAGTCTCATTCTATTTGCTATGCAGCTTTAGCAGCAATTACAACTTACTTAAAATTCAACCATCCCAAAGAGTTCTTTTCGTCATTGTTGAAAATGACAAAGTACGAGCCAGATCCCTTAGCTGAAGTAAACAAAGTACAGACAGAGCTAGATCTATTTGATATAAGACTTCTACCTCCTCACATTACAAAGTCGAAAATGGATTTCAGCATCGAGGATAAAGATATCCGCTACGGACTAACCTCTATCAAAGGTATATCGGATAAGACTATCGAGAAATTAAATAACTTCCGAGCAGAATTTACTAATAAGTTTGAAGTGTTCCAAGCTGCCAGCGAAGCAAAGGTAGGCATTGGAGTTCTCTCTGCCTTAATACAAGCAGGAGCCTTCGAAGGGTTTCCTCAATCTAGAAGCAAGATAGTATTAGAAGCTCAGCTATGGAACTTACTAACACAAAGAGAAAAGAGAATAGCTTACAGCTTAGGAGAAAAACATAACTTTGATTTAATAAATATTATTAAAAATTTAGTTGATAGAAAAGACGAAGATGGAAAGGTCTACATACGTTCTTCTAGGTTTGAAACCATCAAGAAGAAGTATACGCCATATAAAGACATATACCAACAAAACAGCAAGTCCGAAAGCCTAGCTAATTGGTATTATGAGAAGAAGCTTCTTGGATACTCTCACGCTAATTCATTGAAGGATGTGTACAGTACTAAAATCTCAGATCTTACAAGTATTAGAGACGTAAACGAATCTAGAGTCAACTCTAGGGTGCTGTTTATATCTACCGTAGAGGACTTTTACAAGGGTAAATCGAAAAAGGGGTCTCAGTACATTAGATTGACTTGTTCTGACGAGACAGGCACCATTACGGCTCTGCAATTCAATGCTAAGATCGAAGAGAGCAAGCTGATTAACGGCAAGCTTCCAGCTAAGGAAGACATTGTAATCATTAAAGCTTTGAAGAAAGATGATGCAGTATTTATTGATGATATTGGGATTCAGAGTCAGAAAATATTTACAAAGTTATCAGAACTGAAAGATATTGCTTGACCAAATCAAAAGTTTGTAATAGAATAGGTTTTTGGGCGTCAACCAAGTGTAATTTATATATCCAATGCAGAGCATAAGAGTAAAGAAAAGAAACGGCAAATTAGAGGAATTCAACGTAGAAAAAATTAATAAATGTGTGTATAGAGCCTGCCAAGGCATAGATGGCAACAGCGTTTCAGCAAGTGAGATCATTTTAGACGCTCAACTTCAACTTTACGATAAGATCACAACTAAAGAGATTGATGATGCTCTCATCCTGTCAGCCCGAGCTAAAATAGAAAAAGAGCCTAATTATAGTAAAGTCGCTGCCGCGCTAGCTGCCAACGCTCTATATAAGGAAGTATTTAGGGAGAGCGTCGACAGCGATACTTTTGAACTACAATATAGAAAAGCATTTGTACAAAATATAAAAAAATTAGTTAAAGCAGAAATCATATCTGCAAAACTTCTGGATTTTGATCTGAAGAAGATTTCAGAAGCAATGCAGCCAGAACGAGATTCTTTATTCAAATATTTAGGTCTGCAAATTTTAATTGATAGATACTTCACAAGACATAATAACAAGATAATGGAAACTCCGCAAGCCTTTTGGATGAGGGTTGCAATGGGGTTAGCAATTAATGAAGAAAATAAAGAAGGACGAGCTATTGAATTTTACAACTTGTTTAGCAATATGCTGTACACTCCATCCACTCCTACTCTTTTTAATAGTGGAACTACTCACTCTCAATTAAGCTCATGTTATTTAAACACATTCGATGATAGTATTGACGGAATCTTTGAAGGGGTCTGGCAAGAGGCGCGTAAGAGTAAATACGCTGGAGGTCTTGGCTTTGATGTTACTAATTTTCGTGCTTCTGGCGCTTTTATCAAAGGCACAAACGGGATTTCTGGAGGTCTTGTCCCATGGCTCAAAATCCTCAACGACACACTTGTCGCAGTAAATCAAGGCGGTAAAAGGCCGGGTGCTGGATGTGCATATCTAGAGCCTTGGCATCTTGATTTTGAAGATTTTCTCAATTTGCGCCGCAACACTGGTGATGACCGCTTACGTTGTCACGACATGAATACTGCGTCTTGGGTGCCAGATTTGTTCATGCAGAAGGTAAAAGATAATGAAGATTGGTATATGTTTTGCCCGTCTGACTGCCGCGACTTGCATGAAACTTTCGGTAAAGAGTTCGAAAAACTTTATAGCGAAATGTGCCAGAAGGCTGACGCAGGAGAATTATCAAATTATCGCGTCGTTAACGCTAAAGACCTCTGGAAAAAGATGTTAAAGGTGCTTTTTGAGACATCTCACCCATGGATTACCTTTAAAGACCCATCAAATATTCGTTATAGTAACCAACATTTAGGTGTAGTACATAGTTCAAACCTTTGTACGGAGATTCTACTTCATACAAAGCCATCTAGTTATGAGAACGGTACTAAAACGGAGGTTGGAGAAACTGCTGTATGTAATCTTGGCTCTGTCAATCTTAAGAATCATCTTAGAGTCCCTAGCGAAGCAAAGCAGCCAAGGGTCGACAGGGGGCTTTTGGCCTCTACTGTAAAGACAGCTATCAGAATACTTGATAATGTCATCGATCTCAACTTCTACCCAACAGAAGAAGCTAGGAACGCAAACATGCAGCACCGCCCAGTTGGTTTGGGTATGATGGCTACTCACGATGTATTGCAGATTCTTGACATTCAATACGACTCAGATGAAGCCGTAGAGTTTGTAGACGATTTAACAGAGTTCTTCTCAAGTGAGCTAGCTAAAGAAAGAGGAGCTTACAAAACCTATTCTGGTTCATTATGGGAAAAGAATATTCTACCCATAGATACTTACAACACTTTGATGAGTGCGCGTGGAGTAAAAGAAACAGAAGTAGGTAATGAAGATATCGATTGGGAAGGACTCAGGGAACATATCACAAAATATGGAATGCGAAATAGTAATACTATGGCAATTGCTCCTACTGCCACTATTGGGTATATTAACGGTGTGGAGCAGAGCATCGAACCGAACTTCTCTGTGTTGTTCGTCTACGAAAACAAAAGCGGAAACTTCTTCATCACAAACGAGCAATTTGTAAATGACATGAAGAGAGAAGGACTGTGGAGTGCGCAGTTTGCAGAAGCAGTAAAAGAAGTAGATGGCGATGTGTCGCTTCTTGACATACCAGATAAATACAAGGAGAAATATAAAACAGCTTTTGATAGAGATATGTTTAAATTAATTGAGTGTAATTCAGTAAGGCAGAAATGGATTGATCAAGGAATCTCTTTCAATCTTTACAACAAAGGCACTTCATTAAAATATTTAAATGATATTTATATGATGGCATGGGAAAAAGGGCTCAAGACTACTTACTATTTAAGAAATAGAGCCGCGTCTAAAGTTGAGAAGTCAACTACGGATAAGAAAGAGTATACAGAAGAAGAAGCAGTTGCTTGTTCTATTGCCAACCCAGAAGCTTGTGAGGCTTGCCAGTAAGGAGGATTTATGAAGACAGGAGAACTTATAAGTAAAAATGTTGCGGGAGTGAATTGTATTCTACCGCACAAACACAAAACTGCATGGGATTTATTCCTAAAAGGATGTGCTAATAATTGGATGCCAACAGAGATATCTATGGCAGATGATATTAAACAATGGAAGAATGGAGACATAACAGACGATGAAAAACTTTTGGTCAAACGTTCACTCGGCTTCTTTGCCGGTAGTGAGTCCCTTGTTGGTAATAATTTATTACTTACTGGTTTTAGGCACATCACTGACGCTGAGTGTCGTCAGTATATTCTTAGACAAGCGTTTGAGGAGAGCCTTCATAATCTTACTATTGTTTATGTTTGTGATTCTTTGGATCTTAAGATAGACGAGGTATATCAAGCGTACTTAAATATTCCATCAATTAAAGCCAAAGATGACTTCTTGATGGAGATCACTACGGATATCAATCGTCCAGATTTCACAGCTACCACGCTAGAGGGCAAGAAAGAGCTTCTAAGGAACTTTCTAACCTATTGGGTGGTGTGTGAGGGTATATTCTTCTTTAGTGGCTTTGCGATGCTCCTTGCACTTGGAAGGCAGAATAAAATGCAGGGTGTTGCAGACCAGATCAAGTATACTCTACGAGACGAAAGCTCTCACATTAAGTTTGGGACTTACCTAATCAATACTTTGATTGAGCAGAATCCTAAAATCTGGACGAAAGCAATACAAGAAGAGTTTACAGAACATATTAAGAAAGCAGTAGAATTGGAGATAGCTTATGCACATGACGTTTTACCTAGGGGTATTCTTGGTCTTAATGCTGACATGTTTGTCGATTATATGCATTACATCGGTAATAGGAGACTTGAGGGGATTGGCCTCGAGTATAGATTCCCGTCGGACAAAAACCCATTCCCATGGCTCGGCGAAGTCGTCGACGTGCAAGCAATGGGCAACTTTTTCGAGAGACGGGTTAGAGAGTATCAACAAGCGGGTTCACTAGAGGATGATTTCTAATTGGTGAATATTCCCAACAGGGCTGGGGTCTATCCCCCAGCTCTTTTATTTTAAAATAAATAAATTTAACAAAAACAGTTTAAACAACGTATATATAAACTGGCATAAAACTTGCAAGTGTAATTAGTATTATGAAGAACATTATTTCTATTTTATTGATGATTGTCCTGACTTCGGTTGTTTCGGTTGATGCAAAACCTAACAAGCCTAAGCCAGACAAAGAAAGACCCCGACCAGAGAAGATCGACAGAGACAAGATCAAAGAGCGGCTTAAAGCAGCCTTTGAGAAACGCAAAAAGAACCACAAGGATTCCAAAAAGAAAGGTCACAAGATCAAACATGGTAAAGCATTCGGCAAGCTAGTGAGAGATGACGAAAAGGTAAAAGAACTTAGAGAGGCCTTTGCCGCCGCTGCCAAAGGTCATCATTCTAAAGTTAAGGACTTACATAAACAACTCAAAGACGCTTCCGACGATGACAAAGAAGGCTTAAGAAATCAACTCAAGAACCTTCGTAAAGATTGGTTTGAGGGTATGAAGGGTAATAGAGAAGAAGTCAGAACTCGTATTAAAGAAATTCGTGATGAGTTTAAAAATAAAAGAGACGAGGTAATTGACGGTAATGACCCCGGAGAATAATTTTATGAAGAAATACATTACATTCATTATTGCGGCAGTTCTTGTGTTGGGCGCTAGCGCAGCACAGGCTGATCACCATTCAAAGCCCAAGAAGGAGGCGACAGCTAAGAAGCCTACTCCTAGTAAGGCTAAGGCAGCAGAGGCCAGAAAGAAGTACGCCGCTGCTGTCAAGAAAATCAGAGAAGCAGTTAAAGCGGGCAAGCTTACTGAAGCTCAGGCTAAGAAGAAATATGCAGAGCTTAGAAGCAAGATGGCCCCTAACAGACAAGGCTTACTCAAAAGGTTCGACAAGAACAAAGATGGAAAACTTTGCGACAATGAGAAGGCTGCTATGCGTAAAGCTATGGAGGCTAGAAAGAAGCAACAAAGAGGGAAGGGTAAGAAGCGCCGTAGGCCTTCTAAGAAGTGATAGTTAATGAAAACCAAGAGGAGGGAGCTTCGGCTCCCTCTTTCTTTTTCGCTTGACCTGTGTGTAAGTATATTGTATAATAAACAAATAAGATAAATGATTGAGAATACATTTACCAACGACGAGAGAATCCAAGAAAATAAACAAATTCATAGTAAGATCGGCAAGACATGGTTCTTTGACCTAGACGGCACCTTACTTAAAAATACTTCAAACGAGAGACTAGATCAAATTATAAATAGGCACGGCAAGACCTCGCACCGCCAAGAAGAAGCCTTAATGTCTAGTAAACAGTTTTTAAAAAATATACCTAAATGCGACAAAGTTGTGTTGACAACTGCGAGAGCAAAGAGACATAAAGATCACACAATTAAAGTATTAGAATATGTAGGTATTAAATATGATCAAATTATATTTGATATTCCATCTGGAGCTAGAATATTAGTCAATGATATCAAACCAAAAGGTGTTCTTAAAAATGAACATGAGATTAAGACTGCTTTTGCTATTAACTTAAAAAGAAATGAAGGATTAAAGAAGGAACACTTAGATGAATATCTCAGAGTTTGAACGGAACAAACCTAAAAAGACAATGGCTTATATCAATAAGCTTATAAGGAAATATAAAAAAATTTGGAGAGATGATGATATCATGGACGACTACGACGCAGTCAAAGTAGAAATGGCTCATGATTTTGAATTAGAACTACAAGAGTTAAAAGAATTATTCAAGACTGGAAAATAATGCAAGTAAATTTAATATCAATAACTCAACCTTATGACAAAGCTACTTCGTCACATCCAGAAGAATTAATAGCTTATTGTGCGCGTGTTAGTAATCCAGAAAATCAAAATAATACTAAAACAGCGCCGAGACTTTTAAAGTTTTTAATCAAACATAAGCATTGGTCGCCATTTGAAATGGTAGACATGACCGTAGAGATTAAGACTAGCAGAGCTATTGCCGCGCAAATACTTAGGCATAGAAGCTTCAGCTTCCAAGAATTTAGCCAAAGGTATTCAGAGGCTCAAACCCTAGAAGAACTAGAACTCAGAGTCCAAGCTGAGAAGAACAGACAAAGCAGCAGCGAAACATTTAGAGATGGCCACTTGTTAGCTAAAGTAAGAGAGCATACCGCAAAAGGCGTAGCCCTTTACAATGAGTTGATTAGGGCTGGAGTAGCTAAAGAGTCCGCCAGAATGATTCTACCTCTTACGACAGAGACTACTATGTATATGAAAGGGAGTATCAGAAGCTGGGCTCATTACATTGACCTACGCGCAGAACAGAACACTCAGAAAGAGCATAGAGAAATAGCTGAAGAGTGTAAGCGTATATTTGTAGAAAACTTTCCTAACGTATCTGAAGCGTTATGGGCAGTTGAACATAGAGATGGCAGATGGAATCCAAAGCATTAAAGAAAGCCCGAGTTATGACTCGGCCGAAGTCAAACACTCTTGACCCACAAGGAGTTGTAGTGAAGAGTAATCTTGAGAGAAGCCTAGGCATAAAATATTTAAAGAAAGTTAGCGTTGGTCGCTACATAGAAGTTGAGTTAGAAGAAGGGCCAGAAGAGGATGTTAAAAAGAATATACAAGAAGCAATAGATAAGCTACTATATAATGAGATTATTGAAGACTACGAGGTTATGTATGAATAAAACAATTAATATTTTAATTTTACTCCTCCTTGGTTTAGTTTCTGCGAACGCAGGGCCTACAACACCGGGATCAATAAAAGTTACGGGAGTGACTCACAACACAGCGAAACTTGACTGGAGCGCTTCTATAGTTATAGGGAGGACAGATCAAATTGTTTACGAGGTTAAAATGCGGACTCGAAACAGGGAAGGTAAACCTTCAGAGTGGGCCTTTCATGGAGGTTGTTGCTTAATAGCAGATAATTCAGTTATAGTCGGCGGCTTGCTACCAGAAACTACCTATGAAGTTAGAGTTGTGGCTTATGATGAAGAAGGAAGAAACAGTAAAGCTAGAATAAAAGAAAATGCTTTTAAGACTTTAAAAAAACCAACTGTTTATCAGACAATCAAAACCATTCCTGTTGGATTCTCTATGATGAGCATTCCTTTTAAATTTGGAGACAACACTGTTTTAAGTATTTTTGGAGACCTAGAGCTATTCAATGAGTATTTAACAATTTACAAATACACAACAGAAAAAGGTTTTGTCGTTAACAGCTACGACTCAGATTTCGGCTGGGACGACGAGTCAATGAAGTTAGATGCAGGAGAGGCTATATGGATATTGAACGAGTCTCATTCAATGAGACACAGAGCTCTTAGGGGCTATGTTCCAAACAACTGGAGAAAGTTAAATGAATAATAGAAGCTATAGATTTGATATTATATACGCTATAGTCTGTCTGCTATTTGGCTGGCTGCTGGTGCAGACATTAAATGGTGATACGAAAGGGGTATTTGACCCTGACGTAGAGCTAAAGATACCGGGTCTAGTCTGTCCTTCCTGTGCTATCGGTATTAAAAATGGATTTAAAAAAACTAATTTAACTAAAACAATTAAGTTCGATGTTAAAAAAGAAATATGTTTAATAGAATTTATAAGCATAGAAATTCATCCATCTCAGATGAGAAAAATTGTTAAAAATGCTGGCTACGAATTAAAATCTATAAAGTGGTTAAAAGATAAGAAACCTAATAGATATAATAAGCCGTGAATTTAGTTAACGATATACCAATAACAAACGACGATTTCCAACATATATCATGTGTTGTAGAAATACCAAAAGGAACTAATACAAAATACGAATACAATGAAAAGTATAATATTTTTGAATTAGAGAGATGTCTTGTCTCTTCGCTACAATACCCAATAAATTATGGATTTGTAACTCAGACCTATGCGCTAGATAATGATCCTCTTGATGTTCTGGTATTCAATCACGACCCTATTGATAGAGGCAGTCTAGTGAGGTGTAGGCCTCTAGGGGTACTTGATTTCGTAGATGACGAAGAAATTGATTACAAGCTAATTGTGGCCCCGCATTGGTCACCTCTGGACAGGTACAGTACTTTAGATGGTATAGAAGATAGCCACTTAAAGATATTTAAACAGTTTTTTAGAATCTATAAAATAGATCGAAGCTCCTCCACTAAAGTAGGAGAATGGAAGAACGGAAAGAAAGCTATGTCAGTTGTAAAACACGCACACGATAGATGGAAGGAGAGAATGCCTTATGGGAATGTTTGATGATATAATTGTACCAAAGTCTTATTTAAAAGGCTTGTTAACAAAAGAGCAAGAGAAGTTAGTTAAGAACAATAACTATCAAACTAAAAGCCTTGAAAACTTCTTGGGCCAATATAAAGTTTACAAACAAAAGCTCTTCGTAAAAGAGAACAAAGAGTGGGTTAAAGATACCCGCAGCGGAAAAATTAATTTCTACACATCTTTTCGTGATAAAGATGAAAACATATGGTGGAGAGAGTTTGAATTCACTTTTGTTAACGGAGTCATTGATAAAAAAGAATTAATAAAATTTGAAATAGAAGAGACTGCCGAAGAGGCAGAAGAACGAGAGAAAGATTGGGAGGTAGCTAACTCTAGAAGAAAAATATTTCAAAGAACTTTTAGGTATAGATTCTTCTCTAAGCTTACTAGACTCTTAAGAAAACTCTTGAGTTGGTCAGAACAAAAGACTTATGTAAACTATATCTCAATGCCAGCAGAGAAAAGATCAAAAGAGAAGTTAAGCTTCTGGAAACATTATTAATGGACTTTCCATCAAAAGGATATAAAGAATTACGAGAAGATTGTCCAGATATACCAGCGGACACTTGCCCTCTTATAGACAGCACCCTAAAACACGTTACGGAAATAGAAGTAGCCCTAGAACAACTGAGAGATCAGAACGAAGCTTTAAGAGACGTTGGTAAATTTTGGAGAGCTACGTGTATTAACTTATTACAGGAATGTTGTGATTTAAACAAATATATAAGAAAATTAGAAGATGAATAATAAAAAAGGTTTTAGTTTAATTGAGTTGTTGGTTGTTATTGCAATCATAGCTATTCTAGCTGCTCTACTCCTCCCCGCCCTTTCCAAGAGCAAGCAAAGCGCCACCAAGGCTTTATGTATTTCTAATCAAAAGCAGCTAAACTACGCAATGAGTCAGCTCGCTCTCGATTCAGATGATAAAATAGCTTACGCATCTGCTTGGCACAATGAGCCTACTGCACCTAGAGCTTGGGTTGCTGATAGTATGTCTGGCGGAAGCAGATGGAGCAAATGGGCGCAGACAGAAAGGTCTTTAATATGGTCTCCTTTATTCCAGTATGCTGGTAAAGGAATATATAGATGCCCTGAAGATAAATCCATGGTTAGCTGGAAAGGAGAAAGGTGGGGAATGGCAGAATCAGTTAATACTAATAAGAGTACTACTGTGCGAAGAGCTAGGTCTTATAGTATGAATATATTTGTAGGAGGGTGGTCTGGTTGGCCCTTCCTAAGTGACACTCAGTATAAAGTGCATCACAAATACTCAGACATAAGTGACGCAAGTAATTTATTTTCTTTTATTGAAATGCCTGCTGAATCAATTAACGCTGGAAACTTTAGGGTTACTCCCACGCTAACAGGCAAAGAATCTGTTTTTTCTATGGATTGGCCCGGCGTATATCATATTAATGGGTCGGTGATATCATTTACAGATGGGCATGCAGAGTTTAGAAGGTGGCTGGAAGAGGATACTATAGTAATCCCCCAATCTGTACAGAACCCTACTACTAGGAAAGATATAGTTGTCAGTCCAAATAATAGAGACTTAAAATGGTTGCAAGATAAAGCTGTAGTTCCAGATCCTAATGATCATAATTGGTACGGTTGGATGGGAGGAATAGGAAGATACGATTGGAATATCAGAGAAATGGAAGGACCGCTAGGAGGAACTAAAAATTACGCAGCTTGGGGATGGTATTGGGACGATGAATGGTAATGAATAGCAGCTTTACATTGTTAGAGTTACTATTGACCATAGCGGTCATAGCTCTACTTTGTAGTTTATCCCTTCAAAGCTATGCCAATGCAAAGAGAAGAGCTCAGATAGCCGCATGCCAAATACATAAAAAACAAGTAGATATGTTAAGAAATATGCCCGAGTATAATGTAACTAGATTACAGCCAGAAGATATAGAAACACTAGTTAAAGTTTATGATCGATGCTACGAATGTCACGCATCAGCAAGTGTCCCATTTTATTACGTACAATGAAAAAATTATTATTACCCCTTTTATTGGCTAGCTCCGTTTCGGCAGAGCAGAGAGACTATAGCGGAATTGCAGATAGAAACGCCTTCGCATTACTAGATAAAGAGCCTGCTAAATTTGAGCTACCAAAGATCCTTGAAAAACCTCCTATTAAATTAAATCTTACTGGCATAATGGCATACAGAGGTGAGACCAATGTATACCTTTTCTCAAAAGATATACCTAAAAGATTTTTAACTCTGAATAGTAAACGGAGAACAGACTCAGGCGTGACTTTATTGAGTGTCAGCAGAGGTCTAGCAGAGGTTAATAATAACGGAGTAGTAGAGCTTCTATCTTTTGATACTCACAAGTTGCCATCTACTACTACTATCTCTCCACTTTCCAAACCAACAGTTATTAAAAAAGATAAAAAAGAAAGTTCCAAGAGAGAAGGCTCTAAGTCTGTCAAAGTCTTACCGACACCACCACAACCGAACATAATTAAAGTTCCATCCAGAAGACCTAAGGTTGACCCTAGAATCATCCAAAAAGGGTTAGAGTATATAGATAGGATAGACGATAAAGAAAAGAGAGAATATATTCTTAAAAGGTTAGAAGGACTTCAGAGCGGCCAGAGTAGCTTAAACAGAAAGATTGACACTAATGAAAGACGACGACAGTATGACGAGCGTAGGAGAGATAAGTGAGAATAAGAAAAGATAATTTAATTGAGTTTGTTAATATTGTTAACGAATGTTGTGAGATAATGGATCATGACAATGTAGCAAATTGGTTGCTGACACCAAATCGGGACTTGAATATGGAGATGCCTATAGACTTATTGGAGACCGGAGTTGGTAGAGAGAGGATTTACAGGCTTCTTTATTTTATTGATATAGGCGAGGCAGACTTGTGAGTCCTTGCAGTAAATGTAAGAAAGATTTTAAAGAAATTAACTTGACTTGGATACAAGTTAAAGGTAAGATAAAGCTATATTGTGATGAGTGTATTAGCAAAAGCAAAAAGAGTAGATAAAGATTGGGGCTATGAGATATGGATGGCCAACAATGAGAAAGAAAACTACTGCGGTAAGATTCTTAAAATTAACTTCCCTCATTCTACATCAATGCATCTTCATAAGAATAAACACGAAACATTTTATATCTTAGAGGGTAGCTTAGACATAGAAATTATTTGTACTGTTACTACAGAGAAATATACAAAGACTATAAACGAGGGAGAAGTATTTGTATTAGATAGGTTGATTCCTCATCGGCTAATAGCCAACAAAAGCGGAGGCGTAAAGTTTGTGGAGATAAGCACCTTTCATGAAGATAGCGATAGCTACAGGCTCTACCGTGAACTCCCAAAACAACTTTCAATAACATGAAGAAATATATATTAGCATTTTTAGCATTTGTAGGCTTAAACCTTGCGGGACTTTTCTGCTTAGGGTTTGCAGTAGGAGTAGTTATGGCCATCGGTGGAGAAACAAACGCAGAGGGGCTTGAGCAAGCCGCTTGGTTTAATCTTTTGATTCTCTTTGTTTGGCCAATAATTTCATTCTTCGCTTTTAAATTGTCTATACAGAAAATTATACTGAAGACTAAAGACGAAGACTCAAAACTTTTTTAATATGTTTGTGGAATTAACAGAAATAGTAGTGAGAGATAAAATATCATCTCATTTATCAAAACCAAAAGAGAGAGCGCTCTCTGTCAACCCATCCAAAATTCAATCTTTTTATGAAGATGAAGCTGGCCGTACAGTCCTTGAACTAAGGAGAGACACTATAAAAGTTAAACAAAATTACGAAGAGGTAAAATATGCCATTCAAGCGACAGCCAAGTCCAATTCCTAGAGGAGCAACTCATATCAGACTCGTAACAGACGAGGGTAAGATGTCTGAGTCTGACGTTAAGAACATAGATTGGGTATTTAGTTACCCATTTAGATGCCCCGGCAAGTTAGTCTTTTTAAAGAAAGTTAGAAATGGTTTTAAAGAATTGGATTCTATTGAATTCGATGGAGTATGGCCACCAAAAGACAAGCCTCAAGTAATAACATGAGTACAGAAATAGGTACTCCCTTTTCTCAAAGCGCTACGAAAGTAATGCTTTGCGGCAGCGGAGAGTTAGGTAAAGAGGTAGTTATAGAGTTGCAGAGACTTGGAGTCGAAGTGACAGCAATCGACTCTTATGAGAATGCTCCTGCGATGCAAGTTGCAGATAATTCTTATGTCGTTAATATGCTTGACGCAGATAGCCTTAGAGAAACAATTAAAAAGGTCATGCCTCATTATATAATTCCAGAGGTTGAAGCTATAGCTACAGATGTATTCATAGAAGCAGCAGCAAATGGAATAAAAGTAATTCCAGATGCCTCGGCAGTTAAGCTTACTATGAACAGAGAAGGCATAAGAACATTGGCCGCAGAGACTCTCGGATTAAATACTTCTAAATATAAATTCGCGAGCAATAAAGAGCAATTCATAGATGCTGTAATAAATAAAATAGGCATACCATGTATAGTGAAGCCAATTATGTCATCTAGTGGTAAAGGTCAAAGCACAATTAAAAGTGCCGCAGACATTGATCCTGCTTGGGAATACGCGCAGTCTGGAGGTCGTGCTGGAGCAGGGAAAGTCATCGTCGAAGAACTTATAGACTTCGATTATGAGATTACTTTGCTTACTGTAAGGCATACAGCAGACTACGTTGGACGCTGGCCCGGGGCAGTCGCCACAAGTTTTTGCGAGCCTATAGGTCATAAACAAATAGGTGGAGATTATGTTGAATCTTGGCAACCACACCCAATGACAACTCAAGCTCTTGAAAGTGCCAAAACGATAGCTAGATCAATTACAGATGCTTTAGGTGGCTACGGAGTGTTTGGAGTAGAGTTGTTTGTAAAATACGATGAAGTTTGGTTTTCTGAAGTTTCTCCTCGCCCACATGATACAGGGTTAGTTACCCTCATCTCTCAAGATTTGTCTGAATTTGCTCTGCATGTTAGAGCCGTATTAGGCTTACCTATACCAAATATTACGCAACACGGGCCTAGTGCTTCTCATGTAATTAAGGTAGAAGGCTCTGGAAATAATATATTGTTTTCAAATTTAGATAAAGCCTTGAGACATACTGATACCCAGTTAAGGCTATTCGGCAAACCTAGCATTAACGGAGAGCGTCGAATGGGAGTCGTCATGGCTCGCGGAGATAGTATTCAAGAAGCTAGGGACAAAGCTAAAAGAGTTGTAAGCGACATAGAAGTAGACTTTTTCTCTTGAGCCCCGATGGCCGAATGGATAAGGCAACAGCCTTCTAAGCTGTAGATTCTAGGTTCGAGTCCTAGTCGGGGTACCATTTTTAGCTTGACTTATTGTTAAGCTTACATTAACATAAAGAAATATGAAGCAGTTCATTAATTACGAGTATATGATAACTCCGGGAGTCGTAAAGATTCTGAGTTACATTGGAATGGTGGTGGCCCTAGTGGCTGGCCTTCTTAGTATGACGGTAGATCCGTTGACAGGAATTGGTACAGCTATATTAGGACCAATCGTGGTTCGCATTTACGCAGAGGTTCTCTTGGTTATCTTTGAGATTCAAAAGACTCTAACTCAAATTCGAGATGGAAAGTCAAATTAGTCAAGTCTCCGGACTCCAGCTAGTATTAGCCTTACCTTCACTAGTATGTCTTATAATAGTTTGGGTATCGATGTTCAAGCAGGGCAAGACTGGTCTTGGCGTAGCCTCTATTATCCTAACTTTTGTTTGTGGCATAGGAAGCCTTATCGCATTTGTTTGGGGTTGGATGAATGGCAATGCTGACACCAAAGTCATGGTAGCTTGGACTATTCTAACTATCACTAGCATTATAGTAGGAGCCGCAGGTCTTTAATATATTGAGTATATTAACCCAAATAGAGATAACAAAGTTAAAATCAAGAATTAAATATGTTTATCAAAAAATATTTAACCCTAGTAGCCTTAAGTGCGATTGCCCTGTCTGCTCACGCAGAAGAGAGTAAGGAGCTTAAGTTCTTAGGCAAAACAGTCATCCACGAAAATGGAAGTTGGGTGAACCCTAACGAACCAAAGTTTGAGGCGAAGAAGCCTTCTACTTGGTTTAAGAGGAATTACGTCCGTCATTACATGCAAGGTTCTCAAGAGATAACTGATTCAATCATTAAATTTGATTGGTCTAAGCTCAAGGAAGCCGCAAAGACTGGCGAAAAGGTCAAGCTTAATGAAGTCGTATCTTTATTTAAATTTAAAAATACGATTAAAGCAGCTAAAGAACATCCAGAAGCAGTAGCTGTCCCTGTCGGAATGGCTGCTGGCTCCGCTGTTGAAGGCAGCAAAGGCACTGTTGTTGCGACAGTAGGTTTAGCTAAGAATGTCTTGACGACAAGCCTGAAAGTTATTAAGTTCGTAAGCACTCCCGTAAGAAAAATTATACCGATTAAGGTTGAGTCCACGAACACTAACAACTAACAATATTCTAGAAAGGCTCAAGAACCAGACTTATTGTAGGGTTCAGCCTTCTAGTAAACATGGGGTAGGGGTATTTGCGATCAAGGACATTCCATCTGGAGTTGCTCCTTGGTCCACCCCCAACCACCATTTCTTCGGAGGCACAGTAAGGGTCACTAGCCACGATATAGACAAGCTAGATGAACCAGTAAAACAAATGCTCCTTGATTACAACCTGTTAACAAACAGAGGTTTGTTCATCCATCCATGCGAACTAGAAGTTTTACATATAACTCAATTTTTAAATGCTTCTACTGATCCTAATTTAGAACTAAATGAAAACAGAGAAGATCCGTTTAAAACAATTAAAGAAATAAGAGCAGGGGAAGAACTTACAGTAGATTACCAAAAAGATTTAAAGAAAACTGACTGTAAATATAATTTTTCATATTGAAGAAAAAAAGATTTGACTTCAAGTTAAGACCAATATATAATATAAAAATATGCGAGATACAGATACCGCTAGTACGATAAAGGAAGAAGCTAAAGAGCTTTTTGAAACTAAAACTGGATTAAAACTCTCCTCTGAGAAAGGAGCTAAAATATTCAATAACGCATTCAATAGTGTGATGGCCACTGCAATGGACAAGACATCTTGGCGAACCCTTATGACCATAGAAGCATCTAACATACTGCAGGACATGGCAGAAGATTTCGACGCCCTACCGGCTGAGAAGCCCAAGCCCAAGACCAAACCTAGGAGCCAAGCAGCAACTAAGACAGAAGAATGGCACATAAAGAACTTCTTAAAGCCAAAGCTTTTTGACAACCCGAAATATATTTTCGAAAAAGATTATAAGACTGGTGCTAAAAGCGATTACCTAACTTTCGACTCATCTGTCTGTAATGCGATCAGAAAGACTTTGCTTGCTATTTATTGGGCACACGAAGGGAAAAAGATGGCAAATGTAAACGATGCCGAACTCTGTAAGGAAGTAGGGGCGCGTATTGGTATAGAAATACCGCTTCACGCCTTTTCAAGACTCAAGTCAAGGATGAGAGTACCCGAGCAAAAGAAGCTGATGCGTGGTTATATCTTAAAGCAACAAAGTCTAGGTACTATGAAGTCAAAGTCAAGGAATAGAAAGTCCTCTCCAACAGTTGACAGGAAAGTTATCACATTAAAGGATCTAAGTATTGACACTGACTATCTAGTACATGAGAATTGGGCTATCAAAAAAAAAGATTAGCAACGAACGCCCCAGCACTTGCTCTCATGAAGGATGCGATAATAAAATAGATAGATCCAAACGCCCTAGGAGTAAGTTTTGCTCTGATCAGTGTTCCCATCAACATCGCTACCAAGAAAGGAAGGCCAATGGCCTTCCTTCTTATTATTCAATGAACCGAGATGAGCGTTTGGGCTATCAAAATAATTATTACAAAGATCCTAAAAATTTAGAAAGAAACAGGAACAAAGTTAAAGAAAGGTCTAAGCATCCAGAAGCAAAAAAGAAAAGAGCAAAGAGGGACTCCAAGAGATACAAAGAAGACCCGAATTATAAACTTAAAGCTTTAATTGGTGGTCGAATTCGAGATGGCCTAGTCAGCATAGGTCAGGGAGGGCATAAGACTGTATCTGGCTTGAGGACGGAGGAGATACTAGGGACAACCTTGGAAGAAGCAGTAAGGTGGATAGAGTCACAATGGAACGAGGGCATGAGCTGGGATAATCATGGAGCTTTATGGGAGATAGACCACTGGGTTCCACAAATTTTTGCTAGAACCAACTGTCCAGAAGATGTTTATGCTCTTAATCATTATACAAATCTGAGGCCAATGTATTGGTTTGATAATAATCAAAAAAGTGACGCTTTAAACCTCAAAGACCTAAGAGATGACTTAAAAATAAAATTTGCTTCTATAATTAGCCAAGAAATGAGTAGAACACAAGGAAAGAGATTGAACAGAGTAAAGGTATGAAAAGAAAACATTATGACATATTACCCACTGATGTAGAGGGTGAAGATTATACAGTTTGGTTTTGGTGATGAAAGTAGAGTTGACAAACAAAGATTGGGCAGAGTTGAGTTTTGCTAACGATTCTAAGGTATCCATCAAAGGAGAGTCAGAAGATAGCTCTTCGTACTTAGTCAAGTGGTACAAAAGAAGCAAATGTAATGATAACTACGACTTTGTAGGCGACATGGAGATCGCTAAAGGTACATGGGGCGCGTTCCCTTACACAGATATAGAGCAATGGAAGATTGACTTTTTCGATACTAATGAAAAGTTGATAGCCAGCTTTGATAATAATTTAGCAAATAAACCAGTTATATTAATTGCCAAGACAAAGCCTAGTAAGGTTGGTAAAGGTATAAACTTTGATAAGATAAAAGAATACTGTACAAATAAAGTAAATGAATTTAATTGTGATTTAAAAGTATACTTTAAAGACAGTTCTAAGTTTGATTTCTCAGATGTTAATTTTGAGCCCTTGAGAATGAACGATGATATACCGGATATGTTTTTCGGTTTAGAAAAGGAGTTTTAATGGACAGTTTAATTTATAAAAGAGACGAAGCCTTGCCTAAAGATTTTTGTGATTTTGTTATAAGTAAATTTGAAGGATCTGACAACACAACACAAGGTATATCTGGCTCAGGAGTAAACAAAGATATAAAAGACTCTAAAGATTTGATGTTAACAGATCAGCTAGAGGACACTGATTGGAGTTATATATACGATTATCTCAGGGAAGACCTATTAACCTCTATGGTAGAGTATATGAGACTTCACCCGTTTCTAGTAAGAAAATTAGAAGGTGATCAAACTTTCTCCAGCGAACTCAGTCTCGTAAGAACTTGTCAAGGTAGATTTTCTGCTGCCACAGTAGGCGTACCACATATGCAGATGCAAAGGTACGTAGATAAAGAGGGCTATCACGCTTGGCATTACGAGAACGAAGTTACAGAGGAGACAATGAAGATGCGTCAGATGGCCTTCATGTGGTATTTGAATGATGTATTCGAAGGAGGGGAGACCGAATTTAGATTTCAGAAAACCAAAGTTGAAGCTCGCACAGGCAGGGCTGTTATATTCCCAGCTTTCTGGACTCACACACACAGAGGGAATAAACCAAGTTCTCAACAAACCAAATATATAATAACTGGATGGATAGAGAGAAAAGAACCAGAGAACGTCTCTCTTGAATTTTCTAGGGACTATTTCGTTTGAAAGTACTAGAACATAGTTCACCTTTAATTATTCCAACCTCTAGATTTAAAAATTTAGAGGATTATCTATCTTCATTATCTAAGTCAAGTAGACATGACCTCAAAAAGGTCTTAGAGTTTAATTCAGATTTAAAATATACTAAAGTAGACTTTAATCCAGAACAGTGCAGGAGCTACATGGACTTATGGTCTAAATGTAACAACTGGAGTTGGGGCGATTGGTATTCAGATAGAGAGCTTCAAAGTTTACATAACAGAGGAGTGCTACATTGCTTTAGTAGTGGTATAGCTTATCACTTTGTTTTAAAATGGGGCAACTATTTATATTGCAATGCTCCTCTTTACGATACGACTTCCTGTAAGTCAGCAGAAGTTTCCAAGTGGATGTGGGCTAAGCTAGTCGAGTATTGCATTGAAAACGATTGGGTAGAGTATGTTGACTTGATGGGGCCAGAGCAATTCAATACCTATGGAGAGGTAATAGCCAATAGACAACATACGAATGAGTCTGGAGACTTCGGGTATAAATGGAAGTTCATTCCTAAAGCAATAAAAGATGGAGAAGACAAAACCCTCAATCACCTCGAAATAGTTTCAGAGAAAACTTTTTGCTGGAAAGGTATTCAACTACCACCTAGACCAGACAAACTTTTGGTTGTTGCTCATCCAGATGATGAAGCTATATTCTTTGGGGATTGGCTTATGGAAAACGGTAGTCACACAAAGGTCTTATGTTTGACTTCCTCTATGGATTTTTGGGACTGGCATAATGATAAGAGTAGAACTAGATTTAAGGAATTAAAAGATAGCTTGAATAAAGCAGGAGTAAAGTATTTCGAGTGTTTAGGTATGGAGACCCCAACTTTAGACCCCCTTCAGCACAAGAGCGATTATAAAAATATTTTAAAAAGAATTAGCTGGGAAACAGATTGGCAGCAAATTGTAACTCATGGTCAATATGGAGAGTACGGACACGTTCAACATATTGAAACTTACGACATGGTCAAGGATGTATTCGATAATGATAAAATTTTCACATACTATAACTCTATAATAAAATTACCAACTAATAGGAAACAAATATTATTAGATCAATATGTTAGTCAGCAAAAACATTGTATAAATGAGATAAGGAACAGTGAATGGACAGGGTCTGATTGGTACAAACATACGGTAGGTAAAAATATGATTGATTACGAATCAATTCAGAAGCTAGACCATTTAAAAACATCATTGTTAATAGTTCATTACTGGGGAGGGAACAAAGATAGTTATACTTTTGATTTCGCAAAAAGGCTTTCTTATCATCTCGGACTCAGGGGTCACAATTCAGTAATTTCAAAAATTCTAAATAGCTGGCCTTACGACCAAGACATTACCGCAGTATATAGAAAAGAGGATGCCCTCGAGTGCATAGAAAACGATAGACCTTTCTTCTTTTTCATAAATGACGAGGTCCTGTTAAACGAACAAAGTTTTGAAGAACATGGAGAAATCGTTGATAAATCAGTAAAGAGTTTTACTCAGAGCTGGAAGATGAGAAACCAAATAGGAGATAGAATAAATTTAGTTTGGCTTCCTAGGCATAGAGATTGGTATAGTATTACTAGAAAAGCAGAAGCACATTTACTTATGGGATTAGTTAGCAATGATTAATATAATAAAAGGCAAGAAATATTTAATTACAGGAGGCAGCGGCTTCTTAGGGGAAGAGCTTATTAAGAGGATCTTAACCGAAGGTGGTAAAGTTATAGTAGTAGCTAGAAGTGAAGCTGGGCTAATTAAGACTAAACAAAATTTCCCAGACATTGAATATTATACTGGAGATATTGCTGATAAATTTACTTTAAAAAGGTTCAAAGATATTCAAGGTATATTTCATCTTGCTGCATTTAAACACGTTGGCTTAGCCGAAACTCAAGCTAGAGAATGCACTCTATCAAATGTGGTAGGCTCTATAAACGTATTAGAACACGCAGTAGATATAGAAGTAGAATTTGTTTTAGGTATCAGCACAGATAAAGCAGCACAAGTCAAAGGTGTCTATGGAGCATCTAAACTAATAATGGAAAGACTCTTTTTTCAATTTGAGAAAGATCACCCAAAAATAAAGTTTCGTACTGTTCGCTACGGCAATGTACTTTATTCGACTGGGTCAGTGTTATGCAAGTGGAGAGATTTACTCAAACAAGGTAAAGAAGTTATAGTAACAGAGGCGGGAGCTACTAGATTTTTCTGGACAATAGATCAAGCTGTTGATTTAATTTTTGACTGTATGGAATATTCAGAATGCTCTTCTCCATACTTACCAGAAATGAGGTCTATGAGTATAGGAAATTTGCTGGAAGCAATGGCTTCAAAGTATTTACCAGAAGGGGCCGAACTCAAAGTTAAATCTATTGGGTTACAGCCGGGAGAGAATTTACATGAAAGAATACTTGAAGATGGAGCAGCTTCAGATGAAGTGATACAGTTCACTGTGGAAGAAATTAAAGAATTGATATGAGTAAGAAACCCAAACCTAAACCCCATAAAGGATGGTATTACAAAGATGGCAAGAAAGTCTCCACAAAGCAGAAGCATAGCGAGACCTATAGTAACGAAGTATACAAATATGTAAAAGAAGGCGGAGATCTAGGTGGAGCAGGTAAAGGAGATGCCGACAGGACTGGTAACAGGCAGGCTTACAGAGACAACTACGAGGAGATTTTTGAAAAATGAGAGTTGCAGTTTGCTTCGCTGGTATACCGTATTATATAAAGCAAAACCAGAGATACTGGCAAGAGTTTATAGAAAAATATAATGCTGATGTATACGGAAGCCTATGGGACGAAGAGAACGTATACCAAGATGGAGATACAATTGAGGCCTTCTCTCAAGCTTATAACCCAGTCAACTTAGAGGTAGAAAACCAGAAAGCTTTCATTAAAAGTTTTGCTAGTATAAACCAAGAGTATATTTCTTCTCCTAGTTACTTCAATGATGCAATGGACTTTGCACATAAACATGGTCGGCCATATTCAACTTTGTATAAAATATGGAGAGCTAATTTATTGTCAGGAGAAAAAGATTACGATGTAGTTGTTAGAGCAGAGACTTGTAGCTCTTATCCAGATTTAAAAATTATACAAGACGACGCAATAGCTGTACCTTATTGGCATCATGTGTATCATCAAGGAAATTACAATACCGTAAATTTAAATAACTGGGTAGCTTACGGCCCCCCTTATCTGATGGATTACTATTGCTCAGCATTTTTAAAATTAAGAAAGTATTATGATGAGTGTTTTATACAACCAGTAGAAAGCTTTATAAACCATCACTTAATGCAGAGACCTAATATAAAACTCATGCTTTTCTTCTCAAGGATATACAGAAAAGGAGTTATAAATTGGAACGGAGGTAAGTATAATGAAAAAGTTGTCCTAGAAGAACCTTGGATTGACTTTACGGGTAACCTAGGTAGAGCAGATGAGAAGCACGCTGACGAATACTTTTCTGGAGGAGACACTTTTGATACATCCTTCTTAAATAAGAAAGGGCATTTAGATTTACATACGATGGCTAAAGAGCCAATTAACATAACTAAACTCAATCTAGAAACAGAAGACAGTAAGGAAAACAATTACCACAAAGTTCACAAGTTCGATGCCGCCAGCAAAGCGGCTGAAGATTTTTCTTGCCCTGTTCAAGATCAAGACGGGAACTGGAATAGTGAAGATAATTGGATAAAATATGACAAGGTTATGAAAGAATATGATTGACCTTTTGTAAAGAAATTGATATAATAAAAAGATGCCAAGGAAGAAGAAGGTTAAGTCTGAGATGGCTAGAAGGTACAAAGCAGCTTACGACAAGATATACAAAGACTATCCGCTTTGGAAGAAACAAGCAATAGAAGAAGATTGCCCTAAGATAACCAAACAATTAGCTGAAGAAGTAATAGAGCTTGCAGAATCAGAGAACGTAAACGATTGGTAGTATGTATTATCTTTCAGATTTAAATAAACTTAACGATAAAGACAAAGAGCTTAGTCTTAATGATTACTATCTTTTCACTGAAGGCTTTTCTGAAGAAGAATGCTTGAGGATAATTAGAGAAAATTCTGAAAGACTGCAAGTATCCAAACAAGAACACACCAACCAAGATAAGAGAAATAAATCTTGTACTTTAGGGTTCGTGCCTAATAACTTCTGGATTTATGACAAGCTCTGTGAATTTGCTAGAGAGGCAAATAATAGCTGTTGGGACTTTCTTATAAATGGCATCTCAGAAGAGGTAGAGCTAATAAAGTTCTCAGGAGAAACAAGGGACTCAGAAGCCCCAAGAATAGATATTGGACAAAATTTTAGCTCCGAATGTAAACAGTATAGAAAAATAAGCTTTTATGTTTGCTTGAACGAGACAACCTCCTATGAAGGAGGGCAACACTTAATACATAATTACGGAACCCCAGTGTACGCAGAAAAAGAAATAGGCACTTGCTTACTCTTTCCCTCTTATATGCTTAATGGAGTTACTCCCGTAATAAAAGGAGATAAGTATTGCCTTAAAGGTTATATATATGGGCCTCATTTCAAATAGATATGACAGACCTTTTAGAATTTGTTTCTCAATCATTAGGCGACAACATAGCTTGGTCGCCTTATTGCTATGAATATTCTAAACTGACTGGCAGAAAAGTAGTAGTTAAAACTAGGTGGGCTGAATTATTTGATGATATAGAAGACAAAGTAAAATTTTACCCCTGCCAAACTATACACCAGTTTCATGTCACAAAGGAATCACACCCCAATGGACTTCCAGAAGTTTTAGGCAAAGGTACGGACGGAGAGTTTAATATAGATTGGAGATCGCAAATAGTTAAATCTGGAATGGGTCAGATAGATAACTTAAAAAAAATAAATTTTCATCTAAACCGCAATGTCAATATACAAAAACAAATATGCGATCAATTACACCTACCATTCAAACAAATAATACCAACTATATCAACCAAAGGTACAGAGGATTACAAAACCCCTAGGTCTAAATATGTCTGCATATCTGTTCAAAGCACCAGTAAATGCAAGCTATGGACTCAGTCCGGTTGGGATAAAGTAGTTAGGTTCCTTAAAACAAAAGGATATAAAGTTTTATGTATTGATAAAGACGAGTCTTGGGGAGGAATAAATGATTGGAACCTTATACCTAAGAAAGCTATCAATGAGACAGGCTCTTTCCCACTTCAGAAAAGAATCAAGCAAATAATGGACTGCGACTTCTTTATTGGCTTGAGTTCTGGATTGAGTTGGTTAGCTTGGGCATTGGGTAAAAAAGTTGTTATGATTAGTGGTTCTACTCATAAAGTAAATGAGTTTGACTGTTTCAGAGTTCAGAACGAGTCAGTCTGCCATGGTTGCCTAAATGATGAAGACTTAAATTCTTTTGAAGAAATACAGTATAATTGGGCGTACTGTCCAAGAGGCAATAAGCATGAATGCAGAACTAAAATCTCGTTTGATATAGTCAAAGAACAAATAATAAAATGTATAAATATAAAAAGGCAGGGGTAGACATAGCTAAAGCAGATAGGCTGACAGAAAGCATTTCTGGCTTAGTTGATAATATAGGGGGCTTCGCTGGTCTATATGACTTATGCGAAGAAAATTATCTAGTAGCATCTACTGATGGGGTTGGAACTAAAA
>Ga0209992_10000887_pt1 | contig 36038 bp, 27 predicted proteins | sample 2SBtaG_2_FD_182564 | JGI IMG/M metagenome (GOLD analysis project Ga0209992, IMG submission 182564) | Deep subsurface microbial communities from Kolumbo volcano to uncover new lineages of life (NeLLi) - 2SBTROV12_ACTIVE470 metaG (SPAdes)... | ecosystem: Environmental > Aquatic > Marine >...
CCATGTATTCGCAGGCGGGTTGCTCATTGTTACTACCGCGATGTTACCCTGCTTTTCTAATTTAAGTTGTGCAGTCATTTTGGTTTCCTTATTACAATACGCTTGGTGCGCCTTCAGCTAAAATACGACGACCGATGATCACGCGCATGATCTCATTGGTGCCTTCAAGAATTTGGTGAACGCGAACATCACGAACATGACGCTCTAATGGATATTCTTTTATGTAACCGTAACCACCATGAATTTGTAATGCGTCGTCACATACTTTAAAACCAACATCAGTGGCAAATCGTTTTGCCATTGCACAGTAAGTGGTTTTTTCGCTGTCATTGGTATCTAGTTTAAATGCCGCAAGACGAACCATTTGACGTGCAGCAACAAGCTCAGTATTCATGTCAGCAATCTTGAACTGTAGCGCTTGGAATGCCGCAAGAGGCTTACCGAACTGCTCGCGCTCAGTCATATATTGCTTAGCTGTGTTAAGCGCTTGCTGTGCAGTACCGATTGAACAAGTTGCAATGTTAATACGACCACCGTCTAAGCCTTGCATCGCAAACTTAAATCCTTCGCCTTCAGCACCCATGAGATTTGCAGCAGGAATACGTACGTTTTCAAGGGTGACAAGACGTGTAGGTTGTGCATTCCAACCCATTTTTTCTTCGGCTTTACCGTATGAAATACCTTCAGCATCTGCTGGTACAACAAACGCAGAAATACCTTTTGGACCTGCTTCACCAGTACGTGCCATTACCACAAGTACGTCAGTTTCACCGGCACCTGAGATAAACATTTTCGAGCCGTTCAATACATAGCTGTCGCCATCTTTATCAGCTTTGGTTTTAAGTGACGCAGCATCAGAGCCTGAGCCTGGCTCAGTTAAACAGTAAGACGCTAACAATTCACCCATCACTAGTTGATCGATGTATTGCTCTTTAACTGCATCAGTACCAAAGCTTGCAATCATCCAAGTTGCCATGTTGTGGATTGTTAGCATGGCGGTTGTTGCTGTACAGCCCATAGCCAGCTGTTCAAAAATAATGCTTGAATCTAAACGTGATAAACCAAGGCCACCTGCCTCTTCTGGCGTGTATAAACCACAAAAGCCTAGTTCACCGGCTTTTTTAATCACGTCTTTAGGAAAAATATGTTCACGGTCCCACAGCGCAGCGTTTGGCGCTAGTTCACTCATTGCGAATTGATATGCTGTTTCGGCAAATGCCTGTTGATCTTCATTTAGATTAAAGTCCATAAAAGACCTCTTGTTGTCAAAGGTGAGCCGCTAATATCGGCTCACATTGTTATTATAAAATTTAATAGCAAGGATTAACTTAGGTTAATGCTCATATTCGGACCAGTCGCGACTTCATCATCAAACCAACGTGACGTTACCGTTTTTGTTTCTGTGTAGAAACGCACACCTTGTTTACCATAAGTGTGTTGATCACCGTAGAAAGAGTTTTTCCAACCTGTAAAGGAGAAGAACGGAAGTGGCACAGGAATTGGAATATTAATACCCACTTGGCCAACTTCAATTTGTTGTTGGAATTTACGTGCAGTTGCACCGCTTGCTGTGAATAAAGACGTACCGTTACCATAAGGGTTACGGTTAATTAGCGCAATTGCTTCGTCTAGCGTATCAACAAATACGCAACATAAAACTGGACCAAAGATTTCTTCTTTGTAGATTTCCATCTCTTCAGTCACATCAGTAAACAGCGTCGGACCTACCCAGTTACCTGCTTCATAACCTTTAACAGTGTACTCTGAACCATCGACTAAGCAGGTTGCACCTTGATCTTTACCACTTTGAATGAGTGAAAGAATTCGTTGTTTGGCTTGTGGTGTCGTTTGCGGGCCATAAGCCGCTTCAGGGTCATCCCAAAGACCAGGGCGAACGCATTCAAAGCCTTTTTTAATGTCTTCTACCCACTCTTTCGATGAGCCCACAAATACAGCCACTGAAATACCCATACAACGTTGACCACCAGCACCTACTGAAGCACCAACTAGGTTATTTACTGTTTGTGCTTTTGCCGCATCTGGCATGATCACCATGTGGTTTTTTGCACCAACGCACGCTTGAACACGTTTTTTGTGCTGTGTGCCTTTGCTGTAAATGTAATGACCTACATTACAAGAACCAACAAAAGAAACCGCTTTGATTTCTGGCGCTTCTAGAATTTGGTCAACTTGGTCTTTTGTACCATGTACAACTTGTAGAACCCCTTTTGGTGCACCTGCCTCTTCGAATAGCTCAACTAAACGCATTGGTGTTAGCGGATCTTGCTCTGATGGCTTAAGTACGAAAGTGTTACCGCATACAATCGCCATTGGGAACATCCAAAGAGGGATCATTGCCGGGAAGTTAAATGGGGTAATACCTGCACACACACCTAGAGGCTGTGTGTAAGAATACGTATCGATGTTGCGGGCAACGTTTTCAACGGTTTCACCCATCATCATTGCTGGGGCATTTGCAGCTTGCTCAACCACTTCAATACCACGCCATACATCGCCTTTTGCGTCTTCAAACGTCTTACCTAGTTCATGACAGATAATAGTCGCGATTTCTTCTTGGTGCTCTTTTAAAAGCGCCGCGTATCTCATCATGATACGAGCACGCTCTGGTACTGGCACGTTGCGCCAAGTCTTAAATGCTTCTTGTGCAGAGTCAATCGCTGCTTTTACTTCTTGCTCTGTCGCACAAGGCACTTGTGCAAGTACTTCTTGGTTTGCTGGATTAACAACATCAATCCATTGCTCTGATGATGATTGAGTGAATTCGCCGTTGATGTATAAAGGTACTTGGTGCATCCGCACTCCTCCCCTGGTAAATAGAAAAAAGGCACCGCTGTTATATTATTTATACGGTGCCTACAACTTGGTGTGATTAAACTTCGACTGCCAGTGCAACCGCTTCACCACCACCGATACACAGTGATGCAACACCTTTTGAAAGGCCGCGATTACGTAGGGCATGAATTAGAGTAACTAGGATACGCGCACCACTTGCACCGATTGGGTGACCAAGGGCACATGCACCACCATTAACGTTAACTTTGCTTTGCTCAAGACCTAATTCTTTGATTGCTAGCATAGTCACCATGGCAAATGCTTCGTTGATTTCCCATAAATCTACGTCAGCTTTATCCCAACCCGCTTTTTCAAGTAGCGTGTTCATTGCGCCAACTGGCGCAACCGTGAATTCTGCTGGCGCTTGTGAGTGAGTCGCGTGAGCAACCACTTTACAGAGTGGCGTTAAACCTTGCTTCTTCGCTTCTGATTCGCTCATTAAAATAAGTGCCGCTGCACCATCTGATATTGAAGAAGAGTTTGCGGCGGTAATCGTGCCGTCTTTTTTGAATGCAGGACGTAGACCTGGGATTTTATCAGGACGCGCATTACCCGGTTGTTCGTCAATGGCTACTTCAACGTCGCCTTTTCGCGTTTTTAGCACATGAGGGACTACTTCGTTATTGAAGCTGCCGCTTTCAATCGCTTCATTTGCTTTGCTTAAAGAGCTAAGCGCAAACTCATCCATTTCTTCACGGGTGATGCCATAATCATCCGCAGTTGCTTGTGCAAAACAACCCATCGCTTTGTTGTCGTAAGCGTCTTCAAGACCATCGGCCATCATGTGATCTTTAATTTCGCCATGACCCATACGCATACCGCCACGCGCTTTAGGAATAAAATATGGTGAGTTAGTCATGCTTTCCATACCACCTGCAATTGCAGATGAAATGCTGCCTGCTTTAATTAGATCGTGAGCAAGCATGGCTGCTTTTAAACCTGAGCCACATACTTTGTTAATAGTTGTTGCACCGGTTGAACGTGCTAGACCTGCATGCAGCATAGCTTGACGTGCTGGTGCTTGACCAAGACCTGCCGGTAGTACACAACCCATGATCACTTCATCAATTGATGCATCCGTAAGCCCTGTTTCGCTCATAACGCTTTTGATTGCAGTTGCGCCAAGCTCTGTTGCGCTTGCGCCTGAAAGTGCACCCATAAAGCCACCCATAGGGGTACGTTTTGCTGCTACGATTACAACTGCTTCGTTACTCATGTTAAACTCCTATTCACAAGCTTCTTGCTTGTTTGTTTCAAAATGATGATTTGAGCATACCTAATATTTACGTTTACGCCAACGTAAATCTAAAATCAAGTTAATTGCGTTGACTTAAACTGTAAACTTAAGTTGCACGTTTTCCTTGCCAATACTGCTAGAAACTGCGAAAAGGCGGTTTTTTTAGTTAGAACTGCATTTAATATTCACACTTTTTGTTAACACTCAATAATACATTCCCCAAAACGCAACTTTACCTTTACGTAAACTTCACTTATATTGGTCTAATCTGTTTTGAAGTAAGTGTTGAACTATTATGCAAGATAACCTGAACGAACCTACATTCTCTATTAGCGAATTGGCTAAGGAATTTGACATTACCACCCGTTCTATTCGTTTTTATGAAGATCAGGGATTAATTTCGCCAGATCGAAATGGTCAAACCCGCATTTATTCAAAACGAGACAAAGTACGTCTCAAACTTATTTTACGCGGCAAGCGTTTAGGCTTCACCCTGGCTGAAACAGGCCGATTATTTGAACTTTACGATGCCGATAAATCAAGTGCCAAACAGCTCACCACTATGCTGGCGTTAATAGAAGAAAAAAAGTCTGATTTAAGCCAGCAAATGGATGATATTAAAGTGGTTTTGATGGAACTGGTTACCGCAGAACGCCGTTGTCACGACACCCTTAAAGAGCTTCAAGAGCACGAAACTAATTAATTTATAATAACTCTCACACAGGATAATCGAGATGAGCACTGTATCTTTATATAAAGAATTAAACTTTGGATTAGGTGAAACAGCTGACATGATCCGTGATCATGTAAACGGCTTTGCTAGTGCTGAAATTGCACCACTTGCTGATAAAACCGACTTAGACAATGCATTCCCAAATCAACTTTGGCCACAATTCGGGGAGATGGGCTTATTAGGTATTACAGTACCTGAAGAGTTTGGTGGTGCAAACATGGGTTACCTAGAGCACGTTATCGCGATTGAAGAGATCAGCCGTGCAAGTGCCTCTATTGGATTAAGCTATGGCGCTCACTCTAACCTGTGTGTTAACCAAATTAATCGCAACGGTAATGACACGCAAAAACAAAAGTATCTACCTAAGCTAATTAGCGGCGAACACATCGGGGCGCTTGCCATGAGTGAGCCAAATGCAGGTTCAGATGTTGTTTCAATGAAGCTAAAAGCTGAAAAGAAAGGCGACAAGTACATTCTTAACGGCAATAAAATGTGGATCACAAACGGTCCTGACGCAGACGTGTTAGTTGTTTATGCCAAGACTGATTTAGAGGCAGCTTCAAAAGGTATCACTGCTTTCATCATTGAGAAAGACTTCCCTGGTTTCTCTACCGCACAAAAACTAGATAAATTAGGTATGCGTGGTTCAAACACCTGTGAACTAGTTTTTGAAGACTGTGAAGTACCAGAAGAAAACATTCTAGGCACCCTAAACGAAGGCGTTAAGGTTCTAATGAGTGGTCTTGATTATGAGCGTGTTGTGCTTGCTGGCGGCCCACTTGGCATTATGCAAGCGTGTATGGATATTGTCGTACCTTACATACACGAGCGCAAACAGTTCAACAAATCAATCGGTGAGTTCCAATTAATTCAAGGCAAAGTTGCTGACATGTACACGCAAATGAATGCCGCACGTTCATACGTATATACAGTAGCGAAAGCTTGTGACCGTGGTGAAACAACCCGTAAAGATGCAGCAGGCGCCATTTTATATGCTGCAGAGCTGGCAACAAAACTTGCGCTAGATGCAATTCAAATCTTAGGTGGTAATGGTTACATCAACGAATACGCAACAGGTCGTTTACTTCGTGATGCCAAACTTTATGAAATCGGTGCAGGTACGTCTGAAATTCGTCGTATGCTAATTGGTCGTGAACTATTCACAGAAAGCCGCTAAGGACATTCCATGACTGTTTTAAACTCATCTATTAATGTGCATGACAGTCAGTTTAAAGCAAACAGTGAAGCCATGGCTTCACTGGTTGCAGATTTAAACGACAAAGTTGCTCAACTTGCACAAGGCGGTGGTGAAGCACTTATCGCTCGTCATGAAAGTCGCGGAAAAATGTTTGTTCGTGATCGTATCAATGCCCTTCTCGATGAAGGTTCTCCTTTTTTAGAAATCTCTCAATTTGCTGCGTTCGGCGTGTACGAGCAAGACATTCCTTGTGCGGGTGTCGTTGCTGGTATCGGCCGAGTTAAGGGCGTTGAGTGCATGATTGTATGTAACGATGCAACGGTTAAAGGCGGTACTTATTTTCCACTTACTGTTAAAAAACATTTACGCGCACAAGAAATCGCTGAGCGTTGTCATTTACCTTGTATTTATTTGGTAGATTCAGGGGGCGCAAACTTACCTGAACAAGACGAAGTGTTCCCTGATAAACTGCATTTCGGTCGAATTTTTTATAATCAAGCTCGTATGTCAGCTAAAGGTATTCCACAAATTGCCGTGGTAATGGGTCTGTGTACCGCAGGTGGTGCGTATGTTCCAGCAATGGCGGATGAAAGTATCATAGTCAAAGAGCAAGGTACGATTTTCTTAGCTGGTCCACCGCTTGTAAAAGCAGCAACGGGTGAAGAAGTGTCTGCAGAAGACTTAGGCGGTGCAGATGTGCACTGCAAAACATCTGGTGTTGCCGATCATTATGCAGAGAATGACGAACATGCGCTATCGATTGCGCGTCAATGTGTCGCTCGTTTAAACCATCAACGCCCTACCGCACCAATACTAAAAGATATTAAACCACCACGTTACGATATTCGCGAAGTATACGGCATTGTCGGCACAGATCTGAAAAAGCCGTTTGATGTGCGTGAAGTAATTGCACGTATTGTTGACGATTCTCAATTTGATGAATTCAAGCGCTACTTTGGCGAAACGCTTGTAACAGGCTTTGCAGAAATATATGGTCACCCGGTTGGGATTGTTGCCAACAACGGTATCTTATTCTCGGAGTCGGCTCAAAAAGGCGCACACTTTATTCAATTGTGTACTCAGCGCGATATTCCTTTGCTGTTTTTACAAAACATCACTGGCTTTATGGTAGGTCAGAAATACGAAGCAGAAGGTATCGCCAAACACGGTGCCAAAATGGTAACCGCTGTATCTTGTGCTGACGTGCCTAAATTTACGGTACTAATTGGTGGCTCATACGGCGCTGGTAACTATGGTATGTGTGGTCGAGCTTACGAGCCTACCATGATGTGGATGTGGCCAAACGCGCGTATTTCAGTGATGGGCGGCGAACAAGCTGCTGGAGTGCTTACACAAGTTCGCCAAGATGGTCTTGCACGTAAAGGTTTAAGCATGACTGACGAAGAAGTTACTGAATTCAAAAAGCCAATCGTTGCTCAATATGAAGAGCAAGGTCATCCTTATTACGCAAGCGCACGTTTATGGGACGACGGCATAATTGACCCTGCTGATACTCGTACTGTTTTAGGTCTTGCACTTGAAGCTGCGGCTAACGCGCCTAAGCAAGAATCTAAATTTGGCATTTTCAGAATGTAAGGAGCGCATTATGTCGGTCACTTTAAATATAACAAAAACAAAAGTGGCGATTTTAGAACTAAGTCGCCCTGAAAAACATAACGCTTTTGACTCGCATGTGATCAACGAGTTGATCCAATGTATTGAGCATGCAAATAGTCTAGATATCCGAGCTTTGGTTTTAAAAACCGAAGGCAAGCACTTCTCTGCAGGTGCCGACCTTGGTTGGATGAAATCAATGGCGGGAAATAATTACAATGAAAATGTTGCAGATTCAGAGCAACTTGCAAAGTTAATGCATGTGTTGGCGACCAGCCCTCACCCAACATTGTGTTTGGTGCAAGGTGCCGCATTTGGTGGTGCACTGGGTTTAATCGCCTGTTGTGACATTGCTGTTGCGACTAGCAACGCCAAATTCTGTTTAAGTGAAGTTAAGCTAGGCCTAATTCCTGCGGTTATTAGCCCTTATGTCATTAAAGCCATTGGTGAGCGCCAAGCGCGTCGCTACTTTTTAACCGCTGAAGTGTTTATGGCTGAAAAAGCGCTAGATATGGGCTTAATCCATGAGATTAATGATGACCTAGCTGCTGCACAAGGCCAGTTTGTCGAACTATTAATCAACAACGGCCCTGAAGCTGTTAAATCAGCTAAGTTACTAATAAACGAAGTCGCTAATCAAGACATTGATGAAGAGCTGATCCTTCATACAGCAAAACGTATTGCTGAAATCAGAGTAAGTGAAGAAGGACAAGAAGGCTTAACTGCATTTTTCGATAAACGTGCGCCCAATTGGCAAACTGCCGCAAAGCAATAAGGTCATTACAATGTTAAAGAAAATTCTAATTGCAAACCGTGGTGAAATTGCCTGCCGCGTCATGAAAACAGCTAAGCGCTTGGGTTTACGTACTGTTGCCGTTTACTCAGATGCAGATGCAAATTCCCTGCACGTCAAGCAAGCGGATGAATCCTACCATATTGGCCCGGCACCGAGTAAAGATTCTTACTTAGTTGCAGATAGAGTGCTAGAAGTCGCCAAGCTGGCTGGTGCTGATTGTATTCATCCGGGCTATGGTTTTTTATCTGAAAACGCTATCTTTGCTCAAAAGTGTGAAGATTCAAGTATTGCTTTTCTGGGGCCACTTGCAAGCTCTATAGAAGCAATGGGTTCTAAAACTCGTGCAAAAGAGATCATGGCCGAAGCCAATGTACCGCTTGTTCCTGGTTACTATGGTCAAAACCAAGATGTTAACTTTTTAACCGCTGAAGCAGAGAAAATAGGTTATCCGGTTCTTATCAAAGCTGCATTTGGTGGTGGTGGAAAAGGCATGCGTGTCGTCCGCGAAGCTTCAGAATTTGTTAGCGCTTTAGAGGGCGCAAAACGCGAAGCACTCGCTGGGTTTGGCAACGACTTAGTATTACTTGAACGCTATGTCGATACGCCGCGTCACGTTGAAGTACAAGTCTTTGCAGATAAACATGGTAATTGTGTTTATTTAGGCGATCGCGATTGCTCTTTACAACGCCGTCACCAAAAAGTAATCGAAGAAGCCCCTGCCCCAGGTTTACCTGACGACCTTCGCCGTGAAATGGGTGAGGCTGCTGTACGTTGTGCTAAAGCGATTAACTATCGCGGTGCCGGTACAGTTGAGTTTTTACTGTGCGGTGATGAGTTCTTCTTCATGGAAATGAACACGCGTCTGCAAGTAGAACACCCAGTTACAGAAATGGTCACAGGCCTTGATCTTGTTGAATGGCAAATCCGTGTCGCAAGTGGTGAAGTGCTACCTCTTAAACAAGCGCAAGTGACTTTATCAGGCCATAGCTTCGAAGCACGTATTTACGCCGAAGATCCAACTGAAAACTTTATGCCATACTCAGGTACGCTAACACACTTGTCATTCCCAGCTGAAAACCATGGCGTACGTGTTGATACTGGGGTTCAATCAGGTGCTGAGATAAGCCCGTTCTACGACCCTATGATTGCAAAGTTAATTGTGCATGCCGCAGATCGTAAAACAGCCTTACTTAAACTTCATCACGCACTAGAAGAGGTACATTTATCGGGTGTTAAGTCGAACATTGCATTCTTACATCACCTATCGGGTCACGATATTTTTATAAGTGGTGCGCCAGATACCCACTTTATTGATACACAAACTGATGTATTAACAGTTGAACATGCCCCTGAGGAAATGATTTCAGTAATTGCAGCTGCGGCTTACTTAGCAAAAAAACATAATAAAGCGCACTTTGCTGCGGCTAAATCACCTTGGCAAAGTGAGCTTGGCTTCAAGCTTAATCAAGCGGATTCTGTGGTTGTGCCGTTTGATGGTTTAAACATTCAAGCACGCGTTAAAGACAATGGCTTTAAGTTAGTTGTTGATGGTAAAGATCACACAGTTTCAGCAAACCTTGAAGGGGAATTGTTAACCATCAACCTGGATGGACGCATCTACAAAGCAAGCGCATTAGTAGATGAAGAGCAAGTGACGGTTATGTTCAGTGCTTTTGTTCGTAGTTTTGATTTACGTTCGAAACACTATATTAGCCAGCATGAGCATGAAGAAGCGCCATTAGCAGCACCACTTAACGGTACGGTTGTTAAGCATCTGATTGATGTTGGTACTGCAGTAGCTAAAGGTGATGCAGTAGTGGTAATTGAAGCCATGAAGATGGAATATACACTTAATGCACCATTTGCAGGTACACTAACCAGCTACTGCTTTGCTGAAGGCGAATTAGTTAGCCACGGTGCCCTCCTTGCCATTGTTGAAGCTGCAGAGGCATAACATGGCGTATCCAACTCAAATAAAAATCGTTGAAGTGGGAGCTCGTGACGGTTTACAAAATGAAAGTAAAGTCACCACAGAGCAAAAAATAGCCCTGTTAAATGGGCTATCTGAGGCTGGTGTGATTCATCTTGAGGCTGGCGCATTTGTATCGCCTAAGTGGGTGCCACAAATGGCGGACTCGGCTGAAGTTATAAAAGGTTTATCTGTTGCCGATAATGCACAGCTTTCAGCCTTAACACCAAACTTAAAAGGTGCAGAAGCCGCTCTTGAATGTGGCATTACAGAGTTCGCTATTTTTACAGCAGCTAGCGAAGCCTTTACTCAAAAGAACATTAATTGCTCTATTGAAGAAAGTATTGACCGCTTCAAACCTGTGGTTGAATTAGCAATTCAGCATGATGTTAAAGTAAGAGGATATGTGAGTTGTGTGGTTGGCTGCCCTTATGAAGGTGATGTGCAGCCAGAATCGGTTCTAGAAGTGTGTAAACAATTGTTGGCTTTAGGCTGTTACGAGATAAGTCTCGGTGACACCATAGGTGTTGGTACACCAGCCAAAGTAAAAAGACTGCTTGAAGTACTCATTAAAGAGTTACCTTTAGACAAGCTGGCTGTGCACTTTCACGATACCTATGGTCAAGCTATCGCCAATATCCACACGGCGCTTGAAATGGGCATCAGTACCATAGACAGTGCCGTTGCTGGCCTTGGTGGTTGCCCCTATGCACAAGGCGCGTCAGGAAATGTTGCCACTGAAGATGTTATTTACTTGCTCGAAGGGCTTGGCATAAGTACCCAAATTGATTTAGAAAGACTTGCCAAAGCAGGTTGGGCTATCTGTGATGCCTTGAATAAGCCCCCTGCTAGTAAAGTTTCTTTAGCATTACGTGCGAAGTGCAAACAATAAAAAAGATAGTTGCGTGAGCAAAATGTTCACGCTCTTTTGACAAACAAAAGTTAGGAGTGGTCTTATGGCCGGTTTTGATAAAGTAGTGAATAGCTACGCCGAAGCAATGGCAGGTTTAAAAGATGGTGATACCATCATCGCCGGTGGTTTTGGTTTATGTGGGATCCCTGAGGGTTTAATTGCTGAAATTAAACGTCTACAAACCAAAGAGCTGACAGTTGTCTCTAACAACTGTGGTGTTGATGATTTTGGTTTAGGAATTTTATTACAAGACCGTCAGATAAAAAAAATCATGGCCTCTTATGTCGGTGAAAATGCCCTGTTCGAGCAGCAATTACTTGACGGCATCATCGACGTAGAATTAACACCGCAAGGTACATTGGCTGAAAAAATGCGTGCTGGTGGTGCTGGTATTCCCGGTTTCTATACTGCAACAGGGTACGGTACACCGATTGCTGAAGGTAAAGAAGTAAAAGAATTCAACGGTCGCCCTTATATTCTTGAAGAATCTATCACAGGTGAATTTGCTATTGTAAGAGCTTGGAAAGCTGACCGATATGGCAACCTTGTGTTCCGTCATACGGCTATGAATTTCAACCCTATGGCTGCAACTGCTGGTAAAATTACTGTTGCCGAAGTAGAAGAAATCGTCGAGCCGGGTGAACTTGAACCAAGTCAAATTCATACACCTGGCATTTATGTCAACCGTGTTATCAAAGGCAACTTTGAAAAACGCATCGAACGCATTACAACCAGTAATTAAGGAGCATAACAATGGCTTTATCTCGTGAACAAGTTGCCATGCGTGTTGCGCAAGAACTTAAAGACGGTTATTACGTCAATTTAGGCATTGGTATTCCTACCCTAGTTGCCAACTATGTGCCTGATGGCATTGAAGTTATGTTGCAATCAGAAAATGGTTTACTGGGCATGGGTCCATATCCCACTGAAGACCAAGTTGATGCAGATATGATCAACGCGGGTAAAGAAACCGTGACAGCTGCGACAGGTGCCGCTATTTTTAATAGTGCAGAAAGCTTTGCTATGATCCGTGGTGGTCATGTAGACTTAACAGTCTTAGGTGCATTCGAAGTTGACCAAGAAGGTAATATCGCTTCTTGGATGATCCCGAAAAAATTAATCAAAGGCATGGGTGGCGCGATGGATTTGGTGGCCGGCGCACAAAACATCATAGTTACTATGACCCATGCCAGTAAACATGGCGACTCTAAACTATTAGAGAAATGCACGCTTCCTTTGACTGGTGTTAACTGCGTTAAGAAAATTGTAACAGATCTTGCCGTATTAGAAGTTAAAGATGGTGTATTTTATTTGCTAGAACGCGCGCCGGGTGTTACTGTTGATGAAATTATATGTAAAACAGCGGGTAAGCTAATCGTTGAAGGCGATATCCCTGAAATGCAATTCTAATACAGTGTCGACAATAACAACATTAATGTACCGACCTCATTCCCAGTGCTATTGCACTGAGTTACCCAAAACCCCTCAATAGAGGGGTTTTTTTTCATCTATAACTTGCTACATTTAGTTACAATCTTAAATTATATGTTTTAATTTAAGTGTTAAACTATGTACCGAAAATATATAAATAATTTGGACGTGTAAAATGAAAAAAACTGCGTTGTCGGCATTGGCCTTAGCTGTTAGCCTTGCCTTGACAGGTTGTAACTCAACAACAAACTCTTCTTCTCAAAATTCAGTCGTCGCAGGTTCAACACAAGCGTTACCAAGTATCGATATCGCGTATGATACTTTTACTTTAGATAATGGTTTAAAAGTTGTTGTTCATACAGATCGTAAAGCCCCTATCGTTGCTGTGAACGTGTGGTATAACGTTGGTTCAAAACATGAGCCTGAAGGCAAATCTGGTTTTGCTCATCTATTCGAACATTTAATGTTCAATGGTTCTGAAAACTATGATGATGAATACTTTGGTCCGTTTGAAAGAGCTGGTGCTACTGAAATGAATGGCACAACAAACAGTGACCGTACTAATTACTTCCAAAATGTACCAACTACCGCTCTAGATATGGCGCTGTGGATGGAATCCGACCGTATGGGTCACCTACTAGGCGCAATTACACAAGAAAAGTTAGATGAGCAACGTGGCGTTGTACAAAACGAAAAGCGTCAAAGTGAGGGTCAACCTTACGGTAAAATGTGGGAAGCGATTACTGTAAATACTTTCCCTAAAGGCCATCCTTATTCGTGGACAGTAATTGGTTCAATGGATGACCTTAATGCTGCATCACTAGATGACGTTCACCAATGGTTTAAAGATTTTTACGGCCCAAACAATGCTGTATTAGTTCTAGCAGGCGATATTGACGTCGAAACAGCAAAAGAAAAAGCAAACAAATACTTTGGTGACATCAAACCAGGTAAGCCTGTAGCGCAGATGGAAGCATGGGTCGCTAAGCGTAATGGCGAAAAGCGTATGGTTATGCAAGATCGCGTTCCTGCTTCACGTGTTTTAAAAGTATGGAACACGGCTGAACTTGGTACTGCCGACTCAGAATACCTTTCACTGTTTGCTGACGTACTTGCTTCTGGTAAAAACAGTCGCCTATACCAGCGCTTAGTTTATCAAGAGCAACTTGCATCTAGCGTATTTGCATTTAACTTCCAACGTGTTCTTGCTGGTCAAATTATTCTAGGTGCAGACGCATTAGATAAAAGCAAGCTACCAGAGATTGAAGCAATCATTGACGAAGAACTAAATCGCTTAATCACTGAAGGTCCTACTGCTGAAGAGCTTAACCGCATTAAGTTTGCAAATGCTTCAGGTTGGATCAAGCGTGTTGAAGGTGTTGGCGGCTTCGGTGGTAAGTCTGATGTTTTAGCATCTGGTGCTATCTATCATAATAACCCTGGTTTTTATAAAAAATCACAAGAGTTCCAAGCTAATGCTACAATCGCAGATGTGCAACGTGCGGCTGATAAATGGCTTACTGATGGCGAATTCATCTTAACAATTAATCCTTTTGAAAAGTTTTCAGCGAACGAAAAAGGGGCTGACCGTTCAAAGGTACCAAGTGTCGATTCACTGCCCAAGCTTGATTTACCAGAAGTGCAAACTACAACTCTAAGCAATGGCCTCGAAGTGGTTTTAGCAAAGCGTTCTGATACGCCTACTGTAGAACTTAGCTTACAATTTGATTCTGGCTTCGCGACTGATAATGAAGCTAAATCTGGCTTAGCCAATTTCTCTATGTCAATGCTAGATGAAGGTACGACTAGTTTAGACGCGTTGCAATTAGCCGCTGAACTAGAAAAAATTGGCGCTTCAGTAGGTACTTGGGCAAACTTAGATACTTCATCTATGACCTTAAGTACACTTTCTGTTAACTGGGAAAAGAGTATTTCACTGTTTGCAGATATCTTACAAAACCCTGCATTAAAAGATGCTGATATTGAGCGTGTAAGAAAGTTAGTCCTTGATGGTATTAAGCAAGAGCAAGCCCGACCTCAAACAAACGCTTACCGCATTCTGCCACCTTTACTCTATGGTGAGGGACACCCTTATGCGCAACCTTTAACTGGTTCTGGTACTGAAGTTGATGTTAAAGCTATTTCAAAAGCCGACATAGAAGCACATTTGAAAAAGTGGTTACGTCCTGACAACGCACGCATGGTGGTGGTTGGAGATATTGACCTAGACACTTTAACAGCATCTCTAGAAGCTCAGCTAGGTCAGTGGAAATCACCTAATTCTGCAAAACCTGTGAAACAGTTCAAACAAGTTTCTGCGCCTGAAAAAGCAAAAATCTTTGTACTTGATAAACCTGAGGCGCCGCAATCATTGATTGTTGCAGGCCTACTTGGCGAATCGCGTGACAATTTAAAACCAGGTCAAGACATTAAACTTGATGTTATGAACGCAATTTTAGGCGGAACATTTACATCGCGTATTAATATGAACCTACGTGAAGACAAAGGGTGGTCATACGGTGCTCGCAGTATGCTTATGGATGCACAAGCTCAGTCTCCATTTGTTGTATATGCCCCAGTTCAAACTGATAAAACTAAAGAATCTATCCAAGAAATCTTAAAAGAGCTGAACGGCTACATTAAGTCTGACTTAGCAAAAGAGGTAGAATTAGACAAAGTTGTCTCTAACAAGGTTGCTAAGATCCCTGGAAGTTACGAGAAAAAACGTAGCCTTCGTAATGCTCTGGCTGATGCATACAGCAAGGGCCGTACAATTGAATATCTAGAAAAATACGGCGAAAAAGTTAAATCGCTAGAACTTAAAGATATTCATAACGAAGCAAAAGACTTAATTAACCCTAATCAATTGACTTGGGTCATTGTTGGCGATGTAGCCAAAATTAAGTCTCAGCTCGAAAGCTTAAATATCGGTGAAATCACTTACCTTTAACTTAAGGTGATTATTTAGAGTTTAAAAAGCAGTATGGTTTTCCATACTGCTTTTTTACATCAAAGCACTAGATTTTTTAAAATGCCAATTTTGCATTTGTGATACTTAATATAAAATAAGCTTTTTACTTTGGAGAGCAGTATGAGCCAAGCATTTAAAGTTATTCCCCCTACGACAAAGGTTTTCTGCCACGAACGCGGTGAAGGTTGGACTTTAACCGGGATCACTGATATTGACGAGCATACTTCAGTAATGTTTAACGGTACTCGTTACACAATACCTGCCAAAAAAATCGTTGAAGAACTATTACCAAACTTTGAAAAGCAAATACAAAAGAATTAATTTTTATTTGAATAATGCTAAATAAAAGACAATAATACTCTCATCTGCAAAGATAATAATGGATGCGCCTCCCCTTAATGGATTAAGACCCACATCAGTTTGGATTTGATGTGTCATTACTTTGTGTTTTCTATAGTTACGGAACTGTATTTAGGATTGCACTATGTATAAATCTTTCATGCTATCGTCATTGGCGATTGCAATTACTGCTTCATCTTTGTCAATATCTGCGAATGAATGTAAAGGCGAACTTTATGGTATCAACGCAGGTCGTGGTGAAACCGGCATCTTATTTAAAATTGATGATCAACTTCAAACGGTAAAAGCTAATTCTGTCGCTGAGTTCAGCTCTGCTGCTTTAGCATACGATTCTCAACAAAATAGAATTTACTATGTCTCTGCTCCAAGAGCTTTAGCATATAAAGTTGACATAAGTCATTTAAATTTATCAAAATCTGATAAAAAACACTTACCTATCTCGGGTGATCGTTTTAAATATACTAAACTCGCCTATTTTGATGTCGAAACACAAACCCACACAGAGGTTGGAAGAACAAAAGGCGTGATATCTCTTGTTTTTGATGAAGCGAATAACCGTCTTATTGGCAGTAGTTTTTCTGCTTTATATTCGATTAACCCTCAAACGGGTGAATACACTAAGCTTGCAGACTTAGGTTCACTGAATGGTAAGTATCGTGGTGATTTAGCATTCCATAATGATGAGTTGATATTAGTTACTAGCACTACGTCCTATAAGATCAACAATTCGGATTATTCTGTTGAAAAATTAGCAAAACATAACTTAACAGCAGTTACGGGTGCGACAGTAGATCATTCAGGAAACTTAATAATTAGTCGGGCTAAAATAAATGACTTAGGTCACACCAATAAATCTGATATTTATAAGCTAAATCCACATTCTGGAAGTACATGTTTTGTATCAGAAATACCAGTGAGGCTTAACGACCTGACTACCAACACATCTGAAGCTACAACGTGTTATACAGCACCATTGTGTGAAACAGACCCTCTGCCAAATATTTCACTTTCACCAATTGAAGATAGCGTCACTGAAGGACAAACCTTGTCTTTCAATGTCAGCCTTTCGAATAGCTATTATCAAGATGTTGAAGTTGAAGTTTCGACTACTGAGGGTACAGCCACTAACGCTGATTATTCTTTTCAAACACAGATAGTAACATTTGCTGCTGGTGAGACAGACGCCACTATTGAAATTCCAACTATTGATAATGATGAATATAGTGAAACCAAAGCGTTTTCTATTCACGCTACAGCAAGTTCGAATAGTACTGGAAGTGCTAATTTACCCGCAATGATTTTAAACGATGATGACGAATGTGTGCCAGTTCCTCATACTAAAATAAATTATCAATTTGTTAGTGAGAGCGCTGGCTACAATAATGATTGGGGCATTGAGGTAGATAATCAATTTATCAAATTGCTTGATGAATACGGTGATTCAGGTAGTTATCAGCTGCCTTCATCGACACATTTTGATTATGCGCTAGCACTCAACGGCAATGCTTCAAGGCTGACTAATAACTTTAGATGGCATGGTCAAACACAGTATTGGGAAGATCAAAATGATGGCGATTACAACGACTTCGTTGTACAAGTTTGGACAGAACAAATTCAAGTAGGCTGTAATTAAACCAGTCGCAAGGGAGCGTTAAGCTCCCTTTTTATCTTTTCTTATATGCTCAATTAGCTATGGATCAATGTACAGCTCAAAGAGCGCACTATAGCAGAGTGTTACCCATTTCACTTTTTGAATAAGTTTACCCTAGTGCATTCAAAAACATAAAACTATTTCCAGCCCCATCGACTGAGCATCTTAAGAATTCAAAAAAATCGAGGTCGCCTTTCACGTCAATGTCCAAGATAAACTTACAAAGCTAGAAAATATAATACGATTGAGTCAGCAGAAATTAGAACACACACCTGAAATTGTAAAAACCTTTTTTGAAAAAACACAACTAGCCATTGAACACACTATAGATAGGAAAGTGCTTCTGCAAAAGCAATTAAGAAAATCAAATATGCTACCAAACAACATAATTGCCGAGGTTATAAAAATTTCCCAGAATATGGTACGCAACATGTTTGCAATCGTAAGCGCAAAAAATTATTAATATAAAAAAGCCGATACGTCTTTAGCTTAGTTTATATATAAGAAATAGAGTGCTGCTATTTCTCATCATTTACTCGATAATTCAAATTTCCTCTGCTAAAACAAATAGAGCAATCAAGCTATCACAGAAGGAAATTGCTATGTCAGAGAATAATTCTGGTAGTTACCAGCACTTTTTAGGCAACCCAATTGCAAAACCTCCCTGCCGTATGCTCAATGCTAGAATGTTCGGTTTTTTTATTGAGGGGAAATACGAAACAATTACAACTTTTGTCGATTTAACACTTAATTCAGTTGCATCTAACAAAGTCTATTTTAAGCCATTATCTCAATACTGCTTACTTACGTTTACTGATATTGAAAATATTGCTTCAAAAGTTGAACCCTTTAGTCAATACGGTTGGATGCAAGAAACCGACATTATTATTTGGTTACCTATTGCTAAAGTTGATAGAAATACAAATAAAGCACTACATATTTACTGGTACCCTGCGTTTATCACCGTAAATAATATCAACGCCTTGATAAATGGTAGAGAAACTTGGGGGTATAACAAGTATTTGTGCCGCTATTCTATGCCAAGTGACTTCAAACAAGCAGACAATTTCAGTTTAAGTTTAGAAACCTTTCAGCCGTTTAACCCTAATTCTAAAATGGACTGGCATGAACTGCTCACAATTAATCGCTTTTCTGACGGTGATTCACTATTTGAAGAGATCATAGAAGTTGGTCAAGAAGTGGCTGAGCTTATCCATGCGAGCATAGAGGAGATCCAGATAAGTGCTGAACTTATTAAGCAATTTATGAGCGGTATTAAAAACCCACAAATGGATCAAATTTTGTTTAAACAAATACCTGACGGGTTTGCATACAACTCGGTTTACAGTGCCGTGGTTCACTCACCTTCCACTGTTAGAAAAATCCATAAGATAGCCATGCTAAAAGACGAGTATCAAGTCAGCATCAATAAACTCGATGCTTTTCCGTTTGATCTAATGTTTGGCATTAAAATTGGGCACCAAAAAGCCCTTCTTCCCTATTATGTATGCATGGATTTTGACCAGGACGGTGCTTATGAAATAGTTTCAAATAACAGCTGAAGGAGCTGATTATGGCTAAGGAAAAAATCGTTATTTTAGGTGGCGGCGTTGCCGCAATGACATCAGCTGTTTACTTAACAGAAGATGAAAACTGGCAAGATAAATATGACATTACAGTTTACCAGCTAGGTTGGCGTTTAGGCGGTAAAGGCGCCAGTGGTAGAAACTCTTATTTAGGACAAAGAATTGAAGAGCATGGTCTACATGTTTGGTTTGGCGCTTATGTTAATTCATTTCGCGCTATTGAAACTGTATATAACCAATTAAACAGACCTGACAATATGCCCTTGAGTACCTGGCAAGAAGCATTTAAGCCGCATAGCTTTGTGGTGTTACAAGAGTTCATCGAAAATCAATGGCAAACTTGGCCTGTAGACTTTCCAGTAATAGAAGGAAACCCTGCAAATGGGACATTAGATTTGCATTTTTGGCAATTGCTCGAAGTACTCATTGCATGGCTGCATAAATTTATAGAATCACTAGAAGACGAAATTGAACAGGCAAATAAAACAACTAAGTTACGAACTAAAAAGCCTCGAGATAGAAGTCTGTTGCGACACCTGGCCACTGAAATAACTGATGCTTTCGATGACATTGAAGACGAAGTTACTGATTTTTTTGACTCAGCGCATGATGAATTAAAAGAAATATGGTCTTCACCTAAGATACTTGCCACTCAGCTCAAACAACTTTTATCCCTTAGGTCGCATGATAAAAACCTACAAAACCCAAAAGACAGACTCGTTGTTTGGTACATAGTCCGAAAATTGAAACGCTGGTTAAATAGTGAGGCCATAGAACTTCTCGATGATAACTCAACCATTCGACGTGCTTATATCTGTGCTGATTTAGCCATCGCTATGGCAACAGGATTAATAAAAGATAAAGTGTTTTCAAAAGGCTTTGGTTCGATCAACAACATCGACTTTAAAAATTGGCTTAAAAAGAACGGTGCTAATGAAAAGTACAGTGTCGAGTCAGCACCTGTAATAGGGTTTTACGATTTAGTATTTGGCTATGTCGATGGTGATTTTAGTAAAGGGGATGTTGAAGCGGGCGTTGCAAGTTTAGCGATGCTGCGACTTATGCTCTGTTACCAAGGTGGTGTGATGTGGAAAATGCAAGCCGGCATGGGCGATGTGATATTTTCGCCTATATACGAATTACTTAAACAACGCGGTGTAAAATTTGAGTTTTTCCATCAGGTTGAAGCTTTAAAGCCCGCAACCAGCAGTAAGACAGATAACCTCATTAATGAAATTATCATGACTGAACAAGTTGCATTAAAGTCAAATAACTATGACCCACTTGTTGATGTTAAAGGCTTACCTTGCTGGCCCTCCTACCCGCTTTATGAACAAATTGAAGATACGCAAGCTAATTTATTACAAGAAAAAAATATTAATTTGGAATCTTTTTGGAGTGATTGGCCTAAAGTTTATGAGCAAGCATATGGGCGTGCTTTACCGACTAAGACATTAAAGCAAGGACAAGATTTCGACAAGGTAATTTTTGGTATTTCAGTCGCTTCTATTACGCACTTATGTCCTGAATTAATAGCACTAGACATTAGATTTAAACAACAAGCGACAGAAATTAAAGCTGTCGCTACTCAAGCATTTCAGTTGTGGATGAATAAAACCGATGAGCAGCTTGGTTTTAACTACATTCCTGAAAGCCAAGAACGTCCTATTCTGAGTAGTTTTTCTCAGCCTTTTGATACCTGGGCTGCAATGTCTAACTTATTAGATAAAGAGAATTGGCCACAGAGCAATCACCCCAAAAATATCGCTTATTTTTGTAGTGCCTATACGTGTGATGACTATCCTGGTAAAGAGATACACGACTTCCCTGCTCAGCAAAAAGCCATTGTAAAAAAGAACGCGTTAGAAAAACTGAATAACGAAATGCAACCATTATGGCCTGAAGCCTATCACGGTGATGAATTTAATTGGGACGTTCTTTATTCTGCAAATAACCTATCAGGAGAGTCGCGTTTTGATGAACAATATTGGCGTGTAAACGTCGATCCCTCTGAGCGTTATGTGTTATCAGTCACAAATAGTAGCCAATTTAGATTAGAGACCGATGGCACTATTTTCAGTAATCTATTCATCACAGGAGACTGGATCAAAACTGGCGTGAATGCTGGATGTGTTGAAGCCGCCGTAATGGCTTTGAACCAGATGGCGCGCTTTAATATCAATTATATTTATAGCAGCTATTTTTAGTATTGATGTAAATTATTATGTATTTGCGATAGAATCGCACTGCAAGTAATTGATAGATTCAAAATATCATACATAAAGTCGGTTATAATATAAATCGGCTTTAATGAGCATTTTCGTTGGGCAATTTAGCACTAAATTGCCCACTTTGTATCAAGTAAAAAAACACCGAGAGTTTTCTATGAGTTTGTATACAGAATATATGGCGGAGATCCAAACCCGTAAAGCGGAACTTGGACTTAGCCCAAAACCAATCGACAACGCAGAGCTTCTGTCTGAAATCATTGCTCAAATTAAAGATACAACAAATGAGCACCGTGAAGATTCTCTGAATTTCTTCATCTACAACACATTGCCAGGTACTACATCTGCGGCAGGTGTTAAGGCACAATTTTTAAAAGAGATCATTCTTGGTGAAGAGTCTGTAGCTGAAATCACAGCTGATTTTGCATTTGAACTACTTTCACACATGAAAGGTGGTCCATCAATCGCTGTTCTACTAGATCTTGCTCTAGGTGAAGATGCTGCAATCGCTTCAAAAGCTGCTGACGTACTTAAAACACAAGTTTTCTTATATGATGCAGATACTACTCGTCTGCAAGACGCGTTCAAAGCTGGCAATGCCGTAGCTAAAGACATCTTAGAAAGCTACGCAAAAGCAGAGTTTTTCACAAAGTTGCCTGACGTTGCTGAGAGAATTGAAGTTGTAACTTATATTGCTGGTGAAGGTGATATCTCAACTGATTTACTTTCTCCTGGCCACCAAGCACACTCACGTGCTGACCGTGAACTTCACGGTAAATGTATGATAACTGATGAAGCACAACAAGAAATTGTGGCACTGAAAGAAAAGCACCCAAATGCAAAAGTGATGCTTATTGCTGAAAAAGGTACTATGGGTGTTGGCTCTTCTCGTATGTCTGGTGTTAACAACGTAGCACTTTGGGCGGGTGAGCAAGCTAGCCCATATGTTCCATTCATCAATATTGCACCTGTCGTTGCGGGTACTAACGGTATTGCACCTATCTTCCTTACTACGGTTGATGTAACTGGTGGTATCGGTCTTGACCTTAAAAACTGGGTTAAGAAAATAGACGCTGACGGTAACACAGTTACTGATGAAAACGGCGACCCAGTTTTAGAAGAAGCATACTCTGTAGCAACAGGTACTGTGTTAACTATCGATACTAAAGCTAAAAAGCTTTTCAATGGTGAAGAAGAGCTAGCAGACATCTCATCTGCGTTCACACCACAAAAAGTTGAATTCATGAAAGCTGGTGGTTCTTACGCAGTCGTATTCGGTAAGAAGCTTCAAACACTAGCTGCAGAAACACTAGGTGTTGCTGCACCTGCAGTATATGCACCATCTAAAGAAATCTCACACGAAGGGCAAGGTCTAACTGCTGTTGAGAAAATCTTTAACCGTAACGCGGTAGGTGTTCAGTCTGAAACGCCACTACATGCAGGTTCAAACGTACGTGTTAAAGTAAACATCGTTGGTTCTCAAGATACTACGGGTCCAATGACGTCACAGGAACTTGAAGCAATGGCTGCTTCAACAATTTCTCCTCTTGTTGACGGTGCATACCAATCTGGTTGTCACACGGCTTCTGTATGGGATAAAAAAGCGCAAGCAAACATTCCTAAGCTAATGGCATTCATGAACAAGTTTGGTCTTATCACTGCACGTGACCCTAAGGGTGTTTACCACTCGATGACTGACGTAATCCACAAAGTACTTAACGATATTACTGTGGACGACCGTGCAATTATCATCGGTGGTGACTCGCACACGCGTATGTCTAAAGGTGTCGCTTTCGGTGCTGACTCAGGTACTGTTGCACTAGCACTAGCAACGGGTGAGTCTGCAATGCCAATTCCTGAGTCTGTGAAAGTAACTTTCAAAGGCAATATGGCTAAGCACATGGACTTCCGTGACGTTGTTCACGCAACTCAAGCGCAAATGCTTAAGCAATTTGGCGGTGAGAACGTGTTCCAAGGTCGTATCATCGAAGTTCACATTGGTACACTAATGGCTGACCAAGCGTTTACATTCACTGACTGGACTGCAGAAATGAAAGCGAAAGCATCTATCTGTATTTCAAACAATGAAACGCTTGTTAAGTCTATCGAGCTAGCGAAGAGCCGTATCCAGATCATGATCAACAAGGGTATGGAAAACGAAGCTAAGACGCTTCAAGGCCTTATCGACTTAGCTGATGAGCGTATTGCAGGTGTTCAATCTGGCGAGCAACCAGCACTAGCACCAGACGACAATGCTAAGTACTACGCTGAAGTTGTTGTTGACCTTGACGAAATCGTTGAGCCAATGATTGCTGACCCAGATGTAAACAACGAAGACGTATCTAAGCGTTACACGCACGACGTTATTCGCCCTGTTTCATTCTACAATGACAAGCCTGTAGACCTAGGTTTCGTTGGTTCTTGTATGGTTCACAAAGGTGACATGCAAATCATCGCTCAGATGCTACGTAACCTTGAAAAACTAAATGGTTCTATCGAATTCAAAGCACCGCTAGTTGTCGCTCCACCAACGTATAACATCGTTGATGAACTTAAAGCTGAAGGCGATTGGGATATCCTAGCTAAGTACGCTGGCTTCCAGTTTGACGATGAGCAACCTAAAACGGCTGCACGTACTAAGTACGAAAACATCCTTTATCTAGAACGCCCAGGTTGTAACCTTTGTATGGGTAACCAGGAAAAAGCTGAACCTGGTGACACTGTAATTGCAACATCAACGCGTCTTTTCCAAGGTCGTGTTGTAGCTGATACAGCTGAGAAGAAAGGTGAATCTCTACTTGGTTCAACACCATTAGTGGTGCTTTCAACCGTACTTGGTCGCTTCCCTACTATCGAAGAATATTCTGCGGCAGTTGAAGGTATTGACCTAACAGCATTTACACCAGCTGAAGAAGAGCTAACAACTAAGTTTGGTTCTGAGCAAGCAGTTCCAGTAACAGTTGTTGACGCTTAATAGTTATATACTTGTCTGATATTTTAACGCGGTAACTAATACTTACCGCGTTTTTTATTTTTCAAAATTCTTTTCGTAAGTTAAGACTTCTCTTTTAGGCAATGCTTTCTGATAAACCCAACCTTGCACTACTTCAATATTCAAATTACTAATAAAATCTAACTGCTCTTGAGTTTCTACACCCTCTGCAACAATTGACTTGTCCATTTTATGAAGTAATTCGACTACATGTTTATAGAACTCTTTCCCTTTAAAGGTATCAGTATCATCTAATAAAGATTTGTCTAATTTGACACACTCAATTGGTAACTCTGACAGCATAGCCAAACTTGAATAACCAGTTCCAAAGTCATCAATAACAGTATAGATTTGTGCATTTTGTAAGCTTCTTATATTTTCAAGCACTGTAGTCTTATCCTTAATATAACTTGATTCAACTATTTCAATTTTCAGTTGATTTGGAAAATCTTTGAACGCTTCGCAAATATATTGCACTAACAAACTGTTTGTCATAACCTGAGGATTAACATTAATACTAATTGCTGGTTTAAAACCTTTGCTATTAAAATACAATAAATCCCTATGTGCTTGTTCAATCACCCACATATCGATGATTTCTGTTTCATCGTGTTTAATTAACGTGTCTAAGAAATAAGGACCAACAATATCACCTGAGCGATTTTCGAGTCGTAAGAGAGCTTCATAGCCTGAAATGGTTTTAGAGAATTGGCAAATTTGTGGCTGATAATAAAGCAAAAGCTTACCTTTGCTGACAGTAGTAAGCACGTCTTTAAGCGCTTTATTTGATTTTTCTAAATCAATTTGCTGCGCAATAAAATCTGACTCACTTCTGTTACGAAGTTGTTCTGAGATATTGAGTTGATCACTCAATTTAGAGATCGCTTTATCAAAATTTATTTGCTCGCTGTGCCACTTTAAAAATGGGTAATAAATAAATGTGTTCAAGCCTAATAAAAATAATTGCAATAACACCCCAGTAAAGCCTTTAGACACAATAAATCCATTTACTAATGTAGGTGTCATCCAACTACTCGTTTCATTACCTACATTAACTAACCCATAATCAATGACAGTATAAGAAATCAAAAAGTTAATCGTTGGGGCCAGTATAAAAGGGATTAACATGATAGGGTTTAAAAATATCGGTAATGCAAAAAGTATGATTTCGCAAAAATTGAACGCTGTAAAAGGAATAGAAAGTTTAGCGATGTTCTTTTCGTGTGAACCTGATTTTAAGAATAATGCTGCAATAATTAACCCTGCGAAACAGCCAGTCCCACCAATTAGTACAAATGTGTCATAAAATGTTTTCGCCGGCAACTCTCCAATAATTGGCTTCATTAAATAATTTGCATCAAATACCATATTAAAAGTATTGTCACCATGAATGCCCAGAAACCAGAGCCCATGTGTGAAGAGCATTCTCTCAAACGTCAATTCGGCAATCGTTGATTTGCTTACATCAGGCGTGATCCAATGAGCGATCAGTTCACCGACGAAATTAATTGCAGGCATAAATGCATAAAAACTAAAAAAAGTTAGCGTGAAAGGTAAGATAATCAGCAGCTTCTCACTCAAGAAACGACTTATTTGATGAAAGTATTTATCTAAATTTGGGTGAAGGTTAACAAATAATTTTAAAATCAAACTACTTAAGCACGGGATAATAACCGCATAGTGTGTGCCACCAGTTGGGTCAAGCCTGAATGACTCTCCATCAAAATTGATGTATTGCCCATGCAATGAAAAACAGAGCAGCGCTAGCATGGCACCCACCACACCACTTTGGCCAAAATTCTTGCTAACAAAGAAGCCGATAGAAATAGAAACAATTACTGGGAATAATGAAAGCACTAAGGAAGCACTTGCCAGTATAACTGAGTAAGCATGATCGCTTGGTGCCACTATATTGAACTTTACTGCACTATTTAAAAGCAAAATAGCGATAGCGCTGCTAACAAAGTAAGGGATCAAAGCAATGAAGGCTTCACGCAAAGACAAAAGAAATCGGCTGTGTAGTACCGCCTTTATTGAACTTTTAGCTGTTTCAAATGACAAAAAAGCGCCCCTAACATTATTGTTCAATAAATTATAATCTCCTTCTGAATATCTGCGAACTAATCATTACAATTATATTAATCCTTGTAATTAATCAGTCTATTTTGTAGGAAGACGAACTGTTCGATAACCGCGCTACACATCACGTTAACACTAAGGTGCCTGCATCCATGTAGGCAAGTCGAAAACTTTGCTATTTAGCATTTCTAGTAAAAGATATTCAACCAAGTTAACGTCAGTTTTATTTCCTCAAAATGACTGGCATTACTAAAGATTAGTGTTGGTCATTATGAGAGCATATAAGCGCTTCAACTAAAGCATTTAACAATGGGTTTGCTTGATTATTTTTAGAAATGATTAAACTCACGGGGATCTGATAAGCGTAATTTTCAGGCTCTATTACCTTCATTAGGCCTTTATCAACCCAGAAACTAGCATAATGTTCCGGCAAATAGCCGATAAACTCACCTGATAAAATTAAATGTGCAATGCCTTCATCATGATAAGCCGTGGCACTGTTTTGATAGTTCAAACCATCATTTCTAACTTCTTTGTCTCTCATATAATGTGAAGTAATTACTTCAGCATCCGGTAAGCGCTCTGACAATGCCTGTTGTTCTAATGAGAACAGCTCATGGCTTTGCCCACAGTATAAATAGTTGTTTTCATTATGCAGAGGAATATATTCAAGCCCTCTTATATGATGACGGCTTACACCGAGACCAACAAGAGAACGCCCGTTTATCACTGAGGTTTCAACTTCTCTAGCCTCACAAACATTAATATCAAACTGAATATTCTTACTTAGTATGCGGAGTGATGAAATCGCTTGTGCAACGCCACAGCGTGGATCACTTACCATGGTATCAATTATTGAAATACTCACCCGACCCGACAACTCATTTTTAGAACTTGCTATGGTATTTGCAAAGGCTTCGCATTGGCGTAATAGCTCTAAAGAAGCTTGATAAGTTACCCTACCCGGCTCTGTTAATTCAAAACCACTTCGACCTCGCTTGCAAAGTTTCATGCCTAAACGAATCTCTAGGTCCGATAAATGCGAACTGATGGTCGACCGTCCAATATTTAATCTTGATTCTGCAGCAGATAAACCGCCACATTCCACGATTGCGACAAAAACTCTTAATAATTTTAGATCTACGTCATGTATTTGCATTAATGTACCAAATAATTAGTTTGATAAGCTTGGAATGAATGTCGATTATATGCAATTTATAAAACTTCATCTACTCGTTAATATCTGGTCATAAATACAAGAACTAATTGAATTTGGAGAACAAGATGACGTTTAAATACGGTGTGGACCGTTTAGATCTTGATACTGTAAATGGTATTGCAAATGGTTCCGTTGATGCTGTTTTAACAAATGAGGCTATCGACAAAATCAAAACAAGCCGCCAACGTGTAGACAAAATGGCAGCCTCAGACAAAGCTGTTTATGGCATTAACACGGGTTTTGGTCCTTTATGCGACACCCAAATCACGCCTGAAGAAACGCACCTTTTACAAAAAAACCTACTTATCACACACGCTGTGGGTGTAGGTAACCCGATTGCAAAATCAATCTCTAAGCTAATGCTTATCACCAAAGTACATGCATTAAGTCAAGGTTTTTCTGGTATTCGCTTAGCAGTGGTTGAGCGTATGCTTAAATTCATCGAGCTTGATATTATTCCGGTTGTACCAGAGCAAGGCTCTGTTGGTGCATCAGGTGACCTTGCACCGCTTTCTCACTTATTCTTACCACTACTTGGTGAAGGTGAGTTTTGGGTTGGCGAAGAGATCCAACCTGCAGCAAAAGTACTTGCAGATAACAACCTTGAAGCAATGGACTTACATGCCAAAGAAGGCCTTGCACTCATTAATGGCACACAGTTCATTCTATCGCATGCTATAACGGGTCTAACCAAAATGCGTTACTTGCTCGATCTTGCAGATATTGCAGGTGCAATGAGCATTGAAGGCATGCAAGGCAGTGAACAACCATTTAGAGCAGAGCTACATGCAATTAGGCCATTTGCTGGTAATCTCGAAGTGGCCACACGTATGCGATCATTATTTAGAGACTCACAAAATATGGCAGATCATGAAGATTGCGATCGCGTCCAAGACCCATATTCACTCCGTTGTATTCCACAAGTACACGGTGCATCAAGAAATGCCTACAATCATCTAAAAGAACTAGCTGAAACAGAAATGAACTCTGTTACTGATAACCCCATTGTGATCAGCGAAGAAGAAGCCATTTCGGGTGGTAGCTTCCATGGTCAACCTTTAGCTATGGTACTTGACTATGCATCAATTGCAGCTGCTGAATTAGGTAATATTTCAGACCGCCGTTGTTATTTATTACTAGAAGGCCTACATGGACTTCCGCGTCTATTAACGACATCAGGCGGCCTAAACTCTGGCATGATGATCCCGCAGTACACCACAGCGGCATTGGTAACTGAGAATAAATCACTGTGTTTCCCACCATCAGCTGACAGTGTACCAACGTCAATGGGTCAAGAAGATCATGTGTCTATGGGTAGTATTTCTGGCCGTAAATTCAACCAAATTCTTGGTAACCTGGAAAAAATCTTTGCAATCGAATTAATGTACGCCGCACAAGCCGTTGATTTCAGACGCCCAAATACGTGTTCAGATATTATTGAACAAAACCACGCGTTGATCCGTACTAAGGTCGCCAAGCTTGAAGAAGACAGACTACTTAAACCAGACATCGATGCCATGGTTGAATTTGTTAAATCTCAAGCTTTCACAGTTTCAGTAAACTAAGGAAAACCGACATGAATTTCCAAGATATCATCAAACAAGGTATTCCAAGCGTTTTGCCAGAGCCAAAAGCGTATCCGGCTGGTGCCAACCGCGCACCAAAACGTAAAGATATTTTAAGTGCAGAAGAAAAACAGCTTGCAGTTCGCAATGCCCTCCGCTATTTCCCAAAAGAGTGGCACGCTGAACTCGCCGTTGAATTTGCTCAAGAATTAAAAGATTTTGGCCGTATTTATATGTACCGCTTTAAGCCTAACTATGAGCTAAAAGCACGTTCAATCTCTGACTATCCAGCAAAATGTGAGCAAGCTGCTGCGATCATGCTGATGATCGACAACAACCTTGATCCGGCTGTAGCGCAGCACCCAGAAGAGCTAATCACTTACGGTGGTAACGGTGCGGTATTCCAAAACTGGGCGCAATATCTACTTGCTATGAAGTACCTAAGCGAGATGGAAGAAGACCAAACGCTACACATGTACTCTGGTCACCCTATGGGCTTATTCCCATCTTCGAAAGACGCACCACGCGTTGTGGTTACAAACGGTATGATGATCCCGAATTATTCTCAGCCAGATGACTGGGAAAAGTTCAATGCATTAGGTGTCACTCAGTATGGCCAAATGACAGCGGGTTCATTTATGTACATTGGCCCACAAGGTATCGTACACGGTACAACTATTACGGTGATGAACGCATTCCGTAAGGTGCTTAACAAAGGCGAAAGTCCGAAAGGCAAGATCTTCTTAACCGCGGGTCTTGGCGGTATGAGCGGTGCTCAACCAAAAGCGGGGAATATAGCTAACTGTATTACAGTATGTGCCGAAGTTAATCCAAAAGCCGCGATTAAACGTCATGAGCAAGGTTGGGTAGATGAACTCGTTGATAACATCGATGACTTAGTTGCACGCGTGCGTAAAGCACAAGAAAACGAAGAAGTAGTGTCTATTGCGTTCATTGGTAACATTGTAAATGTGTGGGAAAGCTTCTTAGAAGAAGACATCTTTATTCACCTAGGTTCAGACCAAACGTCTCTTCATAACCCTTGGTCAGGCGGCTACTACCCAGCTGATATTAGCTATGAAGAATCAAACCGTTTAATCCGTGAAGAACCTGACCTATTCAAAGAAAAAGTACAATCAACTCTTAAGCGCCACGCTGAAGCGGTAAACAAGCACACAGCGAAAGGCACATATTTCTTCGATTACGGTAATGCGTTCTTACTAGAATCATCGCGTGCGGGCGGTGATGTTATGGCTGAAAACGGCATCGACTTTAAATATCCGTCATACGTGCAAGATATTCTAGGTCCTATGTGTTTTGACTATGGCTTTGGTCCATTTCGTTGGGTATGTACTTCTGGTAACCCTGCAGATTTAGACAAAACGGATGAAATTGCCGCGCAAGTGCTTGAAGAAATCATGGCAAACTCGCCTGAAGAAATTCAACAGCAGATGCAAGACAACATTACGTGGATCAAAGACGCGAAAGAAAACAAGCTAGTTGTTGGTTCACAAGCACGTATTCTATATGCCGACTCTGAAGGCCGCATTAAAATTGCTAAAGCATTTAACGATGCCATTGAACGCGGTGAAATTGGTCCTGTGGTACTTGGTCGTGACCACCACGATGTATCTGGTACAGATTCACCATTTCGCGAAACATCTAACATCTATGATGGCAGCCGCTTCACGGCGGACATGGCTATTCACAATGTGATCGGTGATGGTTTCCGTGGTGCAACATGGGTGTCTATCCACAATGGCGGTGGCGTTGGTTGGGGTGAAGTAATGAATGGTGGTTTCGGTATGCTACTCGACGGTAGTGATGATGCTGAGCGTCGCCTTAAATCTATGCTGTTGTTCGACGTAAACAATGGTATTGCGCGTCGCAGCTGGGCACGTAACGAAGAAGCCAATTTTGCAATCAAACGTGAAATGGCGCGTACACCTAAGCTTAAAGTCACGCTATCACAAAATGTCGAAGACGATATTTTAAATAAGTTGGATTTTTAATAACACAAGCTGTTTTTCTGAGAAAGCCGTTTCAATACATGAAACGGCTTTTTTTTTTGATTCGACTTTATATTTATTGTGCAAGCTAGGTGCAAGGTGATCTTAACTAAGATTGTTTCTCACTATAAATTCGACACACTCAAACAAAAATCTTTTGATAGGGGTTTATTTAAAAGTAACCTTACCACCAACAATTTTTAGTGCGGGCGTGCCTCTGATCAGTGTTTTTCTTGCAAATTCAATATTACACTGAGGACAATGTATTTTATCGTTTGTGTAATCTTCAACAATTCGCTCTTCAAAACATTTAACTAGCGCACCTTTACCGCCCTTTCGGTATTTAAAAAGTTGAGTTCTACATTTTACGCAAAAAATATCAACGGTTCTTACCGGCCCTTTCTTATTGGGTTTTGCCATGGCGATTATTTATAAAAAACAGCCAACCAAATCGTTGGCTGTTGTTCTGAAGTTTGTTTCACTTTGTGCTTTGTATGAGCTGGTATATTAAATGAATCTCCTTTCTCTAGCCTCACACATTTGCCATTTTCAAATTCAAGTACGCCAAACCCTTCTAAGACCATCACCCATTCATGCTCGTCTTGGTCATACCAACCCGTTGCAGGTGAGCTATGTCCTTTAGAAATAATTCGCTCAACCCGAACAGAATCAGTATTAATTAGTTCTTCAAAGACCTCGTTTGATAAGTCAGTAGGAATATTATTAAGTAAGTTAACTGTCATTCGCTTAAGTTATGGCTGTTGGTTTTGGTTTCTCATCGGTTGCATGTTCTTCAATTAAATTGATTTGCCCTGATAGCCAATCATTTAACTGAATTGCGAGCTCAGGCATTATGTCATTTTTACCAGCGTTTTTGTAGCTGGCGAGCGAAGGCAAACCTGTTTGCAACCGCAAAGTATGGTCCATATTTTTTATGATATGTGTACTTGTTGATGCTTTTGTAACCTTGTCGATGAGCTTAGTATCATCAGAGTGACATTGAAAGTCCTTTTCACCTCCAATCGCTAATATTGGTTTTATCGTGTTAGCCAAATGCGACTTCACATCATAATTAAAGGTTTCTCTGTAGAACTTGGTGCTTACTTTTTGAAAGCCAACTCTCACTGTTGGTTTATCGGTACTTTCAACTTTTTGCCGCAAATCTCGCATAGTTTTAGCAGGGTCTTTGGTGTACAAAAAAAGCCTTAAGATCTTGCCTTTTAGGCCCTTCAAAGCATCGAGATCTCGATTCATTACTTGTGCATTTTTAATGCCATCTTCTTCAAAGCTACGAAGGCTAGCGCAAAGCATAATTAACCCAGAAATAAGTTTATTCTCATTTGCTATTTCAGGTGCTAAACAAGCCCCTTCACTATGCCCTAATACATAAATAGCGTCAGTATTTACTTGTTTATGGGTTGAAATATGGTTGATTGCTTGGTGAGCATCTAACACAACTTCTTCTAACCCAGCTGTTTTAAAATCGCCTTCACTTTTACCTGCACCACGCTTGTCATAACAAAAACTGGCGTAACCGGCTTCAATTAACTGCTCTGAAAGTTGTTTAAAAATATTGGTATCGAAACCATTTATGTTGCCATCTCTGTCTTGCTGGCCACTACCGTGAACCATAACAACACAAGGAAACTTTCCCTTACTTTTAGGTAATGACAATGTGCCTTTTAAGTTTAGCGTTTGTGACTTAAATACAATCTCTTCCTGAACCATTTTTACTCCTTGAAGCTTAAAATAAGCTTTATTCTTCTGGGTCTTGTGGATGTACTTCCGTTACCACTTTTTGCACTATTTTCACCCTGCCCGATTTTACCAATGCATCTCGCAAAATATACTCTATTTGCGCGTTTACACTGCGTAAGTCATCGTCGGCCCAGCGCTGTACTGCGGCTAATACATCAGGGTTTATTCTAAGTGGGTAACTTTTCTTACTGGCCAAAATAAGCCTCTTTAAATTGCTGAGTTGAAGCTTACACTTCAACTCAATTTGAAAATCTAATATCAGTAAAGGCTACCTGCATTGACCACAGGTTGCGTATTTTGCTCGGCGCATAATACCACCAGCAAGTTGCTAACCATGGCTGCTTTACGCTCTTCGTCTAGCTCTACGATTTCTCGCTCAGACAATCGGCTTAATGCAAGCTCTACCATACCAACAGCACCATCTACGATTTTTTGTCTTGCAGCAATAATGGCTGAAGCTTGTTGACGTTGTAACATGGCACTGGCAATTTCAGAGGCATAGGCAAGGTGTGATATTCTAGCTTCATGTACTTTTACACCTGCTTTTGCCAATCTGTCTTGAATTTCTGTTTTTAGTGCTTCAGAGACTTGAATTGGGTGACTGCGCAATGCAATTTCATCACCATCATGTTGATCGTATGGATAGGCACTCGACATATTTCTCAGTGCAGCCTCACTTTGAATATTTACAAAGCTTTCATAGTCATCAACTTCAAATACCGCTTCTGCAGTGTCCTTTACTGACCAAACAACCACAGTAGCAATTTCGATTGGATTGCCATGTGCGTCGTTGACCTTAATTTTGTTGCTTTCAAAATTTCTTAACCTTAGAGATATATTTCTTCTGATAAAGAATGGGATCGTCCAACGCAAACCATTTTCTTTAACTGTGCCAACATAACTACCAAATAAGGTTAGAACGCGGCCTTGGTTTGGCTGCACCATAAATAAACCAGCTAAACACGCTAAACTAAGGGCTGCTATAACGACGAATAAAATACCATCGCCATTTACGGGGTTAAATTGACTCAAACAAACTAATGCGATTGCAATAAAAATCACCGTTGCAACATACCCGTTTATTGAGAATCCTTTTGTTTCTTTCATTGAAAACTCCATCAATGTGATATCAAGTTGATATCACATTAGATCGTGTTTGGATTTTTGGCAAGTAGTTTGTTTCTATTTTGTAGATGTCTATTTGTAACTATTTATTTTATTTTCAAGCAAAGCGATAGACTTATCGTTTGGAAAATCGAGTCTAAATACCTGGTATGCCTGCTCTGCTTCTTTAATTAATTGCTTCTCTAAGTAGGCGTTAATCAGAGACTGTGATAGTTTAGGATGCTTAAAGATGTTTGCTATTTCAGCTTTAAGCGTTAACTCCTGTATTTTTTGTTCTTGCGTTTGTGCGAGTCTATATGCGTAAAAAGCGTAGAGCCCCAAATAGTTTAAGTCATATCTCGTTTTATCTTTTGCAAGCTCAATTGAAATAACCGCAGCACCGTTTGATTTGGCCTGTGTTATTAATTCGAACGTTGCTTCGTCTTTAAACGGTGTTCTTTGCTTTGGTGAAATGCCTAACTTTAGTAACAAGGCTTCGGCAGCTTTCGCAACACTCATAGGGTTTTGAGCTGTTATAAGCGTTCCATCAACAGCAATATACGGCATCATTGGGCTGTTTTTCACAAATATCGCACCTCGCTCAATCAACTTTTCTTCAAGTGAAAATGGAAACTTATCAAGTAGCTCTGCATTAAAAGCTTGCTCTTCGATTTGCGTAAAACTATTTACCTTCTTGCCTGTAACAAAATAACGACCATCAGGACGTTTTAAATTAACCAGTGCAGCAGGTCCATGACATACAGCGGCGATTGGAGATTGCTGTTCGATAAACTGATTAATAAAATTTTGAGTTGCAGAGTCAAAAGGTAAATCAAACATTGCTCCGTCTCCCCCAACAATAAATAAAGCGTCATAGCTTTGCTTAATTGCCTGTTTTGCTGAGTGAGTATTTTGCAATTTATGAAAGGCAAGACCTTTGAATTTTTGTATATAAACTAGGTTGTCTTTATTAGTTTTTACAACAACCTCACCGCCTTTAGGCGTGACAATATCAAGCTCTAAGTTATGGTTATGCAAAACCAAATAAGTTTGTGCAAGCTCTTCAAGGTCATAACTAATTTTACCTTGGGTCTCATTGCCGTAACCGGAAATTAATAGAGCGACTTTTTTGGCAAATACATGAGGGCTTGTTAAGCCCAGACAAATTATAAATAGTGTTAAATATTTCATTGCTGCTTCTCCTTGTTGAAGTTAACAGCATTTTAACCAAGCAGTTGTCGTGACTTTGTCGTGATTTAAATTTATTGAAGTGTTTGTTTAGCGCGTGTTAGCAAAGTTTATTTGCGCAACAAAATAACCTTGCGGTTGCTCAATGCTCAATAGCCAATTTGATTGTTCACAAATACGCTGTATCAAGTTTAAACCATGCCCTAAACCTTCACTTTGCTCGCCTTTTACACCGCTTAAAAATGGTGAATTAATGGTATTTTGTTGAGTCTGGTTTTTAAAAATAAGCTGTCGCTCATTTAAGGTAATTTCGGCATTATCACCACTCGCGTGTCGGACCATGTTCGACAATAGATTTAGCATTAGAATAATAACCAGATTTTGGTTACAAACGACTTTTACATCACCGTCAAAATTAAGGTTTAACTCAAGATGTTTTCCTGCTTCTGCAAGTAAATAGTCAAATTGGTTAATAATCAAAGACTCTAACTCGGCAGTTAAATTAACCGTCTCTGTTTGACTGGATTCCGAACGTGCAAGCGCCAGTAAAATTGAGGTGATTTGATTGATATTGGCAACCGCCT
>Ga0209992_10000888_pt1 | contig 35937 bp, 26 predicted proteins | sample 2SBtaG_2_FD_182564 | JGI IMG/M metagenome (GOLD analysis project Ga0209992, IMG submission 182564) | Deep subsurface microbial communities from Kolumbo volcano to uncover new lineages of life (NeLLi) - 2SBTROV12_ACTIVE470 metaG (SPAdes)... | ecosystem: Environmental > Aquatic > Marine >...
AGGGCAAGTATGCGGGTGTCGGCGTCGATACAGCGACCGGCGCTGGCGACCAGGCGGTCGTGGCGTTCTTCGATCCCGACGGCAAGAACCTCAACAAGCACCTGTTCGGCGGGGCGAGCACCGACATCTTCTACGCGGCGACGGCGGCGGCGAATGGTGGCGTTTGGGCGGCCGGGCTCACGCGGAGCTATGGCGCACACATGCCCGGCAACGAAGGATGGATCGCTCGTGTTGGGGCAGATGGCGCGCTCGTCGGCCAACCGCAGGCGATGGGCGGGACAGGCAGCGACCACCTGCTCGGCGTCGACAAGCATCCGGCGGGCGGGTTGGTCGTGGCCGGCGAAACGTTCAACAGCGCAACGTCGTATGACCGGTGGGTGCTCCGCCTCTCGGAATTCGGCGCGCTGAATTGCCCCGGTGCGACCGTGAAGTGCAAAAACGGCAACCAATGCGCGGACGGCAAGCTCTGCACCGCCGACGTGTGCGACACGAAGACGGGCACGTGCACGAACCCGGCGATTCCCGGCTGCTGCTTGTTCGACGGTCACTGCGATGACGGCAAGTTCTGCACGACGAGCACGTGCGACGGGATCACCAACAAGTGCAAGCCGCCGGTGAAGAAGGCCGCGTGTTGCGACGCAGACGGCGAGTGCGACGACAACAACGCGTGCACCGCCGACAAGTGCGACGCAAAACACGCGTGCGGCTACACCAAGATCGCCGGGTGCTGCCACATCGACGTGCAGTGCGAGGACAGCAACAAGTGCACCGAAGACCGGTGCGAGAAGAACACGTGCCGCAACGTCAACACCTGCTGCAAGGCCGACAAGGACTGCAAGGCCGCAGACTCGTGCTCCGTGGGCAAGTGCGACGCTGGGAGCGGCAAGTGCAGCAGCGTCCCGACCGGCAAGTGTGACGACAAGAACGCTTGCACCAACGACTGGTGCGACCCCAAGACCGGCAAGTGCACCAACGCGCCAGCTCCCAAGGGCATCCCCTGCGGAAAAGACGTGGCGTGTGACGGGGCGGGTAAATGCTCGCAGTCGACCTGCACAACGTTCTGGGACACGTTCGGCGTGCACCAGGAGAAGGGCAGCGAAAACTACTACACGAGCACCGAGTACGGCGGTGATGTCAGCGCGACCCCCGACGGTGGCGGGTGGTTCGTCGACTACGCGCGGACCAAGGCCACGAGCTACTACACGGGGCGCGTCGTGCGTCGGGATGCAACGGGCAAGGTCCTGAGCTCGAGCCGCACCACGCGGGTCAGCAAGACGAGCCGGCACTACGCGTTCGGTGTCGCGACGATGCCCGACGGTGGCGCGCTGGTCGTCGGACGCAGCAACGATACGGGGACAAAAGGCGGCAACGACCTGTGGCTGTGGCGCTTCGACAAGGCCGGCAAACAGGTCGGACATGCCAACCACGGCGGCACCAGCAGCGATGAAGCGCACCATGTCATCGCGACGTCTAAGGGCGCTGTCGCGGTGGGCTCGATCTACAACTCCAACAACCGGACAGACGGGCTCGTCGTGTGGACGGACGCGGCCGGCAAGATCGTGAAGACGGCGGAATTCGGCCAGGTCGGTGGGTTCTACGACTACGGCTATGGCGTCGCACACGATCCCAAGACCGGTGTGGTCGTCGCGGCTGGCACGTCATCGACACAGACCAAGAGCAACGAAGGTCTGCTCGCGCTCTTCGACAGCGCCGGAAAACGCATCGCGCAACGTTGGGTTGGTGGCCCAGGGACCAGCAGCGACCGGCTCTCCGCGATCGCGCGGCTGCCCGACGGGTCGTACGCGGCTGTGGGATGGGCGCCCCACAATGGCGAAACCGCGGGCTGGTTGGTGCACGTGGACGCCAAGCTCGGTGTGTTGTCGCAGCGCTTCTTTGGACGACCGCTGTTCACCGAATATGCGCGCCGCATCGCGGTACTGAACGGTTCGGTGATGATCGTCGGGGGCGGTTCACGGGCCTGGCTGCATCGCTTTGGGCTCGACCTCAAGCCGATCGGACAGCTGCGCGTTATGGATCCGACCGGGGGCAGTTTGTCGGGTGTCGCACAAGCCGCTGGAGCCGGGATCTTGCTGGCGGGGCGGACACGGCTCTTCAACCCCGGCAAGTCCGACTACAACGGCTGGCACCTGAAGTTGACGCAGGACGGCAAGGCGGCTTGCCCCGGCAAACCGGTCAAGTGCACGGGCGATCCGATGTGTGACGACAGCAAGGTGTGCACAACCGACACGTGCGACACGAAAACCGGCGCTTGCAGCCATCCCAAGCAGGTCGGGTGCTGCGAGTCCGACGCCGCGTGCTCCGACGGCCATGCTTGCACGACCGACACCTGCGTCTACGGCAAGTGTCAGAGCGCGGCAGTGCCCGAGAAGACGCCCTGCGGCGGCGGCAAGCTGTGTTCGGCGTCGGGCGGCTGTGGATGCAATTTCATGTCGTTCATCGAGGACAGCTCGGCGCTCGGCAACCCGCTCAAGACCTACGTCAGCGACACCATGTACGGGATTGGCGACGATGGCGCGGGCGGCACCTACGCGCTGGGCGCCACGTACACGGGCTCGAATATCACGGCCGGGCAGCGCTACCAGGACGCATACGTGGTGCGCCGCGACAAGAAAGGCAAAGCTCTTTGGCGCAAATGGGTCGGCAGCAAATACCGCGACTACCTCAGCGCCGGTACAACGCACAAAGGGCTGGCCTGGGGCGTCGGCCACAACTACACGAGCACATCGAGCACGACGTTGCGGGCGTGGGTGTTCGCGCTGGATGCGACCGGCAAGAAGGTGGTCGATGCACGGCACGGCGATCGATACACAGCGTTCTACACGTTGGCGCCGGCTGGTGACGGGGTGGTCGTTGGCGGGCGTGTGCGCTCGGGGTCCTATTACGGCGCGCTGACTCAGCTGGACGGCAAGGGGCAGCTGACCGGCGTCAAGACGGTCTCCCTCAAGGACGCTGGTACCTATAACTACCCGCGCGGGGTCGCTTACCTTGCTTCGACCAAGTCATTCGCGGCGGTCGGCTATCACTACAAGGGCTCGGCACTGCGCGACGAAGGCTGGTTGATTCGCGTCGACAGCGCGGGCAAACCGACGTTGACGCACCCGAAATCGCAAGCCGGAAACGACCGATTCTGGGCCATCGCGTCCGTCGGCAGCGGCATGGTGGCGGCCGGTGAGACGCAGGCTGGCGATGTCTCGAAGGGATACGACGGCTGGCTCGCGTTCATCGACGCGGCGGGCAAGCTGACCGCTCAGACCGTCGTTGGGGGCTCGAGCTCGGACACGTTCAGGCGCGTCACTACCGGCGTCGTGGCTGGCAAGACCGTCGTGTTGGCGGCGGGCACGACCGGGTCGAGTACGGCCGGGTCCAACGACGGCTGGATCGTCGCGACCGACACCAGCGGCAAGGTCCTGGTGACCAAGACGATCGGTGGCAAGCAGTACGACGCGTTCAACTCGTGCGCCATTGTCAGTGGCAACCTGCACGCGGTCGGCAGCTATCGTTCCGACGGCACAAAGAGCAACGACTGGTGGCACGTCGCGGTGGACATGTTGGGCTCGCCTCTCTGCCTGTGACCTCGTTTCCCCTCTTCGGTGGTCGAATCGCTGACCGGCGTTGTCGGCGTCGTGGCAAAACCTTATCGTCCGACGCAGCTACCGGGCGCGTTGCAGCGCTTGTACGACCAATCCCAGGAGTGACGTGACAGGGCGCCGCGCAGCGGCTGAGCTTCGGTTCGGCACCGCCTCGTATCGCACGGCCCAACGTGTTATCCGGCGGGTCACAGGACTTCGCTACCAGACCGCCACGGTCGCTGGACGACGATGTACGTGGCTGCGCGGTGGCCGAGGCGAACCGCTGCTTCTCATCCATGGGTTTGGCGACCGGAAGGAGACGTTCACGCCGCTGTGCATGGCGCTCTACCGGCACTTCGACCTCATCTTGGTGGATATGCCTGGCTTCGGGGACGCTCCAGTCGTCTCTTCGGCGCACATCACGCCGCCAGCTCAGTCTCGCTTCCTGGCGGCGTTTCTCGATGCTTTGGGCCTGGGCTCCGTGCACGTCTGCGGACAGTCCATGGGCGGGGGACTCGCGGCACGTTTTGTCGACGATCACCCTGATCGCGCCCGGAGCCTCACCATCCTCTCGGGCGCCGGTCCCGACGGCCTGTCCGACGAGTTCGAGGCGTTTCGATCCCGCGGTCGCAACCTGCTGCTGATCCGGAGCCTCGCCGACTTTGAGCAGCTGCTCGACCTCGGATTCAGCCGGCCGTTGCCCTATCCGCGCCCCATCCGTCGCCACCTCGCCAGCCAATTCGCGTTGCGTCGTGCGGAACATGCGGGCCATTTCAATCGCTTGCTCAATCCCGAGCCCGGCGAGGAGTTCGCGCGTACTTACCCGTCGATCAGCGCACGGACCCAGGTGATCTACGGGCGGCAGGAACGGCTCGTACATCCCGACAACATGCACACCTATGCATCGGGCATCCCCGGTGCGACGCTGCATGTGCTCGACAACGTCGGACACAACCCCCACCACGAGGCGATCGGCTTTGTGGCCAAGCGACTGCGCGCGATGCTGAGGTGACCGGCCGCGCGGGACGAAAGCATGCTCCGCACCCAGCAACTCACGAAACGATACGGCGACTTCGAGGCGGTGAGCGATCTCGAGCTCGATGTAAGTCCGGGCGAGGTGTACGCATTCTTGGGCCCCAACGGCGCCGGGAAGACGACCACCATCCGGATGTTGATGGGGATCCTCGTGCCGACATCGGGAACCGCCCGGATCCGTGGGCTCGACTGCCACGCCGATCGCGCCGAGCTGATGCGAATCGTCGGTTACCTGCCCGACACGCCCACCTTCTATGACTTCCTGCGCGGCCGAGAGATCGTTGAATTCGTTGCTCAAATGCACGGCATGGACGACGGCGCCGCGCGCGAACGAGCCGCGGAGTTGCTGGCGTCGTTCAACCTGACCGAGGCGGCCGAAGACTACGCGGTCAACTACTCGATGGGCATGAAGAAGAAGCTCGGGCTCGCCTGCGCGCTGATTCACGAACCGCGGGTGCTGATTCTCGATGAACCCACCAGCGGCCTTGATCCACGCGCCTCGCGCGAGGTCCAGGATCGACTGCTGGCGATCGCGGGGCAGGGACGCACGATCTTCCTTTCGACGCACCTGCTCGACATGGCCGAACGATTGAGTCATCGGGTCGGCATCATCGCGCGCGGCAAGCTGGTCGCGGAGGGTCCAGTCGAACAGCTGCGCGCGGTGCACGGAGGGGAAGCCACGCTGGAAGAGATGTTCCTGGGCGCAACGGCGGAGGCCCCGTGATCCGCTCGATCCGGCTGCTCGTCCGGCTGCGCCTGCGACGCCTCGGTCACATGCTCAGCGCGGGGCTGTCTGCGTTCAAGCGACAGGATTCCGGCGCGTCGAACGGTCCCCGCAAAGCGGTCGCAGGAAAACGTACGCCGTCGTGGCTGGTAGCGTTCTTGTTCGCGCCGTTGATGCTGTTTTCCGCCTTTCAGCTGTCGTTGTACGCGCTGCGCAACCTCGCCCGCGTGTCTGCCGCGATCACTGACGCACCGGCGATGCTCGAGGGCCTCAGCGCCCTGGGAGCACCGGGACCTGTCCCGTTTGTGGTCGCCGCCACCGGCCTCGTATCCATCGTGTGGCTGGCGTACTTCCTGCTCAACATCGCGGCCCGCGGCGAGTTCAGCGCGCCCCAATGGGACCTGGCGTGGCTGGCGACGCTGCCGATTGCAACCGGGCCGCTTCTCATCGCGCGCATCGCCGAGCGGTCCGTGGTCCACGCGGTCGGCTACCTCCTGGTGTTCCCGGCGCTGACGATGTTGGCGTGGCATGGCGGCTGGCGTTGGGCGGCGCCGTTCATCGGAGCGGTCGCGGCGATAATGCTGTTCTTGCTTGGAGCGGCGCTGCGCACCGGCGTTGAGGCGTGGCTCCGACTGCGGGTCAAGCAGCAGGTTCTGCGAAACTTGCAGGCATTTGTCACGATTGCCGGCCTCGCGCCGATGTACGTCGCGATGAGCCTGGGTACCGGAGGCGGCCGCGACCCGAGCTTCTTCGTCTTCGACTGGCTCGCGGCGACCCCCGAGTGGTTTGCATGGACGCCGTTTGGGCTGGCAACGCAGGCCGCGCTCGCGACCGCCCCGTTCGAGGCCGCCGCCCTGCTCGCTGCACTTGCTGTCGAAGTCCTGGCCAGCGTCGCGATCATCGTGGGCGCGCTGCAATGGGTTCTCCGCCACGGCTTCGTCGGGGGCGGACTGCGCGAATCGTCGCGGGTCGCAACGGCACCATCTGTGACGCGAAAGCCCCGGTCTTGGCTCAGTCCGATTCAGCGCAAAGAGATCCTGCTGCTAGCCCGTGACCGCACGTTCCTGATGCAAACCTTGCTGGTCCCGATCGTTGTCGGCGTCGCCCAGTACCTCATCAATCCGGGCGCATTCGTCGGAGCTCTCGAGAGCCCGCGCGCACTCGGCGCGGCCGTATTTGGAGTTGGCGCGTACACCTTGTGCTTTTCCGCGCTGCCGACCCTGAACGCGGAGGGACAGGCGCTCTGGATGCTGTTCGCGGCGCCGATTCGCATGGACAAGGTCGTCATCGAAAAGGGCCTCTTCTGGGGATCGCTCGTGACCTTCTGGCCGGCGGCGATGGCCGTGACGCTCCTCGTCGCGGCGGGAGAGATCACCCCAAGCGCGTGGTTTGTCATCGCGCTGGTCGCGATCGGACTGCCCATCTACGGCGTCATCGCGTCCTGCCTCGGTGTCTTCGCGTGTCGCCCGCTCGAAAAGGACAAGATGCGGCGCGTCCAAGCGACGTGGCTGTACGTGTTCATGCTGCTGTCCTCGCTGCACACCTGGGCGATCTTCGCTGAATCCTTGTGGGCCACATCCGCGTCGCTGGTTCTCAGCTGCTTGCTCGCACTCGCGCTCTGGCAGAAGGCGACGGACCGACTCCCCTATCTGCTCGATCCCACGGCGGCCCCCGCGTCATCTGTTTCACTGGCCGACGGGCTGATCGCCGCGCAAGCGTTCTTCGTCGTGCAGGGCGTCGTCGTGCTCCTCGTCAAGCTCGCCTCCGAGGGTGAGCCGATCGATATCAACCCAATCTTACTTGCCGCGTTCTGCAGTGCTGCGGCAGTAACGTGGGGCCTGGCGCGGCTGATCTACTGGCGCAATGGGACGGCGGGAGTCCCCGGGACATTTGGTCGGGCGAAAAGCGGCAACATCGTAGCCACGATCGGAGGAGGACTCGCTGCGGCCACGATCGGTGTCGCCTGGCTGACCCTGCTCAAGACGACCGATCTTCTGCCGGCGGCATGGCACGAGGTCGCGCAGAAAGCCTCGTTGCCCGGTTGGTGGATGGTTCCGCTGGCGGTGTTGGCGGCGCCCGTTTTCGAAGAGTTCATCTTCCGCGGGCTCGTTTTTGGTGGACTTCGAAGGACGTTCGGCGCAGCGACCTCCGTACTGGCGAGCGGGGCCATTTTCGGCATCGTGCATCCACCGGCGTCCTTCGTCCCCGTGTTCGCGATGGGGTGCGTCGCGGCGATAGTCTACGAGCGAGCGGGCAAGCTCTGGGCCCCCATGGGTGTGCATGCGATCTACAACGGGGTGATCGTCGGCCTGCCGTTCGTGACCTGACCGTGCCTGGTGGAGGCTACGCTCCGAAGACGTAGACGGCGGTGATGATGCCGCGGACGAGATCGTCGTATTCCTTCCACTGCGCGGCGGTGGTCGGCGGTTTGTCGAGCCACTTCTGCAGGTCGGCGCGCCACGTCTTCAGCAGGTCGACCTGAGCGTCATTGAGCCCGAGTCCCTTGGGGTTTGCGATAACCTTGTCCGCGATCGCGACCATGGCCCGGGCGTCGTCGAGGTGGGGCTTGGGTTTGGCCGAGAAATCCGGTCGATCCTCGTGGTTGGCGACGTCGGCGGTCACGAGCGCTGCGTGACGCGCAGTTGCCAGGAGCTTTGTGAAGTCGACGCTGGACAGCTGGTCGGCGGTGGTGTGGTAGACGCTCGACGATCCGGACCCGAAGAAAAGCACCGGGATGCCCTTCTGGCGAAACGGCAGATGGTCGCTGCGGCCGCCGCCGGGCTGACCGACGAAGAAGCTCGACACGGGCCACGTCTGAAAACCCGTGCGCTTGCTGGCGGCGAGCACGTGGTCCCGCAGCGCCTTGCTGTATTCGGCATCGGTCGCGAACGATGAGGTGTGGTCGGAGAAGATGCGCGAGCCAACGTTGTCGACGCTGAACATGGCCACGATCTGGTCGAGCGGGACGGGCGGGTTGGCGACGAAGTGGTAGCTGCCGAGCAATCCGTCTTCCTCGGCGTCAAACAAGCAGCCAATGACCGAGCGGCGCGTCTTGTGTTTCGCGGTCTTGAGAGCCTTGGCCACCAGCAGGACAGCGGCCACACCCGCCGCGTTGTCGATGGCGCCGTTGCAGATCGTGTCGGCAGAAGGTTTGCCGTCCTTGTCCTTGGCCTGCGGGCACTTGCTCTTGCCCTTGCCGGTCGCGTCGACCATGCCCAGGTGGTCGTAGTGCGCGCCGATCACGACGTACTCCGCGGCCAGCTTCTCGTCGTCGCCGGGGATCGTGAAACAGAGGTTGATGCCTTTGTCGAAGGCTTGCTCAAAGCCGCCGGCAAACGCGGGAGCCAAGCCCAGGTTCTTGAGATCACCAAGCAGCCACGTGCGCGCCGCTTTGCCGCCTTCGGTCAGGTTGTCGCGGCCCTGCATCGAGTCGTCGGCCAGGACGGTCACGCGATCCTCGACGAACGCAATCGGGATGGCTTTGGCGGCCTCGTACGCGGCGGTGCTCCGCTCGGCTGCCGGGGTCGTGGACACCTTGGCGACGTCAGCCTTCTCGTCGTTCGACGGCGGGTCTTCAGTGCAACCAAGTGCGCAAAGAACCAGCGCGCAAAGAACCAGCGCGCAAAGAACCAGCGCGGCTGTCACGATGGCGACGCGGCGCGCTCCTGAGGTCGAAAACACGGGCCCCACGCGGGTACAGGTTGCAAATTGCCGCATCGCGCCGTCCTTTCAGGACATCCAGTCAGCGTCTTTCTGCAACGCCCACTTGGTGGTGATCTTGCGCGGCCTTGTGAAGAAGCGATAGCCATCGATGCCGGTAATGTCGCCGTGCCCGAACTTGCTGCGGTTCCAGCCGCCGAAAGAAAACGGCTCGCGGGGCACCGGAACGCCGATGTTGACGCCGATCATGCCGGCCTCGAAACGCAACGAAGCGTACTCGGCCGTGCCGCCGTTGGTGGTGTAGATGCAGGCCGCATTGCCGTATTCGTGAGTATTTTCAATGGCGAGGGCTTCATCGAGGGTGGCGACGCGAACGATGCACAACACGGGGCCGAACACCTCGTCCCGGTACGTCTTCATGTCGGTCGTGACGTTGTCGATGATGGTCGGGCCGATCCAGTGGCCCTTGTCGCCGACAGTGGCGCCGCGGCCGTCGACAAGGACGCTGGCGCCGTTGCTTTCCGCGTCATCGATGTAGCCGTGGATGCGGCATGCAGCCTGACCGTCGATGATCGCGCCCATACCGGTTCCAAGCTCTACGGCCTTCGCCTTGGCGACGATGGCGTTGACGAGATGGTCGCACTCACCGACAGCAACGAGCACAGACGCCGCCATGCACCGCTGGCCGGCGCACCCCATCGACGACGCCACGACGTTGGTCGCGGTCATCTCGACGTCCGCATCGGGGACCATCACGAGGTGGTTCTTGGCGCCGCCCAGGCACAACATTCGCTTGCCGAGCGCTGTCCCGCGCCGATAGACGATCTCGGCGACGCGTGTGCTGCCGACGAACGACACCGCGGGGATGCTGGGATGGTCGACAAGCGCTTCGACCGCGGCCTTGGTACCGTTGACGGTGTTGAAGACGCCATTGGGCAGGCCAGCTTCGCGCAGGTGGTCAGCCAACCGCATCATGCCGTACGGAACCTTCTCGGACGGCTTGACGATCAGCGCATTGCCGCCGATCAGCGCCAGCGGGATGGTCCACATCGGCACCATCGTCGGGAAGTTGAAAGGCACGATGCACGCGACAATGCCCAGCGGTTCGTAGCGCACCTGGCACGTGACGCCGCGGCTGACCTCAAGCGCGCCGCCCTGGACCGTATTGGGGATTCCGGCAGCGAGTTCGAGGCATTCGATGCCCTTGTTTATCTCCGCCTTGGCCTGCCCAAACGTCTTGCCGTTTTCGTGGCTGAGCAGCCAGGAGAGCTCGTCGAGATCGCGCTCCATCACCTGCTTGAGCCGGTAGAGGACCTGCGCGCGCTCCTTCACGGGCGTGGCTCTCCAAGCACGTGCACCACTGGACGCTGCAGCGACGGCGCGCTCGACATCCGACGCATCGGAGACCACGACGTCACCCATCGATGCACCGTGGCGCGGATTCTCGATGGGCATGGCGCCCGCGTTACCATCACCCCAGCCGCCGCCGATGTAGTTGTGGCACCGGACGTAGGGGATGAAGTCATAGCCATCAGCTGCAAATCGCATGGGAAGCTCCACAAATCAGGCGCGAGGCTGGCCGTCGACCGCTGGCAGGATCGCCGCTCGAGCACGCGGGTGGGGATTGTCGTGCGCTGTCGACCGCTGCGCAACGGGTTGGGCGAACGAACGGTGCGAGCTAGTCGGCCGTTTGCCAGTGTATAAGCCCGCGTTCTTCGTCGCTGCCGGGGATGACGTTGTCGAGGAACAACGCGAGAAACGCGCCGACCGCCATGCCCGTGCCACCAAGCGTGTTCAGAACGTCGGCCAGCCACTGCGGCTCAAACACGATCGGGTGCGCCTTGATGTAGACGGGCACCGACAAGCCCATGAAGAACGCGAAGCCAAGGATGAACAGGTTTCGCGCGCTGTTCAGGTCGACGTACTGCAGGTTGCTGAGACCGACGGCCGCGATCATGCCGAACAGGGCGCAATACATGCCGCCGACGATGGGTTGGGGAATGGTCGTGAAGAGCGCGCCGAACTTCGAGACGGCGCCAAGCACAATCATGATCGCCGCGCCGTATTGCACAACGCGACGGCTGCCCACGCGGGTCAGGCCGATGGCTCCAATATTTTCCGAGTAGCTCGTTGTGCCATTGCCGGTGCCCATGATGCCGGCGACGAGGCAACCGACGCCTTCCATGCCGATGCCCCGGCTGATGACCTTCGAGTCGGGCGTGGGCGCGCCGGACATGCGGGCGGCCGCGTAGTAGTCGCCGATGGATTCAACCATCGACGCGATGTATCCCGCGAGCATTCCCACGAACCCGGCGAGCGTGAACTGAGGAACGCCCCACTGCAGCGGATAGGGAACACGGACCCACGGCGCCGCCTGCAGCTTGTCGAAAGAACAGTGCGCTGGATGCCCCTCGGGAAACACGCCGATCTGCGTCAACAAGAGCGCTACGCCCCACGCGCCGCCCATGCCCAACAGGACCGGGAAGAGCTCGAACATGCGGTGCTTCTTCCGAAGAACCTGCGAGAACAGGACGATGAGCAGGATGGTCAGGCCGCCGATACCCCAGTGCTTGCCGGCTTCCGGGGCGCCGAAGGGGTAGAGGGCGAGACCGATGAGCGCGATGGTAGGAGCGATGGTGATCGGGCCGACGAAGCGAGTGAGCTTGCCGATGAGGCCCGAGTAGCCGACGAGAATCTCGATGATGGCGCCAGCGATGATGGCGCCCTGGACATGCTGCATCCTGACTTCGAAGCCCGCCGTCTTGACCGCCGCCATGCCGCAAATCGCGATGGCCGGGGTCAGGAACGAGAACGTGCCGCCCTGGACGATGGGCAAACGACTGCCCCAAGTGGTCTGCAGCAACGTGGTGATGCCGGAGACGAAGAACATCGTGCCGATGAGCCAGCCGAGCTGGACCGGATCGTCTTGGATTCCCAGCGGGCCTGCCATGATCAGGGGAATCGCCACTGTCGAGCCGAACATCGTCAGGTAATGCTGCAACCCCAGTGCGAGGGCTTCGGCTGTCGGCGGGACGTCATCGATGCCATAGATGAGGTTGTGATTGGGCGCGGCGTCGGGGCTGGCCATTTTGGGGGCTCCTGGGTCGAAACTGCGGGATTCTGCGCGGGCGAACGGGCGTGTGATTGCTATCGCGCGTGGTGGCGGAAAAGGCAAGAAAACGCTGTACGTTGGCGTGTTTGGCGGCGGGCGTAATTCAAGCTTCCGCGTTCGGGGCCTCCGAGAGGAATCGGCCCATGTGCCTCCCCACGGCAGGGCCCGGCGACTTTCGCCGCGCGCGACCCCACCACCACCAGTGGCGAAGACATAGTTGTCCCCGCCGCGGAACCCTCGCCTTTTCAGACGAGCCGCCCTGCCAACCTGCTGATGCCGCACGCCTTGGTACCGACGACGCGTGGATCCCCGCGCCGCTGCGAGGACGTCGCCCTGCTGATTCAAGACACGTGCCAAACCACGAACGCATGACTGCACGCCATCAGCGCCGCGTCCGCATGCGAAAAACCGGTCCCACTGGGAGTCTCACCCGCGATGTGGGACCTCAAACGCAACACTGCGCGCCTGTCCTGCGACAGGTCATGGGACCATGCTGAGACTTGTGGTCGCCGGTCCCCGGCGCCGCGATCACACCGGGGACGCCGCCGTGCAAACGCCGGACGAACGATCGTTCGCTACACTGTTCCGAAGCCGTCCATCGACATCCGTTCGGGCAAGACGCGCTCGACGGCTGTTGGCTCGTTGACTTCGTTCCACCGATTCACGGCTTCCCAGTACGGGGCGAAACAGGGGCGGGGCACGTACTTGCCGCGCCCGCGAACCGAACGCACGTTGCCGCGGTCCCACACGACGAGCCCGCGACTCAGCGTCACGGCGGGGACGCCGGTGCATTCCATGCCCTCGTAGATGTTGAAATCGATGTTCTGGTGGTGCTCGTTGACGCTGATGGTGCGTGTTCCAGCCGGATCCCACACCACGATGTCGGCATCGGCGCCGACCGCGATCGTCCCTTTCTTCGGGTAGATGTTGAAGATCTTCGCCGCGTTTGTGCTGGTCAGCGCCACGTACTCGGTGCGCGTCAGGCGACCGGTGTTGACGCCGTGAGTCCACAGGACCGCCATTCGATCTTCGACGCCGTTGGTGCCGTTGGGGATCGATCGGAAGTCGTTGAGCCCCATTTGCTTTTGTGGCGTGCAGAAGCAGCAGTGGTCGGTCGCGCTGGTCTGCAACATGCCCGACTGGATGCCTTTCCACAGGGCGCGCTGGTGGTGGCGGGGACGGAACGGCGGACTCATCACGTAATGTGCGGCCTTGTTCCAATCCGGGTTGCGATAGACCTCGTCGCTGAAGACGAGGTGCTGGGCGAGCACTTCGCCGAACACGCGCTGGCCGTTGAGCCGGGCACGTGTGATGGCTCCGAGCGAGTCGGCACAGGAGTTGTGAACGATGTACAGAGGAACACCGAGCACCTCCGCGATTCGAATCGCGCGGTTGGCGGCTTCCCCTTCGACCTCCGGAGGGCGCGATAGCGGGTGGCCTTCGGGGCCGGTGATGCCTTTTTCGTAGATCGCCTTCTGCAGTCGATAGACCAGCTCTCCGTTTTCGGCGTGGACGGTGCACAGAGCGCCAAGTTCGCCGGCCCGCAGGAACGAGTTCACCAACACTTCGTCGTCGCACATGATGGCGCCTTTGTAGGCCATGAAGTGCTTGAAGGAGTTGACGCCGTGGTCGCGGGCGAGGATGCCCATGTCGCGCGAAACCGTTTCATCCCACCACGTGATGGCGACGTGGAAGGTGAAATCGCCCGCAGCTTTCTCCGCCCATTCGTTCCACGTCTTCCAGGCTTCCATGACCGGCTGCTGCGGTGACGGGATACAGAAGTCGATAATCGTGGTGGTGCCACCGCACATCGCCGCGGTTGTGCCGGTGAAGAAGTCTTCGGACGCGACGGTCCCCATGAAGGGCAGCTGCATGTGCGTGTGCGGATCGATGCCGCCGGGCATGACGTAGCCGCCCGAGGCGTCGATGACGTCTTCGCCGTTTGCCTCGAGATCGGGGCCCACCTCGACGATGGTCTCGCCTTCGATGCGGACGTCGGCGTGCCATTCGCGTTCGGCTGTGACGACGACGCCGCCCTTGATCAACGTGCCCATGGTGTCCTCCACGGTGTCTCGCGGTTTGCTGCGAGCTCTGAGTTGGCAAGCGGGAGTCGGCTCCCGCGAGCGATTGGCCTGCTGTTGCTACGCGAGGCGCGGGTCGCAGATTTCGTCGTACGCGTCCGGGCGGCGGTCGCGGTAGAACTGCCAAACCCGGCGCACTTCGTCGATCATCGACAGATCGCAGTCCGCGATGACGAGCTCGTCGTCGTGTTCACTGGCCTTGGCCAAGAACTGGCCGCGCGGGTTGGCGAAGTAGCTTGTGCCGTAGAACCTGCCGATATTCCAAGGAGCCTCGGTGCCCACGCGGTTGATAGCCCCGACGAAATACGCGTTGGCGACCGCGGATGCGGGCTGCTCAAGCTCCCACAGGTATTGGCTCAGGCCCGCGACGGTCGCGCTCGGATTGAAGACGATCTCGGCGCCGTTCAGTCCCAGCGCCCGCCACCCTTCCGGGAAATGCCGGTCGTAACAGATGTAGACACCGACTTTCGCGTACTTCGTCTGGAAAACGGGGTAGCCGCCGTCGCCGGGCTTGAAGAAGAACTTCTCCCAGAATCCGGAGGTCTGCGGGATGTGCTGCTTGCGGTACTTGCCGAGATAGCTGCCGTCGGCGTCGATGACCGCTGCCGAGTTGTAGTACACGCCTCGCATGGCCTCTTCGTAGAGCGGCACGACGATGACCATCTCGTACTTCTTGGCGTACTCCTGCATCAGTTTCGTGGTTGGACCATCGGGGATCGGCTCGGCCGCGTCGTACCAGCGGATGTCCTGGCCTGGGCAGAAATAAGGGCCGTTGAAGATCTCCTGCAGACACAGGATCTGCACGCCTTTCTGGCCAGCTTCGTCGATCATGGGCAGGTGCTTTTCGAGCATCGCCTTTTGGACCTCAGCGACGGGCACGTTCTCGTCATTGATCGGGTTGGCCATCTGGATCAGGCCGCACTTGACGATGGTCTTCTTGGGTTGGCTCATGGGCCGGCTCCAGGTGCGTGGTTTACTGCGTGACATGCGCGACCGGCGGCGCATGGTGGGGCGGACCGATCGGTTTTCATGTCGTCTTTTCGAGGCCTGCGAGTGTCCAATCCAAGACGCTTCAAGTCAACGGACACCGCGTTCACCGCGACGGACTGCACGTGCAGCCGACTGCGACATCCAAAACATCGATTTCGTTGACAGCGTGCCAGACCGGTCCTACGGTTCCTGACGAACACGGAGACGCGCTGAATCATTACGTTTTTCACGCAATGCCAGCAACTCACCAAGCTTCGTTCCCCGACTGCAACCGCCCTGAAGGGCACGTGAGGCACCACATGGCCACGAGCAAGACGCGCACCAAGACCGCCCGCAAGTCGGGAAAGCGGTCGACCGGACGTCGCAAGACCTTCAAACCGCGCAACGCCATGACGTTTGAGTTGCCACAGATGCGCACACTCGAACTCGCTGGAGCGTTGGATCGGGTCGCGAAGCTGGTCGCGCGCACCGTGGGCGAGATCGCCAGGAAGCACGGCGCCACCCCCGGACAGCTGCACGTGGTCGAGCGTCTTGCCCGCGCGCCCTCAGGTTTGACTGCGAAACAGCTGGCCGCCGCGCTGGCCATCCGCCCCGGTTCGCTCACCGGCACACTCGATGTCTTGGAAAAGAAGGGCGTCATCGCTCGGCAGGCCGTCACAGGTGACGCGCGACAGCAGCGATTGGTGTTGCTGGATGGCGCTGCGGACCTCGTTGCGTTGCTCCCCGAGGTCGACAAACTCGTTCAGTCGCGCCTCGGGACCCTCAACGACCCGCAGATCGGACAGCTCGGCACCCTGGTCATGCGCGCTGAAGCGGCGGTCCGCGAATCCAGCGCGATGCCCATGCCCGCCACACTGCACGCGACGCCGTCAAGCAACCCGACGCCCGTCGCTGCCGTCGTGGAAGCGCCGGCGCCGCAATCCACGGTCCCACAATCGCCAGTCCCACAATCCATCGCCGCAGCGGCCGCTGCGTCCGACGCGAGCCAGACGACGAACGGAACCTGGCAGTCCGTGCCCCGGCAACAGCCTGCAAAAGACGACGCTCGCAAAGATCCGTCGGAAGGGTCACTCGGTCGCGGGCTGTTCCGGATCGCATCGCGCGTCATCAGCGCAGCCGACAACCGCCGACGACGCGGCTGATTCGTGCACCCCAGCAGGCGCCGACCGTCTTTGTCGGCCCGCGTTATGGCGTTCACCCTCGCGATCGTCGTGACGGCAGCATCCACCACAACGTTCGCCGCGCGTCCCAGGCCCCGCAAGCCGTGGTTTCGCGTCATCACTTCCGGCCTATGCCTCGCCGCAGCCAAGGGTGCCGATGACCGCAACGCAACCGCTGGATGGGCAACGCTGGGTGTAGGACTCGCGGTGTGGGCGATGTTCGACTACTGGGTTTTGCCGAGCCTCGACAAGAGCACCGAGTTCCCACCTGCCCGCGCCGCTCCCCGCGATCCGGCCGACGATCCACTGCGCATGCTCATGCCCAAATTCGGGTCAGGCGCAGCTGGATTACAACTGGTGATGGAGGCGCCGCGCTTTACCCCGTAAGGTGAGCGCCATGCGCCTCGAACGATACGTCAGCCAAAGCCTCAGCCGCAGCCGCAAACACGTGCGCGCCCTCATCGGCGCAGGCCGAGTCCAGGTCAACGGAAACATCGTTCGTGAAGCGGGCTACCAGATTGTTCAACACAGCGATGAAGTCCGGCTCGACGGCGACAAGCTCGGCGGCCCGGGTGGCCACCGCCTGTTGATGATGAACAAGCCACGCGGCTGCATCACGGCGCGCCGTTCCGCCGAACATGCGACGGTCATGGAACACATCCCGACCGACTTGTGGCACGCCAAGCTCTTCCCAGTCGGGCGGCTCGACAAGGACACGACGGGACTGCTGCTGTTCACGACCGACGGCGGCATCAACCAGCTCCTTCTGCACCCGCGCCGACACGTCGAGAAGGCGTACACCGTCACGCTCAAGGCCCCGATTGGCGAAAACGCCGAAGAGGTCTTCGCCAGCGGTCTCGAGTTGAGCGATGGGTCGATCTGCAAGCCCGCCAAGCTGGAACGAATCGACGATCTGCACGTGCGCGTGATTGTGACCGAAGGCCGCTTCCACCAGGTCAAGCGCATGATCGGACACGTCGGCGGCCACGTCGTGGGCCTGCACCGGGAACGCATTGGCGCCGTGACGCTCGATGACGACCTGGGCCCCGGCCAATGCCGCGCGTTGACCGATGCCGAACGTGACGCGCTCGTTGGAGATGCGCGCGAGCGAGGTCGCCGGTCCAAGACGACACCGGCCCCCGCGGATGGAGGCCGGCAGCGTCGCCGTCGTCAACGTCCCGGGCGCGGGGGCCGACGATAATACCCGGCTTTCTCAAGCCTTGCCGTTTATCGCGATGGTGCGCGGTTTCACTTCCTCTTTTTTCGGCAGCGAGATGTGGAGCACGCCATCGGCGGCGGATGCTTCAATCCCCGCGTCGTCGACGTGCTTGGGCAGCCGGAAACTGCGGGAGAATGTTCCGAACCGGCGCTCGACCCGGCGGTAGCCACTTTCGCCGTCTTTGCGCACCGATTTGCGCTCGCCGCTGATGGTCAGCAAGCCGTCGTGAAGCGAGATATCGATGTCTTCGAGCTTCACGCCGGGGACGTCGATGTCCAGCGTGTAGCCGGCTTCATCTTCGTGGACATCCGTTTGCACGGTTATCGGGCTCGCGACGGGCCTGGTGGCGACGCGGTTGAAAAAGCGGTCGAAGTCGCCGGTGACTGCATCGAGCTCGGCCCACGGGTTGAATCGTACGAGTGTCATTCATGCCTCCTGGTACCCGGGGAGATTGGTGTCCCGGGTTCGCTGAGCACAGAAGGAGGCAGCGCAGGATTGTCAAGACCTGATGACTTCTTTTAGATTACTATTTTCATGCTGTTTAGACATATGATGACATCAATCGAATCAACTTAGGACGGTTTGGTCGGTTGTCAAGATGGCGGTCGCGCGATCAGCTGATTTGGCCAACGCGAAAGCGCGTGAACGGCTCACTGAACGTCTTCGCCGAAAAAATCGTCAGGTTTTTTGGCCCGTGAGGCGACGATCTTTGAGCAAAACCCCGATAAGTAGACATGGAACACACCTACATACATACACCCGCCCACACCATGAACCGCCCTGCCCCGGCCGACCGGCTTCTCGAAGCGCTGCGAACACACTTCGGCCACGACTCGTTTCGCGGCGGGCAGCAGCGTGTTTGTGAATCCGTTCTCGACGGGGAGGACGCGCTGCTGGTGATGCCCACAGGGGGCGGCAAGAGTCTTTGCTACCAGCTGCCGGGCCTGCTGCGGAAAGGACCGACGCTCGTTATCTCGCCCCTCATCGCGTTGATGGACGACCAGGTGAACAAGCTCAACGAGCGCGGTCTGCGCGCAGAGCGGATCCACAGCGGTTTGAGCCGGCAACACGCACGGGAAGCCGCCCGGCGGTATCGGGACGGCGAGCTGGACTACCTCGTCGTGGCTCCGGAACGACTGAAGGTGCCGGGTTTCGCGAAGTGGCTCAACAAGTATCCGCCGGGCCTGATCGCGATCGACGAGGCGCACTGCATCTCGATGTGGGGGCATGATTTCCGCCCGGAATACAGGCTCTTGGGCGAACGCGTACCGATCATTCGGCGCGGACACGAAATCCCCTTGTTGGCGATGACGGCCACAGCGACCGTTCGTGTGCAGCGCGATATTCTCAGCCGTCTCGACATCGGCCATGCCCGTCGATTCATCCGCGGGTTCGCGCGGGATGACCTGGCGATCGAAGTCGTCGAGTGCGCACAGAACGAGCGTGTCGACCTGCTCAAAGGCCTCCTCGGGGACGACGCCCGACGTCCTGCTTTGGTTTACGTACTTAGCCGTAAGAACGCGGAAGAAATCGCACAATCGCTCCACGACTCCGGGGACATGCACGCGCTTCCCTACCACGCCGGCATGAGTCCAGATCGCCGCTCGGACGTGCAAACCCGATTCCTCGCCGGCGACGTGGACGTGGTCGTCGCAACCGTCGCGTTCGGCATGGGCATCGACAAATCGAACATTCGCACCGTCGTCCACGTCGGCATGCCGGCGACCATCGAGGGCTACTACCAGGAGATTGGACGCGCCGGACGTGATCGCCAGGGTGCGCGGGCCGTGGCGTTGTTCAACTGGGGAGATCGTGGCCTGCACGAGTTCTTGCTCGACAAGAGCTACCCGCCCGTCAGTCGGCTGCGAGCTGTCGTGGCGGAGATCCCCAGCGGCGGTCTCGCACGGTCCGACCTTCGCCCGGATCCCGATGACGCAACCGCGCTGGACAAGCTGATCGGGGCCGGGGTCGTCGAGGCGAGCGTGGACGGATGGCTACAACGGCGCGACGGCACCCCCAATTGGCAGGAGGACTACCAGGCTCAGCGTGCGTGGCGGACGTCGCAGCTCGATGATGCATTCGGCTATGTCGGTGAAACCGGCTGCAGGATGGCGGCGCTCGTTCGCTACTTCGGCGACCGGCGCGGCGACTCGATGCACTGCGGCATGTGCGATCACTGCCGGCCGGACGCGTGCGCGGTGCGATCTTTCGAGGCACCAGACAAGGACGCGATCGAGCTCATGCACACCATTGTCGACGTCCTCGGCAAGCGCCAAAACGATAGCGCGGGCCGCCTTTTCCGGGAGCACGTGGGCGGTTCAGCGGCGCGCCGGAAGGAATACGACCGTGTTCTCGCGGGCCTTGAACGGGCCGGGATTGTGCGCGGCTGGATGGACAGCTTCGAATCCAAGGGGCGGACGATTTCGTACCGACGTGTGGCGCTGGAGCGCGGCGACTGGAGCGACGACCCTCGGTGGCCGACCACTGTCGAGCTCGATCACCGTCGGGCCGCTCAGAAACGAAAGCGCAAGAGGGCCAAGAGCGACAAACAGGACTACGACCTCGCGGGCGCGGACGAAGATGTGGTGGACGCGCTCAAGACATGGCGGCTCGGCAAAGCCCGCAGCGAACAGGTGCCGGCATATGTGGTTCTCCACAACCGAACCTTGCTGCAAATCGCCGCCGCCATGCCGACGAGCGAGGCCGAGCTGCTTGCCGTCAAGGGGATGGGACCGACCCGTGTTGAGCGATATGGCGCCGAGATCCTGGCCGAGTTGAGCAGATGACGGCCGAGGCGATCGCAGCGCCGCGGCGGCTCGAAGCGAATGTGGATCTCGCGCCAAAGACAACCCTTGGCGTCGGCGGAAAAGCTCGATTTTTCGCGACCTTCAATGGTGAAGCAGAACTTCGCAATGCGCTCCTGTGGGCGCTGGCCAATGAGCTGCCGTGGTGGATTCTCGGCGAAGGCAGCAACGTCGTTATCGCGGATGAAGGACTGCCCGGACTCGTACTCCAACCCAACAGCGCACACCTGGTGTTCGATCAGCATGGCCAGGTGACCGTGGACGCCGGGGTCGCGTGGGACTTCCTGGTCGAAGTGTGCGTGGCGCGCGGACTCGCCGGGATCGAGTGCCTGAGCGGGATTCCCGGGATGTGTGGTGCGGCCCCGATCCAGAACATCGGCGCCTACGGTCAGCAGCTGTCCGATGTTTTCGCAAAGGCGCGCGTGTTCGACACCGAGACCTGCACGGTGAACACGTGGTCACGGCAACAGTGCGGATTCGGGTATCGAGACAGCGTCTTCAAGCAGACGGCGCCGGGAAGCCATGTGATCCTGGACATCACTCTTGGACTCCAAACTGGTGGAAAACCAACGATTCGATACCCCGGCCTCCGCGCGCGACTTGGCGCTGATGCGAGCCTGCAGGAGGTCCGTCAAGTCGTGCTCGACGTGCGGTCCACGAAAGGCATGGTGGTCAGCTCGGCAGATCCCGACAGCCGGTCGGCCGGCTCGTTTTTCGTCAATCCAGTCGTGAGCGAGGACGCTGCAACCGCGGTCGCCGCACGGCTGGGGCGCGTCGACATGCCACGGTGGGACGTCGATGGCGGAATCAAGCTGTCAGCAGCTTGGCTCATCGCGGCGTCCGGTATGGACAAGGGATACGGCGACGGCCCGGTGGGGTTGTCCACCAAACACACGCTCGCGCTGGTCAATCGGGGCCAGGGCACGGCCGCCGACATTGCCGATTTTGCACAGCACGTCGCCGACTGCGTGTTCCGGTCGACAGGCATCCAGTTGCACGCTGAACCGCGTTTCCTCGGGATGACCGGGCTCGTCACCGCACCCTGAACCGCCATGGAAGCTGGGCGTCGTCGCCGGCGTAATCGATTCCCACCCGCGGGCCGACCGCCACATCAGCGTCGTCGACAGGCGCGCCGGCTTCGAACCAAACTCCCTGGCTGCCGTCGATCGCGATGCCGTTGTGAGCGCCCGTGATCGCGAGGCCCTGGCACAACTTGGCTGGACCGTCACACCAAAGCCTCGGGCTCGCGGCGACGCGCCGAGACGGTTTGCGACCGCCTTCCGTCCACCCGCGCCGGCTGCGAACAACCCCCAGCACGTCGTCATCGCCGAGCGGTTCGACGCCGCGAATGAGCACAGCCTGACCATCGTCTGCGGGGCCGGTGACAACGTTGAATTGCCAATGCATCCCGTACACGAAGAACACATACGTGATGCCACCGGGCTCGAACATCACCCGTGTCCGCTTGGTGCGCTTGCCCCCAAAGCAATGTGCGCCGCGTTCGGCGTGGTGGTACGCCTCCGTCTCGGTGATCCGGGCACGGACGAGCGTGCCGTCTACGTGGGTGCAGAGCACGCGCCCAAGCAGATCCCGAGCCACGTCGAGCACGTGACGGCGATAGAACTGGACGGGAAGCGGCCGCACGCGCTCGTTGATCAGCTTGCGGCGGCAAGATCTGCGTCGTCGGCCTTCTTCGCAATTTCATGTGCGCGGACGGCCGCGGCGAATGAACGGACGATGTCACCGGCAGGCTCCACCTTGTCGATGTCTTTGACGCTCTTGCCGGCCTGCCAGTAGTCCTTGTAGGCATTGCCCTTGTGCACGGCCTGGCGCAGCTGCCAGATGGACTGCAGCGCATAAAGCGTGCGCATCCAGTGCTTGGTCTTACGCCCGCGAAGCATCCACCGGGCGATGGGGCCGGCTTTGGTGCCAATGCGCTCGATGTACGGCGTCTTGATGACCGCTACCGGCACGCCCGACAACTTCTCGGTGAGCACGATGTCCTCTTGCTGCGCCCGCACGATCGCCGCCTTGTAATCGTTGTGCACGCTGCATTCGGCCGACGCGATGAAGCGCGTGCCCATTTGGACGCCGGCAAAACCAAGCTCGAGCGCATCGATGAAGTCTTGCTCTCCACCGACACCGCCGGCGCAGATAAGAGGCACACCGAGGTCTTTGCAGTCCGCGATCAGCTCCTGCGGCGTGAGCTCGCCAGCGTGACCACCGGCGCGGTTGTTCACGCAAATGAGACCGTCCACGCCGCCAGCGATCGCGCGATCAGCCCATTTCCGCGACGTCACGTCGTGGAAGACGGTCCCACCGGCGGCATGAACTTTCGCAACAACTTCATCGGGCTTGCCGAGGGCGGTCACGAAAAACCGGACGCCTTCCTCCAGGGAGATGTCGAGCCAACGGCGGACGCGATCTTCGTACACCTTGGCCGACTTCTCGAGAATGAGGTTGACGCCGATCGGCTTGTCGGTGAGCTCGCGGATGCGGCGAAGGCCCTTGCGGTACTCGTACTTGTGCACGAACTCGAGGCTCATCGGCTGGACGATTCCGATGCCGCCGGCTTCCGAAACAGCAGCGACCAGCTCCGGGTTGGTGCACGGATACATCGCGCCGCAGATGAGCGGCACTTCGATGCCGAGAAGCTCGGTCAGAGAGGTATTGAGCATGGTGGACATGACGATCCGTAGCGGTTTGGGGGAGACGGAAGTGTGATCTATGTGAAGGACCAAATCGGAGTTTCTTCACAGCAATCAAGTAGCTCACGGGTTCAAGCGGGCGCGAGGGTTGGGTGCAGGGACGCCAGCAGCTTCATCGGAAGCGGCGGCATGCGTTCTAGCAACTTGCCCAACTTGCGCAGGGCGCGAGGATTCCTGCGTTGGTGCTTACGCGCAATGATCAACTCGTTCTTGAGCGAGTGTTCCCACCCAACCAGCTCCGTAGCACGCACCTTGTAGCCGGCCGCCTCGAGCACGAGGCATCGAATCACGTTGGTCAGGTGCGCCGAAAACTCCCGACGATGAAACGGCGTGCGCCACAATGCACTGAGCGGTCCCGCGTCGGCGCGCCCCTTGAGCAGCCCGAAGACCTCGGTCTGGCAACACGGTACGACGGCGATCAGGTCGGCGTCTGAGAGGAGGCCGAGCGTGATCGCGTCGTCGGTCGCGGTGTCGCACGCATGGAGGGCGACCACCGCGTTGGGCGCACGCACCAGGGGTTCGTGACCACCGGATGCAACCGCAGAGATCGCCTGCGAAATCTGCGCCTCGGCAAACGAGAGCCGGGAAAAGCCGAGCCGCCCTGCCCGTTCTGTGGCGCGCGCGACCAGGTCTGCGCGCGAATCCAGCCCGATCAACTCGCCAAACTCGCCGCGCGCCAGGAAGACCTCGTACATCGCGAAAGCGAGGTATCCGTTGCCCGCGCCTGCATCCACGAAGACAGGATTGTCGTGCGACTTCAGGACCTGCTCGATTCCCGGCTGAAGAAGCGTGCAAAAGTGGTTTATTTGCTTGAGTTTACGGCGCGCGTCGGCGTTCAAATCACCGCTTCGTGTGAGCAGGTGTAGCTCCTTGAGGAGCGCGGTCGATTGGGCGCTGAGCATCTCGGTAAACACGCGGTCGGCGCGCACTTTGCGACGCTCTTTTTTTGCGGCGCGAGGTTTGGGTGCGGTGGGCTGATCCGGTTGCCCAAACACTTTGTCTGCCGCTTTCTCTGTGGCTGTCTCCGGCGCGTTCTCCCAGGCTCTCTCCGGCGCTTTCTCGGCTGTTTCGGCCAGGGGCGTTGGCAGCGGATCAGGTTGGTCGTGGACGTCGGTCATGGTTTTCGTCCCGGCGCCACTTGAAATGAGAGGGCGCGGCTCGTCGATTGTGCCGGCGCAGGGGGCTGGGGCACAATCGCCACGTGCAGAACACTCAAGGGCAGAGCGACGCCGCAACGGCGACGTCCACGAAACCACCTCCAAAGGGATACGGGCCCGCCCGCGTGGGAGGCCAGGACTACGACTGGCAGCGACTCACCACATTGGCTGCGGCCCCGTGGACTTGCGTCGAGCTGCCCGAACACGACGGGACGGCGCGCGTGGGATCGGCGGACGGCGGCGAGGATGCTCCGGCCAAGGTGGACGCCGCGGCATTGCGCAAAGCCATGCTGGCCGTGCTGGCGGCGGCGGACTACCGAGAGGCGGTTCAGGTCCTCGAACAGAGAGCTCACCTCGTCGATACGGGGGAAGATGATGCGATCGTCCCCTGGCACGACAAACTGCTCGACCAGCGGATGCACCAGGTTGCGTTCTGGCTGATTCACGTTGGCGCCAGGTTGGCCGAAAGGAACGCGTCCGATGCGAACAAGGGCCTGCGTGCAGGTGGCCGACTGCTGCGGCTCGTGTTCGCGGACAGGAGGATTCGGACAGCCGTCGATCGCGCCGAGCTGCTCACGGGGGCGCTGGCCCTGGCTGCGGCGGGAGAGGTCGTCGAGGCCGCGGAGTCCGTCACCGGCCTCAGAAGCTCCGCGCCGATCGATGCAGCGCTCATCGCACTTCTTTGCGGCGAAATGGCGGTCGCTGGACGCGCCGCACAAGGGGTCTCGATCCGCATGGGCCGCGCCACGCTGCACGCGGTCATGGCGGAGACGTTGGCGCCGATCATCAAGGCCTGCGACCGACATAGCTACGACGATATCGCGCAGTCGTGCGAGCAGCTCAGCGCGATCCGTGAGCGCGCCGCAGACGAAGAAGATCCGTGGGTTTGGTGGCGGGCGCGCTTGCTTCGAATCACGGCACGTTCGATGGCACGGCGATCGCCGATCGCGTCGCTTTCGGGCGCGCTCAGCGAGGACCGTACCGTGCGCCTTTCTCGTGCGATCGCGCGGATCGGAGTCGGCGCACTGCCGCTGCTCAACGACGCCGCGCGGACCGCGGTTGCGGCGAGCGTTGGCCGTGGCGCGCGGATGATTGTGTCGGACGACCCGCGAACCACGTGGCTCTGTGCGGCAAGTTCCATCGTCGCGACTGCCGAGAGGGGGAGCACGTGGGTGCGTGTGGCTGATGCGGCCAGCGGGCGGGCACTCGCTTCTAGGATCGCCCAGCTCGGAAATGCGACGTCTGACCTGCGGGTCGATCTCGTCGGCGGCGATGAGAGCGTGTTGCGCAAGGGCGCGATCAGCATCGGGACCGCCGTCGATCTCGTGTCCGCACGGGCCCGGTCGATCGAGGACGACGGTCAATTGGAGCAACCAACAGGCCTCATTTGCCTCGATCTGCCGGCCGGCGTCGAAGACCCCACTTTGCGCGAAGAAGTGGCACTTGAGGCGCTTGTAGCGGTTGCGGATGCAGCAAAGGCGGATCGCGTCCTTGTTGTCGCCCGCAACGACCGCAACGCCGCGGTCGCCAAGTGGTGGAAAAGAGCGAAGAAGCCCGACGCGACGGTGCGCCGAGGCCTGCCACTGCGACGCGGCGTTCTGTTCGTCACCGACGCACGCGTCCGAATCGCATGGCGCGACGCGATCGGCAGCCTTCAGCCCAGCTGGTTTCAGACGGTGGAGCTCGCCGACAAAAGCCGCACGTTCCCGGTCGGGCGAAATGAGGCCGTGGCCGCTGCCGCTACCCGCTATGCGCGGCTCGGCCCGACTGTCGTGGTTTGCGCCGCGCCCAAAGCGCTCGCTGAGGTTGTGCAAGGAGCCGTGACCGCTGCGCAACTGCGGGAGGGCGTGCTTCGGCCGCACCGCTGGCCGCACGACGAGTGGCAGCGCTTTGACAGGGCCGCCCGAGACGCCGGGCTCAGCGATGAACGGGTCCGCGCAACCCGCGCTGGGTTCGCTTCGTGGTCGCGCACCGACGCGCCTCCAGTCCGGGACGCCATGGAGAGGTTGTTGGCAAGCACCGCCGCTCGCGTCGCCATCGTCGACCTGGACCTGCCCGCGATACGTCTCGCGCCGTACGCCCACGTTCTGTTCACAGCCGCGACTGCAGACGGTCTGCGTCTCGATCCGGCCGCGGTAGCTCGCTACGCCCACCACGCGGGCGTTCCTGGGGTCGATCGGCAAGGTCAGCTGCTCATCGCGGTCGATGGGCGGCGCGCGCGCGAGCAAGTGGTTCGTGACGTCGGCGAAACCGACGCGTTGCTTGCTGGACTGACCTCCGTCCCAGCTTCTGGCGGGCTCTTACACGCCGCGGACGTCCTGGCCTCGACCAGCAAGGCCAAAGCTGCCGTCGCCAACCGGACCTACACCGCGGAGCTGCTCGCCAATTCGCCAGGCGCGGCGCTGGTCGACGCGAAGCACACGCTCGCCGCGGCAGAGTCGGGCAAACCGCGCTCGAAGCTGACGAAGAACCGCCTCAAGGCGCTGGCGAAGGCGCTCGCTTCGTCAACGTGATCGTGGCGGCGACCGGCTGATGGTCGCTAACAACGTCGTCGAGCACCCGGTAGTCACCAACTTCAAGCCCGCTTGAGACCAGGATCCAGTCGATCCGGTCAGCGAGGGTCCGAAACGTCGGTTTCGAGCCGTCGGTAGGCGCAAACGTGCTCAACCCCAGTCGTTGGCAGAACTGTCTCAGCGCGCCGTCGTCATCCGTCCAGCCGGTGTTGAAATCGCCCATGACAATCGCCGGCCTCCCGCGCTGTTCGAGCAACCGGGCAAGCTCGTCGAGTTGAGACTTACGCGCCGCGGACGATGCGAAATCAAGGTGAACGGAGACGACGTCGACCGCGCCCCCCGGCAAGGCCGGCCAGTTCACGCGCGCGACGGTGAATCCCTTGGACAACGTTGGCGGCGAAGGGGCGAACGTGTGCCCGGCGGCGTCCGCCAGGCGGTAGCGCGAGGCAACCCCGGTTCCGTAGTGAAGTCCGAGGCCTTCGACGTTCGCGGCATGAGCCTGGGCGCCCAATCCTGCGCTCTTGGCGATTCGCGCCACGTGGTCGAACGATCCGCTCCACCATGACGGCCGATCCGCCTCCTGGAGCGCGACGACGTCGATCCCTTCGCGGGCGATGACGGTGCTCGCGGCGCTGATTTGCTTGCGGATCTGTTCGCCGCCCTGGACAACCTGGTTGAACCCGTCGCTGCGCCCATGGGCGAGATTGAGCGTCATCACGCGCAAGCTTGTGCCTCGAACCTGTGCCTCGACTTTGGCGGCCGAGACGACGCGAGCCGGCCCGCTCGGGCCATGTGTTGCAGCAGGAACGCCGAGGCCGGCCACGGACAACAGTCCAACAGGAAGCGCAACGAATGCGACAAGGCGAGTCTTTCGTGAGCGCTTGCCCGCGGCCGAACCCGACGCTGCATCCGGCTTACTGGTCTGCAATGCGGTTGCGCCCGACATCTCGCCACTCGCCGTTGGTCAAGTCCGCGCCTGCTGCGACGACGTCAAACCAACGCCGACGCCCGTTGCATTATTCCCGGCAGGCATGGCGCGTTGTGCCGGGGCCGGAGACACGACATCGCGAGACTCAACCGCCGAGGAATGCGGCGGTGGCCTGCCGTGCGGCGTCGAAGAGCGGGATCGGATAGAGGCCGACACCGGCCGTCAGGACCGCGCAGATTCCGATCGCGGCGACGAGCGATGGCGCGACAGACACCTTCTCGGTGGTCTCTCCCTTGCGCATGTAGATCGCCCGCGCCACCTGCAGGTAGTAGAAGAGACCGGCGCTGCTCACGATCGCGGCGACAACAACCAGCCATTCGTAACCCGCTTTCCAGACAGCCATCAGCACGTAGAGTTTCGCCCAGAAGCCAACCGCGAACGGGATCCCACCGAGGCTCAGCAGGAACAACAAAGCGCACATGGCCAGCCACGGCGAACGGTCCGCGAGCCCCGCGAAGGTGCTCATCGCGTCGTCATCATCCTGCTCAGTTGCTCGTTCGCCGCCGGTGATCCGGGAGGCGGAGATCGCTTCGACCACGAAGAACGCGCCCATATTGGCGACCATGTAGGCGCCGAGGAAGAATAGAAGCGTGGCGAGGCCGTGCCCGTTTGGCAGCGATGCGGACGCCGGAGAGCACGCCAGCAACGCCATCAGCGCAAACCCGATCTGGCCGACGCCCGAAAACCCGAGCAGCCGTTTGACGTTCTGCTGCGGCACGGCCATGAGGTTGCCGACCGCGATGGAGACAACCGCCAGCCCGAGAAGCAACGGCGCGACCTGGCCGAAATGCGGCGCGAGTGGTCCGAGCAAAAGCTGCGCCAAAGCGGCGAGACCGGCGGCCTTGGGAGCCACGCTCAGGAACGCAACAAAGGGTGTCGAAGCGCCCTCGTACGTGTCCGGCACCCACATGTGGAACGGAGCCGCACCGATCTTGAAGCCGAACCCACCCAACATCATCGCGATGCCCAGGCCGAGCATCGGCGTGGACGACGCCTGGGCGATATCGACGAAGCGACTCGATCCGGATGCACCGAACACCAAGGTCATGCCGTAGACCGCGATCGCCGACGACACGGCGCCGACGATGAACAGCTTGAGCCCAGCCTCCGCGGGTCGTTTCCACTTGGTCCGCGGCGGCATGAACATGCCGGGCAGCGGCCCCTTGCGGTATGGATACGGACCGGTGCGGGTGAACGCAGCCATGGCGTACAGCGGGATGCTCATCAACTCGAACGCGACGAGCAGAAACACCAGGTCGCGGGCGCCGGCGAGCAGCGTCATGCCGAGAACCGAGAACATCAGCAGCTGGTAGTACTCGCCCTGGCGGCGTTCCGCGTCGCGTTCCAGACGGGCAATCCCGCCAAGAACGCCGAGAATCCCGGCGAAGAGGAACAGCCGCTTGAAGAGCAGCGTCATCGCGTCGCCAACGTAGGCGCCGGAGAGCGCGGCCCCTTCCAGCGGCACAAAGAACGTCGCCGCGAGACAGAGGATCAGCTGGACGAGCGCCGTCCAACCGAGGATGCGTTTGTTGCCGTGCGGCAAGATGACGTCGCCAACAACCAGGGAGAGTCCGCACGCCGCGACCATGGCGTCGACAATGAGGACGTTGAGCCCCTGCCACGCCTGGGCGACGGCGTTCGGATCGAGCTGAACCGCGACGGAAGCGCCATTCATCGCAGCACCTCCAAGGCCGCGACAACCGTCTTGGCGCCGGTGACTTTGGCCAGGTACTCGGTCGTGGCGACGTCGATGAGATCAAGCACCAGGCCGGGCCCCATGCCGAAGACGATGAGGCCGAGGCCGAGCACCCACAGCGCGACCCATTCAGGGCCCTTCGGATCGGAGAGATCCGTCCATTTTTCGTCGGGTTCGCCGCCCCAGAAGATCATCTTCGTCGCGCGCAACACGTAGATCGCCGTTACCCACGCGCCGAGCAGGCCCACGACGGCCCACCAGGGCGATTGGCTCTCCCACGCGCCGAGGAAAACCAGCCACTCCGCCACAAACCCAGCCAGCGCCGGCAGGCCCAAAGAGCTCAAGCATCCGATCGTGAAGAACGCGGCGACAAACGGCATCTTGTGCGCGAACCCGCCGAAATCGGGGATCCACCGGCTGTGTGCCCGCTCGTAGACGAGTCCCACCAGCGCAAAGAACAGCCCCGTCATCAGCCCGTGCGCGAACATCTGGTAGACCGCGCCGTTCCAGCCGTTCACGGTCATCGTCGCGGCGCCGAGCATGACGACGCCCATGTGGGACACCGAGCTGTAGGCGATGATGTACTTCAGGTCCCGCTGCGCCATCGCGCACAGGGCGCCGTACAGGATGTTGATGCAGGCGACCGTACCGACCACCCAGGCCCACTCGCGCGCGCCCTCGGGCAGCAACATCATACCCACGCGCATGACGCCAAACGCGCCTAGCTTCATCAGGACGCCGGCGTGAAGCATCGAAACCGCGGTCGGCGCGGCGGCGTGACCATCGGGTGACCAGGTGTGAAACGGCCACAAACCGGCGAGCGTGCCAAAGCCGATCCACAGCGCGGGGAACGCCCACATCGCGGTCGTGTACGAGAAGTTGTGCGCTTCGAGGTGGCGCATGTCGAACGATGCGCCGCCCGCTTCCCAGTACATCGCCATCATCGCCGCGACGATGAGCCCCGAGCCGATGAGCAGCATCAGGGTCAGCTTCATCGCGGCGTACTCTTTGCCGCCGATATCGAGGAGCTTCCAGACGAATCGGAATGGGCCGGCATCCGCGACCTTGCCAGGCGATCCCCAGATGCCGATGAGCAGGTACATCGGGAGCACCGCGATCTCGTAGAAGAGGAAGAAGACGAAGAGATCCAGCGACACGAAGACGCCGTACACGCCGGTCACGAGCACGAGCAGCATCACGTAGAAGTCGCGCGCCCGGCGCTCAACCGTCCACGACGCAAACGACCCACCAAAGATGATGAGCCCGGTCAGCAGCAGCAGGCTCGTGCCCCAGCCGTCGACGCCAAGCGTGACGTTGATCCCCATTTCCGGCAGCAGCTCGTAGGTGGTCACCATCTGGATGCCACCGGCCTGGATGTCGTAGCTGAACGCCACCGCGATCGCACCGAGCAGCGACACGAACGCACCGGCCACACCGATCGGGCGAATGATCGCCGGCTTGTCCGTGAACAGCATCAAGGCAGCGGCCACAAAGGGCGCGGCGACCGTGATCTCCAGCAGCGGGAGGCTCTGCAACATGCTAGATGGTCCCGGCGAGAGTGATGTGCCGGCTGGGGCGGCGAGGTGCAAGGAAGGTGCGTTCTGCAATCCGCAGGACTGGCAGCGTCAATTCAAGGACTTGGAGGGCGCGCATGCCGCCGTCAGATCGCCGTTTCAGGTGGTGCATCATCGGAGCCGGGAGCATCTAATTGCCTCCGAAGACGCCGAACGCGGTGAGGACGATGAGGCCGCCGACGATGGCGTAGACGTAGTCGCCGACGTTGCCGGTTTGCAGCTTGCGGAGCTTGGCGGCCGCGACGAGGACGGCGTACCCAGCGAGATTCACGAGGCCGTCCATCACGTACCGATCGAACCAACCGGCGGCGGCTGAAACCCGATCGAGGACGCGGCGGTAGAAGAGCTCAAACGTCTGGTCGACCGGCGCCTTGGCGACGAGCCCGGCGAAGATGGTCGCGGGACCACCGAGCGGTGTGGCGCGGCGGGATGGACCGAAACGCCAGATGCCGGCTCCGATCGCGGCGATGCCGATCGCGGACACGGTCATACCCAGCGCGGTGATGTGAAACCCAGCGTAGCCGTCCTTGAGCGCGACGAAATCGCCCATCAGCAGGCCGGCGACGAGGGAAAGAACAGCCAGGAGGGCCATCGGGGCGAGCATCACGGCGGGGCTTTCGTGCGCGTGGTCTGAGGCTTGTGATGGTTCGCCGAAGAACGCCATCATGACGACGCGGGTCATGTAGAAGGCGGTCAATCCGGCGGCAAGGACGCAGCAGGCGAGCGGCACGATGTGGCCGGCGTGAAGCAGCTCCTCGAGGATCAGGTCCTTGCTGAAGAAGCCCGACAACATGGGGAAACCAGCCAGGGCGAGCGAGCCGATGATGAACATCGCAGCGGTCGGCTTCATCTTGCGCATCAGCCCGCCCATGTCGTGCAGGTTGTTGCTGTGAACGGCGTGAATGACCGAGCCGGCGCCGAGGAACAGCAGCGCCTTGAAGAACGCGTGCGTGGTCAGGTGGAAGTAGCCGGCGACCAGGGTGCCGCTGCCAAGCGCCGCGACCATGTAGCCGAGCTGGCTGCAGGTTGAGAACGCGAGGACCTTCTTGATGTCGTCCTGGAAGACCGCGACCGTCGCCGCGTACAGGGCCGTGCCACCGCCGAGCCACGCCATGATGGTGAGCACGGTCGGGGCGCCCTCGAAGATCGGGTACGAGCGAACGATCAGGTAGACGCCCGCGGCGACCATCGTGGCCGCGTGAAGCAGCGCAGAAACGGGCGTCGGGCCTTCCATGGCGTCGGGCAGCCAGACGTGAAGCGGGAACTGGGCGCTCTTGCCGACGACCGCCATGAGCAGCAGGCCGGCGATCCACTCGTGATCGATGGTTTGCAGCGTACTGGCGGGGGTAACGGTCCAGTCAAAGCCGCCGGTCTTCACGTACAGGACCATGAGGCCGAGCATCAGGCCCATGTCCGCGAACTTGGTCACCCAGAACGCCTTGAGCGCGGCGCGGCCGGCCGATGGTTTGGTCCAGTAGTAGCCAATGAGGAGGTACGAAGCGAGCCCGACAAGCTCCCAACACAGGAACAATTGCAGCAAGTTGGGCGCGATGACGAGGCCGAGCATCGAGAACGCGAAGAGCGCGTGATAAGCGAAATAGCGGCCGCGGTCGTTGCTTGGTTCGTGACCGAGATAGCCGACCGAGTAGACCTGCACGCACAGCGCGACCAACGATACCACCACCAACATCGGCGCCGAGATCGCGTCCACGTAGACGCCAACCGTCGCCATGATGTGTCCGCCAGCGGGCAGCCAGGGCCATTGCTGCTGAACCGGGGCCAGGTCGGGATTGCCCGTGAAGTCGAGCGCGAGCAGCAAGGCCGACACCAGCGAAACGGTCGTCGCCAGGATCGTGACCGACGCCGAGATCGCGTGGTTGCGACGCAGCGGGGCGATCACGAGCAGGACCACCGCCGCCGCGAGGGGAGACAGGACGATCGCCTCAGCCAGCAGGAGCTTATCCATCAACCGGACATCTCCGCAGCTTCGTCCACCTCGACGGCTTTGTGCGCGCGGTAGAGCAGGATGATGATCGCGAGCCCAACGGCCACTTCGGCGACCGTTAGAGCGATGGTGAACAGCGCGAAGACCTGCCCAGCGACGCCGCCCCAGTGGTTGGAAAAGGCGACAAGGTTGATGTTGACGGCGTTGGCCATCAGCTCGACCGCCACCAGCAGACCGATCGCGTTCTTGCGCGACAGGACGCCGTACACACCCAACGCAAAGAGCGCCGCGGACACCAGCAAGACGGCGGGCAGACCGATCATGGGTCTTTCCTCCGCGCGACGACGATGGCGCCCAACATCGCTGCCAGCAGCAGGATCGAAAGCGCCTCGAAGGCCAGCAGGTGGGTGGTCAGAAAGCTCAAGCCGATCTGTTTGGCGGTCACGAACTCGCCGGCCGCATCGCCACGGGGTGCTCCCTGCCACAGCGCCGTCGCCATCAAGCCAAATGTGGCGAGGGCTCCGACCGCGGCGGGGATTCGTCGGTGCGACGCGTTGGTGATGCCCGTATCCGTGCCCTGCTCGGTCAACATGACGCCGAACAGCATCAGCGTGATCACGCCGCCGGTGTAGAGGATGATCTGGATCGCCGCGAGGAAGCTCGCGTCCAAGAACGCGTAGAGGGCGGCTGTGGCGACGAGCGAGATCGCCAACCACAACACCGAGTGCACGAGGTTGCGGCTGCTCACGGCCTGGAAACCCGAGCCGAGCAAACACGCAGCGATAATGGCAAACGCGAATTGCGCCATCAGGTCGTTGCCCCGTTGGCGGCGGCTTCGTCGCGCACGGCCTGAGCTGCGGCCTCACCGATGGCTTCGGCCTCTTCATCGCTCTTGCCGGCAGCGAGCGCTTCTTTCTTGGCGAACCGTTTGGCGTTGCGGATCTCGCGCTGCAGCTTGCGTTTAGCGCGGATGGCGGCTTTCTCGGCGTCTTCTTCCGCGGGAGCAGCCGGTTCTTTCGCGGGAACACCCGGCGCGGGGGCCGAACTTTCAGGGCCTTTTGCGGCGTCACCTTTGTCGGAGCTCGCTGTCTCGGCGTCTTTCGCAGCCTCCGCCGCTTTCTGCGCCGCCATTTCGGCCTTCTTGGCAGCCGCCTCCGCGAGCTTGGCTTCCTTGGCCGCTTGCTGCTCGGGAGACAGGCGGTTGGGATCTTGCATGTCGACCAGCTTGGTACCGGTCGCCCAACTCACCGGCTTGGCGGTCTCGTTGGCGTACAGCTTGTCCATCGTCATCACGAGGTCTTCGCGGAAAAACCCAGGCTGCGTCGCCTCCTGGCACATGACGATGGCGTCGACGGGACAGACCTGGACGCACAGCTCGCAGAAGATGCAGGCGTTCATATCGAGGGTGAAATCCTCAAGGAAGCCGCGGTTCTTGCCGGTGACGTTCGACGGCGCCTTTGGGCCCTTGGTGACCGTGATGATGTCCGATGGGCAGATCAGCGCGCACTTGCTGCAGGCGATGCAGAGCTCTTCCGGCTCGTCGATCGCGTTGCCCTGGTGGTCGTGCTTGGACGGGTCATGGAGCAGCGCAAACGAGTTGCGGTAGCGGGCGCCGCGATCTTTGATCTCGCGCCCGAAGTGCTCGGTAATGACCGGTCGGAACAGGTTCTTGGCGGTGATCGCCATCGCCTTGGCGGCGTAGATGAAGTGCTTCACCCGGCACCTCCCGCGCCCCAGTACCAGCCGAAGTGGCTCATGGCGGCGGCCGCGCAAACGCACAGCAAGGAGATCGGGACCAGGTAATACCAGCACAGGCGCATCAGCTGGTCGGCGCGGAACCGAACGAGGCTCCAGCGGATCCAGAAGATGAACAGGAACAGCGCGATCGTCTTGAGCGCCATCCAATGCAGCCCGGGCAGAAACGGTCCATCCCAGCCGCCGAGGAACAGCGCGGACGCCACCGCCGAGGCGATCAGCGTGTGCACGTACTCGGTCATCGGGAAGAGGCCGTACATCATCGCCGTGTATTCGACCGAGACGCCAGCGATGAGCTCGGATTCCGCTTCGGGGATGTCGAACGGGATGCGGTTGGCCTCGGCGAGGCTCGCGAGGAAGAAGATCACAAAAGCGATCGCGCCGGGCCCAAGCGGCGACCACAGCACCCACCCATGGTCGATCTGCCAGCGCACGATTTCGCTGATCGACAGGGACTCAGCCATGACCACAGGGACCATCGCCGCGAGCAGCATCGGGACCTCGTAGCTGATGCCCTGGGCGGCCGCGCGCATCCCGCCGAAGAGGGCGTACTTGTTGTTCGAAGCCCAGCCGGCGATCCAGACCGGGAAGAGCATCAAGCCGGCGAACGCCATGACCCACAGCAGCCCGATGTCGAGGTCAGCGATGAGCACCGATTCGTCGAACGGGATCACCGCGATGGCGGCGATCGTGAAAAACAGCGTCAACGGTGGCGCGAGGGCGAAGAGCACCGGGTCAGCGCCGCGCGGAATGATGATCTCTTTGCGGAGCAGCTTGATGGCGTCAGCAAGCGGCTGAAGCAGTCCGACCGGGCCCACAAATTCGGGACCGATGCGGTTTTGCATGCGGCCGGCGAATCGGCGCTCGAACCAGATCGACCACGCGCTCACGGTCATGAACACCGTGACGATCACGATCCCGTAGAAAAGCCCGCGCGCCCAGACGTGTTCGGTGAGGAATTCGAGCATGAAGCGCAGGCGGATGCCGGGTTCGCAGCGAGCCAAGGGCGGCTGACGCGCGGGCGGTTTAGCCGGAAACGCGGCGGACGTAAAGGCGGATCGGCCGACGATTGCGCGTTGATTTGAGAATGCCGGCCGCGAGGCGATCAGCTGCCGACGATGCGCTTTTCCACGTCGGCGTATTCGGTGAGCGAGACGTGATCGCGCTCGGTCGAGAATGCGAGGTGTTTGGACTGCTCATCAGCGCCGCCGACGAAAGCAGCCTGG
>Ga0209992_10000889_pt1 | contig 35915 bp, 37 predicted proteins | sample 2SBtaG_2_FD_182564 | JGI IMG/M metagenome (GOLD analysis project Ga0209992, IMG submission 182564) | Deep subsurface microbial communities from Kolumbo volcano to uncover new lineages of life (NeLLi) - 2SBTROV12_ACTIVE470 metaG (SPAdes)... | ecosystem: Environmental > Aquatic > Marine >...
TTAGTATAAATTGACTACATTTACTCGACGCCTGCAGAGGATTGGAAGTAGCATTCTAGTTTCACTTCCAAAAGAATGGATAGATGCAAACAAACTAGACAAGAGTGCACAGGTAGAAATTGAAACTACACAACATAATCTCTCCATTAGAACACAACAAAGCAAGAGGCCATCAAAAGAAATTGAAATATCATATCCACTACCAAAAGGAGAAAGTATAGTTCCAAACATTACTGGTGCATATCTTTTAGGATATGACATAATCAAGATCATAGGCAAATCACCAATCTCTGTTACAGACAGAGAAAGTGTTCGTGGTTCTATGAGAAGACTTGTAGGAATGGAAATAGTTGACGAGGATGCAACAAACATTTCTGTACAATTTTTGCTTGATGAAACATCGGTAAACCCACAAAAAATTTTGAAGAGAATGAGCTCAATTGCACTTGGTATGTTTAGCGATGTTGTATTATCCTTGGAAAGTGGAGATCAAACAAATCTTGAAACTATAGCAAACCGCGACGCTGAAATCAATAGGCAGTACTTCCTTCTTGTCAGGCTAATCCGAAGTACCATCATGGATACCAGATTGGCTGGAATCTTCAATCTGGAAAACATAGACATTTTAGATTATAGAATTGCTGCAAATACACTTGAAATTGCAGGTGATACCGTAGTTGAACTATCACAATTATTACTCAAATCAGATTTATCCAAATCTGAACGAAAAAAAATACATAATTTTGCAAAGGATATAGAAGAAATTCAGATAAAATCTATCGACTCTTTTATTTCGAATGACAGAGCACTTGCAATTAATGCAATTGCATTACAACGAAACAATGCAAAAATGATTTCGAAAATTCGCTCCTCTTTAGAAAGTAAAAAGCAATTTCCTTTGGCATTCTTTGATCTTGTCTATATGTTTGAGAAGATCTTACAATCTTGGTCTGACATCACAGATTTGGTGAAACCAAGTTATAGTAAGACTTAATGTAATTTTTCAAGTTCTTCTAGTCGCTTTTCAATCTCAACTAGCTTGTTGATTATAATGATGTGTGTCTTTTTTGCGTCTATGCCTACAGGACTATCTGGATTGGTAATGACATTTGCAATCTCAGCCTTTTTTTCTTCGTCAACTTCTAGATTCATTTCTTAACTACAATCGTGAGTTAAAATATAGTTTGCTTAGAGTAGTTTTTTCTTTGCCGCATAGACCATCACGGCACAAATCGTCTTTGAATCGGCAATTTTTCCTGCCTTAATCATACCAATCAGCTTTTTCACATCCATTTTTACAACTGAAATGAACTCATCATTGTCAAGGTCCAATTCAAATTTCTTCTTCAATCCTGATGCTACAAAAATGTGAATTTCTTCTGTATTGTACCCAACTGAAGGGTAAAATGAGATTAGTTTAGTCATCTTTTTTGCCTCATATCCAGTCTCTTCTATTATTTCACGATAGGCAGTATCAATCGGTTTTTCACCTTTTTCTAGAGTTCCTGCTGGAATTTCCAAGATGTAGCCATGGCCAAATCTGTGCTGTTTTACCAAAATGATTTTCCCTTTTTCATCAAATGCAAGCATTGCAGCAGCACCTGGATGTTCAATGATTTCTCTTTTTACCTTTCTTTTCTCTATTGTTAGAGCATAAACATTTAATCCAATAATTTTTCCTTCATAGATTTTCTTCTTTTTCATAACAGTTTCTCAATTATACATTATATGTAATTTTTCTGTTTTTGTTAATAATTCTATTGATTTTTTCATCCACTCTTTTGGCATATTGATTTTTTTTGGAATGAACAAATCTGTAGATAAAATTCCATTAACTTCCCTGATTTTTTCTGTCATTGCATCCATTTGGAAAATGTTTTCGCTATACAAGAAAAGGACTATCTGATTTTTTGCCAAAAATGGCATCATCATAAATGAATCACCAAACTGCTTTTCTAAATTTTTTAGAATTGTTTTGATTTCCCCATTAACTACAGATAGTACTGCATATGGAATGTAACCCTCAATCTTACTTGGATCATAAACCAAAGTAAACTGCATGGATTCGTTTTCCTCGAATTTTTCTAGAATTCTGTTTATTGTCTTTGTGGATAGTTTTGTCTTTTTTGATAGTTCTTCTATTTTTTGTCTGGGCTCGTCTATTAATTCTCTTAAAACCTGGAGATCAGTCTTTGTAATATTGAAATCAATTTCTTTACTTCCTGCTTCAAAGATTAAAAGAATTCTAACATCATTCATTAAATTTTTTAAAAGTTCAATTTTTTGTTCAACATCTTCTTTTACTACAATTCCACATACAGTGGTTCCGCCAACACAGGGAACTATTACAAATGGAAGACCTACAAGTTTTACCTGTTTCATTATTTGTTCAATATCTTGACCACTTACTACAATGTAGACAATATTTTGACCCAGCACTGGTGGTTCTACTTTCATGCAAAAATTTTCAATCAGTCCTGATTTTTTCATCTTGTTAATTCTGGAACCAACTGCACCACCAGAAATTCCAAACTTTTTTCCAATATGTCTATCAGATTCCCTACAATTATTCAGTAATGAACTGAGAATTTTCATGTCTAAAATGTCCAATTTGTAATGTTTCTATTAATTACAGAGATATAAACATAGTTTTTTGTAATGAATTGTCTTAAACAACACTCTAAAATTTATATACCTTATATATTCGACAATCTTAGATAGGTAATGGATTATAGGCTAAATTTGGCAACAAGAATGCTTGCCAACAAAAAAGGAAGTTTGATTGGTGCCGTTCTTGCTGTATCAATTGGAATTTTAGTAATTCATGTTAACTTTGTAATTTTCCAGGGAATTTATGATGCAATTATTCGTGATATGACAGATTATAGATTTGGAGATATTTTCATAACACATGAAGAAGATCCTACAATTGAAAGATCACATCTGGTTTATACAAACTGGTTTGAAAGAGTTCCAATAGTACAAGCTGCGACACCGCGGCTGTCGGGAACTGCTGATATTGAATTTAGAAGTGAAGGAAAAATGAATGAACAGTTTGATGTTAAAATAGTTGGTGTGGATCCTGTTACAGATGTTCAAGCATCAACAGTTCATACCACAATAAGTGACGGACAGTACGTTTATGCAAGAAATTCAATTGTGGTTGGAGAAACAGTATCACAGGATCTTGGTGGAGTGAAAGTTGGTGATAATATTAAACTCATATTAACAAATCAATGGGGCATAGAAGAATCAAAAAGATTCATTGTTACAGGAATTTCAAAAACAGCTGGTGGGCAAGGATTTGACACTAGTGTTATCATGCATATTGATACATTAAGAAGTATGCTTGATAGACCAGATGAATCAAATTCAATCTTTGTTAAATTAGTTGAACAAAATCCAGAGGGTGCAAAAGAAATTAAAAATCAATTTTTGGCTGCATATGCTAATGATGAACTAAAAGCAGAAACCATTGAAGAATCTGCAGAAGCAACACTAAAGGGATTTCGTTCGGGAATAGCAATGATTAATCTGATTGGATATTTTGGAATGATGTCATCTGCCTTTGCAATAGTTGTAATCCAAATGATGCTAGTCAGTAGTAAAACAAGAGAAATTGGCGTAATGCGTGCAATTGGTGCAAAAAGAAAGGATATTTTGATTATTTTTATTTTTCAGGGAATGGTAATTGGGTTATTTGGGGCTGCTGTAGGAACAGGATTTGGTCTAGTTTACACCACATATGCAAAGATAACAAACATGCAATTTGAGGGAAGTTTGGCACTCGAAGTTAATTATAACTGGGAAAAAATTGGTCAAACCGCATTTCTAGCCTTCGGTCTAGCAGTACTTGCTTCGCTTTACCCGTCATACCGTGCGACAAAACTTCAACCAGTGGAGGCGATGAGAACTGTCTGATACTGTATTAGAACTCAAAAATGTTACCAAGATTTTTGGTACAGGAGACACAGAAGTTCGTGCATTAGATAATGTTTCATTTACAATAAATCGTGGAGAATTTGTTTTAATTGTTGGAAGTTCTGGTTCAGGAAAATCCACTTTACTTAACATGATTGGACTTCTTGATAAACCAACTAGCGGTAAGGTGATTTTAGATCATACTGAAACTACACAGCTAACTGATAGCCAGGTTTCAGAATATAGAAATAAAAAACTAGGATTTGTTTTCCAGTTTTCTAACCTCTTGCAAGACCTCACTGTATTAGAAAATGTCATGCTCCCACAACAAATCAAGCAGGACTCTGCTGAGGTTCTACAAAAAGCAAAGCAACTGCTCATAAAAGTTGGATTGGAGGATCAGATTCCAAAAAGGGCAAACAAAATTTCTGGTGGACAAGCCCAAAGAGTAGCAATTGCTAGGGGTTTGGTAAATAGCCCAACTATCGTTCTAGCAGACGAGCCAACTGGAAATCTAGATTCTGTGACTGCAGCAAACACTGTAAAACTCATGAAATCTATGGCTAGAGAATTTAATCAAACATTTATCATTGTTACACACGACAAGCATCAGTTTCCAGACGTTGATCGTATAATTACAATAAAAGATGGTCGTTCATTTGAAGGTGAAGAGCCACAAATGGAGGTAGTAGCATGAGAAATATTTGTATGATTTTAATGATGGCACTAGTTGTCAGTCCATTAATTCCACTTGTGTTTGCTGAAGCAAATTCTTGTGTAGGTTGTCCAGAAGGAGTTATACGAAAATCGATTATTAGTATAAAGTTCCTTGATGCATATTTTGGTACGTCTTCTGGAAAAATTGAAGTTGGTCCAGGTGACAAAAATGTTCCATTTACAATCTCAATGGCAAATGTTGGAACACAAGATCTAACTGGAATCAAAGGACAATTATTACTTCCAGCACAATTTGCATCTCCTGATGGCCGCAGTGCATTAATTTTGGCTGACAATTCTCAAAAGGCTACAACTGGTAATTCGTTTTACCTAACATTTTTTGTAGATGTAAAAGAAGGAGCAGAAATTACAAATTATTCGGGAACTGTAAAAGTAGATTATTCTAGACTTAGAGAGTCTGGTGAAAGACAAGATTTCTTTGATTTTACTTTTAAATTAACGGGTGATAGTACTGTTAACTTAACTCCACTAACTCCATACATAACTTCAATTACAAACAATGATGTTATAATTAAGATAGCAAATGGAGGAAGTGCACCACTATCAAATGTTGATGTAATCTTAAAAAATGATCAAACATCAGTTACTGCCACATCAAAATCAAAAAATCTTGAAAATGTTATCTTTGATAAGACACATTGGGATGTTGGTACAATTAAACCAAATTCAGCAGAGAGTTTTAGCTTTAGGGTTTTTGTTCCTGAAAATATTAAAAATGAACCATTACATCTGCCAATGGAAGTTTCATATTATGATGCCCATGGAGAATCTCAAACGGTAACACGGGTTACTGACTTGTACATAAACGGTTTAGTTGATCCATATGTTTATGGTGTAAAGGTAATTGACTTGTCTGGAAAGCAGACAGTAATAGGAGACATACTAAATCAGGGAAATTCTGATGGTTTGTTTGGATTTGTAACATTAAAGCCTAGAGGTGATTCGAATATTCAGGAATCTACACAATACATAGATGAAATAGAACCAGACAGTCCAGTTCCATTTAACATTCCAATAGGAGCTGCAAGCAATGGAGAGCATGAAATTAGAATTGAAGTAAAATACAAGGATTCATTGAGAAATGATCACATTATTACGTATGATACGACAGTTAATGTTAGCGCACCACTCATAGCCAGTTCTGGTGATGGTGACTATACTGGAGCAATTATTGCATTTATTGTAATTCTTGGAATCATTTTTTATCTATACAAGAAAGGAAAGCTTCCAATGATGAGTAAAAAAGCATAGCACTATGGAGAAATTATGAGATCATTTTTTATAGATTGGAAAAACCGTGTTATTATGAAGCAGATTCCCGCAAAACTTGCAGTATTGATGCTAGTTGGTGTTTTAGTAACATCAGTTGGAGCCACTCCTTCATTTGCAGATTGGGATAAGACCAATTATCCAGCAATACAGGGTTCAATTCCAGTTGCAGAAGCATCTAGTTTTACCAAAATTTCGCTTGTTGATGCAATGGCTGCAGCAGAAGAAGCAGTACCTGACAGTAAAGCCATTTATGGAAAACTTTCAGAAATTAATGGTTATGTGGTTTACAAAGTTTTCATGATGAATGATGATAGAGAATATAGCAGAGTTCTAGTTGACGCTGGAACCGGTGAACAACTTTATGTCTCTGATCCAATCAAAAAACATTCTTACAAAAATAAACGTAATACTTTCAGTAACAATCAAGATAAAAAACATGACAAAAGAATGAGTGATTACTTTAAGGGAATGACACCTGAACAAATTGCAGAAAAGAAAAAGCAATTCAAAGAAATGGGCGATGTCTGGAAATCATTATCACTTCAAGATAGAGCAGCAATGATTATTCACTTTATGCAGATGAAGATGCAATGGGATTCTATGTCTGACGAAGAGAAAGATGAAAAGAAAGTTGAAATGAAAAAGCAATGGCAAGAATACTTACCGTTGTCCCCTGAAGAAAAGAAACAAAAGCTTGAAGATTACGTAAAGTCTTTAAAAAATTAGATTTGGTTAAGAATGTCTGAATTTTCTATAACCAGTTCTGACTTTGAAGAAGGCGGAGAAATTCCTAAGAAATTTGGTTACAAATTTGAAAACACACAACCTCAGATTTCGTTCAATAATGTTCCAGATACACACAAATCGACTGCATTAATTATGGATGATCCTGATGCAATGGCTGCAGTTGGAAAAGTTTGGGTTCATTGGTTATTCTTCAGTAATAATGGTAGTAAAGTGTCAGGAAAGACAGATTTTGGTCAAATTGGTTATGGCGGTCCTGCACCACCAGATAAACGTCATACGTATGTATTCAAAGCATATGCTATTGATGAAGAGTTAGATCTCACAGAAGGTTACTCCAAACAAGATTTAGAGGATGCAATGAAGGGTCATATTCTTGCAGAAGCAAAACTAACTGGAACTTTTGCTCCATAAAATTTATTTATTTTTTTCAGCGATTCTGTATCTTAGATATTTGTCATCTGGGGAAAATTTTGCTGGATGAACACCATGTGTCTTCTCATTGCACTCTTTACAGATGTCTTTGAGTGTATATTTTTTACATTTTGAGCATTTTCTTAACTGAAATCGCATCTTTATCCCTCACCAATCTTTTTTGATTCTTCTCGTGTGAACTTGAATTCCCCACCTTGCTTTTTGGTACTTTTTTCAATTTTCTCAAGTATTGGTTTTAATATTTTTTCAGCAGTTTTAAAATCCTGTGCGATTATTCCTACTCTATATTTTGGTGCACCAATATAGGAAATTTCAATCTTTGAACTATTATTTTCCTTAATTATATCAAGTAAAATTTTTCTTATGACTTCTATTCCATTGGATTTGTTGTTTGTTAATTCTAAAATTCCACGAATTTCGACAGATGGCAGTTTAATTTTTGTACTAATATCTTCAATTACAGTTTTAATTTCTTCTGTAATTTCTAAATTTTCTAATGCTTCTTTATTTTTTGTGGCAATATCTATTATTGCATCATACACAGAATCATATTTTGATAAAAGTTTGTCCTCAATTGATTCAATCTGTTTTGAAGAAAGCTTGGCTTTTTCTTGAATATTTTTTAGTATACCCTGTTCCTTTTCGAATCTTTTTACATCTAGTAATTTTTTCTTTCTTTGTTCCTTTGAAATTTGTTTTAATGAAAGATCAATTTCACCTCGGGCGGCTTGAACTTTTTTTATTAGTAGAACTTTTTTCTCTCCTTCCTTTACATATTTTGTAACTTTTCTAACCCAACCAGGTGCTATTTCTGAAACGTGTAAAAATCCCTGAATTCCATTGTATTCATCTAATGTTACGTATGCACCATGATCGCTAACCTTTGTTATTGTTGCAATCACTATTTCTCCTATCTCAGGTAATTCTTGGGTTTCAGTAGCCATTTGTTAAAATCATCAATTTAGCTAATTTAATGGTGATGGTTAGAAATCAATTCCTTTTTTTGCTTTTATGCCGGATTTAAAAGGATGTTTAATTTCTTTCATTTCTGTAACTAGGTCAGCCAAATCTATTATCTCTTGTTTGGCATTATTTCCAGTTAAAACTAAATCTAAATCATCAGGTTTCATTTTTATTAATTCAATAACCTGTTCAATTCTTATCAAACCTAAATCTACAGCGTAATTTATCTCATCTAAAATTAATACATCGAATTTTTTTGAATTGATTTTATCCTTACATATTTTGATTGCCTCCTCAGCAATTTTTTGATGATCTTCACGTGGGCTTTTGTCATCTATTATTCCAACAAAACCCTTTCCAACTGCAATTAATTCCAACTCAGGTTCTAATCTTTTAGCAGAATCCATTTCCCCATAATGCCAGGAACCCTTGATAAATTGGATCATGCAAACTTTGTGATTATAGCCTATTGCTCTTAATGCCAAACCTAGTGCAGCAGTTGTTTTCCCTTTTCCACCACCAGTGTATATAATTACCAAGCCTTTTTCGGACATGAATTGAATATAATAGATTATAACGATTGTAATAAAGCATATGAAATCAATTTAAATGAAAAACTAATCAACTAATTGAATTGAGAATTCCAAGATTAGTAATTGCTGGTTCAACAAGTGGTGTTGGAAAAACTTCAATCACAAGTGCAATAATTTATGGATTGAAAAAAAGAGGATATTCAGTACAGCCATTCAAGGTTGGACCTGATTACATTGATCCAACATATCTAAGTTCTATATCAAATAACGAAACAAAAAATCTAGACGTTTGGTTGATGGGAAAAAACGAACTTGTCAAAAGTTTCAGCAGAAGTTCTACTTGTGATATTTCAATTATAGAAGGTGTGATGGGATATTATGATGGGTTTGGTGGAAAAACAAACCATGCAAGCACGCATCATGTTGCTACATTACTAAAATCTCCTACAATTTTGATTCTTGATGCAAGCAAAACATCAAGATCAATTGCTGCAACCGCCTTGGGTTTTACTAAATTTCACAAAAACTCAAGAATCTCAGGTATAATACTAAACAAGATTGGAAGCAGAAAACATGAAACATTATGTCGTCACGCATTAGAGAATCTTAACATTCCTATCATAGGTTCAATTCCTAAGAACTCCCAAAACATTTTAGAATCAAGGCATCTAGGATTAATTCCAATTACAGAACAGAAACAACTTCAGAAAAAAATCAAACAAACTTCAAAAGAAATATCAAACTACCTTAATTTTGAAAAGATTATTGAGATCTGTAACAATGTAGAGCAATTATCAAAAATTAAACCACAAAAATTCAAGAAAGGAAAAGCTTCTATTGCAATTGCACTTGATAATTCTTTTAATTTCTACTACCATGATAATATTGAGGCATTACGACGAGAGGGTGCAAAAATTAAGTTCTTTAGTCCAATATCTGAAAAAAAAATTCCTACTTGTGATTGTATATACATTGGTGGTGGGTTTCCAGAGATTTTAGGCAATAAATTAAGTCAAAATACTACTATGAAGAAATCAATCAAGCAAGCTGCCGAAGGTGGTGTTCCAATATATGCTGAATGTGGTGGATTGATGTATCTTACAAATTCAATTAGTCATAAAAATAAAAAATATAAAATGATAGGTTTGTTTGATGCCGAAACTGAAATGACAAAAAAAATGACATTAAATTATACCGAAGGTAGAATCAACTCAAATTGTTTAATCTCTTCTCCAAGAAAATTTCGTGCACATGAATTTCATTATTCAAAGATACATGGAATTGCAAAAGATGCCAGATTTCTTTACGATCTTAAAATTGGTGAGGGAATTTCATCAAAAAGAGACGGTCTTTCAGAGTATAATGTAGTTGCATCATATGGTCATCTTTATTTTGATAGTGCAAAATTTGCATCAAATATAATTAGAAATATCAGTTAGTTTCCTTGTCTTAGTAATTTGTATAATGCATTTACAATTGCTGATGCACATGGGCTTCCACCTTTACGTCCTTGATTTGTAATAAACGGAACATCCATTTTGGCTAACTCGTCTTTTGATTCAACAGCAGAAACAAAACCTACTGGAATTCCAATTACCAATGCTGGTTTTGTTATTCCTTCTTTTATCATTTCCATAACCTCTAGTAACGCAGTAGGTGCGTTTCCAATGACAACAATACCACCATTCATGTCTTCTTTTGCTATACGCATTGACATTTGTGCCCTTGTTTTGTTCTCTTTTTTAGCTGCTTCAATAAGAGATGGTTCTGAAATATTACAAATTACATTATTACCAAAATCTTTAGGATTTTGTTTGTTCATTAATCCAATAATTCCATTAACATCAACAATAATACTACATCCATTTTTCAGTGCATCTAAACCACTTTGTACAGCAGTTTTATGAAAAATTATTTTATTATCACGTGCAAAATCAAAATCAGCTGTTGAATGTATTATGCGTCTAACTATTGGCCACTGTTGTTCATTATATGGATGAGAGCCAATCTCATTTTCAATAATCTGCATACTCTCATCCTCAATAGATTGTCCCTTCCTAGTTTGCATTTTCTACTTCCTTTGCTCTTTCTATAATAAGATCAATCATTTTTTCATCAGCTCCAAGATGTTTTGTAATACAAGTTTTTTTTAGATTTGATTTTTCTAGCGCTGGTTTCAAATCATTATTTACATCAATTTTTACATGTGCACCTTCATGTAGAAAATAAAATACTATTACTAACACTTCTGGATTATTTTTTTGACAACTTTCTATACCTTGATCAATATTTGGTTCTTCAATCTCAAGATAACATCTATCAACATTTTTGTAGGTTTGTCTTAATTCGTCTACAATATAATTAATCGAGATTCCCGCATTTGGGTCCATACTTCCATGACCAATTATCAAAACATCTACTTTATCTTTAGGTAATGAAATTTCATTTTCTTTTAGTGCCGAGACTATTCTGTTGTCAACTAATTCTACCAATTTTTTATGCATAGTCATTGGTTTTGAGACAAGGAACTTGATTTTGGTATCTTTTTGGTATTTCATAGCATCTGCTACTGCGATTTTTACTTTTTTTCCTGGATAGAGAAAATATGGAACAATTGTCATTTCATCAACATTTTTTTTCAAACATTTCTCCATTCCATCTTCAATGAATGGTGGAACAACTTCAAGAAAACAAAATTCCGTAAAATCATAATTTCCTTTCTCCTTGACTTTTTCACATATTGTTTCTAGCTCTTCTTCAGCTTCTCTTTCTCTACTACCCCTATCAATTAACATTAATCCGCGTTTCAATATTGTATCCTCGCAATTGCTATAGTAAGATTAGGTGGGAATTTTTGTTTCTCAACAATCAATTTTCCTCCTGATGATTTTATTGCAGCAGCCTCTGAAACACTAGCTGTTCCCTCAAACGATTGTACTGTTTTTGAAGGATTAGGTGTACTGATAGTTGCTAATTCCTCTCTATCAATATATTCAATTTCAATATTCATCTCTTTACCCAACTCAATCAAGCCTACAACATCTTTTTCTTTCTTAATGGATACAAACCTAACTATAGATTTGTCACTAAGATTGAATTTTTGGAGGCAAGATTCAAGACCATTTTTTATAGTCTCTTTTGATGTGTCCCAATGTAGACCCACGCCAACAACTAGTGTCTGTGGTCTGTAAATTACTGCATTCTCTAATACTATATCATCAAGTTTTTGATCTGAAATAATCAAAACCCCCTTTGAATTAGAATTAATCAAATCATCAAAATTATTGTATACAGAAACATTTCCTGGTAATTCTTTTTTCCACCAATTTTTTGCACCAGCATTCTGAAAAACTCCAATTTTTTCTTTATTTACCATATACGCACTGATTTTGGTTACTGTTGAATCGTCATCAATTTTCCATCCAAATTCTCTTCCAATCAAATCAACTGCAATTGTTTTGTTTACATCAGCTGCAGTAGTAATTACTGGCGTGGCGCCTATCTTTTCTGCAATTTCATTTGATAGTTCGTTTGCACCACCTAAATGTCCAGACAAGACACTAATGACAAACTGTGCTTTATCATCAATTACAATTACAGCCGGATCTGTTTTTTTATCTTTGATGTGCGGAGCGATAAGTCTGATAACTGCACCTAAAGAAAAAAGGCAAATCAGTGCATCATTAGATTTGAATAAATTAACAATTTTTACTGATGTAGATTCATCATACCATTCTATCATATCATTACTATCCGAAAATTTTGAAGGAGCAAAAATCTGCCAATCTGGAAATAATCTCTTTAATGATAAACCCATCTTAATACCATTTTTGGTTATGGCAAGAACTGAAACTTTTTCCATAACAAAAATTCGTTTAGTTTAATTAAATGCCTTACTCTTTTTTGTCTCTAGATAACACCTTTCCATCAAAATCAAACAATATTACCTCTACTGGAATTTTTCCTTCCGAATGTTGCCTCATTTGATTGCATGTTTCTTTTGTAATCTCGTCAAAAAAACCATTTACATTATCTTCCATAATGATCTCCTGAACATTTCTAGCTGTATTTGCACCTAGAATTTTACTAATTGTTTCTGAATCTGCATTACATCTTTTTGCTAATTCTGAAAGAAATTTCATATCCACTTTCCCACCTTTAACATGAGTTTGTTTAACACCAGCAGCCATCTTTGCTAATTTTCCAATGAATCCAGCAACATATGCTTTCTTCAAACTTTTCTTTGCACATTGTTGTATTGTGTATCCTGAAAAGTCTCCCATCTGAATGAATGAATGATCTGGTAGTTTGATAATTTCTCTTGCAAAGTCTTCGCTTCTACCACCTGTTGTTAAGACAACTTCCTCATCATTCATTGACGACACAACATCAATTTGTTGTCTTATTGCTGCTGCAAATGATGCTGTTGAATAAGGAATAACAATTCCACTAGTACCAAGTATCGAAATCCCATTCAATATTCCTATTCTAGGATTATCAGTTTTCGTAGCTAATTCTTTTCCTTTAGGAACTGAAACTAGAGCTTTAATTCCATTCTCTTTTAAAATTTCTTTACCAACTTCTTGTAAATTTTCTAAAATCATTTTTTTAGGTGTTGGATTTATTGCGGCACTATCTATCTCTAGACCTAATCCTGGTTTAGTAACTCTACCAACACCATCACCACCATCTATCTCTATAGTACCAACGTTGTTTGTTAATGAAAGATCAACAAAAATTTCAGCACCATGTGTAACATCAGGATCATCACCACCATCTTTTATTACAGAACATTTTGCATTATTTTTTGTAAATTCACAACTATTAATTTTGATATTTATTCTATCTCTTTTTGGTAAAAGAACATCAACAGTACTGATAGTTTTTTGATTAATAATTGCTAAAGCAGCTGCTTTTGATGATGCTGTTGCACAGGTTCCCGTCGTAAACCCTGTGCGAAGTTTTCCTTTAGGTTTTTCATTTTTATCCACGTTGAAATTTTTCTCTTTAATGTAATAACTTTTTCAGGATTAGATAATTTCAAACAAAATTATCCAAATTGCTACTACAGCTAATCCTCCATAAAGAAGGAAATGAGTTGATTTTTGTGATATTGGTTTTTCTCTGTTATGTGTTTCTTCATTAAAATCACCACCAAAATTCTGATTAGTCTTTGTGAAATTTTCAAAATTAAACCTCATATCATCACCCATTTTTTGTCCCTGATACTTCCAAAAATCCGAATGTCCCTCTTCTGCAGTTCTTTCCTGCTTTCTGAATGTCTTTTTTCTGTTATACTTTAGGAATTGATATGCTTCAGAAATCTCTTTGAATTTTTTTCCGTCATGAAATTCTTGATTTCTATCTGGATGATATTTTAATGATAATTTTCTATATGCTTGTTTAATTTCCTTTGGTGTTGAAGAACTACTAACACCTAAGATTTGTCTACATTCTTCAGCATTTTTTCCTAATTTCAGGTGAATCTTAGGTTTCATCTATTCTATATCGGATATGTTTAAAATTAAATGTTCTAGTATTCGTGCATGGGAAAAATCTTGAAAGATAAGATTGCTATATCTGGAACAACTGGATTTGTTGGAAAAAATCTAAAAAATTTTCTAATCCAAAATAATATCAAGTGTAAGACAATTTCAAGATCAACATTTCAAAAAAATAAATTACCATTAATTTCTGATTGCGGTTGTTTTGTACATCTAGTTGGTTTAGGTATTGAAACTAAAAGGAAAAGTTTTGAAGAAGTAAATGTAGAATTAACTAAAAAGGTAATTGATTTATGTAAAAAATCAAAAATTAAAAAAATTATTTATTTTAGTGGCCTTGGTGTTTCAAGTAAATCCACTTCTGATTATTTTATTTCAAAGTTTAAAGCTGAACAATTAATTATCAAGTCAGGATTAGACTATACCATATTTAGACCATCATATATTATTGGAAAAGATGATTATCTAACTAGAAATTTTAAAAAACAAATAAGAAAAAAGAAAATACTAATCCCGGGTTCTGGGAAATATATCATACAACCTATTTCCATACATGATGTTTGTTATGTTGTGAACCTTGCATCATACTCTAGAAATTTTTCAAAAAAAATTATTGATCTTGTTGGACCAGAAAAAATTTCATTTATACAGTTTGCAAAAAACTCTGCATTACGGTTTAATTCAAAAATAGAAAAAATTTCCATAAAGAAATCATTTGTTAATGCACTAATTAACAAAAAATTTCCATATGGGGTTGAAGATTTGAATATTTTATTAGGTAATTTTGAAGGAAATTTTGAAAAACTTGGAAGGATATCAAAAATTGAATTTACAAAAATTAAAAGTATCTAGAGCCCAGCATCTTTTTTTAATACATCAGCTTTGTCAGTTATTTCCCATGTAAATCCAGGCTCATTTCTTCCAAAATGACCATATGCGGCTGTTTTCTGGTAAATTGGTTTTTTTAAGTCAAGTTGCTTGACAATTTCTGCAGGTCTCATATCGAAATGTTTGTTGACTAAACTTTCAATTTGATCTTCTGAAATTTTGTTTGTGCCAAAGGTATTGACCATTAATGAAACTGGCTTTGCTACACCTATTGCATATGCAACCTGTACTTCACATCTATCAGATAATCCTGCAGCAACAATATTTTTTGCAATATATCTACACATGTAACATGCAGACCTATCTACTTTTGATGGATCTTTTCCTGAGAATGCACCACCACCGTGTCTACCCATTCCACCATATGTATCAACAATAATTTTTCTTCCAGTTAAACCCGCATCACCATGAGGCCCACCTATCTCGAATTTCCCTGTAGGATTAACATGTGTTTTGATATTATCATTCCAAAGTTCTCCACAAGTTGGTTTTATTACATGTTCAATGATTTGTTTTGTTATTTCTTCTTGTGAAATGTCAGGAGAGTGTTGTGTGGATATAACAATAGCTTCTAAACTCTTTGGCTTATCATCCTCATATCTAACTGAAACTTGTGATTTACCATCTGGTCTCACCCATGGTAATTGCCCATTTTTTCTTAATTCAGTCAGTTTTTTTGTTAATTTTTGAGCTAGGAGTATTGGCAATGGCATTAATTCCTCCGTTTCATTTGATGCATAACCAAACATCAAGCCCTGATCACCAGCTCCTTGTTCTTTGTTTTCATTGGCTGTTACACCCTGTGATATGTCGGGACTTTGTGAATCAAGTTTTACCATTACTTCACAAGAGTTTGAATCGAATTTTAAATCAGGATCATCATACCCAATTTCAGAAATTGTCTTTCTAATTAATTTCTCAATATCAAAATTAGCTTTTGATGTTACTTCACCAGCAACAGCAACAAAACCAGTTGTTGTCAAAGTTTCTACTGCAACTCTGGAATCAGGATCGCCTCTAAGAAATTCATCTAAAATTGCATCAGAAACTTTGTCACAAACCTTGTCAGGATGTCCTTCGGTAACTGATTCAGATGTAAAAATATAATTCTTGTTCATATCTATTCAAAAAATTAGATTTCATCTTCTAATTTGATGAAGAGTACATTATTTCCTCTTAGTATTGCTCTTGCAAACTTTCCAACAGTTTTACCATCATGAAGCTCTTCTGCCTCAGTCATAATCAAATTCATGTAAGAATCAACATTACTCATCTTTCCTTTATACTCTACTTCATTTTTTAATCTAACAATTACCTGTTTTTTTACATTCTTTTGTAGAGTTGTTAATGGTCTTTTTGCAGTTGTTTGTGACACTAATTTTTCACTTGATATGAATCGATTTTTTTTAGAATATAAAGTATTGCTTATAGAATTAGATAAGATCCTTTATTGCTTAACATTCTAAATATTTTCAATGATCACCACTCAATTAAAAAAATTAGATAGTATTCTAGGTGGTGGTATTAGAAATGCAATTATTACTGATATTTTTGGCGAAAATGGAACTGGAAAAACACAACTTGCACTACAAGCATCATTAGAACCACTAGGACAGGATCTTGATGTTTTATTTATTGACACCACAGGTGAGTTTAGACCAGAAAGGATACTTGAAATTGTTAAGAATAGAAACATGAGGGATTCCTTACTTGATAATCTAAAAGTTGCTAGGGTAACAAATACTACAGAACAAATTAATTTTCTAGAAAAAATTAAAAATTTTAAAAATCTTTCCCTCGTAATTATTGATAATATTGCAGATTTATTTTCATTTGAATATTCTAAAAAAGAACAATTCATAGAAAAATATACTAATTTTATGAAATACATGTATAGTCTTTCATTAATTGCATTAAAGAAAGAAATTCCAATTATTGTAACTAATCAATTGTTGAAAAAACAAGATACAGAATATGAAAAATTAGATTTTGTAATGAATCATTTTATTCATCAACGAATAAAGCTTAAAAAAATTAAAAATTATTATCAAGGTGAGGTATATCATCCCTTCACAAATAACCAACAATTTTGCTATAATTTTGGACCAAGTGGAATAGTTGAACAATCTGAATCTATTTAATGAGTAAAATTCAGATTATGGCGTAATGGTTATGTCTACACTAGATTATGATGAAAAAACAATCAAACTGATTAACTCATTTATTATTGAGAAGTTTAGGACTTTTGGTTTCAATAACCTTACTGATATTCAAAAGAGAGCATCACCAAAAATCCTTCAAAAAAATAATTCATTAGTTATTGCTCCTACTGGTTCTGGAAAAACAGAGTGTGCAACAATACCAATTTTTGAGCATGTAAAAAAAACAAAACTCCCGAATAAAATTAAGGCATTATATGTTACACCACTAAGAGCATTAAACCGAGATGTTTCCAGAAGAATTGAAAAATATGCACAGGATAATGGATTAAGAGTAAAAATTCGTCATGGAGATACATCACAAAATGAAAGAAAAAAAATTCGAGATTTTCCACCTGATATTTTAATCACTACGCCTGAGACACTTGTTGTTTTGTTATCCCAAGAAAAAGATTTGAACGCATTATCTGATTTGGAATGGGTTATTGTTGATGAATTACACGAGCTACTTGCAAGTGAAAGAGGTTCGCAGCTGTCTATAAGTTTGGAACGTTTGCAATTTAATTCTGAAAAAGAAATTCATCGCATTGGTCTATCAGCTACCATTGGTAATATCAATGATGCATCAAAATTTCTTGTTGGAAATAACAGAAAATGTGAAATTATACAGGATAAATCGGTTCGCAAATATGAAGTTGATGTAAAATTTGTAGATGGAGGCATACATGAAGTTGCTGATAAAATTGTTGATTATGTCAAAGAAATGCAAATTAATTCACCGGTATTATTATTCGCGAATTCTCGTGGAGAATCAGAGACACTTGCTTCAGTATTAAAAGAAAGAACCAAAATGAAGATCGATCTTCATCATGGATCACTTTCCAGACAAGTCAGAGAGGAGACTGAAACCATTCTTCGTGACGGTAAACCAGGCATTGTAGTATGTACATCATCACTTGAACTTGGGTTAGATATTGGCTCCGTTGAATTAGTTATTCATTATGGTTCACCAAGACAAGTTTCCAAATTTATGCAGAGGATTGGTAGAAGCAGACACAATAGAGATTCATCTGCACAAGGATTAATCATTACCAATCATGCAGATGATGAATTTGAGACAAATGCCATAATACAAAGAATTGAAGAATCGTCAATTGAAGAACAAAAAATCCATAATCTTTCACTTGATGTACTTGCTCATCATTTAGTTGGAATGACCAAACAATTGGGTGATGTATCTGTAGATACTGCGTTTAAGATAGCAAAACAGGCTTATCCATTTAGGAATTTAACAATAGAAGAATTTTCAAATGTTTTGATGATACTAGATTCACAATCTCTCATATCATTTGATCAGGAACAAATGTGTTTTTGGGCCAAAGGAAGATCATTTAGATATCATTTTCAAAATATTTCAACCATTCCAGACATTCTAAAATACAAAGTAATTGACATAACTAGCAACAAATGGCTTGGAACTCTTGATCAACGATTCGTTGGTAGTTACGGCGAATCTGGAAATATTTTTGTTTTACGTGGTTCACAATGGAGTATTCTAAATGTTGATAAGAAATCATTAAAGGTAAATGTTGAACCGTTTCTTGGAAAGAGTAAAGTTCCATATTGGGAGGGTGAAAATATACCAGTTGATTATGCAACAGCAAATAAGGTTGGGCAACTTAGAACAAAAGTAAAAAATGGTTCAGTAAAATTCTCAAACAAAATAATTTCAGAATTGAATTTTGATATAATTCCAGATGAAAAAACAATTGTTGTTGAATCAATGCGCACTGAAGATGAAATTGTATTGCATGCATGTTTTGGTACAAAAATCAATTCAACAATAGGAATGTTATTAGCTTCATTGTTAGAATCTACACTAGCTTCTCCTGTAACCACAAAGTCTGACGCTTATCGTATTTGTCTATCTTCTAAGAAAAGAATTTCAGAGAATGATTTGATTAACGAATTAACAAGTAAATTTGATATTCATGAAATAATGTCAACAGCTCTCAAAAATACTAACGATATGATTTGGAAAACTTGGTGTGTTGCAAAACAATTTGGTATTGTTGAGCGTGGAGCAGTGTATGAATTCCGACAAGCCCGTTATATTTTTGAAAGATATGTTGATACCCCATTGGTAGAAGAAGCTAAAAGAGAATTATATCATGACAGATTTGATCTTTTAAACACAGATTATATTTTACAAAAAATAAAGAATAAAGAAATTGCTATTGTATGGGTAGATACTAAAAGATTCTCGACCCTTGCTGGACCAATCTTAGATAATACCACCAAAAATTATCCATCACCTGCAAATATTGATAAAAGCATTCTAGATTTAGTAAAAAAACGACTAGCTAAAACTCAACACAGACTTGTTTGCGCTAGATGTGGAGTGTGGCAGATGCTTGTCACACCCGATACCATTCCCTCTCCATTGAAATGTAAGTATTGTAACGGTGTACAGATCACAGCTACATATTTTTCAGATTTTGATTTACAAAAAATTATTCAAAAAAATCATAGTGGAAGAAAACTTTCTCAAGAGGAGAAGCATAAATACGAAAAGGCGTGGAAAAAAGCTTCCTTGTTACAAGAATATGGTAAAACTGCATTAACTGTTCTATCAGGGTATGGTATAGGTCCTGATGCACAAGGAAGGATTTTACGCGATATGATCGATGAAGAAGATTATTTGTACAAGCAGATTATCGCAGAGGAGAGAAAATACGCACTTAACAGAGGATTTTGGGATTCTTAATTCTTCTTAATTATTTTTGAATATGGTTTTAGAAATAGTTCAATTCTTCCTTCTAGACCTGCCTTTGCATTAACCCCTACAACTGAAATAATTTCTCCTAGCGAACAATTATCTAATAGATTTGCCTGGTCTCTCCATCCTTTTATCCAAATTTGTCCACTATCATCTTCTACAAACATTTCAGATAATAAAATAGATTCACCACTCTTTGTTTGTATCTCACGTTTCTCAGGAGCTTTTAGAATTATTGCTTCAATACAATATTCATTTCCTTCTTTTATGTCACCAACCTTTGTTCTTAAATTCGAAATATTTGGCATGTTATCATCCTCAATTTTTCTGATGAAGGAATCCTGATCTAATCTAATGATATTACCAAAAACTTTCGATGGCATACATTCCAGAATATCATCTTTAACTACATTTTCTAACTGATTAGATGCGTCAGTTATTCTAAACAAGTTTTTTGATTTATCCATTCCTAAAGTTACTTTCTCATTAGAACTACCATCTCCAATCGATAAAATTCTAACAACTATTGGTTCTATCTCTTGACTACCTTCAATTTCAACTATAGTTGCGTCATTTCCATGAATCTCCAATCCTTGGTTTCCTGACTTTGTTCTTACTCCTAATAATCTTACTTTGGCATTAGGAGTAATCATTTTTGGTAATACTGTTTCATCTTTCCCCCAAAGTACAACATTCAAATTATTTTCATTTTGTCCTTTAATTCTAAATTTTAGTGCTTTTGATGGCTGACCTCTGGAATTTGTAAATTCCATTAGATTAATCATGCCATTAATTGTTCCAGAAATTACAAGATCCTTTTGATCTTCTTTAGCAGTACTAGCATCTACCGTGATTGAATCAAGTGAGGGTATAGTACTATCTGACTTGACTGCTTCAATTGATGAACCAGAGCCTAGGTTAATTGTAGGTAATCCAGTCAAGTCTGATTTTACATACGCTTTGATGATCTTTACTAGATCTCCAGGTTTGAGATTTTCAATTCCAGGCAAGTTTGCTTTTTCATCCCAAAGTTTTACACTAACTCTTGAATCAGTGTCATAGACTGTCATAGTTCTCAACAAAAATGGGGTACCATCTTTTTTTGTAAATTGTTTTGTAGGTGAAATATTCATTACACGTGATTCGACTGTGACTTCTTTTGCCCCAACATAGATATCCTTTAGTTCAATTTCTGTTTTTTGTGATTTCTCTAATGATATTCCCAAATCACCAGCAACTAGAAACAAAGCTCCTTCATCAGTTAGATACCCTGCCCCAATCTTATCTTTTTTCTCTTTAATTTTCTCTTCTATAACCGATCTTGATAATTCAGGAATAGCATCTAGTAGTTTCGATAAGAGTTCTTCAAAATTTGACAATTCATTCTTATGATAATTATATTGTTAATAAAATTATCATTAGCTACATTAGTAGGATAAGAAAATCATTGTTATGTCGTGCATTGAAATTCATGCTTTGTCAAAATCATATAATTCTGTAGTAGCAGTTGATGCAGTAGATCTAAATGTAAAATCTGGTCAAGTTTTTGGGTTTCTTGGACCAAATGGTGCCGGAAAATCAACTCTTATCAAATTATTGACTACATTAATCCAACCAAATAATGGAACAATTTCAGTTTTAGGTATTAATGCACTTGAAGAACCACTGGAAATTAGAAAGAAGATTGGTGTTGTTTTGCAGCAGCCTAGTTATGAACCAACCCTAACCGTTGAAAAATCACTTGAAAAATATGGTATGATGTGGAATGTTGATAAAAAAATTAGAAAAGAACGCACAGAACAACTTTTAGAATCATTTGAACTAACGGAAATTCGTAAAAAGAATATGGAAGATCTTTCCATAGGACAAAGAAGACGAGTTCAAGTTGCTCGTGAATTCATGCATGATATGGATTTGTTATTTTTAGATGAACCAACTGTAGGTTTAGACCCTAGTGCAAGGCGGAAATTATTAGACTTTCTTAAAACTAAGGTAAAAGAAACTGGTATGACAATATTTTATACTACTCATGTACTTACTGAGGCTGAATATCTATGTGATAATATTGCAATTATTAATAATGGTAAAATAATTACAGTTGACTCTCCAAACGAACTAAAAAACCGATTTGGAAATGAAAAGACAATAAAAATTCACGTTTCTGAAGATATTAAAAAACTTGAAAATTTCTTACAAGAAATTCCAGACTGTAAAATTGAACAAAATGATGGAGTAATAATTACCATCCATTCTTCAAACTCCGAAATTGTTTTAATGAATATACTGAAAATCTTAAATCAAAATAATATTGTCATTGATGATTTATCTGCAATGCCAACAAATCTAGAAGAAATATTTCTAAAAGTAGTGAGTGATTCTGATGCATCCAATAATTAGATTAGTTAATAGAAATATTACCATCTCAATCAATCCTGGATTTTTAATTTGGCAGGTAATTTTTCCATTAGTTTACATCTTTGTTGCAGGTTTTGCATATACTGCACTAATTCCTAGTGTTTCATTTGAAAATAAAGATCTAACATATCCAGCATTTTTAGCATCTGGAATGATTGGATTTAATATAATGAATAGTACTCTTGTCTCCGGCATAATAATCTGGAATGACAGAAGACACGGAATGTTTGAACAAATAATGTCTGGCCCTTTTACCAGATCACATTATATCCTAAGTAATATTGCAACAATTGCAATTGTTGGACTAATTAGTGCAGGATTAATTACAGCAGTTGGCTATCCAGTTTTCTTTGAATCTGTAGAATTTAGCTTAGTTACAATACCCCTAATTGTATTTAGTTCAATTGCAGGTGCAATCTTGTTTGGTTCTATTGCCTCAATTATTTCAACAAGATTACGTTCAAGTGAAGGCTTTAATGTCATAATCAATACAGTATTTCTTTTCTTTGCATTTGTGAGCACTGCTTTTTATCCAGCACAAGGCGCACCACAACCACTTGCAACAATTTTCTATCTAAATCCTTTAACATATCTTGTTGATATCATCAGAGCTGGAATTTTCGGAACTATTACAGAATTCGTAATAATTGAAATGATAGTTCTGGCTGTTTTAGCATCAATTCTATTTATTATTGCAACAAAATTACTAACAAAATTAGACTTTTGAATGAAGTATAGCCCGGCTCGGACTCGAACCGAGGTCAAAGGCTCCAAGGGCCCCTATGCTTGCCGCTACACTACCGGGCTTCAGTATAAAATCTGATTTATTCCTTTAATATTATTTTATAATATTTCTTATTTTACCCAAAATAGATAGTAAAGAGATATTTTGAGAATAATAGTCATTACATACTTGATACGCTAAGTATTTCTTAGTCTTGATATTAACAAAGTTGGTTTCATGGTTACAAAAGTTGTAGTTTTTGGTCTTAGTACAGAAGGTTACAATATTGCATGTAAAATGGCTCTAAATGGAGCTGATGTACAAATTATTGATGAATCTACGCCATCAGCAATATCTATTAAGAAAGATATAGCAAAAACATATCCAACTGTTCAGGCAATAAAAGACGATGAGCCTTTATTATCAATGACACCAATTGATGTTGCAATATCAAAAGCTCAGTTTTTATTTTTTGTACCGATCTTACGAAAAACTGGTCAAGACAGTAAAATTGAGATAACCTCAAAATTCAAAGAGGCTGTCTCGAATCTCAAAAAAGGTAGTTCGCTGGTTTATTGTTTGGGTACTGGTTTTGGTGGAAATAGTGAAAATATGTCGTTATTAGAACATGTTACTGGAAATAAGGTTGGAAAAAATATCTCATATTATTATTATCCATTATCTCCAAACAATGAACTACCGGATTATGTTGGTGCTAATAGTATTAAATCGGATGAAAAACTACAATCATTACTATCAAATGAAGAGAAACTAGAATTTATTGGAATACCATCATCTGAATATTTCCATGCAATAAATATACTAAAACAATTTTCAGTACTAACAAGTATTCTAGAGATCTGTAAGTTTGCAAAAGATAAAGTTTCAAAATCAGATCTAACAACAAATGAACTAGGTGAAATTTTCTTAGATAATATGATTAATGGTCTTTTCGATCTACGATCTTTAAGTCTATCATTTGAAGGTGCAAATACATTGATGTACATAATTAATGGTAGTGTTAAGGGAATAGATAGCTACATCAAACGACTTATCGATGAAATTAGATTAGTTCTAAAGAAAAATGAACTTAAAGCCAGCAGAACAAAAATTCTACTTTTGTGGACATTAGATCAGCATCAAATGAAAGGTGATAAAATCGAGATACTCCAGACACTTATAACAAAACTACAAGATTATATCGGTGATGTAGAATCTATAGAATCTCCTTTTGATTTCTTTGAAAATGAAAAGACAACAATTGTTGTTGCATGCTCAAAATCCGATTATGAATATGTACAAAAAAATAATAAAGATAATGAACTTATAGTGATCAAAGCTAATCCTCTATGTGAATTATCACAATAAAAATAATATTACCAGAATTTCATGAAAAGATATGTCAGAAGATAAAGTAGAGATAAATGAAAATGAAAAAGAACTACCATCAGTAGAGAAATCAGATCAAGTAATAAATGATAATTCAGAAACTCATATAGAGGATCAAAATGATTTTGCAAAAAATTTATTTCCTATAATTGAAGAATATAAACAGAAACTTGTTGCGTGTGAAGATAATCTACAAAGAGCATTAGCAGACTATCAGAATTTGGAAAAACGAAGTCAAACTGATATCCATCAGAGAGTTTTACAAAAAACAAATCAACTAATGCTTAATTTTATTGGAATTTATGAGGATTTTATTCGTGCAAAAATTGCTCTAAAAAGTAATGGTGTTGATACTGAGGGTCTAGATGGAATTATAAAAAATATGGATGCTCTTTTAAGTGAAAATAATATAAAAGTAATTGATGCAAAAGGTGAGATTTTTGATCCCAAGCGTCACGAAGCAGTTTCTACCATCATAGATGATTCGTTAGATGAGGGCACAATTACTCAGGAAGTGGCAAAAGGATATATTTCGTTTCTAGAGGTAATTAGACCATCGAAAGTAATTGTATCAAAAAAAAAATAACATAGGAGAAAGAAATGGCTGAAAAAATAATTGGAATTGATTTAGGCACAAGTAACTCTGCTGCCTCAGTAATACAAGGTGGAAAACCTGTACTCATTCCTGCTGCAGAAGGTACAACAGTGGCTGGAAAAGCATTTCCTTCAATTGTTGCTTTTTCCAAAGATGGTGATCTTTTAGTTGGTGAACCAGCTAGACGACAAGCAGTAACTAATCCTGATAATACTATTAGAGAAGCAAAAAGAAAGATGGGAACCGATTTTTTATATAAAATTCAAGGAAAAGACTACAAACCACAGCAAATTTCTGCCTTTATTCTTCAAAAAATCAAGCGCGACGCTGAAGCATTTACCGGAGATACTATTAACAAAGCAGTTATCACAGTACCAGCATATTTTGACGATAATCAGAGACAGGCAACTAAAGATGCAGGAATTATTGCTGGTCTAGAAGTAGTTAGAATTATCAATGAACCAACAGCTGCATCGCTAGCATTTGGCATTGACAAAAGCAAAGAAGATATGAAAATTTTGGTCTTTGACTTTGGAGGTGGAACACTTGATGTCACAATTATGGAGATGGGAGGCGGAGTATTCGAAGTAATGAGTACTTCTGGTGACACACAACTTGGAGGTTCTGATATGGATAAAGCTATCATTGATTATGTAGTCGATGAATTTAGGAAAAAAGATGGCATAGATCTCTCAAATGATAGCACTGCCATGACTAGAATCAAAGAAGGTGGCGAAAAAGCAAAAATTGAATTATCAACAGTTATGGAAACTGAAATTAATTTACCATTCATTGCTCAGGATTCATCTGGCTCAAAAAATTTGGAAGTAAAACTAACAAGAGCCAAACTAGAAGATCTTGTGAATCCAATTGTTGAAAGATGTAAATCATCAATTGTTAAGGCAATTGAAGACGCAAAAATTTCTCAGACAGATATTACAAGAATTGTATTAGTTGGCGGTCCAACAAGAATGCCAATTGTAAGAAAGTTTGTTGGTAATGCACTAGGAAAAGAACCTGAATCTGGGGTTGACCCAATGGAAGCAGTTGCATTTGGGGCTGCTGTTCAGGCTGGAATAATTGCAGGTGATGTCACAAGTGATATTGTTTTGCTAGATGTTACACCATTAACATTAGGAATTGAAACTCTCGGTGGAGTTAGAGAACCAATAATAGAAAGAAACACAACAATACCTACATCAAAGGATAAAACATTCACAACCGCTGCTGATAGTCAAACTGCTGTAACAATTAATGTTGTACAAGGAGAAAGACCTATGGTTGCTGATAATGTATCTCTAGGAAATTTCAATTTAACTGATATTCCACCGGCTCCAAGAGGTGTACCACAGATTAATGTTAAGTTTGATATAGATGCAAATGGGATTTTAAACGTTACAGCAAAAGATCTTGGTACTGGAAAAGATGCAAAAATAACTATAGAATCATCATCAAAAATGTCTGATGCTGATGTTGAAAAAATGAAAGAAGATGCAGAAAAATTTGCTGAAGAAGACAAAAAGAAGAAAGAATCCGTTGATATAAAAAATGAAGCTGAGAGTTATATTTACAGTACTGAAAAATTGATAAATGAAGATCTTAAAGATAAGATTCCTCAAGATAAAGGAATCAAAGTAACTGATGCAATAAAGGAACTTAAAGAATCATTAAGCCAAGATAGTGAACAGATCAAAATTAAACTTGATGCATTAAAAGCTCTAGTAAATGAGATTACTACTGAATTATACAAAAATGCAGCACCACCACCTGGCGCAGAAGAACAATCAAATCAACAACAAGATAATGCTGACCAACAACCTAATGATGAACAAAATTCCAATGAAAATTCTAATAATGAACAAAAAACTGAAGAATCAACTTCAGAACAAAAAACTGAAAATTCCTAAATTACTAACATTTTATAATTAAGATATGAGTGCAAAACGAGATTATTATGAGGTATTAGGAGTATCAAAAACAGCATCTGCTAATGAAATTAAGTCACAATATAGAAAATTAGCACTAAAATTTCACCCAGACAGAAACAAATCTTCTGATGCACAAGAACATTTCAAAGAGATTTCTGAGGCATATGCAGTATTATCTGATACATCTAAAAGAAAATTGTATGATCAACACGGCCATGCTGGGGTAGATGGTCAATATTCCTCTGAGGATATCTTCAGAGGTGCTGGAGGAAACTTTAATGATATTTTCAATGATTTGTTTGGAAGACGAAGTTCTGGAGGTTTTGATTCAATTTTTGAAAATCTTTTTGGTGGCGGTGGATTTGGTAATTTTGGTAGACAGCGTGGTTCAGACATGTTACATGAAACATCAGTTACTCTTGAAGATGTTCTACATGGAAAACAAATTGAACTTGATTTACAAAAATACGTTGATTGTCCAGATTGTAATGGGTCTGGTTGTAAACCAGGTTCCTCAAAAATTACATGTAATGATTGTGGAGGACAAGGTCAAGTTAGAGTTAGTAGAAAAATGGGATTCTCTACATTTGTTACTGTTCAACCATGTAGGAAATGTCAAGGTCAAGGACAAATGTTTGAAAATCCATGTAGGAAATGTAAATTAGGTAAAGTAAAAGGTACAAAACATCTCTCATTTAATTTACCTCCTGGTATTGATAATGGAGATTATGTTGTACAAGGAGAAGGAGAATCAATTCCTGATGGTGAGAATGGAGATCTTATTGTTCGTGTTAGAGTTCAGGATCATCCAAGATTTCGAAGAGATGAGACAGATATTTACTGTGATGCAAGAATTTCCATGATAGATGCTAGTTTAGGCACACAAATTCAAGTTTCTACATTAGATGGTACTGAAAAAATGAAAATTGATGAAGGTATACAGCCAAATACAATTTTAAAGATAAAGGGTAAAGGTCTTCCCAAATTAAATTCAGGTAGACGTGGTGATCAGTTTGTTAGAATTGTAGTTGAAATTCCTAAGAAATTATCCAAACAACAGAAAAATATTCTAAAAGAATTCGAAGAGTCTTAATAATTTTATTTATTTTTTTATTGATCTAATTACCAGATCATGTCCTTCTCTGATATGTGATGCATGAATCATTTTTACCACATCACCAATTTGTGTTTCCGAATAAAATTCGTTGTTATACTTACCAAGCACTTTTTTACAATTGTGGCAAAAAACCTCTGTTATATCCAATTCTAACTATGCTAGATTACCATAATTTCAGTATTTTGTTAATAAGGAACTTATTTTGGGAACTGAAACTAACTGTGCGGGGGTTGCCTAGCCTGGTCAAAGGCGTAAGGTTCAGATCCTTATCTCTTAGGAGTTCGTGGGTTCAAATCCCACTTCCCGCAATAAATTAAAATTTTTGGTTATGAACACCTTTAAAACAATGTAGTTTACAATATTTTCCATATGGCAAAAGTAACCAGAACAAGTGGTAGAGGTACAAAAAAGAGAACTACAGATGCAAAAAAGAAATCAACTTTTTCAGGTGATTCTTATAGAGAATACCAAGCAGCCAAGAAAAAGGCAGCTGGTAACAGATCTGTAACTACAGGAAGAGGAACTGGTCGAAGAAAATTAAGTACCATTCCTGATCCAAAACCACGAGCTTCTTCAAAAGGTAAGTCAAGAGTAACTGGTAGAGGAACAGCAAAACGCAAAAGCAAAGGCTAATTAGTTTATGCTTTTACAGTTGTTTTTTTATCAAGTTCTTTATTTTATAATTTTTTAATTTTTTCTGATAGTAGATTATTTACTAGGTTTCCTGATGCTTGCCCCCTTACTTGTTTCATTGCTAAACCCATAAGTGATCTAATTGAGTGCATACCATCTCGTTTAATTTCATCTAAATGATCTTGTATAATTACATCTAAAATTTTATTTAATTCTTCTTCAGTCAAACTTTTAATAGATGCATTTTGAATCGCTTCCGATACAGATACTGCGTCTCCTGACATTATTTGCTTGAAGATAATTTCTATTGATTCTTTGGAAATTTTATTATCATTTAGTAAATCAAAAGTATCCAAAATTTCGTTATCTTTTAAAAGTGAAGCATCAAAACTATTTCTCTGAAGATTAGTAATTGTGGAACATAAGACAGATGCAACAAAACTTGGAGAGCTTTTCTTAGAGCCACAAATTTTTTCGAATAGATCAAAGTACTCAGAGTCAAAAATTTGTTCTGATAATTGTTCATTTATTTTATACTTATTTTGAATTTGTGAAATTGATTCATCCCATGATTTAGGAATCATTAATTTTGCATTTTCTAATTCATTATCAGATATCTTGATGGTTGGAATGTCTGTTTCAGGATACATTCTAGATGCACCAGGTCTTGGTCTAAGGAAGACAGTTTCATTTTTTGGTGTAGCAGCTCTTGTTTCTGCAATTGGCCCATTTTTTGCATCTTTAATTCTCTTAATTATTGAATTAATTGCATGATCAATAGCCGGTTCTTTTCCTGTAATTATTAAGAATGCATCATCTTTTTCAAGTTCTAAATTTTTTCTTACATATTGAATTTCTTTGCTTTCAATTCCATAGTTTGGTAATTCATCTGAATGAAAAATTCCTCCAATTCCAAAAAATCTAACCAGCTGACCAATTTCTTTACCTAGTCTTATTCCAGGAAATGGTTCAAAGCCAAAAACACCTGCAAGGTTTTTGACCCTGATAGCCTTAATTACATTCTTATTTTGTAGTGATTGTTTTATAATTTCGGAATTACATTGTTCTAGTAAATTAGAAATTTCAAAAATATCATTGTCCCCATCAATATTTTCTTTAATTAAAGAATTAATTTTTTTTGAGATCAATTTTAAACCATATTGTCTTTTTGCTTCATATTCAATGATTTTTTCTAATTGTTCTAATTGCTGAACACCTTTAATTTCTACAACTCCACCTCCATCAATTGATACATTAACATCTTGTCTGATTGTCCCTATTCCTCTCGCAACTTTTTTAGTTACTCTAAGTAATCGCCCAAGTGATAATGCAATTTTTCTTACAAAAGCAGGACTACCAGTTACAGGTTCTAAAGCAATTTCAACAAGCGGTACTCCTAATCTGTCTAAACTAAAAAATCTGTGATCATCTTCATCTTTAATCAGTTTTGCAGCATCTTCTTCTAGGCAGATTGATTGTACACCAACTTGTTTTTCATCTACTACAATACTTCCACCTTGCGCAACTAGCATAGTTCTTTGAAATCCTGAAGTGTTTGAACCATCAATTACTGTTTTGCGCATAACATGAATCTCACTAAAAATTTTAGAATCTAACGCTGAAGATATCAATAATGCAGTTTCTTTTGCTTTGGTCTCTAAATCATGTGGTGGTTCATCATCTTTTTCAACTAAGCAACAACTATTTTGATTTTCATAGTATACCATTGTTTTTGATTTAGAACTCTCAAATAATGCTGCAGGATCAATTTTTCCAAGCTCACTTTTTGCGGCTCGCAATTTTCTTGTAAATTTTCCTGTGAATTCAGTATTCTCTACGGGTTTACAGTTACAAAATAGTTTCTTATGAGTATCTAACTGCTGATGAATTTCAAGTCCAACTTTTAATCCAATCTTTTCTATATCAAATTCTGACATTTTTTGGCTATCACTCTGTAAATTCTGATGCAATATTTTCTAGCATTAATTTTTTAACATCATCAATATTTTCTGAAATTCCTAAAGCCCACATTGTTTTAACAAGTGCTACTTCCGGAATAATATCATTAAGTGGTATGATACCCAAATCCATTAGATCTCTTCCACTTTCATAAACTGTCATCCTAACCCTACCATCAATACACTGTGATGTCATACCCAAAAATAATCCACTTTCATTTGCCTTTTTAATTGAATTATACATTGTTTTTCCTACATGCCCTAGTCCGGTACCTTCAAAAATAATTGCTTTATACCCCGATTCTATTAAATTTTCTATTTGTTTTGGGTCATACCCTGGATGATATTTTACTAGAGCAACTTTAGTATCTATTTTTAATTTTGGTTCAAATTCTTTTTTTGTGAAAAATTCTTTTTCTAGATTATTCATTATTTTATCATTATTAATTACAAATGCAGGATTGTTTCCTATAGTTTCAAATGCACTTCTTTTACTAGTATGATTTTTTCTGACTCTTGTACCAAGATGACATGCAACTGTATCATCAGTGTCGTTATGATGCATTACAATGAAAACTCCCTTGGTTTTTATCTTAACGACAAATCTAATTGCAGCTAAAAGATTAACTGCCGCATCTGATGATGGTCTATCTGATGATCTTTGCGATCCTACAAGCACTACTGGAATTGGAAATCCTGATAGTGCAAATGATAAAAATGCTGAACTATAATGCATTGTATCTGTACCATGTGCAATAACAATTCCTTTGTAATCTGAATCTACTAAATCTTTTAATTTTTTAGCAGTTTCAATCCAGTGTTCTGGCTGTAAATTTTCTGAGTATTCAGAAAAAAGTACTTGTGCATCAACATTTGCAATATTTGCAATTTCTGGTACTGCATCATTTAGATCAGAAGCTGTTAAAGCAGGTGTCACAGCACCTGTTCTGTAATCTACTGTACTAGCTATTGTTCCACCAGTTGATAATAGTAAGACTTTAGGTAAATCTGGATTTGTTTGTTTGGTATTTTCTTTCACTACAGTTTTTTCTGATGATGAGATCTTCTCAATTTTTTCAATCTCTTCTAATTCAATTCCAATATTATATCCACTCTTGAGTTTTAGAACTATATGTGAATCTTCACTAGTCTCATATCTTGGCATAAGAATTCCTGTATAAGCCAGATCTGCAATAATTTTTACTGAATCCCCTATCCCTATATCATTCTCATTCAAGAAGTCAAGTGATTTGCCTTTGTAGCCTTTCAGATCAGCCATTTACTAAGAATTAATTTGTTATTTTATTAAAACTACCTGTAATAGGAAGCAACTAATTTTTCGCCAAGTTTCAAATCTTTCTGCTCTCTTACCTTCTTTACTGCTTCTTCAAAGTGCTTCATGGTGACTTTTGCCTTTGCAGCTTTTTCTTCAACGGCTTTGGGATCTGGTGCATTATCAAGATGTTCATGAACAACCAGAGATACTGCAGTATTTGCTATAGATGCAACATCTGCACCACTCAAACCATCAGTATTTTCAGCTAACTTCTCATAATCAATCTTATCAGGACCATTTGGATCAGCAATAGGAATATCTTCACAATTAATCTCCAAAATGCTCTTTCTACTTTCTTTATCAGGAAGTGGAATTTGAATAATTTTATCAAATCTTCCAGGTCTTAATAGGGCTGGATCAATCATATCTGCTCTGTTAGTTGCAGCAAGTACTACAACACCATGCATATTCTCCATACCATCTAATTCTGTTAATAATTGGCTAACAACTCTCTCAGTTACTGCAGTTTCACCACCGGCTCCTCTGATAGGTGCAATTGAATCAATCTCATCAAAGAATATTACACAAGGAGCAGATTGTCTTGCTCGTTTGAAAATTTCTCTAATTCCTCTTTCTGATTCTCCAACCCATTTTGATAATAATTCAGGACCTCTTACTGAAACAAAATTTGCCTCACTTTGTGTTGCAACTGCTTTTGCCATTAACGTTTTTCCAGTTCCACTAGGACCATGTAATAATATACCTCTAGGCATTTTATGACCTAATTTATCATATAATCCTGGATATTTCATAGGCCATTCTACGGCTTCCATTAATTCTCTTTTTACTTCAGCTAGTCCACCAACTTGTTCCCACTTTACATCAGGATTTTCAATGAATACTTCCCTCATTCCTGATGGGGTAACTTCCACTAGTGCTTTTTTGAAGTCATCAGCATTTACCACTAACTTATCGAGTGTTTCTGGAGGAATTTTTTCTTCTTCCAAATTTAATTCAGGAAGAAGTCTACGCAAACATTTCATAGCTGCTTCTTTACATAAATATTCTAAATCTGCTCCTACATAGCCATGACTAACTGCAGCAATTTTATCAATAACTACAGAATCATCACCTTCACTTAGTAGAGGCATGTTTCGTGTGTGAATCTGTAAAATTTCCTGTCTACCTTTCTTATCAGGAACCTTAATCTCAATTTCTCTATCAAATCTTCCAGGTCGTCTTAGTGCAGGATCAATTGCATTTGGTCTATTGGTTGCAGATATTACAATCACTTTTCCTCGTGCTTCTAAACCATCCATTAACGATAACATTTGTGAAACAACTCTTCTTTCCACCTCACCAGTTACTTCTTCTCTTTTTGGTGCAATTGAATCAATCTCATCAACGAATATAATTGATGGAGCTTTTTCTCTTGCCTCCTTGAAAATTTCTCTTAATCTTGCTTCACTTTCACCATAAAATTTACTCATAATTTCTGGACCAGAAATACTAATGAAGTGTGCATTACTTTCATTTGCAACTGCTTTTGCCAAAAGTGTTTTTCCAGTTCCAGGAGGACCATACAACATAACACCCTTTGGTGCTTCTATTCCTAACTTTTCAAATATTTCTGGATGTCTTAATGGAAGTTCAATCATTTCACGAACTTTCTTTATCTCATCTCGTATTCCACCAATATCTTCGTATGTTACTTGAGGTACACCTCTTAGTGTTTCACCCTTTTCTGCAATATGGAAAGATGTTTTTTGTGTAACAAGTACAGCATCAGCTGCTGGTGTAACACCAATTACTTGGAATGTTAAACGACCACCAAAGTATGGAACCATTACATTATCACCTTTTATCAAAGGTACACTTTCTAATGCATCAGCAAGATATCTTTCATCAATAGGTGGAATTGCTTCTAACGGAGCAACAACTACTTTTTCTGCTGGAACAGCTTTAATCTTTTTTACAGTTATTGCATCACCGATGGCAATTCCCGAATTGTTTCTACCTAACCCATCGATTCTAATAATTCCTTTACCTTCATCTGATGGATATAATGGAAGACATTTTGCAACTGTTCTTCTTTTACCTTTTAATTCTATAACATCTCCTGTTGATGCATTCAATGTATCCATTGAATCATAATCAATTCTAGCTACACCTCTACCAACATCTCTGGTATATGCTTCTAGAACTTTTAGAGTTAATTCACTTTCAGCCATACGTTATCTCTCTTCGGTCTTTTTTTATATATTTAGCGTATTATTGTTCTGATCTCACTTTTGTTGATCACAAGCTTAAAATCATGATCTTAGACCTTCGTCAACATTGGGTAAAAGACCACTAGTAAGAAAGCGTGGCCGTGGAGGCATGCAGTTTAGGGCTGCTGCTACTAATAAGATAAAACCTGCAAAATACCCTGGATTTGAACTTGATATGTCTCATCAAGGAGAAATCATAGATTTGATCCACGAAAGTGGTCGTGATGTACCTTTATCAAAAATAAGATTTGAGGATGGCTCAATATCATTAGTCCCGGCGGTACTTGGCACAAAGGTTGGGTCAAAAATTAATTTTGCTCTAGATGCTGAAGTTGTAGAGGGAAACGTAATTAGTATTCAAAATATTCCAGATGGAACGATTGTATGTAATGTTGAAAAACACTTTGGTGATGGTGGAGCATTGATCAAATCAGCCGGAGGAAACGCTACAGTATTTTCACATACTGAAAAAGGTGTTACACTCAAACTTGCATCTGGTAAATTCACCACATTAAATCCAAAAAATAGAGCAATGATTGGAACTCTTGCAGGTGGTGGAGTTGGAGATAGACCATTTATGCGTGCAGGTGTTAAATGGAGAAGATTTAGATCAAAAGGACACAAGTATCCAATTGTGAGAGGTGTTGCACAAGCTGCATATCAGCATCCACACGGTGGTGGAAGACATCAACATGTTGGTCAAAGTTCTACAGTATCTCGTAACGCACCACCAGGTGCCAAAGTGGGAAGTATTGCAGCAAAAAAGACTGGAAGAGCTAGAATTAAAGAAAGAAGACAGATTCAAAAATAATTTATAAAAATTGATTAATGTATAGTAGTAACTATAGATATGGTAAAACAACGTGTGCATATTTTAGTAACTGGTAAAGTCCAGGGTGTTTTTTTTCGACAGGCAACAAAAGTTATTGCCATAAAAAATAATGTTACTGGCTGGGTAAAGAATCTAGAAAATACCAAAGTAGAAATTCTACTTGAAGGTGACGATCAAAATGTAAATTCAGTAGTAGATTGGTGTCACAATGGTCCTGCTAATTCAAGAGTAGATGAAATTAAAATTGATCAACAAGAATTCTCAGGACAATACTCAAATTTTGAAGTAAGATATTAGTGGATTATCTCATAAGCATCTTTAATCATTATTTTAATTTCTTCAATATTATTTTCAGGAAATATCTCTAATGATGTAATTGGTATTTTTCGATCTTTTTGGAGTTTAATTAATATAGAATTTTGTGTTGGCTCTAGGTCAGCAAACCATCTGAAAGTCATTGATTTACAAAAAACAACTCGATGCATTCGAACATCTTCTACTAATTTGTCGCCTAGATTCAAACAAAATTGTCTCAATTCATCAAATTTTGGTTTTACATGTTCTGGAATTTGTTTATGAAAATCCTCATACGTTCGTCCATTTCCAACTCCGATTAAATTTTCCATATCATACTTTTTTTAATTCATAATTTAATGATATATTTCAAAAAAAGTTTAGTGTAGTAGCCCTACTGGTTCTAGTCTAGACTAATAGTCCCATTTCAAGGCATACAAGATCCGCCACGTTGACGAGGAAGCGTGGATGCTCCAACTTAGGATTGCTCCCTCCCGGACCTCATCCCTTTCGATGGTTCGGTCTTAAGAATTATCCCTTCGGATAAT
>Ga0209992_10000891_pt1 | contig 35880 bp, 47 predicted proteins | sample 2SBtaG_2_FD_182564 | JGI IMG/M metagenome (GOLD analysis project Ga0209992, IMG submission 182564) | Deep subsurface microbial communities from Kolumbo volcano to uncover new lineages of life (NeLLi) - 2SBTROV12_ACTIVE470 metaG (SPAdes)... | ecosystem: Environmental > Aquatic > Marine >...
TATTTCTATTTCTGTATCAGTAGCACCGTCATTATGTAATACATATTGTTCTACTGTTGTTATTGACTGCAATACAATCTGACTCACTACGTTATACAACACATTGATAGTCACATCATCAAACATTGGCCCTATAGCCAAGTTGATATCTCTACCTCCTATCTCAACGATAAGAGAAGTAAGAGAATCAGCAAAGTCAAAACCACCAGTGTACTCTGCATATCCGCTTGCTGTACCTGCTGCTGATAGTATGTCTGTTCCTGAGAAAGCGGTAGTATTTCCATCTTTACCTGTAATGTGCATATAGATACTATCACTAGCATCTTGTTTGTCTACTTTAATGGTATAGGTTGTTCGTCCACCCTTCTCTATATTTAGACTCGATATGTTTATCGTTTGTTTAAAAGTAGTACCCATGTTAGGTACACCCATTACAGATGTTGAGTTACCACTCCCAGTTATCATAGCACACTTATCTGTGCCTAAACTACCACACGAATTGCCACTAGGCATACTTGCTGGTCCTTGACCTCCCCAATCACTGTCCATATCACCTTGTTTGCTAGATGATACATAGGTAGAGTCAGATGATATAAGGTTACCTGAGTCTTCATTCGTTACCGTATCTGTAGTTGTTACAGTTGTTGTTACGGTGGTAGTTAAAGTTCCTTGCCCATCATTTTGTGTTGTCTCTGTTACAGTCTCAACTATTGTTTCTAGTACTGTAGGATCACAAAGACCTACCGTTCCTGATGGACATATCTCTTCTGCCTTAGATGAGAAGGAGCATAAGGATAGCACCAATAGGCTTAAACCACATATGCTTTGTACCTTCATTATCTACTGGCCTTTTCTTAGGTTTATTCTTTCTTAGTTCTCTTTCTCGTTTAGCTTTAGCTATCTCCGCTTGTTTTTCTTTATCAGCTTTAGCTAATGCTAGTTCTTCTTGTTTTTCTTCTTCACGTAGCCGTATCTCTGACTCATCAGGCATAATGTTTAGATTACTTTCCCATGCAGCCTTGGCTTCGTTACCTATCTTACCCATGAAGGGGCAGGGCGTACCTGACATCCACATTGCATCAAAGACACGGTGGTCTCTGCAGAGGGTGGACACTGCAGCTACCTTCATTCCCATACCGTAAAGAGAACGTGCAAGTTTTATACGCTCACAGTTCTCATCTGTAATCGTTATACCTGTAGCGACACCTAGCACCTGCGTCTGTATGCTGGCTGCTGCGCCTGACTTACAGATATCTGAGTTATTTACTACCACTGAAGGTGCAGAGGCCGTTGGTGGGGCTTTATCTGTCACCACAGTGCTAGATACAGTGTTACTGTCTGCTGCATACACTTTCATTACGACTATAGGTAGCAAAAATGCACCAATACAGGTAGCAAAGGCAACGGCAAAGAGTAACTTAGGTGACACTTTAGCCTATTACAGTGTTATATGCTAATACACAGATAACTATTGCAGCTATTATGATTAGTTTATTCTCTTTTATCCAAGTCCATGATGCTTTCATGTTATATTCCTTTTAAAATTACTAAAAATAGTCTTGTCCTTTAATGTATTGTCGCTTTCTGTCTGGGTCAAGTACCTCTCTTCTAGTTAAATGACCTTCCACGTACATAGCTCTCTCTACATGGTCTAACGTATACCACTCTCCTGTGTCATTATAGATGGCTCTACGTACATAGAACACATCTGACTTAGGAATGTGTACTTTATTTACTCCTCTTGTGTCATTATTAGCTAAAGTTCTGTAAAACTCTTCAATGACAGACTCTGTTGCATATAGTTTTACTTTATTTTTGTTCATTGTCAACACTTATTTAGAGGTAGAAGGTAAAAAGTGTCGCAAAATACAACGAATTGTACGTTACGACACCTAAGTTACAACTTAATTACATAGATTAAGTCTTATTATAGGAGTTATACAATTATAACTAATAATAAAACTATATCATATACAAATATATATGTCAACACCTGTAGTTTAACTCTTAAAGTTTAATGACCTAAGTCCAGATGTCTTTAAGTTACTATGTTTTTATTTATTACATTTTTATTTGACTTTAAAGTTTAACTACCTCCTGCTCCTGCTACGCAGTTATACATATTTTAGAGACTGTGTCAATAGAAAAACGTGTATAGTGCGACAATATGTACCACATACTATTATTATACTAGTTGGTACACTTTAATTGTGATCACATTCTAGTTTACACCTACATATTGTGTCAATCCATAGATATAAATAGCTTCAAAAGCAAAAAACCTCGTGTGTGTACTTGTATATATATAAATATCACGTACCCCCGGCATGGCCCATGCCCCCCCTATGCATATGCACTCATGATGTGCCTGTGTGAGGCAAAGCCTGCACATATTGCACGTAAAAGCAAAGCTTTTTAGACTGATAACTTGTCAGTATTGCTCTTTAGAGCAACTTAAAAGCAAGTACTTTTTCAAAGGTGTGACAATTTGTCAGTTTTCATGCATATATCCCCTGCTTTTCCTTGTGCATTATGCGTACCAAAAGATCCCCCAGTGTTAACCCCTTAGGGTTAAGCTACTCACGGCAAATCCGTGACTAAACAACCCCCTCTAAAGGGGGGTTGACTCTCCAGATCAACCTGTTACTTTAGTAGGGGTCGATCAACAGGTCGATACAAACTCAATCCCCTTTTAGGGGAACAACCAAAGGAGATACCTTATGACTAAAGTCATTAACCAACTAATCGAAATTGATACCCAAAGGGTAAAAGTAGGTCGTAAGACCTATGAAGTGAATGATGCCATAGAACATATGAATGTTCTAAGCGATGCTATCGACCTGTCTGAAAGACAGACATTTGATCAACTCTGTGAGTTGGGTGAGTTTTTTGCAGCTTTCAGATCGCTTTATCCTTCGGATAAACAGTTTGGAGCGTGGAGAAAGCGTAGCTTTCCTTCAATATCTTCACAAAGAGTCTACGACTCTAGGATGTGCTACGAGAATAAAGCTAAAGCTTTAAGTCTCTTTAGAAAAGAGAAGCTGGACTCTTTGAGTCCAAACTCAATAGCTAAAGCTATTAGGGAGTCTCAGCTTTCTCCGAAGGAGAAGCAAGAGAGACAAGCTTCTAAAGAAGCTGAAAGAAAAGCTTATAAAGCTTTTAAAGAGTCTACTCACGGCAAATCCGTGACTAAAGCTCCTTCAAAGAAGGAGACTAAGCCTAAGAAGCTTACTGTGAAACAGTACTGTGAGGTTGTAATTAGCGAAGCTAAAGCTAACGGAATCTCTTTAGAGATACTGATTGAACAACTTTCAGTTGTTGCTCAAGCTACTAAGAAGTAGCTTTACTTAGTCCCCCTTCGGGGGGACTTAACTTAAATCTTTTTACAAAAACTATTTAAACCTAGGAGGTTTAGCTATGACATTTTCTGATGTTGTTTTTTTATTTGTTGTAGCCTATGGCGTGTATAGAGGCATGGCATGGCTCATAGCATAGACAAACGTAAACGTCTTGCCTTGCGTGGAGATAAGGCATGGAAGAGCGCATACTTTAGGCAAATGCTTTCTAAGCATAGAGGCATGGTATGTAAAAACTTAAATCCTACTCACGGAAAATCCGTGACTAAAAACCAAAGGAGAAATAAAAATGATGTTAACTAAAAAATCTTTGTTTACTGGTCGTACTCATACAAGAGAAATAGATGTAGACCCAGTGACATATGTTGCATGGAATGATGGTGTGTCAGGTTTGTTACAAGATACATTTCCTGATTTAAATGATGATGATAGAGAGTTCATACTCTCAGGCACTACGCCTGAAGAGTGGGATGCTATGTTTTTAGAAGGGAGTTGATGCTATGAAAATTACTAAGAAATCCATGATGTCAGGCGAAACTACAACGCTTGATGTAAATGTAGAGGCACATGAGTTGTTAGATTATGTTGATATGATGACAGATTATGTTCTTATTTTTAGGAAAGCAACAAAGGAAGAACGTATATTTATGTTCACTGGTATTACTCCGAAGGAGTATAAGAAGCTAAACAAGGAGATTAAAAAATGATTATATATGATGGCCCATCTATGATTGATGGTGTGCCTATTATTTGTATCGCTACAGGTTTTAAATCTAATTCAAGTAATATAAAAACTGGTAGCATGATACAAACATGGATACTTGTACGTGATGTAGATCCTCGTGATGCTAACAAGCTAGGCCTCGACTATTCTATCTGTGGTGATTGTCCTTTAAAGGGTACACCACGCAAAGCAAGTGAGCCTGAGAAGTTAGCTAAAGATAGACCTTGTTATGTACAGATATATCAAGCACCCTTAAATGTATGGAAAACATATCATCGTGGTGGCTACGAGTATGCTACAGGCCATGATGCACTGGTTAATCTAGGGAAAGCTAGGCTTATACGACTAGGATCTTATGGTGATCCTGCGGCTGTACCGTCTTACATATGGGATAGCTTGTTGACTAAGTCGGTAGGTCGTACAGGCTACACGCATCAACACACAATACCTAGCGCAGATACACGCTACGATTTATGTATGCACTCTGCCGATAGTGTTACCGATGCACGTAAAGCATGGGATAATGGATTGCGTACCTTTAGAGTTATAGATAGTGTTAGCTCTATGATAAAAGACAAAGAGATTTTATGTCCGGCATCGAAAGAGGCAGGGTATAGAACGACTTGCGATAGCTGTAAGCTATGTAGTGGGTCAAACATAAGTGCAAAGAGTATAGCTATTGTAGCGCATGGTAGCGGTGCAAAGTATGCTTACGCATAAGAGAAGCTACTCACGGCAAATCCGTGACTAGAATTAAACTCAATCAACCACAAAGGAGAAACTACAAATGAAAAACTTAAAATTAACTAGACTCACTGTTCCTGAAGTAGTACCAACGGCTCAGTATGAGTTAATCACACCTGAGATAGCGGCAGAATATCTAGTAAAGAATACTAGAAACTATCGTAAATTATCCCAAGCTAAAGTATCGGTTCTTACACGAGAACTACTTGCAGGAGAATGGCTACCTTCTACCCAAGGCATAGGCTTTGATACAAATGATGTCATGGTAGATGGTCAGCACAGATTATGGGCTATCGTACAAACTAAAATTTCAGTTATGATGCTTGTATGTAGAGGCTTAGTACCTGTAGTTAAAAACAAGATAGACGTAGGTAACAAGAGAACCTTTGGTGATCTTACAGGCTTACCTAATGTAGTCATAGCCTCAGTACGTGTACCCTTTAGAGCTATCTTATCTGGTAATGGTAGATTTGGAATATTAAAAGGGAAACCTGCTTCGACATCAGATTTAACTTTTATGAGAAAGTATTTATTTGGTAAACTTGGAAAGTTAAATGAAGAAATGGCTAAGGTCTGTCGTAATACTAATGGTATATTAAATGTAGGTATACGTGCCGCTATTGCATTATCTATTATGAATGGTACGTGCAGTAAGAAAGAAGGTATGGATACATTTAACACGTTAGTTTTTCTCAGAAAAAATGCTAAAGGCGGTTTCGTAAATGGATCTTTACTTGAAAGAGAAGAGGCAGAAAAAAGATTACCTTTACTTCTTAGATCTCTAATAAAAAAGATAGAGATAGGTGTTACCCCTATGTACGATCAAGATAAAGGCGTATATTACGATGTTAGCGAGACACCAAGGGAACTTGCTACAAAGCTAATGTTCCTGACTATGCAAGCGTTAGATAGTACCATGAATGATGAGGAGAACTTTGTGTCACCTTGCCACGCTACTGTAGTAGAAACTTTAAATTTAAAATAGGCTTGACACCCTTATCAATTAGTTATACAACCAATGTACATCAAACAGAAAAGGAGATTATGATGTTCGTAATACTAGCAACTAAACCACTAAACGATAACACTAAAGGTTTTCGTTTCAACTTCTTAGGACTGAAAGGTCTAACTCGTAAGCGTAAAATAAAAAATCGAGGTTGGTTTAATGTTTTACGTGGTGAGTGTATGACTGCGTATCACTTCGGTAAACGTAGTATATATCTACAGAATAGAGGTAACAAAAAAGAACCTCGTAAACTGTGGCACTTCGCAGGTTAAGATATGCCTGACCCAATTCAAAAACTAAAGTGGTTCGCAGTAGGTGCGGATCACAAACTGTATTATGTAGGTAGACACTCTAATAGTGATGATGCCTACGATACTACAGAAAAAATACTAGGTGATGTGCCTATAGTTTGGCTCGTCAACGAACAAATAGCGCATCATTGGAGAGCCGTATTAGAGATGGTTCTTGATGAGCGACCAATCAATTAAAGGAGTAATAAACAATGCCATTTGATATGAATAACACAGCCTCGCATGAGCTTATCGTGCCTGACCACCTCGACTTCGATGTCAGCTTTGACAAGACTAGAGTCAAAGATAAGAAGTACGTCATCAACTCAGATACAGGTGACGCTATCGCTATCATAGGACGTAGTGCTACAGCTAGAAATCACGCTGAGTTCTACAACAGAGTATGGGATACCATAGTTGAAGACCTATCACAGGAAGACCTTCAAGATAAAACATACAAGTTTAAGTCAGCACGAAACAAGGGTTGGTCTATGCTTGATGTCACCTTCCCGAATGTGAAGACAACAGTTGAGACTGTTAGGCATAAGACTGAGATAGCTTTCCGTATGATAGCAGTACACGCTATTGATGGTACGGCTTCACCTGCTACGTGGTTTGGTGGTATAGATACATTCTGTACTAATGGTCAGATTACTGGTGACTGGGATATGGTGCGTAAGAAGAACACATCAGGCTTCACAGTCGAGAACTTCATGCGTGAGCTACGAGTAGCGAAGACTAACTTTGACCTACAAGGCAAGCGACTACAGACATGGGCTACTACTATCTTAGCTCACGTTCAAGTTGATGAGTTGATACAAAAGATAGTCAAGTCAGAACGTAAGTCTCGTAAGTTATACGATCTATTCCTAGATGAAAGACGTATGCGAGGTAACAATCTGTTTGCTTTGTATAGTGCGTTTACGAACTACTCATCATACGCTGATGCACGTAACGGCTTTGAGTTACGTAACACAGGCAACGACACCAAGGCTGTGAGTATGTTAGCTAGAGAGCAAGAAGTAAGTAAGTGGGTGAGTAGCCCTGAGTTCTTGGAGTTAGCGGCATGACTATCGTAGGACTGACGCAACAGATAAAGGTATGTCGGGATGAAATGTCCCGACTATCTAAAGACATACATGAAAGTGAGCAAGCTAACGATGAGATAAAAGAGTATGAAGATAACTTGTATAACCAATACTATTCTTTGTCTCGTAAAGTTAGAGATTTAAAAATCAAATGGTACAAGGAAAAGTTCAAATGAAACTTCCTAAGATAAAGGTACGCAATCCTGTAGCTAAAGCTATGTTACAGGATCGCAAACCACCGCAAGTTGTTCCACCTAAGAAAGGAAGTAAGGCACAATACAACAGACAAAAATTTAAAGAAAAGGAGAAGTTCAAATGATATTTCCTAAACCCGAATGGATTAGATATAAAGTAACCAAATGGAAAGCAGGTATTGGTGAAGATGAGATGTATATTTATGCTCATGGAGAACAAATGGTCAGAGATATACTTGACGATTATGTAGTAACTAAAATAGAAAGGAAGGATAAAGATGACTAACATTTTACAAGATAGTATATATCTGAAGAATATTGATCAGATAATATCTATACTATCTACAAAAATACGAGATCGTGGCACAGGACATATTCATACAGCTATAAATGTATTAGAACAATTAAAAGAGGAGTATCAAGATGACTAAAGAAGTATTAGAAGCAGTACGTGAGGCAAGCATATCTATTGCGTGTCTTATGGATGACTGTGATTTTGTGCAGATTAATAGACACCCTATGAAGATACTTGTTCTAGAAAAAGATGTAGAACATATCCAAGATCAGATAACTATCATAAAGAATTACCTTGACCCCTTCGTGGTGGCAGAACTAGAGGAGATGAAAGATGAAGACATATAGTGTGAAGATAGAGAGAACAGTGTACAGTGATAAGAACTATGAGATCAGAGCTGATAGTGAGTTAGAAGCAGGCGAGATAGCAGTGCAAATAGCAGAAGATGAATGGATTAGAACTACTACACAGGTAGCACCTGACTGGGAGTATGGTTATCATGTACATGAGTCAGTTTATGAGGAGGAGTATGACGATGACTAGATCAGAACTACTACGTGCTTTGTACAGGCTCACATTTGACACAGGTGTTGAGTACTGGAAAGTAAACGAGGATATCTGGGATGATGACGAGATGACAATTAACTTTACTAACTTGTCACAAGAATCAACTGAAGAAGTAACGAGTGTTATAGGAGGATAACTTAATGGACAACTTAAAAAGAAAAACATTTAGGCGGCTACTAGATAGCCGTTTGCCTAAAGCAACCAAGTCTATAAAACTGTTAGGAAATCTAGCTAGAAAGGGTCAGTATGAGTATACTCGTTTAGAAGCTCAACAGTTAATCAAAGAACTACAATCTGAGGTTACCATCTTAGAGGACAAGTTTAAAGTAACAACTACCACGCCAGAACCTATCGTCACAGCCCCAACTAAAATTACTGATGGTGAGCTAGACAGAAATGATAAGAGTAATGTAGTATGGGCTTATGATATGCTATTGCGTGGTAAAACTGATGACGCTAAAAAAATGTTACAACAAGTTGTCAAAAACTTTATTAAAGATAATAGGAGGATAACTAATGACACCAAAAGAGTTTAAAGATTGGTTGAAAACGTGTCCTTCCCCTAACTACCATGTAGTTGAGGTAGACGGAGGATTATGGAAAGTAAACTTTTGGGCAGAAGAAATTAGTCAATTTGAAGGATTTAGGAGCAGTAGCTGATGATAACAGATAATGACAAGATGAAATCAAATGTCTAAGTCTGACTATACTATTCGTTGTATAACTAAGGGTGAGTGTGCTGACTTATTACAAGCACATCACTATCTTACAAATATATCACGAGGATTTAAGTCAGGTGATAACTATGGTTTAATGTATCTTGACACAGTTGTAGGTGTCTGTATCTTTACTGGACTACCTGTACCTGAGTTGAGCAAAGGTATGTTTGGACTAGATAGAAACAATCAGGAAGGGTTGTATGAGTTGTCACGTTTAGTACTACACCCAGACCACCAAGTGCGTGAACATAATTTAGCAGGGTGGTTTGTAGCTAGGGCTATTAAGTTATTGAAAGAAAAGAATAATGTGAGGGCTATACTATCTTACGCTGATGATGACTACCACAGTGGTACTGTTTACAAAGCGTTAGGTTTTGACTATTATGGTCTGACTGATATGAAGTCTGACTTTTGGATAAAACAAAATGATGGCACGTACATAAAACATAATCGTGGTGCAACCAAACATCTTGAAGGTGAATGGAGACCACGCTCACGCAAACACAGATTTTTAAAAGTGTTTGATAATACACTAGAAGTAAAATGGAAAAAGGGGAATAATGATGAATAGATTTATAGTAGACTACCACCCTGACGCTATAGCTAAAGCGTTGTGTGACCAACACGTAGTGAAGATGCCCTTAGAAGAAGCACAGATGCTATGCACTAGCCTGTGGCATCATGCACCAGAGTATGCAGAGAAGCATGAGTTGTACAAACCAGTACACCAGAAGCATCCATGTACACTGTGGGCAATGGAGACACGAGCTAACTATGCTTTTGCTTGGCTGACCTACCAAAGTATGTTGAATGAATATACCCACAGGTATGGTAAGAATCATGGTGCAGGTAAACACGCCCTTGCTTTGTTCAAAGGTACAAAGTATATACCAGAAGGTGCATTGACACCACACCCTCAGTGTTTCAGTGGGCATGATGACTGTAAGACAGATGAGAATTATCCAGTACAAGCCTATCGTGCATTCTACAAGCGTGACAAGATGGGCTTTGCTAAATGGAACAAAAACAGAGCCATGCCTGAATGGTTAAATTAAATGCCTTGACATAGGTAGAAAGGAGGTATATGGATACAGATACTAGTGAACGTCTTACTGTTTATACACAGATAAGACATCTTGAAAAAAAGATTCAATGGCTTGAACAAAGACTTGAGCATTTGGAATCTATAATTAATCGCAACAAATAATGTTGCTGGAAAGGACTATATAACTATGTTTACTAATACAGTTAATAAAAATCTTGGGGCTACACGTAGGTTTAGACCTGAGTCCTATAAAGCCAATGATAAAAAAGCAAAGGATACTCTTATTCCTTATCTTGAAAGTCAAGGCCATACAATCCTCGATTCCAAAGAAGACTATGGTGTCGATATAAAAAGTAAGAAGAACGGAAACCTTTATCTATCTGAAGTCGAAATGAAAAACCAATGGAATGGTGGATCACAATTTGACAACTTAGGTAATTGGAATCCAAGATGGAAAGAACTTCGTATACCTTATAGAAAATATAAACTTCTACAGGTAAAAAGAGATGCGAATTCTTTCTTAAATTTCTGGGTGATTAGACGAGATTGTTTAGCCGCTTGGAGAGTGAAAGACTTCCAGTTAAAAGAAGCCGATGTAAAAGAGGCCGACAACAAAAGCAGATTCTCTGGCATACGAGAAGGAGAATTATTCTTTCACATTCCTTACGAGGAAGCTGAGTTAGTATTGTTTAATGAGAAATACAATTCCTAAGTACAATATAACTTTTAAAAATTACGGTGTGCTAGTTGATTCTGGCTCACCGTATGAAATCTACAGGCACATTTCTAACATGGCGGCATATCACGCAGGACAGTATCGTAAGTTTGGTAAGTTGTCTAATGATATAACTATAGAAAGGATAGAAGAAGATGAGAAACTATTACGTGGTAGTAAACGGAGTTAATAATCCTTACGAAGAAGATGCCGATGAGTACATACTATTAGCATTTAGAACAGAAGAATTTGCAGATAATATAGCACAGAATTTAAACGAATTCTATGAGGATGATCTTTCATTTTATGTAACATCTTATGAACCATTAGATTATTTAGAAGATACTCACATTGAGTTGTATAAAGAGATAATGGCAAGAGTTTATAAAACAGTTATGGGTGCTATGGAACAAGTTGATATAAACTTATCTAAGAGTAAAGAAAAACCTTATCTCAGAGTAGTAAAATAGTTATGAAACAAATAATAGATAACATATTAAATGTGTTTGTTGTTATTGTTTGGGTTATACTTATCTTGTGGGGGATGGGCATACTATGAATAGTTCAGTAAATTCAGATACTTACTTTAAAACTGCTTGCTCTTTATATCAAAAATCTGGTGTAGCTTTTTCTTCTTTAAAAATTAATACACAGAAAGATTACGTTAATAATTTAAGAAAAGCCTGCGACACTAAGGTAGATGGTAATTTGCAGTTAGGTAATATAAGATTAAAAAATATAAGGCATAGACATTTGAGTATCGCTTATGAAAATTGGCAAGAGAAAGGTATAAGATCTGCTAATTACATAGCTACTTGTGTTAGTATAGTATTAAACTATGCAATAAGACACGAAGCAATATTACATAACCCAATGTCTTTAGTGAAGAAGTCAAAGCCTAAACAAAGAAAAGTAATGTGGAAGAATGAAGAGATAAAGCTATTCTTAGATACAGCATATTCTGATTTTAAGTGGCGTAGTATAGGTTTAATCTTTCATATGGCATACGAGTGGGCGCAACGTGTAGGTGATATGCGTACTCTGACTTGGGATGCTATTGATTTTCAAAACAAACGATTAGATTACGAACAAAGTAAGCGTGGTTCAGAGGTTCATTTACCTATACGTAAAGGTATATTAAAGATGTTAGTAAAACAGAAAGAAACCTTTGACTTTTATTACGATGATGGTAGTCGTCAAGAGTATGTTGCCCCTCGTGTTAAGCCTAAGAATAATTTCTATTCACATTATACTCTTAATGAAATACATAAGCTTATCAATGAGGTAAAGGAAGAAGCTAATCTACCTCAAGAGTTACAAGTGAGAGATCTTAGAAGAACTGCTATAGTTGAGATGGTTGAGGAAGGAGTAGACTTAGTAAATATAATGCAAGTGTCAGGTCATCAGTCTGTACAAAGTGTAAGACCGTACCTTGTAAATACATATAGTGGTGCAAGTAATGCACTAGAAAGGAGATTTAAAAATGACGATGAATATTAAAGACTACGTTAGAGACTTAGACTTATCTGATGGTGAAGCTATTAGATCGGATTGTCCTATATGTAATAGTAGAAATACATTTACTGCTACAAAAAATGACGGCACTGTGTTGTATAACTGTTACAAATTAAGTTGTTCTTTAGCTACAGGTTTTGTATCTATAAATCTGACTGCTGACGAGGTAGCCTCTCGTTTATCAGAACTAAAAGAGACTAAAAAAGAATCAGTACCGACATTCAATATACCAGAGTACATTACTTTTCCTGAGAAATCACAGACTAACTACCACAGATTTGTTTCTAGATGGGGATTAGAGAGTGAGTATAAAGATGTTATGTACGATGTAAAAGATGAACGTGCTGTGTTTTTGATACGAGATAAGCATAGAAAGTTAATAGATGCTATTGGTAGATCACTTAATGGTGCTATGCCAAAGTGGTATAGGTACACAGGTAGTGCAGATGTCTATACTAGATGTATGGGTGAGCCTAACGGTGTAGTAGTTATTGTTGAAGATATTATAAGTGCTATTACTATTGCTAAAGTGCGACCTAATGTCACAGGTATGGCTATACTTGGTACTAATATTAATCACACACACATGGAATACTTAGAAGACTATAACAAAATTATAGTAGCACTTGATCCTGATGCTACAAATAAAAGTATCGAATACAGAAAGGAAATCCAATCTTGGACAGGCATTGACACTATGGCGATGATGTTGCAGGATGATATAAAATATAAAACCGAAGAAGACCTATTAAAATTAAAGGAGTATACATAATGATGCACGAACTTGCCCTAATTAGAACCATGATGGATAAAGAATTTTATGATGACCACAAAGGCATAAGGTTTCCAGATAAGTTATTTGGAAAAGACTTACGTAAGATAAAGCAGACTCTTGAGTACGCTATGGAAAAGTATGAGAAGTCTTTGACTACAGCTACACTTGAAGCTTTATTCTACGCAAACAATGGAACAATGACTACTGCAAACAAAGAAGTCTTCAGGGATCTGTTTAGAAAGATAGATAGGGAGAAGCCTTTGAGCAAAGACATAGCTACAGATGTTCTGTCTAAATTGTTTCAACGAGTAGTAGGAGAAGAGGTTGCCAACATTGGGCTAGACTACGTAAATGGTAAGTTGCACAGCATGGAAGCATTACGTAATATAATCTCTAGCTATCAAGATGACTTCATGCCTAACCTCAAGGTTGAATGGGATGACATTAGCATGGATACGCTACTCAAAATGAACCAACAACAAGCACAATGGAAGTTTAATATTCCTAGCCTTGGTCGCAGAATTGAAGGTGTGAGTGGGGGCCATTTAATTATGGTAGGTGCAAGACCTAACACAGGAAAGACAAGCTTCCATGCCTCTCTTATAGCCTCTGAAGGTGGCTTCGCTTCTCAAGGTGCAAAGTGTATGGTGTTAGTCAATGAAGAATCATATGATAGAGTAGGTGAAAGGTACATGAATGCAGCTACAGGAATGACAAGTAAACAGATCGTAGCTAACCCACTTAAAGCCGCACAAAAGTATAACCCTGTACTTGATCAACTGGTTCTAAAAGATACCACTGGTAAAACGATGGAGTGGGTTGAAGCTGTCATCAAAGGATACAAGCCAGACATAGTTGTACTCGACATGGGTGATAAGTTTGCAGCACGTACTAGTGACAAGTCTGATGTGTATCTAAAAGATGCCGCTATTCATGCACGTAACATAGCCAAGCAGTATGGTTGTGCTATCTTCTATATGTCACAGCTATCTGCATCCGCACAGAATGTTGTCAACGTAGATCAGTCCATGCTTGAAGGTAGTAAGACAGGTAAAGCCGCAGAGACAGACCTGATGATACTTATATCAATGAACAGAGTAGACTACGATAGTGGAGACAAAGATCCAGAAAGGCACTTGATTATATCTAAAAATAAGTTACAAGGTGGGTGGCATGGTCGTATAACAGTTGAGTTAGATGGAGAAACAGCTAGGTACTCAGCATAGAGAGGAAATAATAATGAGACTAGTATTAGACGTAGAAAACACAATAACAAAACGAGGAGGAAAGCTACACCTTGATCCCTTTGAACCTACTAATACATTGACACAGGTAGGAATACAAAACTTAGATAACTCTGATGAGCAGTACGTTATGACGTTTGATCACGTTGAGTATCAAGACATATCAGGTGACAGGGCAAGACAACTACAAGCTGTGTTAGATAATGCTACTCTAGTGGTAATGCACAACGCACAACACGACTTGATGTGGCTGTGGGCTAGTGGGTTTAAGTATGATGGTGACATATATGACACAATGTTAGCTGAATATGTACTACTTAGGGGTCAAAAACGTCCTCTGAGCCTTGAGGCGTGTGCAGAGTATCGTGAATTAGATCATCAGAAGGACGACACACTCAAGAAATACTACAAAGATGGGTATAATACGAATGAGATACCTATAAAAGAACTAGATCACTACCTAAGATGTGACTTAAATGCCACTGCGTCACTATATCACAGTATAGAAAAGGACTACAATACTGCGGAAAGTCAGACGCTACACAACATAAGAGACATAACATTCAAGGTATGTAAGACACTCACTCGTATGTACATGAATGGTATAAAGATTGATGCAGATGTCTTGCGTAGTGTACGCAAAGAGTTTGAGGATGAGAAGGTAGCTATAGAGAATAGACTGAATGTTACTGTACGTAAATACATGGGTGACACACCAATCAATCTCAACAGTGGTGAACAAATGTCTAAGGTGTTATTTAGTCGCACCCCTATTGATAAAAAAACATGGGTAGATACATTTGAGTCTATATCACCTGAAGAGTTTAAAGATACACTTAAAGATTATACTAAGGTTCTTAGCAAAACTAAAGCTAAGATGTGTTTAAAGTGTAATGGTAAAGGTAAAGTATTTAAAATAAAGAAGGATGGTAGTAACTTTAAAAAGCCTAGTGGTTGTCCTGACTGTAATGCAAAAGGATATTTACTGTTAGACACAGGAGTTGTAGCAGGGTTTAAGTTATCACCTAGAGATAAGTCGTGGGTCAACGCTAATGGTTTCAAGACAGGCAAAGATAGTATGGATGTACTCATAAGCACAGCACGTAACAACAATCTGAATGAGGCAGTCTTATTTATACAAGACGTTAAGAGGTTGTCTGCACTTACATCGTACTTATCTACATTCGTAGAGGGTATTAGTATCTTCACTAAGCCTGATGGTTTACTTCACGTTGGACTGACACAACACGTATCAGCTACAGGTAGGTTTAGTGGACGCAATCCGAATATGCAAAATATGCCTCGTGGTGGTACATTCCCTGTAAAAAAAGTATTTGTATCACGATGGGAAGGTGGACACATCTTAGAGGCTGACTTTGCACAGCTAGAGTTTCGTGTAGCCGCACATCTATCTGAAGATAAGACAGCCATTGATGAGATTAACACAGGGTTTGATGTGCATAGTTATACAGCTAAAGTTATAACTGATGCAGGTCAGAAGACATCACGCCAAGAAGCGAAGGCTCATACATTTGCTCCTCTCTTTGGGGCTAGTGGTTACGGAAGGAGCAGAGCAGAGGCCGCATACTATACACACTTCAATGAAAAGTATGTAGGTATCTCTGCATGGCACAAGTCTCTCGCTAAAGAGGTACTCGCTACAGGTAAAATTACTAACGAATCAGGTAGGCAGTACGCTTTTCCTGATGCACAACGCAGGGCAGGTGGTAAGGTAACTCACTTTACTATGATTAAGAACTACCCTGTACAAGGATTAGCTACTGCAGACATTGTACCTGTAGTAGTTATAGAACTAGAAGAAAGACTAAGACCGCTACAGTCTTGTCTTGTTAACACAGTACACGACTCAGCAGTAGTTGATGTACACCCAAACGAGAAGGAGTATGTATTACAAATAATAAATGACTTAAACAAAGACCTAGATAATATAATACAAGAAGCCTACGATATTGAGTTGTGTGTACCTATGCTACTAGAAGCAAAAATAGGTAATAACTGGCTTGACACCGTAGACGTAATATAGTAAAACTATAAGTTCTTATAACTTATGAAAGGTAAGATAATATGTCTAAAGAAATAACAGTACCCACCGAAAATGGAATGTCTATGTCACAAATGATGGGCATATCCGTAGGGGAAGGTGGTAAAAAATCCTCTAATCTAGCTCGACTAACTCAGATACACTCAGATATTATGGGTACAAAAGAGGTAGACGGTAAGCCTATGAAGATAGTAGTAATACCTTCTGGCTCATACAAGTTAGACTTAGGTGACGGAAAGTTAGGCTACAGTGTTAACCCATCTGTCCGAATATTTGCTATACGTCAGCAATGGACACGTTGGGACAGTGAGTCTAGTCAGATGCAAAAGACTGTTCTGTCTATTGATCTAAAAGGAGATCTTAAAGATAACACAGGGGGCTTCAATATAGGAAGACCTACAGGTTATGTTAAAGATTGGGAAGGGCTACCGCAAGCTACCAAAGAACTAATGCGACAAGTAAAGAAAACTAAAGTAGTCTTTGGCACTGTAAATTTAACTGATGCAGTCGATTCAGAAGGTAATTCTTTGTCTGATGTAGGTAATGACATCCCTTTTGTTCTAGACATAAAGAACAGAGATAGTATCAAAGCAATAGACAATGCAGTAAAAGCAGTGCAAAGATTAAATGCTCTGCCTATACAGTATCATCTATCTTTAACAGCACAGGAACATACATTACCAACAGGTAATACTTATGCGTCTATGGTTATTGATGTAGGAGATAAAGTAGACATCTCTGAATCAGATAACGATATACTCAAAGGGTTCTTTGATTGGATATCTTGGTCCAATAGTTATGTTGTTGAACAGTGGGCTACCAAAAACGGTGGTGGTGCATCTGAAGGAATGTCTGAGATTGTATCTAAGGCTATGAACAAAGACCTTGACGATTCTGACTTTGTTGAAGTTGAAGGGGTAGGTGTATAATGGAACATCCTGCTGAACTATCTGTCTATTCTTTTTTAGCTAAAGCTATGGCTGGAGAAGCTTCTGTATCCAAAGATATTATGGATCAGGTAGCAACAGATGTATCTAATGCGTTAGACAAGCAGTTCAATGGGAAGCCTAGAGATGAGTTTAAACTTAGGATGTCTAATGTAGGGCGTCCTAAGTGCCAACTCTGGTTTGAGAAGAATGACCCTAAGGATAAGACTCCGTTTCCACCACACTTCCTAATGAATATGTTGTTAGGTGATATAGTGGAGGCTGTCTTTAAGGGTTTACTTCGGGCTTCTGGTGTCCAGTTTGAAGACAATGACAACGTCACCTTAAAGTTAGGTGATGATAAAGAGATACAAGGAGAGTATGACTTAGTCTTAGACGGTAAAGTTGACGACATAAAGTCTGCATCCCCTTGGTCATACAACAATAAGTTTGTGAACTTAGAAACTCTACAGCAAGGTGACAGCTTCGGTTACATACCTCAACTTGTAGGGTACGCTAAAGGAGCAGACAAAGATGTTGGAGGTTGGTGGGTAGTCAATAAAGGAACAGGTCAATTCAAATATGTTAATGCTTCATCTGTAAATACTAAAGAAGTAATTGATAACATTGAAGAAACTTATGACTACATACACAATGATGAACCATTTAAGCGTTGCTTTGAAGCAGTAGAAGAAACATTCTATAAAAAAGCTACAGGTAATAAAAAACTGTGTACTGAATGTGGATTCTGTTCATACAAACATAAGTGTTGGCCTACGTTAAAGACACAGCCTTCACTCGTATCAACTGCCAGAGAAAAACCAATGATAGACTACGTACAAATAGGAAAGGAAGTAGCATGACATCAATTACAATAGATAATGTAAGACATGAAGAGGCTGATTTAACTGATGATCAAAAGAAGTTAGTGCAAGAGGTTCAGATAAACCAGAATGCTATAACTTTACTTGACCATCAACTTAACTGTCTTAAAGCAGCAGGCACAGTAAAACTCGCAGAGCTAAGAAAGATACTGAAGCCTGTTGAAGAAAAGACAGATGCCAAAACCTCGTAGGCACAGTGCATATAGATATCGTAGCGGTCTTGAGAAAGAGATCGCTGCGTTCTTACAAGAGGTTCAAACCAAAGTAAGATACGAGCAACTTAAAGTTGAGTGGGAAGATTTGAGGTATCGTACCTACACACCAGACTTTTTGTTAGACAACGGAATTATAATAGAAAGCAAAGGTATCTTTGATTCTGAAGATAGGCACAAGCACAACTGTATACGCCAACAACATCCAGAGTTAGACATTAGATTTATATTTAGTAATGCAAAAGCAAAGCTTTACAAAGGTTCTAAAAGTACGTATACAGATTGGTGTGAGAAGAATAATTTTAAATACGCTCACAGGGTTATACCTGAAGAGTGGTTAAAAGAAACAGGCAAACTAATTAAACATAAACGAATAGTACTAAAGACTGAAAGGAAAGATAAATGAGTGTAGATGTACCTAAATATCTATCAGGAAAGAAAAAAGAAGAGGACATAATAAAAGAACCCTCTCACTATACTCGTTACGCTATAGAGCCAGTAATATTTATAATGCAGAATGGGTTCACTTTTGAGATTGGTAATATAATTAAGTACGCTAGTCGTGCAGGATACAAAATATATGAAGGTATGGATGCAGTAGAGTCAGAGATAACAGACTTAGAAAAGATTAGACGCTATGCAGAGATGCGTATCAATGTACTACAAGGTAAAGATGTGCTATGAAATCTTTCACTGTTACATTTAAAATTGAAGTAGACGAAGAAGCTAACATACTTTCTTTGTATGAGGGTGGACACGAACAAGATGTAAGAGAACTCGTAGAGAGTGTATTCTACGATGTTGATGATATAGTTATAACTAATATAAAAATACAAGAAAGGTAAGAATATGGTAACACACGAGGAGCTACAAAAGATGGGGTACTTTGATAGTAAGTTAGATGTAAACGATACAACAGATCAGTTCACTGCTTACAGTGAGTGGGTAGAGAACATGATTATTACACCACCAGAAAAAAGACTATTTGAAAATCTATTTGGTTTGATGAGTGAAGCAGGTGAAGTTGCAGGTAAGATGCAGAAGACTATACGTGATGCTAAGTCTGTGTCAAAAGCTGACATGGTCAAAGAGTTAGGTGACGTAATATTCTACGCTACAGCTATAGCTAATGCATATAAGAGTTCACTCAAAGAAGTTATAGAAGTAAACATGGACAAGCTAAACAATCGTAAGAGACAAGGTAAAATTAAAGGAAGCGGAGACAACAGATAATGCAATACAGATCTAACTTAAACCCTATGCTGAGATCTAAATTCTCAGAAGACATATTCAACCATAAGTACAGACATGACGGAGCAGAAACGTGGGCGGCATTAGCTCACACTCTTGTAGAAGATGTATGTAAATCACCTCAAGTTGTAGTTTCGCCTGACATCTCAACAGGTAGCCAAGATGCTTACCTATCTAAAGAAGATAGACAACAGCTAGAAGAATACATTAGAGATATGAAGTTTATTCCCGGTGGTCGTTACTTGTACTACGCAGGTAGACTGAACAAGTTCTTTAACAACTGTTACCTTCTTAAAGCTGAAGAAGATACACGAGAAGACTGGGCTAACCTATCTTGGAAGTCAGAGAGTTGTCTGATGACAGGTGGTGGCATAGGTGTAGACTACTCTATCTACAGAGGAGAAGGCGCACCAATACAGAGGACAGGTGGCGAAGCATCTGGTCCTATACCTAAGATGAATATGATAAATGAGATTGGGAGAAGGGTGATGCAAGGTGGCAGTAGAAGATCAGCTATCTACGCTAGTCTTAACTGGAAACATCCTGACATACATAAGTTCTTAGTGGCAAAAGATTGGGCATCAATGCCTGTCGGTAGTACAGGTAAAACTCTCTGGGATATAAAGCAAGAAGACTTTAACTTCCCTGCACCTTTAGATATGACAAATGTTTCAGTAAACTACGACACAGAATGGTTACTTAAATACTACGAAACTGGTGCAGTGGGTCTTACGTTTGAGGCCAATGTTACACAAGCTATGAAGACAGCAGAACCCGGATTCTCATTTAACTTCTTTGATAAAGAGAATGAGACACTACGTAACGCCTGTACCGAAGTAACAAGTGAAGACGATAGTGATGTATGTAACTTGGGTTCCCTGAACTTTGGACGCATCGAAACTCTTACTGAGCTAAAGGATGTTGTACGTCTAGCCACTATGTTCCTTATCTGTGGGACATTAAAGGCACAGCTACCTTACGATAAGGTGTATAAAGTAAGATCTAAAAATAGGAGATTAGGTCTAGGCTTTATGGGTGTACACGAGTGGCTCATAAAAAAAGGATATAAATATGAGGTCACTCCTGAGTTACACCAGTGGCTTTCAGTATATAGGGGAGAGTCTGATAAAGTCTCTAAGGAGTTCTCAGAGAAGTTATCTATTACCAAACCAGTAGCGAATAGAGCTATAGCACCTACAGGATCTATTGGCATACTAGCTGGTACATCAACAGGCATTGAGCCTATCTTTGCTGTGGCATATAAGAGGAGATATCTTAAAGGGAATACACGATGGGTATATCAATATGTAGTCGATAGTGCTGCACAAGAACTAATTGATCTTTACGGTATAGACCCAGAACAAGTTGAGAGTGCGCTAGACTTAGCTTCAGACTACGAAAGAAGGATAAAGTTTCAAGCTGACGTACAAGACTATGTAGATATGAGTATTAGTTCTACAATTAATCTTCCTGCTTGGGGCAGTAAACTCAACAACGAAGATACTGTACGTGACTTTGCTTATACATTAGCAAGCTACGCTCACAGGCTACGTGGGTTTACGTGTTACCCTGATGGCAGTCGTGGTGGTCAGCCGCTTACATCTGTACCTTACAGTGAAGCAGTTGAGAAATTAGGGGAAGAGTTTGATGAACACGTAGAGACTCACGACATATGTGACATCAGTGGTCAAGGAGGTTCATGCGGAGTATGAGTATTATTAAAGAGGCAGAACAATACATTAAGAATAAAAAGTATCATCTAATAAAAGGGGTAGCCCAAAAGCTAGACCCTTTAGAGGAATACATACAGGATAATTTGAGTGAATCTTTAGAGAAAGAAAAAGCTATTGAACACTTGACAGAGGTATTTATGTGGTGTAAAAGATATACAGATCTTCGTGGTTGAAGATGGGTGAGGGGAGAAAAGGGGCTGTGTTTTTTGGTTCGGTTGACATGGCCCCTTTTTATTTTTAGTCTTCTCTATCTATCTTAGGAAATATATCACCTATAGATCTAATTTCTGTAGCTTCATCTGCTCTTGCTTCAAGAATAAGAATAATAGCATCCATTTGTTCTTCAGTTAAATCTTTAGGTTCAACAATAGGTGCAGATAAAAACTCTCCAGCTACAGGTATACTAAGTCTATCTGCATCTTGTTGTAAGTACGAAGCATCATCTTGAGCCATCAATTTTATAGCATCTCTAATATTGTTTTCAGTTTTACCAAGCCTATACATTTTAACTAGTCTTCCTAGTCTTGCATCTGGGTTGCCTGTTCTATTAATAGCAGTTTCTAATAAATCTTTAGAGTATGCCTTTGATCTAGATAAAATAGTATTAACTACTTTTTTTCTTTGTCTGTTATTTCCATTTACCCACTCTGGTCTATTCACGTACTCTTCAGCTATTCTATTTAATGGTATACTAATGATTTGATTTAGTCTGTTATTAACGTCAGCAAAGGGTCCAGTGTTTCCTGTCTTCCATCTAGGCTCTCCTATCATGTTCATCATTTCAAAGAATACTCCATGAGGTGCTACTGCTCTTTTACCGTAGTTAAATGCACCTGCTACATCACGTTCTTGTCCTGCAATATATTTTTTAGGTGCAAGTTCTATATCAAAAAGATCTTGATATATTTCATCAACATATCTAAGTGTATTATTTACAAACTCTACGTTCTGTTTTCTGTCGTTAACTTGAAACTCAGTACTCATTAATTGAGTAAGACTATTTATAGGTTCCATTGGACGACTAATCATTTGAATAGGAGAACCTAAAGCTCCTCTACCAAAAGCTTTTGCTAATTCCCATATTTCACGTTCATCTCCACTAGATAGAATGTCGTAAATATTTTGATTAAAGTCATTTAAACTACCACTAAGAGGTTCAAAAGTTGAGCCTATGAGAGTAGTTGAAACATCTTCTATAAGGCCTCTTGGAACATCATCCCATCCATCATCCCATCCATGAGCTATTATCCTGCCTATTCCTCTGTATAAACTCTCAGGAAAATTATAACGGTTATCTACAATTTGACCAGATCTATCTCTTTCTTCAAATAATCCTAACGCATTTCTTTTATTTTTTAGTTCTGATATAGCAAATCCACCAATCATAGCAAAACCGACAGCAGCTTTTACATTTAAATCTACAGGATCTACTTTTGTTAATTCTGCTTGTTGTGCTTTAGTCATACCTTTAGACTTACGTACAAAGTATCTATGTACTGTACTCAAACCCATAGTATCAAACATAAAAGACATAGTGTTATTAAAAAATTGTCCAAATGGAATCATTAAACCTACAACAGGAATTTTTCTGGCATCTTCAATAATTTTAGCAACTTGTTTAACAGGCTGATTTAATTCACTCCATTTAGTAGCTCCAAATTTCATAGAGAAAGTATTCTTTCGTGCCTCTACAATAGCAGGAGAATATACTTTACTTACAAATTCACCTGAGTCTATTATAGTTACTATGTCTGGACTTTGAAGTAATTCGGAGTAAGACATATTGTAGTGTCTCCTAGATAATTTATCTATAGCGTACATTAACTCTTGTTGTTTAGTCATAAAGTCAACAGCACGTACTCCATAAATCATTTGTGCTTTGTCTAAAAGCATTTCTGTTTTATCTTTTACAACTTGAGGTAGATACCCTACACCCATAGCTTTTGCTATCTCGTCTTCTCTTTCAATACCTAAGAACATATATCGCAATAATTCTTTTGATTCGTCTGGAAACATTGTCATAAGATCTTCAAACCTATCTGCTGTAGCAGCAGGATCTAACATATTTGACATTTTATATTTTACGGAAGCTATATGATCACTTATCTCTCTTGCATTTGATCTTCCTATTTTATCTCCTCTTCCATAAAGAAATGCTCTTCCTAGATCAGAGGCAGATTGTATGCTTGTGGCTGTCTTCCAGCCAAATACATTCAATGCGGTAGTACCCGGATGTGTAACAACTGCACGAATAACTTGTCTTTGAAACCACCCTACATCATTTAAAACTTTACTGTACCAACTACTAGGTACAACATCAAACTCATCTACTAAAGCTTTATTTAATTCTTCTTGTGTGTCTGCTTTATATAATACATTCCACGCTTGAGAATACTGATTAAGTAATACACCTGCTTCTCTAGCATATGCAGCGTCCATATCTAATGCTTGAGTTAGTGTCTTTCCTTTATAGTCTGGAACAAATCTACCAACTGATGCTTGAAAGCCTTCGTCTATTTCTTTTCTTACTTCGGATGGCATACTTTTAACTACATCAAAAAGCCAGTTAGCAAAATTATCTTTAATAGGTTTGCCTGTTTTTTTATCTATAGGTAAGTTTTTTCTTGGTCCACCGTAGGTAATGCCTAAATCTCTTAGTATAGGAATAAGACCTTTAAAACCTACCTCTTCATCACCTGCCATAAACATTACACGAGCAGCCATAGATGCTTCTAAAGGCTGACCTTCAACAGTATACCTAAGAGGCGCACCTTTTTTTGCTTTGTCATAAAAAGAATTAAATTTTATTTTTATTTGTTTTAAATCAGGTATGTTTAACCACTGTTTTCCTATGTCATCTACTGCTTGTTTTACATTCATATTAGCTGCAGCTTCAGTGTTTGCAGCTTTTAGATCCATGTAGTTATTAAAACTATAAGATTCATTTATACCTTTACGACCTAAAGTACCCATAAATAATGGTACTAACTCAAATACACCACTCAACATACCACCACCTGCAGAAATAGCGGTCTGTAATTTAGAGTACTTATAGTCTGGATCAACTAACGCATCAGACTTTTGACTAATGAAGTCAGCTATACCAGTAAGTCCAGCTTCTGTTACAGCAACTCCTTTAGCTGCAGCATAAAATCCTTTTTTAGTTCTTTCTTTAATCTCTGCTTTTGATAACTGGTTTACTGCGTTTCTAGTAAACATAGTAGATTGCTGATTAACATTATCAATAATTTCTTTTTGTTCTCGTTTTGATAGTCTAGAATTTTGAACTGCTTCAATCCAAGCCTGTCCTTTTTTAATTGGAATCTTAGCTTTCTTAAATGTTTTCTTAACAATATTATCAAGACCCTCTTTAGATATTTTTTCAATAGCTTTTTGAAGGGCTGCTCTTTTAGCAAGAGAGCCAACACCTAATCCAAAAGCTGTAGTAGGATCTGTTATGAGTGACCAAGCAGTGTCTACTATGCCACTAAATGCCTGTGGTGTAGTTGTTCCTTGTTGAAACATTCCCCCTTTTCCTAAGTCAAAAAGAATATTACCTCTGTGAGTTGCATCTTTTTCTTCTTGGCTTGCAGACATTAATCTATACTGGTCAGTTGCAACATACCACAGATTTAAATAATCTATACCTCTTTTTCCTGTTAGCCACTGCCTTGTTAGCTCTTCAGGTCTTGTGTTTTTTAAAGACAATCCTGTTCTATAGTGCATATCTTCAGAGACAATCCTCATTAAATTTTTATCTGCCACTATCTCATCTACTGTTAAACCAAGTGAAGGATAATCATCTGGCTCTTTTCTTTCTCCTGTTTTTGTGAATACATTTTGTCTATTTAAATAAGGACTTGTATTTAAAGGTAGTCCTTCTCCTAATGTTAAAGAGGGATCTTCAAGACGATTAGTTTTTATATCTGTTCTTATAGGTGTAGGTCTTCCTGTTGTAGAATCAAGCTCTTGTCCTTTTGCGTACAAAGCTTTATTTATACTAGCAAGCACATCAGGATATTCTGTAGTATAAGCGTCTTTAGTGTTACCCTTTTCTTGTGCTTGTAAGTAAACATTGTTATCATCAGGACTTTGACCTACAACATTACCTTGACTATCAATAATATCCATTTATTATTTACCCATCCACATGATAACTTTATCACCTACTACATACTTACCTTTTAAAGATCCATCTCTTGGTTTGTCTGCGTTCCATGATACAAACTCTTCCATGTTATTAAAGAAACCTTTAAAGCTGTTGTAGTATTTAGAAAAATTACTTAAAAAAGGATTTTGTGTAATAGCTCCAGAAGCTTTAGTTTCTATATTGTGTGCAGTCATTAAAAAACTAGGATTTATTAATGCAAACTCCGTCATCATTCTGTCATTAGACATATTTTCTAGTGTTTTTAACCTTTGAGAAAAAGTAATAGCTTCAGGTATATTAGTATAAAAATCTGTTTTAGGAAAAACAGCAGGGTTACCTGATATATCTTTAGCATCTTTGTTAAATATACTAGCCTGTTGTGCTTGCTTTTTAGTAGTGTCTAATAAACTCTTTGCTTCTTTTTGTAGCTCTGTAAATATTTTATCAGGAGATATATCAGTTCCTTTAGCAGGAAGCATTATCCCTGAAAGATCTCCTCCTAGTCCTTCAGGTACATTGCCTTCTCCAGCAATAGCACGTTCATAGTCTTCGTAATTTCTATCTGTAGAAGGTCTATCTTCAAATCCAAACAAAGACTGAAAGAAGTTAGTTTTTCTTTCTTCAGGATTTTTTCCTACTCCTGATTTAATTAAACCTAAAGATTTTTCCATAATGCTTACTGGATCAATTTCCATATCACTTGCATACTGTTCTGCATTAGATGCTACATCTTTTAAATCTGATACTGTTAAATCAGGTCTACTATTTAGTAAACTATAAAAGTTTTGAATGGCTTGATATCCACCTCTTTCTAAAATACCTTGAACACTACGTTTAGAAAGTCCTCTCATGTTAAAATAACTGACGTACTTTTTCATTTGATCTACATCTTTGCGACTATTTTTTATTGCAGCCGCACCATATCTTTGAAGATAGTTTCTTCTTTCTTCTGCTTTTTCACGAATAAACTTTCTGTTATCTTCTACAGTTTCAGAAAACTGTTCTCCAAATCCTGCCCAAAAACCTGCACCCATTATCCTGTCCTCCTACTCATTAAACCATTACCTGCCATGATGGGATTTTTATCAGTCCCTTTAGGAAAAGGATACATCGGACCTCTTTCTTGTGGAGGCTTAAACTCAGGGTCAAGCATTGGAGACAACTCATCAAAGCCGGGATTTAACTCTCTTGTACGATCTATATTTTCTAGCTCTTCTATGTTATCAGCATCCATGTCTTCTATGGTATTGTAATCAGGGGTGCTATCTTGTAAAAACATAAGTGCATCTTCTAGTGTAGAATCATCATATCCTTCTGCACCAATCTCATCATCCATTTTATTTATTTCTTTACGGATAAGTGCTTCAAGCTTTTCTGTTTGTTTTTCTTCAGCAGCACGTTCATTTTCTTCCATGCCTGTTTTGTAAGGTACACCTGCTTCATCCGCTATCACTTTTAATTGTTCATATATAATAGGAGAAATTATTAAGTTTATATCTATGCTATGTTTACCATTCATAGTTGCAGCAGTAAGAATACTTTCAGATAAAGCACGCAAAGGGTATCCTAATTCTATTAAAGTAATTACATCCTCTAGAACTTCTGGTTCATTTAAGTTTTCTAGGTGAAACTTAATTGCCTCTTCAGGATCAGACATCTCAGCAGGTCTTTCCCAAGGAAAGTTCTTTGGTTCATCTGTTAAGGATTGACCCGGAATGGGTGCTTGTAAAAGAAATTCTTCCATTATGTTTTTTCCATACTATTATTTGGTTTTTTAATTGTTGCTAGTATGTCAGCTAACTTTAATGCTGTTAGTTCTGACTGTGTATACTTTAATTCTTTTGAGTTGTCATCGGGTTTTACTTTTAATGGGGGAGACATAAATGTTTTTTTAGTAGTCATATAAACTTTTGTAACCTCCTCTAGGTGATGGAATAGTTTTGTAAGGATTAGCCATATTTTCATAAGATTTTAGTGTATTCTTTTTTAGTCTCCACTCAACTTCATTTTTTAGTATGTAATTATCTTTATTTAAATCTAATCCTATGTTAGCTTTATAAGTATTGTAGCCTCTCATAAATACTAAAGGGTTATCTTCTATTCCTACTCTTGCAGGAGACAAAACAGCTAGGTAAACATCTAATAGACTATTCATTTTTCCTACTTGATTTCTAATTCCTTTTCCTTGACCTGATAAATATCTTTCAACGTAATCCATTTGTTCTACTCTAGACATATTTTTTAACTCGTCTGTAGTAGTTCCTAAATTTATAGCTGTGTCATCCATAAAATGTAGTAAGCCTGTAGCAGAAGAATCTTTATTAAAACTTGAAGGACTAAATGTGTGTTGTGTTTCAAACGACATAACAGTAGCTAAGTGTTCAGGTTTAATTTCTAAATTATCTGCAACTTCTTCTACTTTATTTCTAAACTCAATGTCTTCATCAAAAACTTCACCACCTCTTATGTCGTTCCACCACTCTTCTTTACCATATAAACTTTCAGTACCTACATTATCATAATAACCTTGTACAGTTTTTTGTGTTTCTTCAAAAGATTTTACTTTTTTATTATCACTATTTAACAGGTCTTGTATTTGGGAATCATCTTCTGCACGTGGCCCCATTAGTCCTGTTGTACTTTTAGAAATTGCTTTTTGTACAGAGTCTTCTGGCACAATAGCACTCATAATTTGATCAGCTAAATTTGTAATTCCATTGTATGTTTTTTTCCAATAGTCTGCCATTTATTTTAACCGAACCCCATTATACCAGTTAGTATTGTACTAAACAATTTACCTTTGCCTATGTTGTCTGCTAACTCTGCTTTTTGTTCGCCATTTAGTTTTTCAATAGCTACATTAACTGCTCTATCTGCTGCACTCTCTGCTGCAGTAAATGCAAAGGACATAAGATCTCTTTCTCTTTGCCATATTTGATCTATAGCTTGTCCTGTTAATCCGTTTACAGTTTGAGCATAGGCCATATTAGCTTCGTTTTGTGCTGCTGTATCTATAGTAGCTATATTCTGTCTCCACTGAGCATTAGACTGAGCTATGACTAAAGCATTCTTTGAATTAAATTGATCTCTTTGATTTTCTAACTCTGAATTAAATCTTTGTAGTGTAGATACATTGTCTGCATCAAACTGTGCCATAGCGTTAGACTGCGATGCATTAAACTGATTAGTTTGATTAGCTAAACTAGCAAAGAATTGTTGTGTTTGATTCTCAGATGTAGCGTTAAACTGATTAGCTGCATTAGTAGCAGCTTGGTCTGTAAAAATAGATTGCATAATTTGTTGTTGCTTAAACATTGCAGTTTGCTGTGCATTACTTAGATTTTGCATATCCATCTGCATAAAGTTTTGAGCATTTTGTACTGCAGCTTGTTGTCTATTATTTAAGTTTGATATGTCTAATTGTGATAGTGCAGCAGCTTCAGCCATAATCATAGCTTGTGAGTTAGTTAAGTTAGCCATGTTCATTGTGTTAACAGCACGACTATTTTCTAATGCAATTTGTTGGTCTGCAGTAAAGTTCATGTTAGCTATGTCACCTATACGTGCAGAGTTTTGTACTCGTGCTTGGAATGCTTGGTCAAACTCCATGCCCATAAATGTAGCACGTTGTTGTGCTGCAAGCATAGCACGTTGTTGTCTATTTGACAAGTTTTGTGCTTCAAATTGTGCAACTACAGCAGCATCTGCTTGTGCTATAGGTAGTGCAGCTTCCATTGCAGCTTGTACGATAGCTTGTCCTGCTATACTTGATGCACCAAGACCTCTGTTAGCCATTGCTGTAGTAGCTGCTCTCATTGCCCCTGCTGCCCATGCTGGTGTTTCACCGCCATCAAAGTCAGCCATAAGTGAATTAAGTTGGCCTTGTACTGTAGCTTGTGTAGTTGGAGTTGCAGTAGCAGCTTGTATCTGTTCATTAAAAGCAGAGGCAGTAGCTGCATCAGCATCACCAGATATAATTTCACCTGTCTGTATACTGCGTTGTACAGGATTTGTCATAAGAGTTGCTGCACCTTGAGCAGCACTCAAGTTAGATACAGGTGTAGTAGTGTCTGTTGCAGCAGTAACTTGTGCTTGTGTATCTACTGTTCCTTGAGCAGCAGTTACAGCGTCTGCAGCAGTTTTTACTGCAGGTGCAGCCGTAGCAGCTTGCATTACTCCTGCAGGGGTCTGTACAGCAGGAGAATCTACTTCAGATATCGAAGTAGGTGTAGGTATAGTTACTAAAGGATCAGTTGTACTTAGTTGACCTGTTGTTTCTGGTATAATTGCACCTTCTGGAGTAGGAGTAGTTGCTACTGTAGCTGGAGTAATAACTTTAGATGGATCAGAATAAACATTAGTCATTGTAGCTGCTTGATCTGCAGCTAGTTTTCTTAATTGTTTTTGCTGTTCTGTTAATTCAGGTGTGGTTGTACCACCTTCTTGAAAACCTCTGACATTACGATTGTTTTGAGGTAAAGGAAACCTTTGTTGCATTTTATTAGCTGTAGCAGCTTGTTGATCTACACTAAACTCAGAAAACTCAGGATTGTCTTTCATTTCTTTTTTAACTTGTGGATCATTTAATTCATCAGGAGAAAATATGTAACCTCCTTTAGCTGCCATTAAAGGTCTACCTTTAAGTATTTGATTATACAAACCTACTCTAGCAGCAATAGCAGGATTAGAAGCCATGAGTTGATCAATAGCTTTTTGGTCTAACTCTTTATCACTTTTAATACCAAAAAATGGAAGTATAAAATCTTTCATGTTTTTTGGTGTTATTCTACTAGGATTTTGTTCCTTCGCCATTCGTTTTTATCCTTAATCCTTAGATGCTATACGCTCTACGTGAGTTCGTATTGCTTTTATGTTCTCATCTATTCGTGCTAAAGCTACAGCTTGGTTTTGTACGAGTAGCTCTAGCTTTTCTGTTCGTGACTCTAGTCGTATGATATTAGTAGCGTTAGCTTCAATGCTAGATTGCATTTGTGATACAGTCCACACGATGGCGGCTGCTTGTAGTACAAGTGCTACTATAAGTGTTACAGGTACGGACTTACTGAGATGCCAACTGTTGTTTTCTTTACTCATGGTTTTCCATCCTTGTTTCCTTACCTACCGTTAGCGTACTTAAATGGTTGTTCAGCAAAAGCTAAAAACATATATTTTCCTGTATCTTGATTAATTCCTGTGTTTCTTAACTTAAAACCATTACTAAGCATATCAATATCAACGCTACCTGTATCTTCAGCGGTAACTAAATCTGCTCTTAATCTATGAGTAGTTAGATTAGAAATATCTCTAGCGTTATCCCATATCTGCCAACTTGATGTTGACTCTGTACGTTTTGCCATCACAAAAGCGGGTCTAAATCCTGTATAAACAAACGGTCCATTTGCATTTCCATTCCCAATGTATTCGCCTATTCTTGAGTATCCGTCTACACTTGCAAAGCAGTAGTTTATTACCTTACCCCCAACAGCGTGCCAAGTTCCATTTCCTTTTTGAGAAAATACAGTACTTGTTGGATCTGTATCTGCCCAGACACCATCTTGGTCTTCTTTTGCGTCAGTACTATTAATTTTTAGTCTGTGCGTATTTCCTATTGATGAATGAAAAACATCCCAGTTACTAGTTGTATCTCTGTTTTTTGATATAATCATTTCAGGAACTGCATTTAACCCATGTGCTATTGTCATTGTTGCATCATCTGTAACAACAAAATTAATAATACTAAATCCAATATCAGTGTTTACAGTTCCTGAACTATCTACATTACCAACGCTTGTAGCACTTGCGTCATTACTAAATGTAGTTCCAGCTTTCCAAGCCCAACCAGCATAGTTGTGAGATGCTTCATTATCTAAATTACTATTGCCGCTGACGTTATAACCATCAGTTATAAATGTTATATTAGCAAAATTACCTTCCCCATTATTATTAACAGTTTGAAAATACGCATCATCTCCTCTAATTCTGTCCATCCACGCACCACCACTATCATCTGTTCTTTGTTTAGTCCAAACTAAATCAGGGTCAAATCCTGTATCAATATCTTGGTTTGTTCCGTTACCAGTAAAAATGTTAGCACTAAAATAATTGTCAGGTGAACCACCTTTGGCAGGGTCTATTGTTGCAACTGGGTCAGGTAAATTAGATGTACACAAAGCTAAGAAACCAGAAGGCGGTGCGTAGTAAAAATCACCTATACCATTTCCATCTGTATTACCTTGTGCTGTTTCTGTTCCTGCAAAAGAACTATCTTGACCTGCGTTAAAAATAAATGTTGATGCTCCAGCCGTTCCGCTTGTTGTCGCATTGTATACAACAACTTGTAAATCATACTCTTGTGTAATGCTAGAAAATGCTTCATTACTTCCTGCTTCTGGGTCACCGCTATTCTGCCAAGTTCCATTCTTAGCAAAATATAATTTACGATTATCTCTATCAATAGCTATTCCTAAAACGTCACCATTTGCAAAGGAATCTCCGTAACTGCTTTTTGTTGAGTAAGCAATTTTTTGACCATCTTGAAGATAACCATGTCTAGGTAATTGCCCTGTGCTTCTACCATCTGCTAATGCAGATAACCCAATAGCAGAATAAGCACTAGCAATAGTTGTCATACCAACTTCACAATACCATTTGCCAGTTGTAGGAATTGTAAAATTAGAAAACGCTTGATCTACAGAACTAGAACTACCAACTTGAACTTTTAAATTACCTTCACTAAAGGCTGTTGTACCTATTTCACTCAAAATATTTAAAACAGCAAAGTTATTCGTAGGGCTATCAAGAACACTATCTCCAACAGCTAAACCTGATGCAGTAAATACTGGAGAGCCTAAGTCTACATCGTTGTTACCTGTATTAACACCAATAGAACTTCCTCCATTATCAAATACATCATTTTTCATTTCTAATCTATAACCTCTGTCTCCATAGGTTAGACCTGATGTATTTTTTGGAACCCAAATTCCGTGTTTAAACTCACCAAAACTTGAAGGGGCTAATGATGAACCATCAATAACTGTAATATCAGCTAAGTAACCTTGAAAGTGCAACCTGTTATTTGAACCTTCTGTACCCCACCTAAAATCATTATTGCCATCACCAAGTAACCAATCTACGTTTTGATCCCCTGTATCCTCAGTATCAAATACTGTTTCTTGTACACCATTAATATAAATTCTTGCTCTGTCTCCTGCTGTTCCACTTGTGCTATCTACACGAAGAACTATATGATACCACGCATTTTCATCTCTTAAACATCTGGTCGTTCTTAGTTGTACATCATAAGAACCACTTGAGTAATTATAAAAAGCTAATCTACCACCTAAACCTCCAGAGTCTCCTGTGTCAAGCTCTACAGCCGCAACATTACTTCCATCTGTATAACGCCCAAGAACAAACTGACGAGTTCCACTTTCTGCAGGTTTTAACCAAAAAGAATACGTAAAGGTTCTACGACTATGAGTATAACTATCTCTATCTAAAAAAGCAGAGCCGCCAAACCTTAGTGAGTTTGTTTGCTGAAAAGGATAAAAGTCACGAGAAGTATAACTACCAAACCCTAAAACATTATAACCAAAATTAGTCATTATTATTCCTTATGCATCATTTGCTGCATCTGTAGTGAAGAAAAGTTTAATTCCTATTAAACGAGCATCTTCTGCCATATCGTCATTACTATCTGATACATCTCTAAAAATTCTAAAGTAAGTTAGTTTGTCATCCGCAGGAGTACCTGCAATAGTAACAGCACCACTCTCTGCGCTTATACAAAGTTCGTTTGCTGCTCCTTGTGCTGCGTCATCAATAACGATTGCCGTTCCATACGGACCTGCATCAAGAGCTTGATTATCATTTACAGCTATGCCTTGTAATGCCCAACTAACTCCATCAGTATCTGTAGCGGCAGAAGCCCAATAAACTTGAAAGGTAACTGTTCCTAAATTATATGACTTAGGAAATGCTACAGAAAACTGAGCGTGTTCGTCTGCGCCATCATCAAAGTCTAGACAAACTAAATCAGGTCTGCCTGATGTTGTTTGTACTGTAGTAAGTCCTGCACACCCATTAGAAACAGTAGGTTGCATAGCTGATGCAGGAACCCAAATTGTTTCTTTACCTGCAACTTTTGCTGCAACACCCCCAACTGTAAGTCCATCTGTTTCTAATGTACCATCAATGTCAACATCACCAGAAAAATCTCCTGTTGCAGCGTCTAGCTCACCAGATATTGTTAAATTTCTTATTCCTGTTGTATCTATATTTGCATCTGTTGTAACCACTTTAGAAGCAAGTGCTGTACCTGCTGTTAAACCATCTAATAATTCTAATTCTGCTTCAGCAAGAACAGCACTACCAGCAGTAAAAGCTGTACCTGTCACAATACCAGTTGAAGTTATTGCACCAGAACCAATAGTCCCAGCAACTGTTACTGCACCATCAGCAAGTGTTATTAAATCTGTGTCATCCGTATGACCAATGGTTGTCCCGTTAATTAAAACATTATCAATATCTAAAGAACCACCTGAAATAAGTCCTGTTGTTGTAATCGTTGATGAGCCAGTATCTATTGTACCAAAACCAGATGTAATAGAGCCTGAGTTTAATGCACCAGTTGTAACGATATTACTGCCACCAACACTGTGACCAGCAAAGTAAGTAGACACTGTATCTACGTTAGTCATCCGCATTGTGCCAGCATCATTAATAAGGATACCGTCACCTGAAGCTACAGAAGTTGTACCTCTGGCTGTATCACCATCAATTAAATTAATTTCTGTTGCTGTTGTTGTGACACCGTCAAGTATATTTAACTCTTCTGGAGTAGATGAAATTTGTGTAGTAGAAGCTGCAGCTAATACAGGAAGTGTACCTGATACGTTAGGTAAAGATATAGTTCTATCACCTGTAGCATCTATAGATGTTAATGTAGTTTCGTGAGCATCAGCAGTAGCACCTTCAAACACAACAGCATTGTTAGCGTTCATTGTCACAGAGTCTACTGTTGTAAATGTACCACTTACAGAAATGTTAGTAGCAGAAAGTGTGCCTGTACTTGGGTTGTACTTTAAGTCCCCATCTGACTCTAAACCTATGTTACCACCATCTAAATCTCCACCTGAAGTAAAGACAATAGCGTTGTTTTCGTTTGTACTTTCGTTATCAGTTATTGTAACTGTAGTAGCTACAGTAGCAACTGCAGCAGTACCTGAATATCCACTAGATGTAATCGTACCTAATGAAACACCATCATCAGCAAATGTAATTGTACCACCGTTTGCGTCTAGTGTAATACCACCTTCAGAATCTAGTGTTACAGTTGTACCAGCTAGTTCTGCTGTACCGTCTGCTGTAATCTGAATGTTAGCGGCTGCGGCTGCTGCGTCTGTTGTTTCAATAGTAAGTGTACCATTTGTACCTGCAGTTAAAGTAGCAGTATCACTCGTTGAACCTGTCATTGTAATGACTTTACCATTTACAGCTACATCATCTACTGTAAGTGCAGTAAGTGTACCTAAAGAAGTTACATTACCTTGAGCAGCCGTAGATAAAGTTCCAGCTAACTCTCCACTTGATCCATAAATAACTGCTTTAGAATTAACTACAGAGTTAGCAGAAGCAGTATCAAGTAAGTTTAGTTCAGCAGCAGTAGAACTTACTGCTGTGCTACCAAGGGTTAACTGTCCGTCAGGTACAATAAGTCCTGCTGCACCGTTAAAAATTAAGTCATCAGCAGAAGTATCCCAAGTTATATTTGCAGAGGCAGTGTCACCATACAGTATTACATCATAACCCTGATCATTAGCACCAATAGTAAGTGTAGCATCTAACTGTACTGCTCCATCAATGTCAACAGCATCAAGGTTTGTTGTACCATCTACGTCTAAGTCTGTTCCTACATATAGTTTCTTCGCTATGCTTGCTCCACCTTCAGTTCGTAAAGCTCCTGTGTCACCTGAAGCGTCACTAGAGTCTGTAGCATCAGTTATGTCAACTACCCCTGCAACTGTAAGTGTGGATGCCATATCTACTGCGCCATCAATGTCTACAACATCTAAGTTTGTAATACCATCAACGTCTATGTTTCCTGAAATGTCTAAAGAAGCTGCAATAATTTCACCACTAACATCAACTGCACCATTTATGTCTATAGTTGTAGCGGCTATTTGTATTTCTGTATCAGCTACAAGATCTAGTTGACCGTCAGCAGATGAGTATATGTATATAGCTGTATCACGAAACTGTATCTTTTCATTATTGGCAATAAGTATATCGTCAGAGAACTCAAAGTAGTCTTCGTCTTCCATCCATTTAAGTACACCATCATTGCTCTCACCGTCAAAGGTAATTGTAATATCTGTACCTGAAGT